>Ga0184637_10000546_pt1 | contig 28086 bp, 22 predicted proteins | sample PLM3_127_b2_FD_133143 | JGI IMG/M metagenome (GOLD analysis project Ga0184637, IMG submission 133143) | Groundwater sediment microbial communities from an aquifer in East River, Colorado, USA - PLM3_127_b2 | ecosystem: Environmental > Terrestrial > Soil > Riparian zone | place: USA: East River... | reverse complement strand
GCGATCATCACCACCGTTGCTGCGAGTACCAGCGCCTTTGCGATCCACGGATTCATGGCCCAGTACCGTCCTCTGTCATCCACCAGCTCGGGACGTCGTCAAGCGTGTCTGTCCGGCTAACACTTTGCTCTCATGATCACTATTAGGGATTTAGCGAGCGAAAACAGTGTCGGTAAAGGATGGCGGGGTGAGCGGTGGGGGCGCACCACGCTGAACGGATTGGGGTTAGGGCGAGGGGCGTTGTCTCGGTAAACGGTATCGGAGTTGGCGGCGCCTGATAGCGTGGTAATGAGAGCATTTGTTCCTCCTTTTGCCGGGTTCGCCGTTGGGCTTTGACTCTCAGTCCCCTTGTTCTCCGGGTAAATCAGTCGCGGGCGCCCAATAGCTCCCGCTGGAATGCGTTCACCAGGCTGTTCTGCTGGAGAAGGTAGTAGCCTTCGACCACCAGGGCGACGAGGCTGTAGACGAGCGAGAGATATCCGAGCCCTCCGTGGATCCAGCTTGGAATGGCGCGGGTATGGGCGCCGCCTCCGAGAATGAACGTCACCATCAGGAGCCCCATTCCGGAGAACGCCCAGGGGAGGACTTTCGCCTTGAGGCGGCGGCTCGATTGGAGCCTCTCGCCTCCGCGCCCGTGCTCTTCGACCGCGCGCTTCAGGTTCGATCCCATCCCCACGAAGTAGAAGTAGGTCATGGTGTGGGTGAAGACCGCGAGCGAGGCGGCGGCGAGGGCGTAGAGGAAGTGCTTTCCGAAGGCACCCCCGCCGTCGGGAACGTGGATGCCGTAGAATACGGTGATTCCGACGGCGGTGAGGGAGAGAAGATGAAGAGTCAGAAGACCGATCGTCATGAGCGGCATCATTATAAGACGAACCTCGGGGCCGGGCTCGTTCTCCTTTCGCTCGCAGGCCGTTTCGAGGCCGCGGTCTCCGGCCCTCTCCGAGTGGAGCCCCTGACGTCGCCCGCGGCGGAAGAAAGCCTGACCCCTTTTCTTACGGGCTCGGAATCTGGACTCCACATGAGTTGGCTCGAGAAGACGGCGGACGGGCACCGACTGCGCTACGGGCGCTGGGATGGAGCCCGGTTCACCGAGCCCTCGACAATTCGCGCTTCAGACCGCTTCTTCGCCAACTGGGCCGACTTCTCCTCGGTCCTTCCCTTCGGAGACGGACGGCTCGCCGCCCACTGGCTGGAAAAGGCGGCGAGCGGCACTTATGAGTACGACGTGTTCGTCTCGATTTCGGAGGATGGCGGAAAGACCTGGAGTCCGGGAACGAGGCCCCACCGCGACGGCACACTGAGCGAGCATGGCTTCGTTTCTCTCGTTGCCGACGACAAGGGCTTTCGTGTTGTGTGGCTCGACGGAAGGAACTTCAAGGAACACGCTGCCGATGGCGAAATGGCTCTGATGCAGACCCGTTTCGACGGGACCTCCTTTGCCGAGGAAACGCCGCTCGATTCACGCGTCTGCGAGTGCTGCCAGACAGCGATGGCGGCGATCCAAGGGGGATTCTTCGTCGCCTATCGAGATCGGTCGCCCGATGAGATTCGCGACATCTCGTACGTTCGTTTCGTCTCGGGGGAGTGGAGCGAGCCTCGAACCGTGGTGAGCGACGGCTGGCACCTCACCGGGTGTCCCGTGAACGGACCGCAAGTCGCGGCCGACGGAAATAGCCTGGCGCTCGCCTGGTTCACCGCCTCGAAGGACGATCCCCGGGTGCAGGTCGTCTTCTCCGAGGATGGGGGAGAAACGTTCGGGGCTCCGCTCCGTGTCGACGCCGGGCAGGCGCTCGGTCGAGTCGACGTCGAGCTTCTCGGCGACGGCGCCGTCGTCACCTGGCTCGGGCGAGGGACGCGCGGCGGAGAGGTCCTCGCTCGACGGCTCTCGTATAAGGGAGACGCCTCCGAGAGCGTCACTGTCGCCCGCACCGGCGCGGACCGGGCGAGCGGCTTTCCCCGGATGGCGTCGTTCCAGGGGAAGCTCTATGTGGCCTGGACGGAGGCCGAATCCCGGCAGGGTCCATCTCGAATCCAGCTCGCGAGGCTCGTTCTGGAATGAGAGCGTTTCTCCTTCTGCTTCTCGCCCTCCAGCCTGACTACGAGCCCGCGAAGGATTTCGAGGCGAGAGACCTTGGGGGAAGCGCCATACGGCTGTCCGGGCTGAAGGGGAAGGTCGTCGTCCTGAACTTCTGGGGGATCTGGTGCAAGAGCTGCCGGCAAGAGATCCCGCACCTTTCGGCGCTCGACCGCGAGTGGCGGGAGAAGGGGCTCGTGGTCCTCGGCGCCGACTATGGGGATGCGCCCGAGGATCTCGCGGCCTTCGTGAAGGAGCTCGAGATGAGCTATCCCGTTCTCGTCGATGACGGGCTTGCGGACGAATACGAGGTCCTCGTCTATCCCACGAGCGTCGTCATCGATCGGAAGGGTCTCGTCCGGGCGCGCGTCGAGGGCTACCGGGAGGAGACTTTCGAAGAGATGAAAGCGCTCGTGAAGCGGCTCCTCGAGGAGACGTAGTCTTGGGGAAGAAGAAGCGGAAGAACAAGCCGGCGGAAGCCGCCCCACTCGTCCCCCAGGGGACGTCCGTCAACCGGCTCGGTGTGACCGTCGCAGTTCTGCTCCTCGCAGGGTTGGCGGCGGCGGTCGCCTACGTCGGGCGATTGCCCCCTGATGCAGCGAACGTTTCACCCCCGGCGGAGGAAACGACGGATCTCGCGAGATGGCAGGCGGCACCCGTTCGCGACTTGTCAATTGACTCCGCGTACTCTCTCGGTCCCGAGGACGCTCCGGTCACGATCGTGGAGTTCAGCGATTTCCAGTGCCCGTTCTGCCGGCAGGCGGCGAGCTACTTGAACGATTTGAGGAAGCGGCATGGCGACAAGCTGCGCCTCGTCTTCAAGGACTATCCCCTCGATTCCGCGTGCAATCCTCACATCGGGGCGCAGTCACACGCGATGGCTTGCAAGGCCGCGGCGATTGCCCGGTGCGCGGGCGAGCGGGGCCGGTTCTGGGAGATGCACGATGCAATCTTCGCGCTTCCCCAGCTGACCGACGAGTCGCTTCAAGCTCTCTCCGAAACCTTCGGACTCGGCGGACTCGGCGGACTCGGCACCTGTGACGGCGAGGAGAAGATCCTTGCCCGCATCCAGGCGGACGTCGAAGAGGGCCGGAAGCTCGGCGTTTCCGCGACGCCGACGCTCTTCGTCAACGGCCGCGAAGCGCTGAATCGTGAAGAAGGCATCCGCACGATCGTCGACCACGTCCTTTCCTCTCCCTGAACAACCTGAACAGCGAGGCTCTCATGACAAAACACCTATTCGCTTGGTTTCTGGTCTTATCGCCCGCGATCGCGTCCGCCGCTCCGCCGGACACGGTCTTCCTCGAGGAGCTCACCTGGACCGAGGTCCGGGATCTCCTCGCCGCCGGAAAGACAACGGTCATCGTTGCGAGCGCGGGAAACGAGCAGAACGGCCCGCACATGGTCCTGGGCAAGCACGAGTACATCGTGAGGTACACCTCCGATCGGATCGCGCGGAAGCTCGGAAACGCGCTCGTCGCCCCCATCGTCACCTACGTCCCCGAGGGCGCCGTCGATCCGCCCTCGGGTCACATGCGCCATCCTGGCACCATCACCCTTCCCAACGTCTACTTCATGAAGATCTACGAGTACGCGGCGAGGAGCTTGAAGGTCCATGGCTTCACCGACATCGTGTTCCTCGGGGACAGCGGCGGGAACCAGGAGGGTATGAAGGAAGTCGCCCTCGCCCTGAACGCCGAGTGGCGGGGAGGTATGACCCGCGTCCACTTCGTCCCCGAGTACTACTCGGACAACGGCTTCACCGAGTGGCTGAAGACCCAGGGCGAGACCGAGGAGAGCATTGGCACTCACGCCGGGATCTCCGATACTTCGCAGCTTCTCGTTGTCGCCCCCCAGCACATCCGCAAGGACAAGCTGGCGAAGGGCGGCGGGTTCGAGGGGAGCGGGGTCAGGGGCGATCCCACGAAGGCTACCGCCGAGTTCGGGAAGAAGGGCATCGAGCTCAAAGTCGAAACGGCGGTCGCGCGCATCCAGAAACTCATCGCGGAGCGGTGACGGATCTCTTCGAGCCTTTCGACGATGTCCGCGGAAGCGCTCCGTCGGAAGCCTGGTCCAAAGGCGTGACCCTCGCCCGCGCGGGCGCGGTCTCGATCGAATCTGACGATGGCGAGGAGATCGTCGCCCGAGTCGCGGTCCCGGGCTCGCCGTTAACGCCGCGGGTCTCTCTCTACCCAGAGGACTCCGAGTGGGAGTGCGACTGCGGAAGTGTCCTTGCGGCCTGCGAGCACGTGGCGGCGGTGGTCATCGCCCGCCGCCAGGGGATCGAGCCGAAGGCTCGGAGAAACCCCCTCGAGTATCGCCTCTATCGCTCTCCCGAAGGGATTCGGCTCGAGAGGGGTGTCGAGATCGACTCCCGCTTCCAGCCGATCGAGCTTCCTCTCAACCGGCTCACGGAGACGCCATTCGAGGCCTCTCCAGAGGATCTGGAGATCGAGAAGGCGCTTCGCGGGAGCTTCCGGGGGGCGATCGACAAGGCCGCTTCGCCCCGGGTGCTCGAAGCGCTATCCCATGCGCGGCACGTCACTCTCGACGGCGCGTCCATCCGAATCTTCCCGGAGCCTCTCGTCCGGCCGCTCGTCGTCGACGATGCCGAGGGCGGCGGCTTTCTTCTGCGCCTCGGCGAGATCTCCGAGGTGCAGGAGAGGTTTAGAAACGGCATCGCGCTCGCGGGCGATTGCCTCAGGCCCGAAGGCGAGCCGAACCTGAGCGGCCGCGAGTGGGAGGAGCTGAGCCGGGGCCGAATCTACCGGCGTGAGGAAGTCGGAGAGCTCGTCGGACAGGTCCTGCCTTCCCTGAAGGGGCGAATTCCGATCGAGGTCCGCGCGCGAGATCTCCCCGCGGCGGTTCGCGAGAGGCCGCGGGTCTCTCTTCTCGTGGAGCGCCATCGAGATACGCACGACACGCTCTACGTCCTTCCCAGGATCGTCTACGGCGATCCGCCTCGCGCGCGGGTCGAAGGCGAAAAACTCGTGGCAATCCTGGCTGGTGGCGGCGACGTTCCGCTGCGCGATCTCGAAGCCGAACGAAAGCTCGAGGAGCATCTTGCCCGCGAGCTGGGGCTTTTCGCCGGTCGTGGAGAAGAGCTCGAAGCAGAGGAGGCGGTAGCGCTCGTCGAGAAGCTCGAAAGACTCGACGTCGCCGTCGAGGGCCGTGCGCACGAAGCCTTCCGCCTTCACGGAACGCTTCTCCCCCGGCTCACCCTCGTTGATTCCGACTTCGCGCTTTCGTTCGAGGCCGCTCGAGGCCGCGCGGATCCCGGCGCCGTTCTACGGGCTTTCCGAGAGGGACGCTCTCTCGTCCCGCTTCTCGACTCCGGATTCGCCCGACTGCCTCTCGACTGGCTCGAGCGCTACGGTGATGCGATCGAAGACCTCCTTCTCGCGCGCGAGGGAGCAGGAGAGCTCACTAGAGCCTCGGTCTTCGACCTTGCTCGTCTCGCGGAAGCGCTCGATGCGCCGCCTCCGCCGGGCTTCGAGGCGCTCCGGGCTCTCGCCGAAGACTTCTCCGAGCTTCCGCAGGCGCCGATTCCCGAGCCTCTCCGCGCTCAGCTCCGCGACTATCAGAAGAGGGGAGTCGACTGGCTTCACTTCCTCAAGTCGGCGGGCCTCGGAGCCCTCCTCGCGGACGACATGGGCCTGGGAAAAACGATCCAAGCGCTCTCGGTCCTCGAGGGCCGGAGTCTCGTCGTAGCCCCGACCAGCGTTCTCCGCAACTGGATGGAGGAGGCAAAGCGCTTCCGTCCCGATCTGTCTCTCGCCCTCTACCATGGACGCGATCGCGAGCTCGATCCCGAGGCGGGTCTCACCGTAACCAGCCACGCGCTCCTGCGGCTGGACCGAGAGCTTCTGACGTCGATTCCGTGGGACACCGTCGTCTTCGACGAAGGCCAGGCCATCCGGAACCCGGACACGGAGCTCGCCCGCGCGGCCGCAGCACTCTCCGCTCGATTCCGCGTGAGCCTCACGGGAACGCCCATCGAGAACCGGCTCGTCGACCTCTGGAGCCAGTTCCGCTTCCTGAACCCGGGCCTGCTCGGAACCCTGTCGTCCTTCGAGGAGCGCACGGTCCGTCCCATCGAAAGAGGCGAGGCCGAGCCTCTCTCGCGGCTTCGCGAACGCATCCATCCTTTCTTTCTCCGGCGGCTGAAGCGCGAGGTCGCCCCCGAGCTTCCGCCGCGCACGGAGTCGACACTCATGGCGGAGCTCAGCCCGAGCGAGCGCGACCTCTACGAGGCTCTGAGGCTCGCGGCGCGGAGGGACGTCGTCGAGAAGCTAGAGACAGGAGGCTCCGCTCTCGCCGTCCTCGAAGCTCTCCTCCGCCTGCGGCAGGCCGCCTGCCATCCGGCGCTCGTGCCCGGGCAGACGGCTTCGACCTCTTCGAAGACCGAGCTTCTGCTCGAAGCACTCGAGACGGCGACCGCCGACGAGCACAAGTCTCTCGTCTTCTCCCAGTGGACCTCGATGCTCGACCTCCTCGCGCCGAAGCTCGCGGAGCGGGGCCATCGCTTCGTGCGCCTCGACGGATCCACGGTCGATCGCGCGGGTGTCGTCGAGCGCTTCCAGAAGGACCCGGAGATCTCGGTCTTTCTCGTTTCCCTGAAGGCGGGAGGAGTCGGGTTGAACCTCACCGCCGCGGACCACGTGTTCCTCTTCGACCCATGGTGGAATCCCGCGGTGGAGGAGCAGGCGTTCGACCGCGCCCACCGCATCGGCCAGGAGAAGCCGGTCTTTGTCTACCGTCTGGTTGCTGCGGAAACGGTGGAGGAGCGGATCCTGGATCTGCAGAAGGAGAAGCGCTCTCTCGCCGAGCTGGCGGCCGGTGGAGGTACGTCGAAGCTCACCCGCGAGGACCTCCTTCGTTTACTCGACTAGCCTATTCTCGGATTTGCGGCGGTCGGGCGCCGGCAGATGGATGAGGACCTCCAGCGCAGCCCGCAGAAGGTAGTAGAAGAGGCCGATGACGGCGAACGCCACGGTCTCATCCTTCGCCAGCCTCATTTTGTACTGAGGGACCCCGGAGACAAGCTCCCAAAACGTCACCAGCAACGCGTACGCGATGAAGGCGACGACTCCCAAGGGAACGATGCAGATGATGCGAACCATCTGCAACCGGCTGTTCTCGCGCCCGCGATGACGGAGTGAGAACCAGCAGGAGGGAAGGGCGATGAGGTAGGCGAAGAGGAGAACGTCCACCGGCACGCTCGTGATAAGGATCAGAGACCCCGACGCGAGGAGGGTGAGTACCAGCAATCCCGTGGTTCGAGCCCCCTCGAGACCTTCGCGCTTTCCCCGGACTTCGACAATTCCGTGGAAGACCGCGAGGTAGATGGCGACGAAGACGTCGTAGAGAAACCAATAGCGGGGAGCCTCGGGAAGCCATTTCGGAGCAGAAGCCCCCATCGCACAACTCAAAAGGAACAGAAGGAACAAGAGAGCCATCAGAATTTCGGCTCGCGCCGCCTGGAGGCACTTCAGAACGAACGGCCGGGCGAAGAAGCGGTAGAGCGCGGGCCACTCCTTCAAGTTTTCCGAGAATTTCCGGGCGTGCCAGGCGGAGGCGCACCACGATGCGCCCAAGAGGAGAGCGCCCAGGACTCCATAGAGTAGATTCCGACCGAAGACCAAATGCAGAATTCCGGAGAGGCCGAGTAAGGCAAGCACGAAGAACAGGGCGCCGCGCAGCGGGGCGCCCGCGTAGATCAGTCCGAGACCGGGCAGGGCGAGGGAAAGCCGGAACGCTACCTCCGGCCGCGGCCCCGAAGATTTTGGGTTGCTCCTGGGCGACCTGTTTCGCATCGAAAAAAGGGCTTCAGAATCAGGATAGGGATTGGCGCACCTGGCCGCAATCGATGCGCTCCTTTCGCCGAACTGGCGGCGGGCGGACGTGCCTCTGCGCTAACTATCGCGCACTCGAGAACGGTAACGCACTCGCTCTCCGCGCGGCTCGAATAGAATGGCGTCATGAAGCTTCCGAGCCAGAGACACCTCTTCGACATCCCCGAGGACGTCGCGTACCTGAACTGCGCCTACATGTCGCCCCTCATGACCCGGGTGCGAGACGCCGTGGTCCAGGGGCTCGATCGAAAGCGCCATCCCTGGGAGATCACGCCCCTGGACTTCTATACCGGCTCCGACCGGCTGCGCTCCGCGTTCGCCGAGCTCATCCATGCAGAGCCCGATGACATCGCCGTCATCGCTGCCGCGAGCTACGGGGTCTCGACCGCGGCGGCTAATCTTCCGCTCTCTCGAGGCCAGGGAGTTCTGGTGGTCGAGGACCAGTTCCCGTCGAACGTCTATCCCTGGCGCGAGCTGGCCCGGGAGAAGGAGGCGTCGGTCGTTACGGTTTCGCGACCGGCCGACGGCGACTGGACGCGGGCGGTCCTGGAAACCGTCGACGAGAAGAAGAATCGCATCGCGATCGTCGCGCTTCCGCAGTGTCACTGGACGGACGGCGGTCTCTTCGATCTGGTGGCGATCGGCGGGGCCTGCAGGGAGCGCAGGATTTTCCTTTGCCTCGACGTCACGCAGTCCGCGGGAGCCTTTCCTCTCGACGTTCAGCGGATCCAGCCGGACTTTCTCACCTCCGCGACCTACAAATGGCTCATGGGAACCTACTCTCTCGGGCTCCTCTACGTCTCCGAGCGGTGGCAGCAAGAGGGACGGCCGATCGAGCACAACTGGATCCATCGTAAGGAATCCGAGAACTTCGCCCGGCTCGTCGACTACCAGGACGAGTTCGCCGCGGGGGCGCGGCGCTTCGACGTGGGCGAGCGCTCGAACTTCGCTTTGGTTCCGGGAGCCGAGACCGCGATTCGCCAGATCCTCGAGTGGGGCGTCGAGAACGTCTCGGAGACCCTGGGTGAGATGACGGACGCGATCGAAGGGCGCGCCCGCGCTCTCGGGCTCGGCACTCCGCCGAAGGACAAGCGCGCCCCGCACTATATCGGCCTCAAGCTTCCGGGGGGTCTCCCGCCGAACCTTCTCGAAGCGCTCGCCCGTCGAAAGGTCTACGTGAGCATCCGAGGGACGTCCGTCCGCGTGACTCCCCACCTTTACAACGTGGCCCAGGACGTCGAGAAGCTCTTCGACGCCCTCGAGGAAGTCTTGCGCTGAGTTTCGGCCCGGGCCCCAGCTCCAGTATGATGCGGCCCTCCGATGAAGGTCTACCTCGATACCGTCCGGGAAGTGCTCGAGACCGGCACCCGGAGGGAGAACCGCACGGGGGTCGATACGCTCTCGAGCTTCAACATTAATTATGAGATCGACCTCGCTCTCGGCTTTCCCCTTTTGACCACCAAGGCCATCTCCTGGAAGAACATCGTGGTCGAGAACCTGTGGTTTCTCTCGGGCGTTGCCGACATCGGGCTCCTGCGGAAGCATGGCTGCCGGTTCTGGGATCCCTGGGCCGACGAGGACGGCCTGGTCCCGAGCGCTTACGGGAACTTCTGGCGCCGATTCCCGGTGCACGAGAACGGAGAAGCGGCATTCAACGATCAGATCGCGTGGGTGCTCTCCGAGCTCAAGCGGAACCCGCTATCACGGCGGCTGCTCGTGACCGCGTGGGCCCCGGCAAACGCGCAGCGAAGCCAGCTTCCGCCGTGCCACGCGCTCTTCGCCCTCAACGTGCAGAACGGGCGGGACGGGAGCCCGAGACTCAACCTCCACCTGACGCAAAGAAGCTGCGACGTCGCGCTCGGCATTCCCTACAACATCGCGGGCTACGCCCTGCTCCTCGAGCTCTTCTCGCATTGGAGCGGCATCCGGCCGGGCATTTTCGCCCACACTCTCATCGATGCCCACATCTACACGGCGAAACCGGACGGCTCGATGGCGGAGTACGACCACGTGCCGGGACTGAGAGAGCAGTTGACGAGGACCCCGAAAGCTCCCCCGCGGCTCACCCTATCTGAAGAGCTTCGGTCCCTCGACGACATCGGGGCGCTTCTATCCGAGGACACCGAGACCCTGCTCTCGCACTTTCGCCTCGAAGGCTACGACCCGCACCCCGCTATCCCGTTCAAGGTGGCGGTATGAGCCGAGGCATCATCGCCGCTGTCTCGCCCGAGGGCGCGATCGGCGCCTTCGGCCGCATGCCCTGGCACTATCCCGAGGACCTGAAGCGCTTCAAACGGCTCACCCTCGGCTCGACGGTGATCATGGGACGCCTCACCTGGGAGTCTCTCGCGAAGAAACCCCTCGCCGGCCGCCGGAACGTGGTGATTACCCGGAGGAAGCTCGATGGCGTGGAGTGCTTCCCGTCCCTCGAGGCGGCGCTCGGGACCTGCGAGGGAGACGTCTGGTTCATCGGCGGAACCCGGGTCTTCGACGAGGCGATGAAGTTCGCCGACACCATCGATCTCGTCCATGTGCCCGATGTCGTTGCGCCCGAAGGCGCCGTGTACTTCCCCGCGATTCCCGAAAGCGACTGGGAGGCGAGTCCTCTCGAGGCTCATCCCGACGATCCCCGGCTGAAGCACCGCGTCTATCGACGCCGCGGGGCCCGGAGGGCCCCATTCTCCCCGAGCGAGGAGCGAGGGGAGCGAGCGAGCGAAGAGCGAGCGAGCACTAAGAAAGGAGCAACCGACTTGAGCGATTCCAAACGTCATCAGTCCGTCACGGCGCCCGAGCTCCCGAAGGCTCTCGGCCCTTATTCGCCCGGCGTGGTCCTCGGCGATCTCATTTTTGTTTCCGGTCAGGGCGCCGTCGACCCGAAGACGGGAAAGCTCGCCGGCGACGACGTCGAGTCCCAGACGGAGCAGGTGTTCAAGAACATCGAGGCGATCCTCAAGGCCGCGGGCTCGGGGCTCGACAAGGTCGTTCGCTGCGGCGTGTTCCTGACCGACATGCGCGAGTTCCCCCGGATGAACGCGGTCTACGAGAGGATGATGGCGGGCAACCGCCCGGTGCGAACGACGGTTCAGGCGGCCGCCCTCCCGATGGAGGGGTTGAAGGTCGAAATCGACGCCATCGCCTATCGGTGACGCGCCCTCACACCCTCAGGGGAATACGAGGCAAGTACTATGGGCTCTCCAGGCTGCCCGGCCCCAGGACTCCCTTCGTTTCCGTCATGAATTGCCAGAACTCTTCCATGACCACGACGCGTTCCAGCGATACCCTGACCACCTCACCCTCGGACCGGAGTCCGAGCACCTTCTTGGCGCGTCGAAGGAGCTGCTCGTCTACGTAGAAGGATTTTCTCGTCCGCTTCTTTTTCCTCATGTCGCCATCCTGCCTATGCGTACATTCTGGTCATACCAGCATACAGTGCGGGATGGCAGGATGGAGACGCCGGCTACCTGAGCTTCGATACGCCGGCGGCGTTGGAATCCATCCGTCCCATTACGCCCCAGCCACCGAAAACGTCGGTCACCGCGAGAACGAGCTCGTTCTCCCCCGCGCGGAGCGGGAGGTAAACCGTGGCCTGATCGAGGCCGATGAGACCCTCGCGCCTCGGGCGGTCGAAGCTGTAGCTGTCGTCGGCGGTGAACAGGGGCTCTCCGTTCAGGAACACCGTGACCTCGTCGCTGTAGCCGAGGTGTAAGGGAACTCTTGCCGCGCTCGTCGCGGTGAACGTCTGCTTCGCGAGCACCGTCGCGCGTTTCCCGCGCTCGGGGCGTGCGATATGGCGCAAGAGAACGAGCAGACCCGAACGCTCGGTCTCGATCTTCTTCCAGCTCGAGACGGTGGAAAGGTCGGTTATCGGACCGTCGGGGCTGACGAAGGGTTCGGAGACGAGCCACTCCCGAACGATGCCCGAAGGCGGGGCCGGCTCGGCGCCCATCTCGGGAAAGACGAAGTCCGCGGCGTCGGGACGAACGACGACTTTCGCGAAGCTCGTGACGCTCTCGGCGCCTCCCTCGGGCACGAAGCTTCGTAGCGCCACGTAGCCCGGCGCCGCCGGTCGCGCGAGCCGTCGCACGATGAGCTGTGGCTCGGATACGTCTCCCACGAAGATCGCCGCGCGCTCGCCGCGGAGAACGATCTTCAGGTGAACCCATTCATTTCGGGGAATGTCCACGGGCGCCGTGCCTCCCTCGCCGTGGTAGAGCTGCCAGTTGCTCTCGCCGCGGTACACCGGGTTGTACTGGAGTGTGTCGCCAAGGCCCGTCTTGTGAGGTCGCAGGTAGATCTCCTCGAACTCCCCGTCGGATGCCATGCGAAACTGCACGTAGAAGAACGAGCGACGTCCGGTGGTCGCGACGTCGAGCTCGAGGGTCCCGTCCTGCATACGGACGTCCCGGCGATAGGCGTTGCCGGTTCCCAACCGGAGGGCGTTCTTGCCCAGGTGGGGCCCAACGATCGATCCCTGTCCGGCGATCTCCCACCCCTGGCTGAAGTCCAGGGTCTGTGCCGGAACCGTCGAGGCGCCGAGTAGAAGGAAAGCAGCGGGAAGTAGCTTCGACATCGGTGGTCTCCTTGGCCGGTCATTCTCCTTCGCCCGGCCTCGTCGGACGCTGAAATGTTGCGAATAGCGCGAATTGAGTTGCGAACGGCCGTAAATCGGTTACCGATCGAGCCCGGTGCGGGCTAGGCTCGGCCATGCTTGTACTATTCTTCATCGTCCAGGCCCTGGCTCCATCGACCGGCGATTTTCCGGTGACTCCGGAGCTCTTCATCGACGAGTTCGACGGCGCCGAGGGGATCACGTTCAACGGCGAGGGGCGCTTGTTCCTCGGCGCCGACAGCGCCGTCTGGATCGCGGAGCCCGACGGGAAGGTCCGGAAGATCGCGGACGTCGATGCCCCCCTCGGCCTGGCCGGCATCGGCCCCCGGGACATTCTCGCGGCGGACTTCGGGCCCACGAACGTTTTCCAGGACGGACCGAACGGCGACGGCACTGTGTGGCGCATCACTCCCGAAGGGAGGAAGACAGTCGTCGCTTCGGGAATCGCGGACCCAAACTTCGTCCTCGTGCTCAAAGACGGAACGTTCCTCGTCTCCGACGACGGAACCGACAAGATCTACCGGGTTCGTGGCGGGGAAGTCTCTCTCTGGTCGACGGCGGTGTCCTATCCCAACGGAATGGCGCTGTCGCTGGACGACCGAATCCTCTACGTCGCGCAGATCTTCAAGAGCCTCGATCCCCTGGTGGGCGACGATCGCCTCTGGGCATTCGACCTTGTTTCGGGTGTCGCCGCGGGACCGCCCACCCTCGCGGCGCGGACCGGCGAGGGGGGAATCGACGGCCTGGTCGCCGATGAGCTCGGGCGTATCTACGTCGCCGACAACGGAGCGGGGAAGATCTTCCGCTTCGACCCGAGGTCGAACGAGACGATCCGAATCGCGGAGGGGATGCCCGGGGTCGCGAGCCTGGTGTTCGGCGAAGGAGATTTCGACCGCGAAGCGATGTACGCGACTTCGACCCGCAGTGGCACAATCTGGAAGGTGACGGTGGGCGTCAAAGGGGCGAGAGTGCACCGTTGATGTCCATTGCTTCAGCGCAATCGTGCTTCGAGAGCGTCCCGCTGGCGGCGGCTCAGCGGGAGGACGGTGCCGTCCCGGAGGACGACCCGGCAGCTGCCCCGGTCGTCGATCCGGAGCTCGGTCACCCGATCGAGGGAAACGATCGCCGAGCGGTGGATGCGAGCGAACCGCGAAGGATCGAGCCGGGATTCGAGCGCCGCGAGTGACTCGCGGACGAGGTGCTCCCGGCCCCCTTCGTGGATGTTGGCGTAGACCCCGGCCGCCTCGATCCACTCGACGTCGCGCACGTCGAGAAAGCGGACCTGGCCCCGATTCTTGACCACGAGACGGGACACGTACGATTTTTCTTCTCGATCCGGACCCGTGTCGACCAGCGACAGCAGCTTCTCTCCGAGAGCCTCTCGCTCGCGCGAGCGGACGCGCTCTCTCGCTCGCGCGAGCGTCGCCTCGAACCTCTCGTCGCTGAACGGCTTCAGCAGGTAGTCGAGGGCATTCACCTCGAACGCCTTGAGGGCGTAGGCGTCGTAGGCGGTGACGAAGACCGTGATCGGCTGCCGGTCGGGCTCGACTTCATCGAGGAGCTCGAAGCCGTCGAGCCCGGGCATCTGGATGTCGAGGAACAGGAGGTCCGGCGCCTCGCGTGCCATGGCCTCGAGCGCTTCCACCCCTCCCGCGAACGCTCCGGCGATCTCGATGTCCGGCTCCCGCTCGAGAAGCTCCAGAAGACGCCTTCGGGCCGGCGGCTCGTCGTCGACGACGAAGGCGCGGATCTTATTCATGCGCTCGCCAGGGGAGAGTGACCGTGACCGTCACCCCGACCCCCGCTCCGTTCGCGATATCGAGTCGAGCTTTCTCGCCGTAGAGGGCGCGGAGGCGTTCGGTGACGTTCTTGAGGCCGAAACCTTTGCCATTCCCGTCTAGGCTCCAGGAAGGCGGAAGACCTACTCCGTCGTCGGCGACGGTGAGACGAAGGAATCCGTCTCGGCGCTCCGCGCGAAGGACGATACGGCCGGCGCGGGACTTTCCCACGAGGCCGTGCTCGACGGCGTTCTCCACCAGAGGCTGCAAAAGGAAGCCGGGGACCGAGGCGCCGAGGGTCTCGGGCGCCACCTCGCGCTCGACGCTCAGCCGTCCCGCGAAGCGGATCTGCTGGATCGCGAGATAGTCGTCGACGGTCGCGAGCTCCTCCGCCAGGGGAACCTCGCGGCGATCCGCGCTTTCCAAGGAGTGACGCAGGAGGTCCCCGAGGTGCGCGGTCATGCGGCGGGCCACTTTTGGATCCTTCTCCACGAAGGCGGAGATCGCGTTCAGGGTGTTGAAAAGAAAGTGAGGGCGGAGCTGCGCCTTCAGAGTCTCGAGACGGGCCTCCGCGAGACGAGCCTCGAGCTGCGATGCTCGAAGCTCCCGTTCTCTCGCCTCGTTCTCGAGGTCGTACGCGATTCCGATTCCGACGAGGACGGAGTAGATGAGGAAATTCCAGTGGTACTGGGGAGCGAGGCTGGTGAAATTCCAGACGGCGGGGAAGTTGCCCAGAAGACCGTCCACCAGAGTCCGCAGCACGACGTAGAGGCTCACGAAGCCCACTGCCAGGGGAACGTGGTGCAAAACGCGCCTGCGAAGATCGCGGCTTCGGCTCTTCGCCCACCGGTCGGCCCGGAAAATGAACGGGCTCAACAAGCCCCAGAGGTACCACTGGGGAACGCTTCGGCGGAGCGCGGTCTCGAGCGCTTCCCATCCGCCTCCTCGGCCGAGGTAGCCCTGCGTCGAGAAGAAGAGAGCCACCGCCGTCCAGAAGAGGAATCCGAGAAGCGCTTTGCGTAAGCTCATCTCACCGCCAGGTATAAAGCCGAGGCAGGTCCGTCATGGAAGCGCCTTCAGGGTCAGGGGATCCCTCAGCGGCAGGTGCGTGACCTCACCGCCGAAAAGATCCTTCATGCTCGCGCGGCCGCCGGCGTCTCCCGGCGCTATCTCCTCCCATTTCCCGACCACGAGAAAGACGATCGCGTCGGGTTTCAGGTACTTTCGCGCCACTCGAAGGACGTCGTCCGCGGTCACCGCCCGCACCTGGTCGCGCCAGCTCTTCCAGTAGTCATGGGATCGGCCGATGAAAGCGTCGCCGGCGTACGTGCCGGCGATCTGGGAGGCGGACTCGAATCGCCGGGGGAACGTCTCGATGAGTGACGCCTTGGCGATCGCGATCTCCTCGTCGCTCGCGGGCTCGGTCCGGATTCGCTCGATTTCTTCGAGGGCGATCTCGGTGGCGAGGGCGACGGTATCGTTTTTCGACTGGAACGAGACCGTGAAGCTTCCGGGCCCGAGCGCGTCGAAGCCCAGGGAGGACCCGGCATCATAGGCGAGGCCTTCGTCCGAGCGGATTCGTTTCGTGATGCGCGAGGTGAATCCGCTTCCGCCGAGGATGTGATCCATGATCTGAAGGGCGGCGCGCTCGGGGTTCCCCCAATCGGCCCATCGCGGCACCGGGTGCCCGAGGACGACCGTCCCCTGGGGGATGTCCTTTTCCACGTGGTAGGCCCCGGGGCGGGGCTCGTGAGCCGGTTGAGGCGGCGGCCAGTCCGTGGGAGCGCCCGCGCCGGACCAGTCCGCGAGGTACGACTCGAGCTTCGCGAGGATTTTCGCCGGGTCGACGTCGCCCGAGACGGTCACGATCGCGTTCTCCGGCCGCCAGTACTTCTGGTGGAAACGGACGAGGTCCTTCCGGGCGATCGCATCGAGGTGGTCCTTCGTCATGCGGCGGCTTCGGTAGAACGTCTCCCCCTCGAGGAGCCAATCCCACTCGCGGGAGAGAATGTCGCTAGGATCGTCGTTTCTCTGGCGCATCGCCTCGAGAAGGCTCTCCTTCTCGATCGTGAGCCGGGCCTCGTCGAATCGCGGCTTTTGAAGCATCTCGAAGAACAGGTCCATCGCCTGGTCGAGGACCGGGCTGATGCAATCGAGATTCGCTGCCGCGCGGGAGTCCCCAGAAAACGCCGAGATCCCCGCGGCGAGAAACTCCACCTCCTCGTCGAACGCGGCGGGGTCGAGCCTCTCGGTTCCTCCGGTTCGCAATAGACTTCCGGTGAGCCCGGCGAGGCCGACCTTGTTCTCGGGCTCGAGGTAGCTCCCCTGCCGCATCTGGATCCGGAGGCTCACGAGCGGAAACGTTGAGTCGGGGGCGACGTAGGCGACGATGCCGTTCGGAAGCTCGTGCCGGTAGCGCGAGGGATCGGGAACCTCGAAACGGAGCTCGTCGAACCGGAGCGCCTCGGGCCGCGCCGGGATCGACTGCGGCACCGCCGAAAGAAAAAGGGGGATGACCCAGGCCGCGGTCACGGCTCGGCTCCTTCCGGCTCACGATGGTATAAACCGACGGTGCGCTCCTCGGGGTCGAGGTAGCGCTCGGCCGCCCGCTTCACGTCGGAGTCGGTGACGGCGAGAGTCGTTTCCGCCCAATCGTTCAGGTACTTCCAGTCCCCGAGGCCGTCGTACTGTAGGAGCTGGATGAGGAGGAAGAATCCGCCCGAGAGTTTCTGATAGGCGCTCGCGGTGATCTGGTTCTTCACCTTTTGGAGCTCCCTCCCGGGGATGGGCTCTTCCACGATCCGGCGGACCTCCTCCAGAAGGGCGCGCTCGAGATCCTCGGGGCTCGCTCCTTTCTTCGCCTCGGCATAGAGCGAGAAAGCCCCGGCGTACTTCCTCGAGTCCTGGGAAGCCGCGGCGTCCGCGGCGAGACCGCGCTCGAGGACCAGGGACTTGTAGAGCCTGCCGCTTCTTCCGTTGAGGAGCCCCGCGAGAACTTCGAGCGCGTAGGAGTCTCGGTGGCGGAAGGGGACGCTGTGGTAGCGGATCTCGACCTGCGGCTGGCAGTCGCACTCCGCGACCATCCGCTTCTCCGCGCGCGGGTCCATCTCGAGGGTGACCACGTCGGGCGCGGGCTCGCGGCGCTGAAGATGGCCGAAGTAACGCTCGGCGAGCGCGCGGGCTTCGTCGAGATCGAAGTTTCCCACCAGGGCGGCGGTGAGGTTATTCGGCGCGTAATAGGTATCGAAGTACTCCTTCGCCTGGGCGAGGCTGTACGAGCGGAGATCTGACGGCCACCCCACCACCGGCCAGCTGTAAGGATGAGACTGCCAGAACATGGCATCGAAGACTTCGTCGAACTCTCCCGTTGGCGTCGACTCGGTGCGAAGGCGCCTCTCCTCGTGCACCACGTCCCTCTCCGAGTAGAACTCGCGGAACACGGGGCTCAGGAGTCGGTCGGATTCCATCCAGAACCAGAGCTCGAGCTTGTTCGCGGGGACGGTGAGGAAGTAGACGGTGACGTCCTCGCTGGTGAAGGCGTTGATCCCCGACGCGCCCGCGGCGGTGTAGATCCTGTCGTACTCGTCCTTCACCATGAGCTCGCGCTCTTCCTCGGTGAGGGCGTCGAATCTCTTCTGGAGCTCGAGGAGCTCCGGCGGACGCGCCTCGTCGGCGAAGGGATCGTCGATCTCTCCGAGCCGGTAACGCTCCCGCTGTTCGCGGTAGATCGCCCGCATCGCCTCCTGGAGCCTTTCCTGCTCTTCGACGATCTGGAGGTCGCGCTCGATGTCGCGGGTGCCGAGGGTTCGGGTGCCCTTGAACATCATGTGCTCGAAGAAGTGGCTCATACCGGTGATGCCCGGCCTCTCGTTCGCCGAGCCCACGCGCGCCACGAAGCCCGCGGACACGGTCGCGAGCTCCGGCCGAACCACCGCGAGGAACTTCATTCCATTCGAAAGCTCGAAGGTCTCGACGGGAACCTTCGCGACCTCGCTTCCCGCGACCGAATCGACGGCAAGCAAAGAAAGCGCGAGAACGAAGGCGGATCTTTCCATGAAGCGATTCTACTTCAGCGGGTTTGTGCTAGGCTCGTCCCCGCTCAGGAGGAGGAAACATGCACTCGCTTCTTCTTTTGCTCTCGATCGCGGTCGCCGCCGATTCCCGCGGCCCCTTCGACGGTCTGAAGTTCCGCGAGATCGGACCGGCCAGTCCCGCGGGCCGCATCGACGATTTCGCCGTCCTCGAGTCGAACCCCGCGACGTTCTACGTCGCGACCGCGACCGGCGGGCTTTGGAAGACCACCAACAACGGCACCACGTTCGAGGTCCTGTTCGACGACCAAACGACGTCCTCGATCGGCGACGTGGCGATAGCGCCCGAAGACCCGAACCTGGTGTGGGTGGGAACGGGAGAGAACAACAATCGGCAGAGCTCCTCCTGGGGAGACGGCATCTACAAGTCGACGGATGGAGGAAAGACCTGGCGAAACATGGGCCTTGGAGCCTCGCGCCACATCGCCCGGATTCTCGTCGATCCGAGCGATCTCGACGTCGTCTACGTGGCCGCGCTCGGAAGCCTTTTTGGACCCGGCGGCGACCGCGGGGTCTACAAGACCACCGATGGCGGCGAGAGCTGGAGTCGCGTGCTCCACGTGGACGACGACACCGGCGCGACCGAGCTCGTGATGGATCCGAGGAATCCCAAAGTGCTCTACGCCGCGACCTACCAGAGACGCCGCGCCACCTGGGGGTTCAACGGGGGCGGAACGGGAAGCGGGATCCACAAGACCACGGATGGCGGAAAGACCTGGATCCCGCTGACGAAGGGGATTCCCGAGGGTCCCAAGGGAAGGATCGGACTCGACGTCTACCGAAAGAACCCGGACGTCGTCTACGCGCGCATCGAGCATCCGGACGAGGGCGGAGTGTACCGTTCGGACGACGCCGGAGCGAGCTGGTCCAAGCGCTCTTCCGTGAACCCCCGACCGATGTACTTCAGTCAGATCCGAATCGACCCCAACGATGACCAGCGCATCTACGTCCTCGGGGTCCAGCTCCATGTCTCCGACGACGGGGGGAAAACGTTTCGGGACGACGGCGCCGAGAAGATCCACGTGGACTTCCACGCGATGTGGATCGATCCGAACAACTCCCGCCACATCCTCCTCGGGGGCGACGGCGGCGTCGGGATCTCCCACGACCGGAGCGAAACCTACGACCGGCTCGACAACATGAACCTCGGGCAGTTCTACCACGTGAGCTACGACACGGGCTCGCCCTACCTGGTCTGCGGTGGGCTCCAGGACAACAACACCTGGTGCGGCCCGAGCGCAGTAAGAAGCCGGGGCGGGATCGCGAACGACGATTGGTTCATCATCGGCGGTGGCGACGGCTTCGTCGCTCTGGCCGATCCGAAGGACCCGCGAGTCCTCTACTCCGAATCCCAGAACGGCCGCATGAACCGGGTGGATCGCGTGACCAACGAGAGACAGTCGATCCGCCCGGAGCCCGCCGCGGGTGAGTCGAAGCTTCGCTGGAACTGGGACACGCCGATGATGCTCTCCTCCCACGACCCGGCGACGATTTTCGTCGCCGCCAATAAGCTCTTCCGCTCGAGGGATCGCGGCTACGTCTGGGAGGCCGTGAGCCCCGACCTCACGACGAACGCCGATCGCGAAGAGCTCGCTCTCATGGGGGTCTACGGCAAGGACGCCAAGATCGCGAAAAACGACGGCATCGCGGAGTATCCGACTCTGGTGGCGTTCGCGGAATCGGAGCTCGAGGCCGGCCTCTACTGGGCGGGCTCGGAGGACGGCCTGGTGCACGTGTCGTCGGATGCCGGCGTTCACTGGACCGAGGTCTCGAAGAACGTTCCCGGGCTCCCCAAGGGCACCTACGTTTCGCGGCTGGTCCCCTCTCGCTTTTCGAAGAGTCGGGTCTACGCGACGTTCGACGGGCATCGCCTCGACGACTTTCGCGCCTACGTCTATGCGAGCGACGATCTCGGGCAGAGCTGGGTCCGCCTCTCGTCTAGCCTTCCCGCGGGCGAAGTGGCAAGAACGATAACCGAGGATCTCGTGAATGCCGAACTGCTGTACCTCGGGACCGAACGGGGTCTCTTCGCCACTCTCGATCGCGGCCGCGAGTGGCATCGGGTGAAGGCGAACCTTCCCACCGTTCCGATCTACGAGATCACGCTCCATCCGAGAGACAACGACATGCTGCTCGCGACCCACGGGAGGAGCCTCTGGATCCTGGACGACCTCACGCCGTTCCAGAATTACTCCCAGGCGGTTTCTTCCTCGGCCCATGTGTTCGCCGTCTCCACGGCGGTTCAAAGAAATCCCGCTTCCGACCGGATGCGCGATTTCGAAGGCAACCGCCGCTTCCTTGGTGAGAACCCCGAGCCGGGAGCGATCGTCACGTACCGTCTGGGGTCGGACGCGAAGGAGGTCGCGATTCAGGTGAAGGACGGCACGGGGACCCTGGTTCGCGAGATCCGGGGCGACGAGATGAAGGACAAGAACGTCTCGGGGATGCAGCAGGTCGCCTGGGATCTCCGCCGCGCGCCGCTCCCCAAAGTGAAAGGGCAGGACGCTGAGGGACGCTTCGGACCCGGAGACCGCGGGCCGTTCGTCCTTCCGGGAAGCTACCGCGCCCACTTGATCGTCGATGGAAAGGAGACTTCGAGCGCTTCCCTCGAGGTCAAAGGCGATCCCGACATCGCCATCAGCGACTCCGACCGCGCCCTCTACCTCGAGACCGCGGGGAAAGTATACGACCTCAACCGAAAGGCGATCGAGGCCGCGAACGCGCTCGTGGATCTTGACGAGCAGCTATCCGCGGCGAAAAAGGGGGTCGAGAAGCGGGAGCTCCCGGAAGCGACTTCCGCGGCGATGAAAGAGGTTGAGGACCGCGTCGTCGCTTTGCGCCGGCGCCTGGGTGTGGGCCGCCGTGAGCCCGGCCCGCCGCCGGAAGACGACGTGAGGGGCGATATCACCCGCCTCCGGGGAAGCCTTCTCGGAGCGACGGCCGTACCGACCGAAGCCCAGAACCGTCTCTTGCAGAAAGCCGGGAACGATCTGACGAAGGCGGTCGCCGACCTGAACGAGACCCTCGGCAAAGCCTCGGAGATGCTGCGGGGTCTCGCGGAGGGAGGATTCTATCCGGGGCTCCTGAAGCCGGTGCCTACGACTCCCTGAGGTGCCCTTCGCCTCGGCAGACGAGCCGCCAGATTCGGTGGATTTTTCGGCTGCGAAAGTCCTCGGGAATACTTTCTCGAGTGACGTCCTCGACGCTCCAGTCGACGAGGGCTTCTACGTCGAACTTCGGCCGGGGCTCGCGAGTCACGAGATAGACGACGCCCGACGGCTCCATTCTGCGAGCGAGAAGGCTCAAAAAAGTGACGTGGTCGTCGAGGCTCGGGGCTTCGATCGCCGCGAGGTCGTACGTACCGCGGTCGCTTCGCGAGAGCTCCCCGACCTCGGTCGTGGAGCGCGCCCCTCCACTCGCGGCGGCAAGTCCGAGCGTCGAAGCCCCCGGGCCCAGGAGCAGCACGCTTTTCCCTGACGCCTCCTCGATCAGCCGCTGGCGCAGAACCCGCAGAGCCGGATCGAAAGCGACCTCGCGCCCGCCCGAAAGACGCACTTCGTACTCGAGGCCGTTCTCTCTTACCTGGACGACTCGCGGCTCGCGCGGCCGGCCCTGGATGAAGACGTTCTCGAGGGCAACGCCGAGGGTCTCGCTTGCCGTCCGGGCCATCAGGTCGAGCCAGTCCTCGTACTCGGCGCGCGTGCGGCTCTCGAGCCGGTCGCTTGAGGGGATCAGAAGGAGCGAGTCGCCGTATCGGTCGAGGGCTAAGGGCACTTCCTTGATATCGCGATCGTAGAGCCTGTAGACATCGGTCCCGCGCTTCGAAGGCCACTTCCGGAGATGGTGAGCGCGCTTCCGCAGGCGGTTTCCGAAGATCTCCGCCTGGCGCTCGGCGCGAGAGTCGACTCCCCCGAACGCCTGCTTCGGACCGTCCACCCGTCCGGGTCTCGGTCCAAGGAACTGGAAATAGGTGCACTCGACGTCGCCGTTGTAGAGCTTTCGCCTTCGGTCGGCCTCCTGTCCCGCGATTTTCTCGAAATCCCGGCGCGCGGTGAGAATGAAAAAGGACCAGGTGGGAAGCCCGCGGAAGACTCCCGGCATCGCTCGATAGACTTCCCGAACCTCCTCTTCTTCGCCGCTTCGTCCCGCATAGGGAGGATTGGTGATGAGGCATCCAAACTCGCGGTTACTCGATACCTCCGAGAAGCTCCGGCGCGCGAAGCGAATGTCGGCCGCGACCGAGGCCTTCGAAGCGCTTCGGCGCGCGAGAGCGACGACTCTCTCGTCGCGATCGCTGGCCTCGAGAGGCTCAGGAAGAGATGGCTTCTCGCGATCTCGCGCCTCCTCGCGAGCGCGCTTCCAGGCGCCGGTTGAGATGAGGGGCCACGACTCGGCGGCGAAGGATCGGTCCCGCCCCGGCGCCCGGTTTCGCCCGATGAGCGCCGTCTCGATGGCGAGGGTTCCCGCACCGCAGAACGGATCGAGAAACGGCCGGTCGCGGCTCCAATGGCTCAGAAGGATCAGGCCCGCCGCCAGCGTTTCCTTGAGAGGGGCTTCGCCCGACTCGAGACGGTACCCGCGCTTGTGGAGCCCCGCACCCGTGGTGTCGAGGACCAGGATCACCTCGTCTTTCAAGAGAGCGACCTCGACGGGAAACGCGGGCCCGTCTTCGGGAAGGCGTTCGAGCTTGTAGGCCGCCTTCAACCTCTCGACGATCGCTTTTTTTACGATGCTCTGACAGGCGGGCACGCTCGCGAGCGCCGATCGAACGGAGCGTCCGCGCACCGGGACTCTCGCGTTTCGGGGAAGGAAGTGCTCCCACGCGACCCCGCGGGCGCCGTCGAAGAGCGCATCGAAGTCGGCGGCGGGATACGAGGCGAGCCGGAGAAGAACGCGGTCCGAGGCCCGGAGCCAGAGGTTCGCGCGGGCGACGGCGCTCTCGTCGCCCGCGAAGGAAAGCCAGCCGGGCCGAAGCGCGCGGCTCTCGTAGCCGAGCGCTTGGAGCTCGCGAGCGACGACGGATTCGAGCCCGAAGGTGGCGGTCGCAATCAGGGTGAGTGTCATCGGAGAGCTAGAATCTATCCTCTCGGGCACGCAGCTTGCAGCAAGGCGCCGAAACGGTTCGCGCGAGACCGCAAGCGCGATAATTCGTCCGTCTCCGGGACGGTAGCGTTCGAAGGAGAACACGATGCTCGACTCCGTTTTTCAGGACTTGCGTCACGGGCTGCGGCTCGCCCGCTCGAGCCCGGCGCTGGTCTCGACCGCCGTCGCGTCGCTCGCCCTCGGAATCGGAGCCACGGTCTCGATGTTCGCGATCGTGAACGCCGTTCTCCTTCGCCCGGTGCCCGTCGAATCTCCCGAAGAGCTGGTGTTCCTCTTCAACGGGACGGAGGAGAGTCCCTACGGCACCTTCTCCTATCCCGACTTTCTGGATTACCGGGAGGGAAGCGACGCTTTTCGCGGGCTTGCGGCTTTCGGCGAGATCCAGGTGAGCCTCGCGGCCGAGGGATCGCCGGAGGAAATCCGCGGCGTGATCGCGTCCGGGAGTTTTTTCGAGGTCCTGGGAGTCGACGCAGCCTTCGGGCGGGTCTTCACCGAAGAGGGCGATCGGAATCCCGGGGAGCATCCGGTGGCGGTTCTGAGCCATGCCTTCTGGGAAGCTCGCTTCGGCGCCGATTCGGGGATCGTGGGACGCGAGATCGCGATCAACGGGCGGCCTTTCGTCGTTCTCGGCATAACCCCTCGAGGGTTCCACGGACCCCTCATCTTCGAGAGCTTCGATCTCTACGTGCCGATGATGATGCAAGCGCAGGTCCGGCCGCCCCGCGCGGGCTTCTCCGGCGAGATGGACCCGGACCTCCTGGACCGTCGGAACGCGAGCTGGCTTTCCGCCGTCGGCCGCCTCGCGCCAGGCGTGGGTCTCGAGGAAGCGGAGGCCTTGATTCGTTCGATATCGGCTCGCCTCGAAGAGGAGCATCCCGAGACCAACCGGGGAGAGAGGGCTTCGCTCTATCCTCTAACGAAGATCGATCCACGCGCGTACCCGGTGCTGAGGTCCATCGCGGCGCTCCTGATGGGCGTATCGCTCCTGGTGCTTCTCGTCGCAACCGCGAACGTGGTGAGCCTCCTCCTGGTGCGCGCCGTCGCCCGAAGGCGCGAGATCGCGGTGCGGCTCTCGCTTGGAGGGAGCCGCGCGCGGCTCGCTCGCCAACTCCTCACCGAATCTCTCTCTCTCGCTCTCCTCGGGGGCGCTCTCGGACTCCTTTTGTCCAGCTGGCTTCTCCACGGCTTGAGTCGGCTGGTTCCCGCGACCGGAATCTTCTCCTTCACTCTCGACTTCGACATGGACGGCAGGGTGCTCGCCTTCACCGTCCTCGCTTCCCTTCTCTCCGCGGTTCTCGTCGGCATCGCCCCGGCGCTCGAGGGCTCTCGATACGACCTGGTTTCGGCTCTCCGGGGCGCCTCGGGCGCGGCGAGGCCAGGAACGTCGCGCTTCAGAGGACGAAACGCCGTGGTCCTTGCCCAGATCGCGCTCTCCTTCGTGCTCTTGATTGGAGCTGCCCTCTTCGTCGAGAGTTTCCGGCATTCCTCCGCGATCTCTCCAGGTTTCGACGCCGACAGGGTTCTGACGGCGCAACTCCGGGTCGATCTACTCCGGTACACCAGGGACCGGACGCAGCAGTTCTATCGCGACGTGGTGGAGCGGGCGAGCACTCTTCCAGGCATTGAGGCGGTGAGCCTCGCGCGCACGGTTCCTCTGGCGGGCGCGGGGCGCAGAACCACGCTGACGGTCGAAGGCTTCGATGTGCCCGATTCCAACGATGAGCTCATGGTGGCGACGAACGTCGTCGGGCTCGATTACTTCCGCACGATGGGAATCGCGTTCCTGGGAGGACGGGACTTCACGCTTTCGGACGTCGAGGGATCGCAGCCGGTGGTGTTGGCGAACGAGAGCTTCGTCGCCCGTTACTTTCCCACGGGAAATGCCCTGGGAAAGCGGGTGCGGCTCGATGGGGGCGCGGGCGAAGAGACCGAGTGGTGCGAGATCGTGGGAATCGTGCGCGACAGCAAGTACCGCTCCCTCGGTGAGGAGCCGACTCCCTACCTCTATCAGCCGCTCGCGCAGCAGCACGAGACGGGAGTGACGCTCCTTCTGCGCGGAACCCACCCGGAGAGCTTCGTGTCCGGGGTCCGAGACGTCCTCCTCGACCTCGAGCCGCATCTCCCCGTTTCGCAGGTCCAGCCCCTCGAAGCTCTCCTCGAAAGCTCGCTCTTTCCCGCGCGCATGGGAGCGCGACTCCTCTCCGGCTCGGCGGTCTTCGCGGCCGTCCTGGCCGCAATGGGCCTCTACGGCGTCGTGTCGTTCGCGGTTTCGTTGCGAACGCGGGAAATGGGAATCCGCGTCGCGCTCGGGGCTCGTCCCCAGGCTCTCACCCGCCTCGTGGTCGGCGAAGGTTCGCGGCTCGTCGGGGCCGGCGTCCTGTTGGGCTCGCTTCTCGCCCTCGCCTCGACGCGCCTCCTCGCGAGCTTCGTCCACGGGGTGAGCCCGACGGAGCCGGGAGTCTTCCTGGGCGCGGGAGCTCTCCTCGCGATGGTCCTGGTGGTGACGGCCTACGTTCCCGCGAGGCGTGCCGCCAGCGCCGATCCTCTGATCGCGCTACGTCACGAGTAGCCCTGAGCTCAGGTTCCGGTCTTCGTCGATTTCCCCGACATGCCCGGCATCCAGGTCTTGCCGCCGTCGGTCGACATCTTCAAATCGAACGTCTGCGACGTCGGTGAGGTCAGGGTAATTGTGACCGCGGTATTCATCGTCTGGTCGCCCATTTTCGATACCGTCTCCCAGTTCCAGGCCTTGCCGACGTTTTTCCCCGTGGCCGTGAAGGCGGGGTACCCCGATTGCACGGCATAGTACGTGTAGGCCTTCTTCTCCGGGTCGTAGCTCATGATGGAGATAGCCTTGGTCGGGCCCATTGGGTCCTTGCCTTCGGAGCGGCAGACGAGGGCGAAACCGCCTTCGAACATCTCGCAAGTCTCGGTGAAGGTGACGGGGCCACCGGGCCCCATGGGTCCGTCGTCCGCCTTGCCCTCGAAGCTCCATTTGCCCGCGAAGGCCGAGATGGCCTTATGCTCCGGCCCTGGCTTGGGCATTGGGGGCTCCTGTGCCGTTACGGCCGCGGTCGAAGCGAACAGAATCATCAGCGTGGTCAGTTTTTTCATGTTCTCCTCCGGGATTCGATGAGACGCGTAATTCTAGCTCTTTCCGCCGCGGGTCACCACCCACGAAATGCCGATGGAGGCCAGGTAGAGACCGAGCATTGGAAGAGCGAGGAGACACTGCGTCACCAGATCGGGGGTGGGAGTCAAGATGGCGGCGAGGGTGAAGATCGCGAGAACGACGATCCGGAGATGCCGCCAGAGGAACTGGGGCGAGACCAGATTCAGCTTGGAAAGAACGAAGACCACGGTGGGGATCTGGAACGCGAGGCCCAGGCCGACGACGAACTGGCTGTAGAAGGAGAATAGCTTCCCCACGCTCAGCATCACGTGGATCGATTCCGACCCGACGGTCGTGAGAAATCGCACCGCATAGGGAAACAGCACGTAGTGGCCGAAGGCTGCCCCCCCGATGAAGAGCGCGCATCCGAGAAAGACGATGGGCAGGAACGCGCGCCGCAGGGGATAGATCGTTCGCGTGAACCGCCAAAGCTGAAAGAGCCATATGGGAGCGGCGACGAGCACCGACCCGTAGAGGGCCATCCGCAAGTGCACCATGAAGATCTCGGGGACCTGCGTGGCGACGACGTCCGCGCCCGGAGGGAGGGCCGCTCGCACGGGCGCCATGAGAAAGACGAACAGGTGTTCGGAGACCGAGAAACACAGGAAGAATCCGAACAACAGGCTCGCGAGGGAAATCACGGCCCTCTTCCGCAACTCGTCGAGGCGCGCGAGGATCGTCTTGCCGTCGAACGGCAGGTCGTCGGGATGGCTTGGAGAAGGGCTCTTCGGAGCCGGCGCTAGTCTGGGCACGTCGGGTCCAAGAGTGTATCAGGCCGCGAAGAAATCATCCTCGCTCGTGCTATCATCTTCCGTCCCATCGAATCCGATTGAACGACTTTTTCCTGCTTCTCAGAAAGAACCGTAACTACCGCTACACCTGGATGAGCCAGGTGGTGAGCGAGATCGGCGATCATTTCAACAATATCGCCGTTTTCTCGCTGGCCATGGACCGCACCCGCTCCGGGATGGTGGTTACGGGAGTCATGCTGTCCCGCGCCGTCCCCGTCATCCTCGCCGGACCCATCGCGGGCGTCGTCCTCGATCGGTGGGACCGGCGGTCGATCATGATCGCGAGCGACCTGGTCCGGGCCGTGGTCGCGGCGGGATTTCTGCTGACACTGACCTACCCTTCGAACTGGCTCCTTTACCTCTTGAGCGGGCTCCTGATGTTCGCCTCGCCGTTTTTCACCGCGGGCCGCTCTGCCATCCTTCCTGCCATCGCGAGCCGCGAAGAGCTCCATACCGCGAACGCCCTGACCCAGACCACCCAATGGCTCACCCTGACCGCAGGGGCCTTCGCCGCGGGGAAGGCGGTCGCGATATTCGGTTATGAATGGGCCTTCCTGCTCAACGCGCTCTCGTTCGTCGTGTCCGGCTTCTCGGTGTCGCGGCTCAAAGGGGG
>Ga0184637_10000545_pt1 | contig 28091 bp, 17 predicted proteins | sample PLM3_127_b2_FD_133143 | JGI IMG/M metagenome (GOLD analysis project Ga0184637, IMG submission 133143) | Groundwater sediment microbial communities from an aquifer in East River, Colorado, USA - PLM3_127_b2 | ecosystem: Environmental > Terrestrial > Soil > Riparian zone | place: USA: East River... | reverse complement strand
TCGACCGTGCTCGCCGGTGGCATGGAAAACTTGAGCCAATGCCCACACGTCATTCGAGGTGCTCGCTCCGGATTCCGTCTCGGGCAAGGCAAGCTCGAGGACCTGCTCATGACCTCGCTCCTCGATCCCTTCTGCGGGTTGATGATGGCGGAAACCGCCGAGAAACTGGCGCGGAACTACGGCATCACCCGCGAAGATCAGGATGCGTTCGCGCTTCGCAGTCAACGTGAGGCGGCCCGCGCCCAGAAAGCGGGACTCTTCGACGAGGAGATCGTGCCGGTGACCGTGAAGCAGGACGGAAAAGAGGTGGTCGTCGATCGCGACGATCACCTGCGCCCCGACACCACGCTCGAGGTGCTGGCCAAGCTCCCTCCGGTGTTCTCGAAGGACGGTTTCGTCACCGCCGGCAATGCCTCGGGCATAGTGGATGGGGGGGCGGCGGTGGTTCTCGCGGCCGGTGACGGCGATCGCCAGGGGCGGGAGCGCCTGGGCACCGTGCGCGGGTGGGCGGTGGTGGGAGTCGAACCCTCCCTCATGGGCATCGGACCGGCGCCCGCCATCCGCCAGCTCCTCGCCCGCCAGAAGCTCAAGCTCGACGACATCGATCTATTCGAGATCAACGAGGCCTTCGCCGGCCAATACCTGGCGGTCGAGCGTGAGCTCAAGCTCGATCGCGAGCGGGTGAATGTGAATGGGGGGGCGATTGCTCTCGGCCATCCGCTGGGAGCGACCGGTTCCCGGCTGGTCTTGACCTTGCTTCTTGAGCTCCGGCGCCGCGATGGCCGGCTCGGCATCGCTTCGGCCTGCATCGGTGGCGGTCAGGGAATCGCCCTGCTCGCCGAGGCGGCGTAGACAGCGGCCCCTCGCGGGCACAACTAAAGACCCCAACTAAAGACCACAAGACGCATGACCTACGACATTGCGGTCATCCCCGGCGACGGCATCGGCCCGGAGGTCGTGCGCGAGGCGGTGAAGGTGCTCGACGCTGTCGCCGAGCGGGCCGGATTCACCCTCCGTTATCACCGTTACCCCCACGGCGCCGACCATTACTTGAAGACCGGCGAGCTCTTTCCGGACTCGGTCCTCGACGAGATCCGCGGGATGCGCGCCGTCCTCCTGGGCGCGATCGGCGACCCCCGGATCGAGGTCGGGCTCCTCGAGCGCGCGATCATCGGCGGGCTCCGGTGGAAGCTCGACATGTATGTGAACCTGCGGCCAATCCGCCTCTACGCCGAACATCTGTGTCCGCTCAAGGGAAAGCGGCCCGCGGATTTGGATTTGGTGGTGGTGCGGGAGAACACCGAGGACCTCTACGTGGGATTGGGAGGTTTCTTCAAACAAGGGACGCCCGACGAGGTGGCGCTCGGAGACATGATCGTGACCCGCAAGGGTTGCGAGCGCGCGATCCGCTACGCCTTCGAGCTCGCCCGCCGCCGGCCGCGCCGGAAGCTGCATCTGGTCGACAAGGCCAACGCCATCCGGGCTCACGACCTGTGGCGGCGGACCTTCGCCGAAGTCGCGCGCGAGTACCCCGACGTGGCGACCGATGCCGCCTACATCGACGCCGCCTGCATGTGGCTGGTCAAGAATCCGGAATGGTTCGACGTTGTCGTCACCACCAACGTCTTCGGTGACATCCTTACCGACCTGGGAGCCATCTTGCAGGGAGGCATGGGCATCGCCGCTTCGGGCAACATCCACCCGGGCCGGGTGTCGATGTTCGAGCCGGTTCACGGCTCGGCGCCCAAGTATGCGGGTAAGAACGTCGCCAACCCGCTGGCGACGATCGCCGCCGTCCAGTTAATGCTCGATTTCCTGGGCGAGGCGCAGGCGGCCGCCGCCCTCGAAGGGGCGATCCGGCGCGCCCTGGTCGAGCGTCAGGTGCCGAGCCTGGGCGCCGACTCGGGCCTGTCGACCTCGGCGATCGGCGATCTGATGGCGCAGCTCGCCGCCAGCTCTTTCGAGACCGTCGCCCGCTGACGGGCTTGGCGCCTCGATCTATTTGAGAACGACGAGCTGTCGGGTCTCGACGAAGTCCGCGGCCTCGAGGCGGTAGACGTAGACACCCGAGCTCACGGCGCGCCCGCGATCGTTTCGGCCATCCCAGAGGATGGCCTGCGGCCCGGGGTTGAGGGTCTCGTCGACGAGGAAACGGACGAGGCGTCCCGCGGGGTCGTAGATGCGCAGGCGCGCGCGGGTGCGATGCGCGAGCTCGAAAGCGATCTCCGTCGCAGGGTTGCATGGGTTCGGGCGGTTCTGCGCCAGGGCGAACCGGGGCGCGGCTACCTGCTTGACCTGTTTGGGTGCATGCTTCTCGACGAGGGCAATGCGACCACTTACCACGCCACACTCGTGCATGACCGGCTTGTGAGACGGGGCTATCTGAAGCACGAAACTCACCGTCTGCGCTCCGCATGACCCGATCTTCAGCAGCTCGGTGGACGGTTGGAAGCTCACATAGCTACACCTGACGGTGTAGGTTCCGGCGGGTACGTGGGGAATGACAAAAGAGCCGTCCTCGCCCCCGATCGCTCCCAGTTTTGTGCCCAGAACCACGACGTTGGCGTACGGGAGTGGTTCGCCACCAGCGTTGCAGACCCAGCCGGTGATCCAATGCTCATTGGCGGCAAGGGGAGGGGCGGCGACCGCGAGCCCCCAGAGCATCGCCGCGGCGACACCGGTGAGCCACCTCTTGGTCATCATCATCTTCATGTTGAGGAAGCACGGAAATCGCCAAGGACCTTTCCGCCCGGCGCTTTTGCTTGACCCGCGCTCGTTCCTCGGTCATCCTCATTCGCTTCATCTGCGAGAGTGGCGGAATTGGCAGACGCGCTAGACTTAGGATCTAGTGGGGTGACCCGTGGGGGTTCGAGTCCCCCCTCTCGCACCCGTTAGGTTTTGCTTGGAAGTCCGACTTGGTCTAGGTGAGTATCGCGGTCTCGAGCGTATGAAGATCGTCGTCAAAGACTTGCGCGAGAAGGATGCCTTTGGCCGGCAGCTGGCGGTCGAGGTGGCGGCCGAGGAGATCGATGGACAGATCGATGCCGCCGTGAACGACCTGCGGCGCGGACTGGCGCTCCCCGGCTTTCGCAAGGGCAAGGTGCCGCGCTCCCTGGTCGAGAGCCGCTTTGGCCAGGAGGTCCGCTCGGAAGTGGTTCGGCGGCTGGTCGGGGAGGCGGTGTGGCAGGCGGTCAAGGAGGTGGATTTGAGGCCGATCGCCGAGCCCGAGGTGGAAGGCATCGACTACGGCGATGGGCGGCCTCTCTCCTTCACCGCTCGGGTGGATGTGCGTCCGGCGGTGGAGCTGCCGGAGACTGCCGGGGTGCATGTGGACAAGGTCCTCTACCCGATCGAGGCCGGCGAAGTCGAAGAGATCCTCGCCAATCTGCGGGAGTCTAAGGCCGAGCTCGAGGTGGTGGATCGCCCCGCAGCGGCGGGTGACGTGGTGATGATCGACTTGGCCGAGCTGGGTGCTGGGCAGGTGCCGATTCTCGGCCATCGCCGGGAGGGAGTTCGAGTCGAGCTGGACGCGGAGCGGCTGCCGGAGTCGTGGCTCAAGGCCCTGACCGGCCGGCGCCCCGGAGACTCGGTCGTGGTTGAGGTTCCGCCGCCGAGGGAGGATGAGCTTCCGCCAGCGGGAGCACCGCGCTATCATCGTCTGGACTTGAGGCAGGTCGAATCGAAGCACCTGCCGGCGCTCGATGATGCGTTCGCGCAGCAAGTTGCAGCTGAGTTCGGCACCCTCGATGAGTTGCGAGCGAAGATCCGGGAGCGCCTCGAGGCGGATGAGGAGAGGCGAGCGGACCAGACGCTCGAGCGGGATGTCCTTGACCGGCTGGCCGCCGGGATCCGCTTCGAGATTCCGGACCGAATCGTGGTGCCTTTGGCCGACCGGATGTTCGCCCGGGCGCTGGGGGCCCTGCCCGATCTCGATGCCGCCGGCCGCGAACGGCTGGCGGTCGAGTCGCGGCGGGCGGCGGCGGCCGAGATCCGGCGCGAGCTGGTGATTGCGGCGGTCGCGCAGGCCCGCGGGATCGAGGTCAGCGACGACGAAGCCCGGAGCGAGCTTAGGCGGATCCAGCGCCGGGAACGGCGCGAGGGGCAGGTGGGGGAACCGGCCGAGTCTGGGTCCGGTTCAGAGGATACGAGTCGACTCGAGCGCCTGAGGGACGCTCTCGTCGAGCGGAAAGTCCTCAAATACCTTGTAGATACGGTCGATGTCCAGATAGTTCGGCCGACGTCCAAACGGAAACGAATCGTGACTCCTTACGATGCATAGGGACGGGAGGGACGGGTCCATCATGACTCTCGTGCCGTACGTGGTAGAGCAAAGTGGCCGCGGGGAGCGGGTCTACGACATTTTCTCGCGGCTACTCAAAGATAGGATCATCTTCATCGGGACTCCGATCGACGACACGGTCGCCAATCTGGTGATCGCCCAGATGCTGTTCCTCGAAGCCGATGATCCCGACCGGGACATGCATCTCTACATTCATTCGCCGGGCGGGATCGTCTCGGCGGGGCTCGCCATCTACGACACCATGCAATTCATCAAGCCCTCGGTGGTCACGATCTGTATGGGGCAGGCGGCTTCGATGGGCGCCCTCCTCCTCTGCGCCGGAACCAAAGGCAAGCGCTCGGCGCTGCCCAACTCGCGGATCATGGTCCATCAGCCGCTGGGCGGGAGCCAGGGGCAGGCGACCGACATCGAGATCTACGCCAAGGAGATCCTGACTCTGCGATCGAAGCTGAACGAAATTCTGTCCCGACACACCGGCCAGCCGCTGGAGAAGATCGAGAAGGACACGGACCGCAATTTCTTCATGTCCGCAGAGGAGGCCAAAGACTACGGGATCATCGACGAGGTGATCTACGAGCGGAAATAGGCGGGGATCATGAAAAAGCGCATCTCCTCACCTCATCCCATCCGGTGCTCCTTCTGCGGCCGCGGGCAGGAGGAAGTGTCCCGGCTGGTGTCGGGGCCTTCGGTCTACATCTGTTCCGAGTGCGTCAAGCTGTGCAATGACATACTCGAGGGCGAGATCGACCGAGAGGAGCCGCTTGCCAAGGGCAACCTGCCCAAACCGGCCGGGATCCGAGCCCAGCTCGATGAGTATGTGATTGGGCAGGAACGAGCCAAGAAGACGCTCTCAGTGGCGGTCTACAACCACTACAAGCGCATCTACTCCTCCCCGGGAGGCTCCGAGGTGGAGCTCGAGAAGGGGAACATCCTCCTCGTCGGGCCCACCGGCACCGGCAAGACCCTCCTCGCCCGCACGCTCGCTCGTTTCCTCAAGGTGCCCTTCGCCATCGTGGATGCCACCTGCCTCACCGAAGCCGGGTATGTCGGTGAGGACGTCGAGAACATCCTGGTCCGGTTGCTGCAGGCGGCCGATTTCAATCTGGTCAATGCCGAGCACGGGATCGTCTATGTCGACGAAATCGACAAGATTTCGCGCAAGAGCGAGAACCCCTCGATAACCCGGGATGTGTCGGGGGAGGGAGTGCAGCAGGCGCTGCTCAAGATCCTCGAGGGGACGGTGGCCAACGTGCCGCCCCAAGGGGGACGCAAGCATCCGCAGCAGAAGTACATCGAAGTCAACACCAAGGACATCCTGTTCATCTGCGGCGGCGCATTCGAGGGGCTGGAGAAGATCGTCGAGCGGCGGATCGGCCAGAAGCACATGGGGTTCGGCGCCGACATCAGGAGCCGAGAGGAGAAGGACATCGGCGAGCTCTTGTCGATGCTCGAGCCCGACGACCTGCTCAAGTTCGGGCTCATTCCGGAGTTGGTCGGGCGCCTGCCGGTGGTGGCGGCGCTCGAGAGCTTGAGCGAAGACGCGCTGATGGACATCTTGACCAAGCCAAAGAACGCCATCGTGCGGCAGTACCAGCGCATCTTCGAGATGGAAGGGATCAAGCTCGAGTTCACCGAGGAGGCCCAGAGGGCCGTGGCCAAGGAGGCGATCGAACGCAACACCGGCGCCCGCGGGCTGCGGGCGGTGCTCGAGACCTCCATGCTCGACGTCATGTACGAGCTGCCGAGCCGCCTCGATGTGATCGGCTGCACGATCACCGCCGAGGTGATTAGCCAGGACGCGGAGCCGCTCATTACCTATCGCGGCGAGCGCAAGAAGAAAGAGGCCTGATCGAAGGAAGCCTGATCGGGCCGCGCACCGCCCCCGCTTGGAGCCCCCGCCAAAGAAAAGGAGTCAAGGAATGGCGACGATTGAACATGGCGACGAGGTGCTGGAAGTCGAGGAGCGACTCCCTCTCCTGCCGTTGCGCGACGTCGTCATCTTTCCGCACATGACGATCCCCCTCCTCATCGGTCGCGCCACTTCGGTGGGAGCGATCGAGGAGGCGGCGTCCGGCGACCGCTCGGTGTTCGTGATCGCCCAGCGCCGGCCGGAAGTGGCCGAGCCCGAGCGCAATGACCTCTACGATGTGGGGACGGTGGCCCGGGTGCTCCAGCTCTTCCGGCTGCCCGACGGCGCGCTGCGGGTGCTGGTGGAGGGGCTCGTGCGTGCGCGGATCCGCCGTCTCTACCGCACCGATGAGCACTACCGCGCCCGGATCGAGCCGCTGGTGGAACGGGTGACTCCTTCACCGGAGATGGAGGCGCTCATGCGGAGTGTCCTCTCCTCCTTCCACGAGTACGTCTCTCTGAGCCGCAAGATCCCCGAGGAGGTGCTGACCACCGCCAGCAACATCTCGGAACCGATCGCCTTCAGCCACACGGTGGCTTCGCATCTGCTCCTCAAGGTAGCGACCAAGCAGGAGATTCTCGAGGTCAACGAGGTGGAGGAGCGGCTCGCTCTCATCGGCCGCATTCTGGCTTCAGAGCGCGAGATCTTGCAGCTCGAGCGCAAGATCGAGGGCCAGGTGCGGAGTCAGCTGCACAAGAACCAGAAAGAGTTCTATCTCAACGAGCAGCTCAAGGCGATCCGCAAGGAGCTGGGGGTCTCGAACGAGTTCGCGGCCGAGATCGAAGACCTGGCCCGCCAGATCAAGAAGGCCCACATGCCCAAGGCGGTGAAGGACCGGGCGGAGAAGGAGCTCGATCGCCTGGGCAAGATGTCCTTCATGTCGCCCGAGGCCACGGTGGTACGCAACTACGTCGATTGGCTGGTGTCGTTGCCCTGGCGAAAGCGGACCAAGGACAATCTGGATATCCCCGCCGTCGAGCGGGTGCTCAACCAGGACCACTACGGCCTCGATAAGGTCAAGGAGCGGATCCTCGAGTATCTGGCGGTGATCAAGCTGTCGGGCAACCTCAAGGGGCCGATTCTCTGCTTCGTCGGCCCGCCTGGCGTGGGGAAGACCTCGCTCGGCCAGTCGATCGCTCGCGCCCTTGGCCGCCAGTTCGTGCGCATGTCGCTCGGTGGAGTGCGAGACGAGGCCGAGATCCGCGGCCACCGGCGCACGTATGTCGGTTCGATGCCGGGGCGGATCATCCAGGCGATGAAGCGGGCAGGCACCCGGAATCCGGTGCTCCTCCTCGACGAGATCGACAAGCTCGGCACCGACTACCGCGGCGACCCGGCGTCGGCCCTGCTCGAAGTCCTCGACCCGGAGCAGCATCACGCCTTCAATGACCATTATCTCGAAGTCGACTTCGACTTGTCGGAGGTCATGTTCATCACCACCGCCAACAACCTGTATACGATTCCACCGGCGCTGCTCGACCGGATGGAGGTGATCCGGCTGCCCGGTTACCTCGAGCACGAGAAGGTGGAGATCGCCCGGCGTTTCCTGGTCCCCAAGCAGCTCAAGGCTGCAGGCCTGGCTCCCGGCGAGCTCAAGGTCGGCAGTGAAGCGATCCGTGGGGTCATCCGCGACTACACCCGCGAATCGGGAGTGCGGAACCTGGAACGGGAGATCGCCACTCTCTGCCGCAAGGCGGCCAAGCGCAAGGCAGAGGCGACCGCCGAGAAGTCCAAGCGGGCGATCGAGATCAAATCGGCCAACCTGAACCGCTATTTGGGGGTGCCGCGCTACGTGGTGAGCGCGATCGAGCGCGAGAAGCGGGTGGGGGTGGCGACCGGCTTGGCGTGGACCGAGGCGGGCGGGGATGTCCTCACGGTCGAAGTCGCCATCGTGCCCGGGAAGGGCGATTTGAAGCTTACCGGCAAGCTGGGCGAAGTGATGCGCGAATCGGCCCAGGCAGCGCTCTCCTATGCGCGATCTCGAGCGCAGTTTCTCGGGCTCGATCGCAGTTTTTATAAGGAGATCGACCTCCATGTGCATCTGCCCGAGGGAGCGATCCCCAAGGACGGCCCCTCGGCCGGGATCACGATCGCCGTGGCCCTGATCTCGGGTCTCACCGGGGTGCCCACCGCCGACGACCTGGCGATGACCGGGGAGATCACCCTGCGCGGGACGGTCCTCCCGGTGGGAGGCCTGGCGGAGAAGATTGTCGCCGCCAGGCGGCATGGCATCCGTCGGGTGCTGGTGCCGAAGGGGAATGAGAAGGACCTGGTCGAGATCCACAAAGAGGCGCGGCGTGGGATCGAGCTGATTCCGGTGAGCAACATGGACGAAGTGCTCGAGCATGCGATGACCAGGCCTGTCTTCAAGGAGCCGGCGGAATCGGCGGCGGCGACCCCGCCGTCGATCCAGACGCCGACGCCTCCGCCCCCGCCGATCACGCCGCCGCCGGCCCCGGACGTCTACGCACACTAGAGTGCTGAAAAAACTGGCTGGAGATGTGCGAATGCCCCCCTGGGGCTCGCGTTCTCCAGCACTCGACTAGCGCCACCGCTGGCGCTCCGCGACGTGCGCATCCTGGTCATGACCCCGTGGATGGGGTTCTGGGAGGTGGGCGGGGGCGGAGGCGTGCCGGATGAATACCTGACCCTCCGCGCCTTGGTGCGGCGGGGTCACGCGGTGCATGTCGCCGCCCCGCCAGGGGCCAGCTACGCCCTTCCGGCTGACGGGCCGGGCGAGCTCCGGGTCCACTTCGTTCCCTTTCCCACCCGGCGCCTCCGCGGACGAGTGCTCGGGCAGCTCGGTCGCCTCCGAGATCTTGCCGCCGCCCGTCGCGCCTACGGTGACCGCGGCCTCGCGCTCGCCGGATCCGTCCGCCCCGACCTCATCCTTGCTCACACCTTCCAAACCGCGCCGTGGGCTTCGGCGGTGGGCCGCCGACTCGGCGTGCCGGTGGTGGCCAAATTCTACGGCGTGCTTCTCCTCAACACCGGCTGGGAGCCGGGCTTCCTTCATTTCCTCCGGCACTTCGAACACTATCTGGCCTTCCGCCGCCCCTTCGCCCGGGTGATCGTGCTCGACGACGGGACCGGCGGCGACGAAGCGGCCCTTCGGATGGGCGTCCCCCCTGAGCGGCTCGTCTTCTGGCCGAACGGAACCAACGTCGAATGGGCGGATCTTCCGCTCCCGCCGGGGGGCGGGGATCGCGCGGCGCGGGAGCGACTCGGCCTCGATCCCGATCCCCATCAGATCTACACCCTGACGCTGGCCAACCTTCTGCCGCTCAAGCGCATCGATCGAGTCCTCGACGCCCTGGCCGTACTCCGCCGCCAGGGGGTGGAGCGGGTGCAGGCGCTCATCGGGGGCGATGGGGTGATGCGGGGCCGACTCGAGGCACAAGCGAAAGCGCTCGGGCTCGGTGGCTGCGTCCGCTTCCTTGGCCCGGTGGACCACGGCCGAGTCCCAGAGCTCATGTCGGCGGCGAATATTTACGTCGCTCCGCATGATTTGACCAACGCCGGGTTGCCCACCTGCGAGGCGATGCTCTGCCGCTTGCCGGTCGTGGCGATGGACGCGGGGGAGACTCGGCGACTGGTGGCCGCGGGCGACACCGGCCTCGTGGTCCCGCACGGAGACGTGGAGGCGCTGGCCGGCGCCGTCCGCCGCCTGGCCGCGGACCCGGACGAGCGACGGCGAATGGGGGAGAGGGGGCACCAGGTGGCGCGGGAGAGCTTCGTCTCCTGGGAGGAGCGGGTGGGGATGGAGGTCGACCTCCTCGAGTCGCTGGTGAGCGACCGGGCGGCAACAACCGTGTAACTGACAACAGTTGGCTAATTCAACGAGATCCGAGATCCGCCGTCGCTGTGGACCCGCTTCCAGATCGCCGCCCATGCTCGCCCCAGCCACGCGTTGACCATCCAGCCGGTGTGGCCTAGAGTTTTCTTGGCGCATCGAGGCTCACGGGATCCTGATTCATTCTCGCCGATTCCGCCGCGCCTGTTAGTGGAGGAACGTAGGTGTCAAGAGTATCGGGTCAGGCCACCACTCGGCGATCGGCAAGGGGACCCGAAAGCTCTCCGCTCGACCCCACCTCCGCCCTTCCCCTCCATGCGGCGCCCGAAGCACTCTCGGCCCCAGGAGCTCCGTTTCTTCCTGAACGGATCGGTTCTTATCGCATCCTTGGCGAACTCGGTCGCGGAGCCATGGGTGTGGTGTACCGGGCCGAGGATCCCCGCCTCGAACGCGAGGTAGCGCTCAAGTCGCTTGGAGACGTCGCCCTCGCCCAAGATGACCATGACCGCGTGCGTGCCTTGTACGAGGAGAGTCTGGCCATCTTTCGGGAGCTCGGTATCAGCGCATGGATCGCCGTTGCTTTGCTCCGACTCGGTTCCCTTGAATGCCATCAAGGGAATGTCGATGCGAGCGCGGCGACTCCTGGATGAGATCGATGTGATGGCCAAGACCATCGGCGGCATGAGCGTTTCCGTTGCGCTGGAATTCGACCGCCAACTGGCTGGGCTCCGAGCCCAGTTGGAGCGGCCATTGCGAGAGGTAGAGAGCTGAGAGAGACCAATCCCCGTGAGGGGGTAAAGGGGGGTTAGGAGCCAATTGTTGAAACGGCGTCTGTTTACTCCAGGACCGGTCGAGGTGCCTCCGCGTGTCCTCCTGGCGATGGCGCAGCCGGCTCTCCACCATCGGAGCGCCGAGTTCGAAGCCCTGCTCGATGACGTGCTCCGGCGCCTCAAGCCGGTGTTCGGGACCACCCGGCCGGTGCTCCCCCTGGCTGCCTCGGGGACCGGAGGCATGGAGGCGGTGGTGGCGAACCTCGCCCGCCGCGGGGAGCCGGCGCTCGTGGTGCAGGCGGGTCGCTTCGGCGAACGGTGGGGCGAGCTCCTCGCCGCCTACGACGTGCCCGCGGTCAACCTAGACGTCGAGTGGGGCCAGGTGCCGGCACCGGCGTCGCTCGATGAAGTCCTGGCGCGCCATCGGGAGGTGAAAGTCGTTTTTCTGACCCACTCGGAAACCTCGACCGGGGTGCTGGTCGATATCGAGTCGCTGGCCCAGGTGGCCCGCGCCCATTCGTGCTTGGTCGCAGTGGATTGCATCACCTCGGCCTGCGCGCACCGGATCCGGATGGATGCCTGGGGGCTCGACGCGGTGGTGTCGGGCTCGCAGAAGGGCTTCATGCTGCCTCCGGGCTTGAGCTTCATTGCGCTCTCGGAGGCGGCGGAATCACGCGCCGCAAGCGCCAACCTGCCCCGCTTCTACTTCGACCTAACGGCGATGAAGGCTGCGCACGCGAAGCGCACGACACCCTTCACGCCCGCCGTGTCGCTGGTGGTGGGACTCGCCGAGTCGATGGCGATGCTCGAAGAGGAGGGACTCGACGCCGTGATCGAGCGTCATGCCCAACTCGGGCAGGCGGCGCGCGTGGCCATGGCCGCGCTCGGACTCGCGATCTTCCCCGCCCGCCCCTCGAACGTGGTCACCGTTTTCCGGACGCCAGGCGGGGTTGACGGCGACGTCGTCCGTAAGGAATTGGAGCAGCGTTTCGGAGTCAAGATTGCCGGCGGGCAGGGGCGTCTCAAGGGCCAGATCCTTCGGCTCGGCCACCTGGGCTACTACGACGCCACCGATCTTCTGGGAGCTCTTGCCGCCCTCGAGCGAGTGCTCATCGATCTCGGGGTCAAAGCGGAGGCCGGGACTGCGGTGGCGGAAGCCGCCGAGGTCTTCGCCGGCCGAGTTCCGGCGCGAACGTCCTAGCCAATCTCAATCTCAGCCCTCTCCTCAGGTCCCGCTAGAGGACGGGAGGCCGGCCGCGAAAGGCGTAGGCGATGAGCGACACGACGAAGAAGACCAGAAAGATGAAGAAGAAGATCCTCGCGATCCCTGCCGTGGCCGCCGAGATTCCGGTGAAGCCGAGCAACCCGGCAATCAGCGAAATGGCGAGAAACACCAGCGTCCAGTAAAGCATTTATGTATCCTCCGTGAACGGCGATGGAAGTTGCGAGTGCGTCTCTATGAGCGCGCAAAGAGAAGAATCCCTGTCTCGCCAGACTCTCCGCGGCTCCCTGCATCGCCAACGTTGAGCAGATTGCGCACCTCCCGAACTCCATCGACTTCCCGTGCCAGCCGCTCTGCCCGAGCTCGCGTCTCTTCGCCAGTCACCCGCCCTGACAGAGTCACCACGCCCTGATGGCTGTCGACGTCGATGACGAACGGATTGAGGTCGAGCTCGGCTGCCAGCTTGGCGGTCACTCGGGTCGTGATCGCGGCGTCGCCATGAGCGTCTTCAGACACGGGGTCCCCGAGCTCAATCTCGTTGATCACAATCTCGTTGATGACCCGTCGTGCGCCTTCGGTTGACCGAGCCAGCTCCTCCGCTTCCGCGCGTGCGGCCTCGCTGTCGACGGTTCCTCTCAGCCGCACGACGCCATCATCGGCATTCACGTCGACTTCGGACGAGGCAATCAGGCGTGTGGAAGCCAATTTCGCCTTGATCTCGCTGTTGACCCGGGCGTCTTCAACTCGAGTGCCGAAGTCATCCCTGGTGCAGCCGAGCAGCGCCAGCACGGCAGGAATGAAGCAGGCGAAACGAGAGGAGAGTCCGAGCTTTGAGGTCACGCCGACCCCCACCGGCCCTTGCGGTCGGAGACGATCAGGGCCGCTCCAACGGCCACCGCGGCAATACCGGCCCACAGCGGGATGTTCACCGTTTCCTTCTCTTCGACATCGATTTCGATCGGCCCAAGATCAACGTCGTGTTTCTCTTTTGTATAGGTGAAGCCTCCGAGCGTCAGGGCCAGGACACCGGCGACCAAGAGCAGGATGCCGACGATTTGAACTGGGCTCATGGTCCTCGACTCCTTATCATCCTCTTTCGACGGCGGTGCGGGGGACTCGTCTAGCCGGCCGTCTGGCTGCCGAGCCCCTGGTCGCACCGCCGTACAACGGACCTGATCAATCTGGCACCCTAGTCCGGTATCAACTTGTCGGCCGGGCCCCTACTCTATCCACCACACACGTGGCGGAGCCACAATTAGTTGCAGAGCAACATGCGTGCCTATGCGGTGGAACGGGGTTAAGCCGGCTTCTCCTTGGGTATTAGACCGGCGTTTGGGCACTCCGGGAGTGGAAGAACTTAGACCCCTTCTTACAACAGCGAGGGGGATTTCTCGGGTTTCTTGGCAAGGGTTTCTTGGCGAGACCCGGGGAGAGGCGGGCTTCCTCCGTGGCGGGGATCCATCTATACGTGGCGGGGGATTCATCAAGGCGGGGATCGGTTCAGGTGGGTTTGAGCCCGGCCAGCTGGGCCACCACAGCCACCAGCTGCGAAGGGTCGACCGGTTTGGCGATGTGCATCTGGTAACCGGCGAGCAGGGCGCGCCTGCGATCCGGCGGTTGGACTAGGGCCGTCAAGGCCACTGCCGGCGTCATTCCGCCTCGCTCGGGCGCGAGCTTCCGGACCTCTCGAATGAGTTCGTATCCGTCTTTCCCGGGCATGCCGATGTCGCTCACCAGGATACTGGGTTGGCAGTGCTCGATCTCCGCCAGGGCCTCAGTCGTCGATGCGACGGCAATGACCTGGGCCTCGTGATCCTCCAGGACACGCTTGATCAATTCCCGCGCGTCCGGTGAATCGTCGACAATGAGGACCTTGACGCCTCGCAACGACGTTGACTCGCCATAGTCTGTCGGCGTCTTCATCGCCTCCACGGCGATCGAGTCTTCATTGTCTATGCCCTCCGCTGGGGCTAAGGGCAGGAAGACGCGGAAGGTCGCGCCCTGACCGACGCCGGGACTTTCTGCCTCCACCATCCCGCCATGCAACTCGACGAGATGCTTGACGATGGCCATCCCCAATCCGAGGCCGCCATGGCGGCGACTGGTCGAGGCGTCGGCCTGCTGGAACTGCTTGAAGACGTCAGGGAGAAACTCAGGGGCGATGCCCTGTCCGGTATCGGTAACGCTGATCTCGGCTCGCGAGTCTATTCGCCTCAAGGCGATTTGCACTTCTCCCCCACGAGGAGTGAACTTGACCGCATTGGAAAGAATGTTCCCGACGATCTGCTGTAACCGAGTCGGGTCGCCCTGGACGGCTCCGACCTGTGGATCGAGTTTCTGGTGGATTCGAAGGCCATGGGTCTCGGCCGCCGGCCGAAAGGCCTCGAGGGCGGCCTCGATCACGCGTGGCAGTTCGACTCGCTGGAGTTCCAGGTGGATCTTGCCTGCGATGATGCGACTCATGTCGAGCAAGTCATCGATGAGTCGCGCCTGCGCCTGAGCGTTGCGCTCGATGACGTCCGCCGCCTGCGCGGCTTCTGAATCGGCGGGGCCCGATCGCATCACCGCCGCCCATCCGACGATGGCTTGCAGCGGAGTGCGCAGCTCGTGGGAGATGATGGCCAGGAACTCGTCCTTGGTGCGGTTGGCGCGCTCGGCGTCGCTTCGGGCGGCGCGCTCAGCGGCCAGGAGATGCTCGCGTTCCTGCTCGGCCTGCTTGCGGGCGATGCCCTGGGCGATGAGTTGCGCCCCGGATCGAAGGAGACCGAGGGTCTCTTGGGTGAGTGGCGTGCGCGTGAACACGGCCATGACCCCGACCAACTGGTCTCCCATGATCAGGGGATAGCCGGGAAAAGCGGTGATTCCTTCGCGACGAGCCCAATCCTGATCGCGAACGTGCGGGTCATTCAGCACTTCCTCCGCCAGTTTGGATAAATCCTGATGTGTGACCGGCTGAGGATTCAATCCGCCAGCCAGAACTCGCCGGTGAAGTCCGTCGGGTTGGGCATCGATGCCGGCGCTGGCCTCGAGCTTGATGACGCCGTCGCCGGGGTTGAAGGTCCAGATGCGAACGCGGGCGGCTTCTACATAGCGGACCATGGCCTCGGCGCATGGTTGCAACATGTCCCGGAGCGAGCCGGCCAGGGCCAGCGCCAGGCTCACTTCTGCAACGAAAGCCTTTTCCCGTTCGATTTTGTCTCTTGCTTCCTCGGCCTGACGGCGGTCAGCGATGTCGCGGAACAAGATCACGGTCCCGAGAAGACGGCCTTGTTGCTCGCGGATCGGCGCGGCGCCAGCCTCGATGGGTCGCTCTCCTTGATCCCGGCCGCGAAGCGAATAAGTCGCCAGGGCCGAGCCGGCGCCCTTCCCCGTCATTTGCCTGATCGGATCTCTAACTCGCTCTGAGTTTTCGTCAAGGACGTCGAAGACGGTTGCGAGGGGTTTTCCGGCCGCCTCCGCCTGCGGCCAGCTGGTCAGCGCCTGGGCGACGGGGTTAAGTGAGGTCACGCGACCCTCGGCGTCGGTGATGATGATCGCGTCTCCGATGCTCGAGAGAGTCACACGCAGGAGCCCCTCCGCCCTCAATACCCCGCGCCCGGCAATGATGGCGGTGGTGATCCCGATCAAGAGTCCAGCGGCGAGCAACAATCCCGTGGCGAGTGAAACACCGTTGACAAATCGGTGAGTGGAACGCGTGGCGGCAGCCAGGTTCTTCTGAGCAAGAACGCGGATCTCTTCGTCAAAGGTTCGATCGAAGCTGGCCAAAAGATCCAAAAACCGGCCGAGATTCGCTCGCTGTCGGTCCTCCTGATCAAGCGCCTCCTCCACCAACGACATTGCGCGCTCGAAATCGCGTTCCAGTCTCGTAGCCCAGCGTTGCTCCTCTTCGGTCCAGGTGACCTTCTGGAAGGCGGCGAGATGTTGTTTGAAGTTCTTGCTGCTCTCAAGGATCCGCTGTCGATACTCCGGCTTGGAGGTCTGGCGGTAGTTGCCAAGCCAGGATCCCACCTCGGCGATGTCCGCTTCCAGGTTGGCGATGACTCCCACCCTGCCCGACGTGGATGCTCCTCGGCGCTTGGCGCCATCTGCGACTCGCCTTTCGACCGTTTTGTGGATGCTCTCCAGGGCCGCGCCGAGCTGGTCGAACAGCTGCTGTTGCCGGTCTCGGCCATTCATGAGGTCTTCGCCCAACGCATTGTACTTCTGGTAGAGGCTATCGACCTGGGGGGCGATATGCTGCTGGGCCCTGGAAGTCCGCGCCAAGCGGTCGAACTCGGTCTTGAATTGCTGGAAGCCTACTTTGTGTTTGGCTATTTGCTCTCGGTAGGTGGGATCGCCGGTGTCCAGATAGTTGAGGACGGCGGTTCCAGACGCAATGATGTTGAGCTCCATCTCATAGGCTGAGGCCGCGACCGGTTCCTCGACCGCTGTGATCTGCCGCAGGTTCGCGCGGAGAACGGAAAGACAGGCGGCAATGATGATAGTGCTGATGGGAAGTAATCCGATCAGGATTCCAAAGCCTATCCAGAGCTTTTTTGCCGTTGTCATGTTCGCTGGCATCGACTCAGGTTTCTTTTCCTCAACCCCTGAGTCTACCGTGCTCACTTAGCGGGAGGTGGAAATTCTTACAAGAAGAGCGGTTGGCGGGTTCCAGGAGAGGGGAGGAACGGACTGGAGGGTTCGGCCGCTTTAAGCGCTGAACGACGCGGCCCTAGGGGCAAGCGGAGTATGCGCTCAAGGCCGCGAATGCGCCATGGGTGCCTTGGCATGTGAGTTGCACCCGCCTGAGCGATAGGTGAATCGGAAATGAAGTAAGGAGGCCAACATGCGAGCGTTATGGCGGACTTCAGTCACGTTTGTGATCTTGACGATTGTAATGTTCACGCTTTCGATGGGTCGGGCTATCGCGGGGAAGCGGTCGGACACGTGGATCACCATGAAGACGAAGATCGCTCTCATCACTGCGGATGACGTCGATGCCATGGACATCAATGTGGATGCCGTGCGCGGCAGGGTAACACTGCATGGAAAAGTGAATTCGGAGCGGGAGAAAGCGAAAGCCGAGAAGGTGGCTCGCGACATCGATGGGGTCAAGGAGGTTCGAAACCTCTTACAGGTAGTGTCGAGCGATCGCGACCAGAAGAGAGTGGAGGCTGTGGATGAAGACCTGGAGGATCGTATCGAAGACGCTCTCGATCGGGCACCGGCACTCAAGGGGAGTGATATCTCGGTCAAGTCGGTCAATAAGGGGGTTGTCTTGCTCGGCGGGACCGCCAGCACCATGACGCAACACCTTCAGGCGCTTGAGATCGCGCGCTCGATCGAAGGGGTTCGTCACGTGGCGAGTGAGATCAAGAGTCCAGATCTGTTCGGAGACGACGAGATTTGGCGCGAGACCCAAGAGGAGCGCACCTCCGGTTCCAGCCCGGGTTGGCGCAGCACGGCGAGTGACATGCGGATCACGACGGAGGTGAAGATGCGCTTGGTCGCCGACCCCGATGTCCCGGCGGTCGACGTGAACGTCGACACTCATGACGGGGTTGTGACTCTGTTTGGAATGGTGGCCACAGAGGAAGCGAAGGCGGCGGCTGAAACGCAGGCAAGAAAGGTCGCGGGGGTGGAGGAGGTGAGGAACGGACTGCAGGTCGTGCCGGTGGAAAAACAGGAACTCGTAGAGGCTCGTGACGAGGAGATTGAGCGCGGGGTGAAGAGAGCGCTCAAGGACGAGGAAGAGCTCAAGTCGGCGAAGATCGATGTGGAGGTGAAAAACCGGACCGTCCGTCTCAGCGGGACGGTGGACAGACAGAGCGATCGCCTGGCCGCGGGCTTCATTGCCCGCTCGGTGCGGGGAGTGCGATCGGTTCAGAACGATCTCCATGCGGAGACCGAACGTTCCGCTGACTGAGCCGGAAATGCCCCCTATGAGGAAATCAGCAATATGAGGAAAACAGCAATGCGGACAACATTGACCAAGGAATGGCCAGCATGGATCTGGACATGGATGAGTGTGTTCCTGCTTTTGGGTATCCATGCCCCGGCGGCAAGGGGAGATCTCACCAATTGGTCGCTGGGCCCGCATGTTGGCTGGGTCCGAGAGACGAAGAGCGATGAGAGCGGGTTCACTCTGGGGATGGCGACCCGATTGAAGCTGGTGGAGATCCTAGCGGGAGAACTGGCCGTGGACTGGCGCACCCAGGACATAGAGGGGGGTGAGGTGAGAACGATCCCGGTGCAGCTCAGCGCCCTGATCTACCTGGTTCCCCCCTATGTCCACGGCACGATCGGAGTGGGTTGGTATCAAGTCGATGCCTCCCTCAAGGGCGTGGGCAGCACGCTCAAGGAGCTCGATGATTCGACCTCCGACGCTGGTCTGCATCTCGGCGCCGGGCTCGAGGTACCCCTTGGTGCACGGACCTCGCTCACGACTGAGGGGCGCTATGTATGGCTAGGTTACGAGCTCCGCGAAGCGGACGAAGCAATCAAGGTGGATGCCGATTTTCTCAATGTGATGATGGGACTCCAGTTCTATGTTTGGTGATCATTCGACTGCGATGTCGTCGAGCGCGCGATCGGAGGTGGACATGTCTAGGACTAGTCGAGTTCGTTTGATTCTGCTCCTCACATTTTGCCTTGTGGTAGGTTGCGGCGGTGGGGCGTCCGACTCGGACCGCGAGGGGAATGCGGGTAAGGATCCGGGTACCACCCAGCGGGAGTCGCCGCAGCGAGAAACGGCGCTGGTGACGGTGCCGGAAGGGACCGTGTTCGTCATTGCCCTCGATCAGGGCCTGAGTTCCAAGACCAATTCGCGGGGCGATCCGGTCCAGGCCCACGCCGTGAGCGCGATCCGGAGTGAGGGACAAGTGGTGGTGGAGGAGGGGGCGAAAGTAAGAGGGGTGGTCACCGAAGTGGAAGGCTCGGATCGAATCAAGGGGAGAGCGTTTGTCGCGCTCAACTTCACCTCGGTGGAGACGGTGGACGGCCCTCGCAACGTCGAGACAACCATGGTTGATGGAACTCTGGAAGCGAAGGGGACCAAGAAGCGCGACGCAGCCATCATCGTTGGCGGCGCCGCTGCGGGGGCGGTGATCGGTGAGATCTTGGGCGACGCAAAGCTAGGCGCCATCATCGGTGGCGCCGCCGGCACCGGGGTGGTGCTGGCCACCAAGGGAGCGGAGTTGGAAGTCGAGCCGGGGACGACGCTCAACCTGAAGCTATTAAAACCGCTGGAGGTCACGGTCACGAAGGGATACGCATCTGCTCATTGACTATCTGGCTCTTGGGGCCGAGTCTTACCCTCCGGGTTAGTCGGCGGGCAGCGACGAACCGCCCCGCCGCCGCTGGTCGCGCGAGAGCGAGATCGGAGCGCCTGTGTCACCAAGGCGCTCCGATTTGTATTGGCAAATCGGTATGCCCGATCATAATAGGCTAATAAGTCGTTGACACCCCAGCAGAACGTCCAGGTGATGCAGCCAGGGAGAAAGGTGGACCCCGATGCGCCTCGGGCTGGTGCGACGGTTATCGAGGAGACCTCCGGGACAGCCGGTCACCGAAGACCGCCTGCCGCTTCGGGGAGAGCTCCTCAGCATGGAGGGACTCGAGGCAAGGGCCCGGGTCCTCGCCGCTCGCTTCACCCTGGTTCACGATTCGCGTCGCGGGGCCCGCCCCTTTTTTAGCCGGCTGAACGACAATGCTCGTTTGCTGCGCCGGGCCTACCGGACCTTGGCGAGCGATGTGCAGCAGGCGGAACCGATCGATCCCGCTGCCGAATGGCTGCTCGACAATTTCCACATCCTCGAGGCTGAGATCTCGTCGATCCGGCAGAACCTTCCCCGCCGCTTCTACCTCGAGCTGCCAAAGTTGGCGGCTCGTGAGTTTGCCGGTTCGACTCGTGTCTACGCGATGGCAGTTGAGCTCATCCGGCACACGGACAGCCGCCTGGATCTACAGCACCTCACGCGCTATCTCTTCTCCTACCAGGCGCTGGCGCCGCTTTCGATCGGGGAGCTCTGGGCTTGGCCGACCATGCTCAAAGCGGCCCTGATCGAGAACGCCCGCAGATTAGCCGAGGAAACGCTAGAGAACCGCGCTGCGCGCCTCGAGGCCGACGAGTACTTCGCCCGATTTGAGGCTGCCCCGGAAACCGGGGGTTCCCCAGACGGGGCCGCCCCTGAAGACGGCGCCAACCCCGTAATCAGCGCCGTCCCCGTAACCAGCGCCGTCCCCCAAAACGGCGCTGCCTCCAAGAATGGCGCCGCGCTCCCCGAGCTGCCGGTCCCCCTCCCCACCGCCTTCGTCGTGCAGCTATTCCAGCGCTTGCGGGAATACGGGCCGCGAGCCTCCCAGCTTCGGGCGCTCCTCGATGAACGGCTCGCCGCCCAGGACCAGAGCGCCGAAGAGGCCATTCGTGCTTACCACAAGCAACAGGCGACGTGTCAGGTGTCGATGGACCGTGCCATCACGAGCCTCCGGCTGTGCTCGGCTCTCGACTGGAACCAGTTCTTCGAACAGGTGAGCCCGACCGAGCAGGTCATGCAGCGCGACCCGGCAGGGATCTACGGCAAGATGGACTTTGCCAGCCGTGATCGCTACCGGCACGCGCTGGAGGAGCTTGCCGAGCCGACCGGAGAGGCCCAGATGAAGGTGGCCTTGCGCAGTCTGGAAAGCGCCCGGCAAGCCATGGAGCAGAGTCGCGGGGATGAGCGGGGTGCCCATATCGGCGCTCATCTCATCGGGAAATGGCGGCGTGGTCTCGAGATCGACGTCGCTCATCGACCGAAGCTTTACCAGCGTTTGCGCCGATTCATCTTTGCCAACGGAACCGCATTCTATCTCGGCGCCATCGCTCTGCTGACCTTGGTTGGCGTTGCACTGGCAACGACGCTGGCCGGGGGAGAGCGAGACGAGCTCTGGATCGCCCTCCTGACCCTCATACCTGCCAGCGAGCTTGCCATCCCCCTGGTTCAGCGAATGGTCGTGCGGCTGGCCCCACCTCGGCGTCTCCCTCGGCTCGATCTCAAGGCTGGAGTCCCTGAGGAGGGACGAACGATGGTGATCATTCCGACGCTCTTGAGCAGCATGCAAGGCGTCGAGGAGCTCCTGGCGCACATCGAGGTGCAGGCGCTGGGAAACGCCGATCCCAGGGTCCATTTCGCGATTCTGAGCGATTTCCCTGACGCGGAGGCGCGGGAGATGCCGGGTGAGAGCGAGATTCTCGCTGCCGCCTGCACCGGCATCGAGGGTCTCAATGAACGCCATGCCCCGGGCCGGAACGACCGCTTCTACCTCTTTCACCGCCAGCGGCAATGGAATCCCAAGGAGGATTGCTGGATGGGATGGGAGCGCAAGCGGGGAAAGATCGAAGAGTTTAACCGCCTCTTGCGCGGTGCAGAGGACACGAGTTTCGACACCCAGGTCGGTGAGCTGTCGGTGCTTCCCTCCATCCGATTCTGCATCACTCTCGATCGGGACACCCTCTTGCCGCGCGACGTGGCGAAACAACTCATTGGAATGATCCTCCATCCGCTCAATCGTCCCCGTTACAACCCCGAGCTCGGCCGGGTGACCGAGGGCTACGGCATCCTCCAACCGCGGGTGAGCGTTACGATGGCCAGCGCCGCCGGCTCTCTCTTCTCGCGGGTTTACGCCGGGCACACCGGTGTCGACCCCTATACGACCGCAGTTTCAGACACCTACCAGGACCTGTTTGCCGAGGGCATCTATACCGGCAAGGGCCTCTACGATGTAGATGCATTCATGGCCGCCCTGGAGGGGCGGGTGCCCGAGAACGCGCTTCTCTCCCATGACCTGTTCGAGGGACTCTACGCTCGCACCGCCCTGGTGTCCGATGTGGAAGTGGTGGACGACTATCCGGCCAGCGTGATGGCGCACGCCCACCGGCAGCAACGCTGGGTGCGCGGGGACTGGCAGATTCTTCTCTGGCTATTGCCGTTCGTTCCCACCGCCCGAGGTCTGGAGCGAAATCGCCTGCCGCTTATCAGCCGCTGGAAGATCCTCGACAATCTCCGGCGCAGCTTGGTGGCGCCGGCGATGGTGCTCTTCCTCGCCGCCGCCTGGACCATCCTTCCGGGGAATCCTCTCGCCTGGACTTTGACCGCGCTGGCGGCGATGGCGTTTCCGATTTACCGGCACCTCGTTCATCTCGTGCGCGGCCCGGCACCTCAGCAGCCCATTCGGATCTTTCTCGCTGGCATGCGAGAAGATCTCGGCACCGCGCTCGCCCAGGTCTTCATCACTGTCACCTTCCTCGTCTATCACGCTTACAAGATGCTCAGTGCGATCGTGGTGACGCTGGTGAGGCTGGTGATTACCAAGCGGCGACTCTTAGAATGGGAAACGGCGGCGGCCGCTGCCGCCAGAGCCTCGGTCCTGATCGGCCGTCACTCGGTTCTCCAGCTGGTGCTCGAGATGGGGGTCAGTCCGCTGTTTGCGATCGCACTGGCATTGGTCATCTCAGTCGTGCGGCCCTACTCGATCCAAGTCGCATTTCCCTTTCTCATCCTCTGGCTCGGGACGCCTTTCATTGCCTACTGGTTGAGCCAGCCGGTGCGGCCACGGCGCCTCGACCTCCACGAGGAGGAAAAGGCTGCGCTCCGCCGCTTGGCACGGAAGACCTGGCGTTACTTCGAATCCATCATGGGACCTCAGGATAACTGGCTCCCGCCCGACAATGTCCAAGAGTTCCCAGTGGCGGTCGTTGCCCACCGCACCTCTCCCACCAATATCGGGCTCACGCTCTTGTCGACTCTTGCCGCCTACGATTTCGGTTTCATTGACCTGCGGGAACTGGTGGAGCGGCTTGAGCGCACGATGTCGAGCGTCGAATCGCTCGAGCGCCACGAGGGGCATCTCCTCAACTGGTACGACACCGAACGGCTGGCTCCTCTCATGCCGCGCTATGTATCTACGGTGGACAGCGGCAACCTGGCCGGAGCTCTTCTCACCCTCAGCCATGGGTTGAGACAAGCGGTGCTGCGGCCGGAAGTGGATGGGGGCTTGGGCGCGAGCCTTGCCGACACCGCGACTCTCCTGCACGAGGCCCTGGCCACTGCCGGCGGGACGGGAGCCGGCGGGACGGGAGCCGCAGGGAAGCAACCCCGGCAGCTCCTTCGGCGCCAAGTCGAAGCGATCCAGGAGATCCTGGGCGGGCCGGAGGCGATGCAAGACAAGCTGGCGCGCTTGGAGATGTCCGCCGATCGGCTCGCGCAGGCGATCGCGGCCGTCGAAGAGAGTGCGCCGGAGGCGGAGGAGATCCTGTACTGGGCCCGCCGTTTGCACGCAACGATCACTTCTCGTCGCGTCACCGAGCCGCTGTCCGCTCTCGGGGGACGTCTCGAGGAGCTGGCTCGCCGAGCCCAGGAATTTGCCGAGGGCATGAACTTCGGCTTCCTTTACGACCGGCAGCGGAGGCTCTTTGCCATCGGCTATCGACTGGCCGATGCCGAGGGTCCAGGTCGTCTGGATGCTTCCTACTACGATCTCCTCGCGTCGGAGGCGCGGCTCGTAAGTTTCATCACCATCGCCAAGGGGGATGTTCCCCAAGAGCACTGGTTCGCCCTGGGTCGGGCGCTCGTCAACGCGGACGGAATGCCGGTGCTCGTGTCGTGGAGCGCCTCCATGTTCGAATACCTCATGCCGCTCCTGTTCATGAGAACTTATCCAGGGACCTTGCTCGACCAGAGCTGCAGGAGCTCGCTTCGCTACCAGATCAACTACGCCAAGCGACTAGGTGTGCCGTGGGGAATCTCAGAGTCGGCCTACAACTTCGTCGACCGCCATCGTCATTACCAGTATCGGGCGTTTGGCGTTCCCGGGCTCGGGTTGAAACGAGGCCTCACCGAGGATCTCGTGGTCGCACCCTACGCGACCGCCCTTGCAGCGATGGTCGACCCGGAAGCGGCCGCCCGCAACTTCCGGCGCCTCGCAAAAGAGGGGCTCGAGGGGCGATACGGGTACTACGAGGCCATCGACTACACACCGCCGAAGAGCTATGCCGACTCGGAACTGGCCGACAGAAAGGCCGGCAGAATCAGCACGGGTAGCAAGGGCAGGAAGCCGCGGGGGGTGGTGGTCCGCGCATTCTTGACCCACCACCAGGGGATGACGCTGGTCGCCTTGGACAATACCCTGCTTGGAGCCCCGATGGTGGAGCGCTTCCACTCCGATCCGCGAGTGCAAGCCACCGAGCTCCTCCTTCAAGAGAGGGTGAGTCGGCAGGTTCCGATGACCGATCCGAGGCCTGCCCAGGCGACGCGGGTCGCGCCGCCGCCGATTCCGGCGGCGCCGCGCCGCTTCCGTTCTGCACACACGCTCTACCCGCAGGCCCATTTCCTCTCCAACGGCAACTATACCGTCGTTCTTACCAACAGTGGGGGAGGGGGCTCGAGCTGCCGTGGAATGGCCGTGACTCGCTGCCAAGAAGACCGCACCCAGGACCCGGGGAGTCAGTTCATCTATCTGCGTGACGTACGCAGCGGTTCGGTCTGGTCGGCCGCTTACCAGCCCGTAGGCCGGAAGCCACAGGAGTACCTGGTCACCTATCTGGCCGACCAAGCCATCTTCCAGCGGCGGGACGAAGACATCGAGACCAAGCTCGAAGTAGCGGTCTCGCCGGAGGACGACGCCGAGGTGCGGCGGCTCTCCTTGACCAACCACAGCCTAGATATCCGCGAGATTGAAGTCACCAGTTACCTGGAGTTCGCCCTGGCTTCGCCGCGGGACGACATGGCTCATCCGGCCTTCGGCAAGCTGTTTTTAGAAACGACGGTCTTGCCTGAGAGCGCGGCCATTTTGTGCGGGCGCCGGCGGCGCGCCCCGACCGAGGCCGGCGCGTGGGTGGCCCATGTCTTGAGCGTCGAAGGGCGCACCCATGGGTCGGTCGAATGGGAGACGGATCGCGCCCGGTTTTTGGGCCGGGGGCGGGGACCTGACGATCCGGCAGCACTCGACGGTCGCCCGCTCTCGGGGACCGTGGGACCGGTGCTGGATCCGATCGCGAGCCTCCGCCTCCGGGTCCGACTATCCCCGGGCGGATTCTTCCGCCTGGCCTTTGCCACCGGTATGGCGTCGAGCCGGGAGGCGGCCATGGCTCTGGCCGAGCGCCTGCACGATCCGGGCGCCGCGGCGCGCACTTTCGCCCTTGCCTTCACCCACGCCCAGATCGAGTTGCAGCACCTCGGCATCGCCACCGACGATGCTCAGCTCTACCTGGCTCTCGCCTCGCGGGTACTGCATACCGACGCCTCAATGCGGGCAAGCCCTGAAGTTTTGGCCCGCAATACGCTCGGTCAGTCGGGACTATGGAAGTACGGGCTATCGGGCGATCTGCCCATCCTCCTGGTCCGAGTGCTGGAGGAGGACGACCTGCCGCTGGTTCGGGAAGTGCTCAAAGCGCAGGAATTCTGGCGGCTGAAGGGTCTAAGCGCCGACGTCGTGATTCTGAACGAGCACCCAGTCGACTATCGCGAAGAGATGCACCGTGAGCTCAAATCGGCGCTCGATAGCGGCCCCTGGGCCGCCTGGCAAGATCGTTCCGGAGGCGTTTTCTTGCTGCGCAGCGATACGATGCCCGAGGTCGACCGCATTCTGCTGGCGGCGACCGCGCGCGCCATCCTGAGTGGCGACCAGGGGAACCTCGCCGACCAGCTCAGCCAGCCCTATCCGGAACCGCGTTGGCCGGGTTTGCTCGCGCCGCCGCGGGCAATGGCACCGCCGCGGGCGTTGGCAGCGCCCCTGCGACCGGAAGCGCCGGAAGCGGAGGCGCCGCCGCTGATTCTCGCCAACGGTCTGGGCGGATTCGCTGACCGCGGCCGCGAATACGTGGTCATTCTTGAAGGCGACCGGGAAACACCTCTCCCCTGGGTCAACGTTCTGGCCAACCCCGACTTCGGCACCATCGTGACCACCGCGGGCGCCGCCTTCACCTGGGCGGGGAATAGCCGCGAGAATCGCCTCACCCCCTTTGCCAACGATCCGGTCACCGATCCGACTGCGGAGGCCATCTTCATCCGCGACGACGAAACCGGCACGGTATGGGCGGCGACGCCCGGACCGATCCGCCGCACTGTGGGAAGCGGCCGGTGGGTGGTGCGCCACGGCGCCGGAACGGTGCGCTTCGCGCACGCGGCGCATGGGATTGGTCTTGAGCTCCTCATCTTTGTCCATCCGGACGACCCGGTGAAGTTTTCACTCCTCGAGCTGACGAATGCTACCGGCCGACTCCGCCGGCTCAGCCTGTTCGCCTACAACGAATGGGCCCTCGGTCCTCCACGCGTCGGAGAACACTTGCACGTGGTCACCGAGTTGGATCCTGAGCTTGGCGCCATCCTGGCGCGGAATCCCTACAATCAGGAGTTCCCCGGCCGAATGGCTTTCGCCTCCGCGAGTGAACGGCTCGAGTCGGTCACCGGCAATCGGCTCGAATTCCTGGGCCGGAATGGTTCGTGGGCCCGCCCGGCGGCCCTCGGCCGTGAGCGGCTTTCCGGCCAGTGCGGGGCAGGTCTGGATCCTTGCGCGGCTTTGCAGGTGAAGGTCGAGCTCGAGCCCGGGGAGACGAGGGAAGTCCTCTTTCTTCTCGGCCAGGGGGGAAACCGGGATCAGGCGCGCAACCTCATTCGGCACCACGGCACGATCGCCGCCGCCAGGGAAACGAGCGAGGAAGTCCGGAGGCGGTGGGATAACATCCTCGACACCATTCACGTGCGGACGCCGGATGACTCATTCGATTTGATTCTCAACCGTTGGGCGCTCTACCAGGCGGTGAGCTGCCGCCTATGGGCGCGTTCGGGGTACTACCAACCGGGAGGGGCCTACGGGTTCCGCGATCAGATTCAAGATGCAATGGCGCTCGCCCTGGTTCGCCCCGACCTCTACCGCGAGCACCTCCTGCGCGCCGGTTCCCGGCAGTTTGTCGAAGGCGACGTCCAGCACTGGTGGCATCCAGGGAGCGGGCGAGGAGTACGCAGTCGCTGCTCCGATGATCTCTTATGGTTGCCTCACGCGGTGGGGCACTACGTGGAGACGACGGGCGACCGGGAAGTGCTCGAGGTGCGACTCCCCTTCCTGACCGCGCCGCCACTCGAGGTCGGGCAGCTCGAAGCCTACAGCCTCCCCGGGATCTCCGGTGAGACCGCTACGTTGTACGAGCACTGCATTCGCGCCATTGACCGCGGGCTCACCTCGGGTTCGCATGGTCTACCGCTGATCGGCGCCGGCGATTGGAACGACGGCCTGAACCGCGTCGGCCATCTGGGCCAAGGCGAGAGCACTTGGCTCGGTTGGTTCCTCTGCCCCGTGCTCCAGCGCTTCGCCCCGCTCTGCGAGTCGCGGGGGGATACCGTGCGCGCCGCCCGGTACCGGAGCGAAGCCACTCGACTGGCGGAGGTGCTCGAGCTGGCCTGGGACGGGGACTGGTATCGGCGAGGCTACTATGACGATGGGAGGCCGCTCGGCTCGGCGCTGAACGAGGAGTGCAAGATCGATTCGGTCGCCCAGTCCTGGGCAGTGCTCTCTGGAGTCGCACCGACGCGGCGGGCTGAGCGGGCGATGGATGCGGTTCGAACCCATCTCATTCGTCGCGGCGCGCGAGTGATTCTACTCCTGACCCCGCCGTTCGACCTCGGTCCCGAGGAGCCGGGCTATATCAAGGGCTATGTTCCGGGAATTCGGGAAAACGGCGGTCAGTACACTCAGGCTGCCATCTGGACGGCGATGGCCATTGCCCAGTTGGGAAGCGGGGACGAGGCGGTGGAGCTGTTTCATATGCTCAATCCGATCAACCGAGCGCGGTCGCCGGCAGATCTCGAAAGCTACAAGGTGGAGCCTTACGTGATCGCTTCGGATGTATACGCGCACCCCATGCACTTGGGTCGTGGCGGATGGACGTGGTACACGGGATCCGCCGGATGGCTGCACCGCTTCGGAGTCGAAAGCATCTTGGGACTCAAGCGACAGGGGAACACGTTCACCATTCAACCCTGCATCCCGCGGGCTTGGCCAGGCTTTGAACTGAGCTGGCGTTTTGGGCAGAGCCGCTACGAGATCAAGGTCGAGAACCGCGCGGGCCCTTCCTGCGAGGTGGC
>Ga0184637_10000544_pt1 | contig 28094 bp, 20 predicted proteins | sample PLM3_127_b2_FD_133143 | JGI IMG/M metagenome (GOLD analysis project Ga0184637, IMG submission 133143) | Groundwater sediment microbial communities from an aquifer in East River, Colorado, USA - PLM3_127_b2 | ecosystem: Environmental > Terrestrial > Soil > Riparian zone | place: USA: East River... | reverse complement strand
TCGCCGCGCCATTGGGGCGCATTGTCAGCAGAACGCAGCGCGGTCCGAGCGTCACCGCTGGTCCTGCGCCCGCCCGTCTGTGAGCAACGCGCTCACGCTGCTGACCGAGCCGCTCCAGTACCCATTCATGCGCTACGGGCTGCTGGAAGTGATGCTCCTGGGAGTCGCCAGCGGTTTGGTGGGTGTGTTCGTCGTCCAACGGCAACTGACGTTCTTCTCGCATGCGCTCGCTCACACCATCTTCCCGGCCGTGGTGCTTGCCGCCGCATTACGCTTGGACCTCACCGTCGGCGCAGCGGTGGGGGCCGCGCTGACCGTTGCGATGATCTTCGGATTGCAGCGTCGGACCGACGTTGGGCACTCAGGCGCCGTCGGAGTTGTGTTGATCGCGCTGTTCGCGCTCGGCGTCGTGCTGATTGGTCTCTATCGCGTGCGCTCGCCCGATGTGGGAGCGTCGCTGGTTGGCAACGTACTCGGTGCCTCCCCTGGAGACGTGCTCCTCAGCGCCGGCCTGCTTGCCGGCCTGGCGATCCTGCTGCGGTTGCTCTTCTGGCCTCTGGTCTTCAGCTCCTTCGATCCGGGCGCAGCGAAGGGACTGGGTCTCCCCGTCGGCTTATTGGACCTTGTGTTGCTCGCGATGGTGGCGAGCACCGCCACCGTAAGCGTCCGAGTGGCGGGGGTGATCCTGACCACTGCTCTCATCGTCGTGCCCGCGGCCACCGCCTTGCGCTGGACGCGCCGGATCCGGCCCGCGATGCTCCTCGCCGGAGCAATCGGCGCTGGGGCAGGGATCGCCGGCCTCACCATCGCCTACTACGTTCCTATCGCGCCGTCGGCCGTCATGGTGCTGATCCTGACCGGGGCCTTCGCGGTGTCAGTGACGCTCGGACCGGGAGGCCTACGCCCGGTCCGATTCAACCCGGTGCTGGCCAGCCGAGCTGACTTGCCGCACTGACTCTCCGATCACAGCGTACGCTGCCAACTTTCCATCGCCTGGCGATTGTAGAATCGACCTGACTATGCTGTTGCCAGGCATAGGAGGAGGGAGTCAGATGGGCCTCCTAGGATCGAGTTCGCATCCCTCGTTTCTTTTAAGCGTCGTTGGATGGTGGCTGGCAGGCGCGCTGCTGCTCGTTGGCTGCGCACCCGCCGTTCCTGGCTCGAGCTCCGACCGTGCGGGAGGCGCGCAGACCGGCCCGAAGACCCTCCGCATGGCCATGCAGGGGTCGAACGAGCCCGACTCTCCCGCCGAGTACGGCCGGGCTAGCTCGGCGAGCGCGGCGCAAGAGCACTACTTCCTCTTCCACGCAAACCTGACGGCGCTGGACTCCCAGAGCGAGCTGATCCCCCGCATCGCGGAGAAGATTCCGACGATCGACGACGGCGATTGGAAGATTCTCCCCGGCGGTGGTATGGAGGTCACCTGGAAGCTACGCCCGAACGCGTACTGGCACGACGGGACCCCGCTGACGGCGGAGGACTTCGTGTTCGGCTTCCAGGTCGTGAATGACCCCGAGCTGGCCGTCCAGCAGCTTGGACAGGTGTCGAATATTGCGCAGGTTCGGGCCGCGGACCCCCGGACGCTCGTCATGACGTGGAAGAGCCAAGCCACCTTTGGCAACGTGAACGGGCATGATGGGGTGCCCGCCATCCCGCGGCACCTGCTCGAGAGCCTCTACTCGAGTGGTGACAGGGTCGCTTTTGAGAACAGCCCGCTCTGGAAAGAGGGGTGGATCGGCCTGGGGCCCTACCGACTAACGCAATGGCAGCTGGGCAGCTTTATGGAGGCCCAGGCCTTCGACCAGTACTTCCTCGGTCGGCCCAACATTGACCGGCTCATCATCCGCTACGTCGGTGACGTGAACGCGCTGGTGGCCAACGTGCTCGCCGGCGAGATCGACATCATTCCGGCCGGGGCGCAGCTGGACATCGGGCAGATGGTCGTCCTGCGCCAGGCTTGGGAATCGACCGGCGCGGGTATCACCATGTTCAACCCCAAGAGCGTTCGCACCCTCTATCTCCAGTTCAGGGACCCCGCGGCTCCATGGGTGCAGGACGTCCGGGTTCGACAGGCGTTGCTCCACTCCCTCGATCGGGATCAGTTCGTCGAGACCCTGCTCTATGGCTTGACCCAGCGGGCCGATTACTACGTGCCGCCGGACGAGCCGGTCTATCGGCTGGCGGAGCAGCGAGGGCTTCCGAAATACCCGTTCGACCTCGCCAGGGCCGAGCGGCTCCTGGGAGAGACGGGCTGGACTCGGGGGGCGGACCGCGCGTTCCGGAATAGCGCCGGGCAGCAATTCCAGATCGACGTCACCGTCGACGGCCAGGGCGACAACCTGAAAGAGGCAGAAACCATAGCCGGGCAGTGGTCCGCGGCGGGTTTCCAGTCACGAGCCACGCCCTTCGCACCGGGCGTCAGCTCGCAGGAGAGCCGGCAGATCAGGCATTCGATCCCGGGCGTCGTCCTCTGGCCGTGGAACTTCGGCGTCGCCGATCCCCGCATCGCAACGTCGACTGAGATCGGGACGAACAGCAACCGGTGGAATGGCGGTAACTACGGCGGTTACGTCAACCCCGCTTATGATGGGCTGTGGAATCAGCTGACGAACGAGCTCGATAGCCCGAAGCGACGCGAGGTGCACTTCCAGATGGTGAAGCACCTGGCGGAAGAGGTCCCGGTGTTCCCGCTTTTCTACCGGGTCACCGGACTCGCCGCGCTGAAGGCCGTCCAGGGCCCGGGCCGCACCGCTCCCCTGCAGGCTGCCAGCTCGTGGAACATCCACACGTGGGATCTAAAGTAACGTACTCTGAGGCCAGTTCGTCACAGACTCTGGGGTGAAACATGCTTCCTAAGGAACAGAACGAGTTGCTGACCCGGACCGGACCTGGCACGCGCATGGGCGACGTGATGCGGCGCTACTGGGTGCCGGCGTTTCTCTCCTGGGAGCTGCCGGAGCCCGACTGCGCTCCCCTCCGCCTCAAGCTCCTGGGCGAACAGCTCGTCGCCTTTCGCGACACGGCCGGGCGGGTTGGGATTCTCGAGGAGTTGTGCGCCCATCGCTGCGTGTCGCTCTTCCTCGGCCGCAACGAGGAACATGGGCTGCGGTGCGTCTTCCACGGCTGGAAGTACGACGTCGAAGGAAACTGCGTCGACATGCCAAACGAGCCGGTGGAGACCGACTTCAAAGAGCGCATCCATACGACGGCGTATCCGACCGTCGAGCTGGGCGGCATCATATGGACCTACATGGGACCCAGGGAGCTGCAGCCGGCGCTGCCGAAGTTCGAGTTTACGCAGGTGCCCGAGACTCAGCGCCAGGTGACGAAGACCTGGGAGGAGTGCAATTGGCTCCAGGGCCTCGAGGGCGGCATCGATAGCGTCCATTCATCTTTCCTGCACCGGGCCATCACCGCGGGCACCCAGCGTGGTGGGCTGCTCGGCTACCGGGCGCAGTCAACGTCAGCGAAGCTGGATCTCGACCTCACGGACTACGGGTACCGCTACGTGTCCCTTCGTCCGCTGGGCGAGCAGGGCGACTACGCGCGCCTGTACCACTTCGTGATGCCCTGGACGCAGATCCGGGCATCCCAGGGCGCTGACGGCTTCCGCGAGTGGAAGCCTCAGATCAGCGGCCACTTCTGGGTGCCGATGGACGACGAGAACCATATGGTGTGGAACTGGACGTATCGCTGGGACGACGAGCCGTTTCCTGAGTCGGAATGGACCGCTCGGCAGCCCACCTACCGTGGCGGAGAGCAGCTCGAAGGCTTCCGCAAAGTCCAGAACCGGGACAACAACTGGCTCATCGATCGCCAGGTCCAGAAGCGTGAGACCTTCACGGGGATCGATGGGATCAACACCCAGGACCACGCGGTCCAGGAGAGCATGGGGCCGATCGTCGATCGGTCACGCGAGCACCTGGGCACGACCGACAGGGCAGTCGTGACGGCCCGGCTCCTCCTCCTGAAAGCGATCGCGTCCGTGGAGGATGGTGGCGACCCGCTCGGCGTGGGCGATAGCTACCACGGCATTCGTGCGATCGAGCACGTCCTGGAGCCAGGAGTTGCATGGCGCGACGCCCTGCTCCCCGAAGCCTATCCGGCCGACGCCCGCGTGAGCGTTGGCGCCTGAGCCGAGGGCTCGACCAGTGGGTCAATTCCTAAGGCCATGGCCTTTCGTCCGGTAGGGGAGGGGCTTGTCCCCTCCCGCCCGACGCCCGCAAAGTAGGGTAACGTTGGAGTTGACACACCCAACTAACTAGTCGGAGAATAGGCGCGGATGCGAACCGCGCTTTGACCGGGAATATTATGCCTCTCGGCTGCGTTAGCCCGGCACGGTCCATTGGCCGTTCCTGGCCAGGACTGACGACCGTCTACGCCCAAAGGTATGAATAGTGGTGAAAAGGTATTGACAATTCCGTACAATTCCCTAGAACTTGTAGAACACAAGATCGGGCTACTTGGGAGGGTGCACCGCTCCTCTTGGGGTGCAGCGAGAGGGAGCAGAGATGGGTGATAGGCAGGAGTTCCGCCCGGAGAGACTCAAGAACCTACTTCTCTATGTGGCGGAGCGATCAAAAGACGACCCGTATTTCGGGGCCACCAAACTGAACAAGATTCTGTACTACGTCGATTTTCGCGCCTATCGTGATCTAGGTTATTCGATTACGGGGGCGGAGTATCAGAAGCTCCCAGAGGGGCCGGCTCCGCGAGAATTGCTAAAGACCCGTAGGCAGTTATTGAACGAAGGGCGCATCAAGCTAGAGAACCACCCGGTCTTTAACTATATGCAGCAGCGGATTGTTCTAGTCGGGTCCGCTGACGATGCAATAGCGACATTCACCCCCGCTGAGGCCGCGATCATCGAAGATGTTCTCTCTATGGTGCGCGGCAAGAGCGGCACAGAAGTGAGCGAAATGTCTCACCGCGAAGCCGGATGGAAGCTGGCCAGCTTCTATGAGACCATCCCATATGACACCGCATGGATTCCGCCGAAAGACACAGAGCTTGACGAAGAATCGCTCGCTATCGCACGGGATGCCCTGAGCGAGAGCGCCCCCGACAGGCGCTAGATGGATGGCCCGTGTGACCTGGTTGAGGATGGATGGTTCGGGTACAAGGCGAGTGAGTTTTCCGGTTCGTACCGGCGATGGGATGAAATCACAGCAACCTACTTGCGGCTGCTCCCTCTACGTCCCCGTGAGCTAGGAAACCAGGTGCCGGAAGACGAGAATGCGTACTACATCACGATTACGGTGGACCCGCCATTGGTGCTCACGTATCGGGTTGAGGAAACCGACGAAGGGTGCTCGGTCGTTTTTAAGGACCTTCGCATGAAGATTCCGTTCTGATGCCCAACCCGGATAAAAACGCCGAGAAAAGAGAACGGGACGAGCGCTTATCTCTGCACCCGCTTACGACCGAAGAAGCTCTCCGAGCATTTCTTCAAGTGAAGCCTCCTGAAAAGACCGATCAGAAGCGCGGGAAGAAGCAGCCGAAGCAGTGAGTCAGCGGTAAGTCAGTCGTTTCCCCGCCGCCCGCTGAATCGTCCATACGGTTCGATCCGCGTCGGGCATCTTGCGCGTGTTGTAGCGCCAGTCAAACTCGTTCAGGTAGCGGTGCAGGTGCCGCGCGCTGACGTGATGGTGTGTGCCGTCAATCGAGCGCTTGAGCTGGCTGAAATACCCTTCGGCTTTGTTGATATGCGCGATCCCGCGGACGTACTCACCCGCGCCATGCTCTACCGTCTCATGCGTAGCGAACGCCTTGCCGGGCTCGCGGTAAGCGCTGAGCGCATCCGTCATTAGCTGAGCGTTCTTGCTGACCTGCTCGTATAGCACCTTCTCGATGTTCTTGCCCGTAACCTCGTGCATCACCTGGGACCGAACCTCACCGCCACGAGCGACCAGGGTGAACACCGGGGTCTTGTCTATGCCACCGCGCCCGGTAATCGTTGCCTCGCGCTTCGCCCGGTGCATGTTCTTGGCCTTGCCGCCGACATAAGTTTCGTCCGCCTCTACGATGCCGTCGAGCTTGACCACCAACGGCGGCTGAGCCATCGCGTAGCGGATCCGGTGGCCCATGTACCAAGCGCTCTTAATGTCGATTCCCAAGAGGCGGTGCAGCTCGTGGGCGCTTACGCCATTCTTTCCTGAGCACATCAGGTGAATCGCCATGAGCCACTTGTGCAGCGGGATATGGCTATCGGAGAAGGTGGTGCCGACTAGCACGGAGAACTGCCTACGGCACTTGGAGCACTTCCACACGCGCCGGTAACTCGTTGACGGCTTCGCTCTATCGCTCCGAGTGCGGGCACCCTCCCTCGGCTTTAGGAAGTAGAACTTTGCATCAGGGGCAGAGGCGTCGCAGTGGGGGCAAGTGCGCGGCTGACCATCGGGCCAGCGTAGGCTTTCAACGAGACGGTACGCGGCCGCTTCGTCGGAGAATACCGGGGTGATCTCTTTGAGCGTCAAACCCATCGTGCCCACCGGCTCTGGTATGCTTGTGCATAGTCTAGTGAATCACTTTGGGTTTGTCAAGTCCAACCAACATTACCCAAAGTAGAGCCGTGCGGCGGGGGGCAAGCCCCCCGCCCTACCGGAACGACCGGGCCGACGTAGTGGCGATATCCATGACGACTGACCCTTTATGGCTCGCCCGGGAGCGCTGGCGTGCTGCTCGGTACCGTGCGATGTCTCGTCGCCTGCTCGTACGCATACCCGAACCTGATCATTGCACCATCGCTGTAGGGCCTACCCAGGAAGGTGATCCCCACCGGGAGCTTGTCGGAAGTGAATCCGGCAGGCACCGAGATGGAGGGGACGTAGACCAGGTACGTGTTGAGGTGCGTCGCTCCACGCGAGTTGTAATGCGGCGGGCCGACGCCCTCGCTGATGAGCGTCGGCTGGTGCTCGACCGTCTTGTGCGCGATGGCGTCCAGGTTATGGTCGGCCATCATTTTGAAGAGGTTGATCGTCAGCTCCTCCCGCGCGGCGAGCGACTCGTAATACTCGGCCTTTCCACCTTCGCGGATGCTTACGGCGCGCTGCCTGAACACCTTCGCGTAGTCGGGCGACGCGAACATCTCCTGTCGCGTCTTAAACGGCGGATTTCCACCGCGTCCGTAGTACTCCGCGAATGACTCGTCGTTGCCGCCACCACGCCTCCTCGCTAGAAGCCTGACCAGGTCCGGGATGACGATCGGATCGACGACCGTCGCCCCGGCTCGTTCGAGCTCGCCGACCGCCGCATCGAAGGTCTGCGTCACCTTCGCGAAGTCCTCTGAGTCCGGCTCCGAAGCCTGCCCCATGGATTCGCGGAGGATGCCGATGCGCGCTCCCTTGAGCCCGTCCGCATCCAGAAACGACGTGTAAGTGGACGGAGTGTGGCCGACTCCGAGGGCGGTGATCGGGTCCTCGGGGTCGTAACCGACCATTACGTCGAGCAATCGCGCCAGGTCCCCGACCGTTCTCGCCATCGGTCCCAGCGATCCATTTGTGCCGGGCCACCCGGCATACACTCCGCCACGGCTGACCAGGCCGGCCGTCGGCCGCATGCCGACGATGCCATTCCAGGCCGACGGCCTTCTAATAGAAGCGAAGCCCTCCTGCCCGACGCCGATCGCGCCGAAGTTGGCCGAGACCGCCGCGCCTGGGCCTCCGGACGATCCTCCGGGCGTGCGGTCCAGGTCGTACGGGTTCTTCGTCGACCCGAATAGCGAGCCGTGAGTGTCGCCGCCACCCAGCTCACCGAGGGTGGCCTTCGCGAGAATGATGGCGCCCGCTTTCCTCAGGTGCTCGGCCACGAATGAGTCCCGCGTCGGGAAATAGTCCTTGAACAGGATTGACCCGAGGGTCGTCGGCGTTCCTCTCGCATCCATCTGGTCCTTGAGGACCACCGGAACGCCATGCAGAGGGCCAACCGGTCCCGATACGCGGAGCGCCGCATCCAATCGGTCAGCTTCGCTCAAAACGTCGGGAGCAATGGTGATGATCGAGTTGATACGGGGCCCGGCGCGATCGTACGCGTCGATGCGATTCAAATAGAGCTGCGTGACCTCGCGAGCCGACAGGTCTCCCGTCGCGTAAGCCCGCTGAAAATCATCTATCGTGGCTTCGAGCAGGCGAAACGTGTTGACGGTTTGCGTCATCTGGCGCCCTCCATAGCTTCCGGCGGAATCCGGCCCTCGAAGCATAGTCTCGCGCTGGTTCCCATTCCAGGGGCGCCGTCCGGAAAAGTACAATCGGCGCAGCAAGTGGCGGCCCGCAGGGCGCGGCGGGCCGTAGCCCAGCGAATTGCGACCTTTCAGAATTGCGACCTTTCAAAGGAGAACACATCATGTTAACGAAGGAAGAGAACGAGCTCATCACGCACGTTGGGCCAGGAACCCCTATGGGCGAGGTGTGGCGGCGCTACTGGATCATCGCCGGCATCTCACGGGAGATCCCCGAGCCGGATTCTCCGCCAGTCCGAGTACGCTTGTTGAGCGAGGACCTGGTCATGTTCCGCGATTCCACCGGCCGGGTGGGCTTGCTCGCGGAGAATTGCTCCCACCGCCGCGCATCGCTCTTCTTCGGACGCAACGAGGAATGCGGCCTGCGGTGCATCTATCACGGCTGGAAGTACGACGTCGAGGGAAACATCGTCGATACGCCGGCAGAGCCCGCCGAGAGCATGATCAAGCATCACGTCAAGCACACGGCGTATCCGACCTACGAGGCCAACGGCATCATCATGACCTACATGGGGCCGAAGGAGAAGCAGCCGCTGATCCCCAACTACGAATGGCTCACCCTCCCGCCGGACCACGTTCGCGTCGAAGACAAGTACTGGAATGAGAACAACTGGCTGCAGAGCATCGAGGGCGACTGCGACAGCTCCCACCTCAACTACCTGCACCGGAACGCGAACAACGGGAGCTTCGATCTACCTCCCGGCATGGCCGACGCCCTCGACTTCAAGATCGACGTGACCGGCTGGCTCGTCCGGGCGGCCGCGATCCGTCACACGGCCCCGGGCGAGAGCTACGTCCGGACCAACTTCTTTGCCCTGCCAGCCATCGGCGGGCCGCCGCAGACCGCTGTCGACGGGGTCTCCGACGGGCATCAGGCCGTGCACCAGACGCCGGCCGACGACTATCACACCTGGCGAGTCGACATCTTCACTCGACGCAGCGTGCCGATCCCTCGCACCAACGACCGAGGGGTCAACGGCTGGCCGGGGCTGGAGGACGGCACCCTACCGGTGGGCCCGGACTGGCGGAAGAGGGCCAACAAAGGGAACGGCTACCTGGTGGATCGGGAGATCCAGCGGACCCGCGTCTACGCGGGAATCCCCTTCGGACCCCACACCCAGGACGCCGTCATGACGGAATCGATGGGGCGCATCTCCGATCGCGAGAACGAACACCTGGGCCAGTGCGACGCGCAGCCGATCGCCATTCGGAACCTGCTGCTGAAGGTCGTTCGCGACGTGCAGGAGGGGAAGGACCCGCCCGGCGTGGCTTTCCGCCCCGAGGACAACAACATGGGCGACATCACCCTCGTCCACGCGACCGTACCGGACGGAGTCGACCCCTTCGACCTCGCGGCGGTGCGCAAGCACATGATCCGCTCTGGCGGTACCCAGCGGGTGATGTAGCTGCCGAATGAAAGCCCTGTTCGCGTGGCTGATCCTGGTCGGAGTTATTGCGGGGTGCGCACCGGCTCCGGCGCCCGGCCAGTCCACTGACGCGGGCCGCCGCGAATCGAACACCCCGAAAAGCCTGACGATCGGCGTCCTGCGCGGCCTCCCCGACTTCAGCCCATTCACCGCGATGTCGGTCAGCACCTCGGCTTCCGCCATCGCGCCGATGGTGGACGACGGGCTTACCTACACGGATCACCTCGGCGTGACTCACCCCCTGAAAGCGGTCGAGCTTCCGTCCCTGGAGAAGGGCACCTGGAAGATCTTCGACGATGGGACCATGGAGACGACCTGGCGCCTGCGACCGAACATCGTCTGGCACGACGGCACTCCGCAGTCGCCGGCCGATTACCTCTTCGACTTCGAGGTCAGCCGGGACAAGGACCTGCCGAGGTCCGTTAACCCGGAGGTTGCCGCCCAGAGCGGCGTAAGCTTCCCGGACCCCCTCACCATGGTGGTCTCCTGGTCCATGCCCTACGTCGACGCCGGCATCACCGGTCCCGACGGCCTGCCGCGGCATCTTCTCGAAGACGCCTATCGGCAGGACAAGCTCAACGCTTTCATCAATCACACCTACTGGACGCACGAATACGTCGACGATGGGCCCTACCGGATCGCCCGCTGGGAGCTCGGCGCCGACATGGAGCTGGAGCGCCATAGCCGCTACTACCTGGGTCGCCCGCCATTCGACAGAGTGTTCGTCAGAGTTATCGGCGATGCCCAGACGCTCATCTCCAACATTCTGTCCGGGGCGCTGGACATCGTGCTTCCTCCCGGGATCGATCTCGACGCCGCGCTCGAGGTGAAGCGACGCTGGGAGGGTACGGACAACGAAGTGCGGGCCGATGTGGTCGGAAGGATCATCCACTTCGAGCCCCAGTTCCGCCCGGAGATCGCCCGACCCAGCTTCGGGTTAGCGGAGCAGCCGGTCCGACAGGCGCTCTACCAGGCCATCAACCGCCAGGCTCTCGCCGCCTTTATGACCCACGATTTCGGCGCGCTCGCCGACAGTTGGTACCGCCCCGCTGAGCCGCGACGCTCGGAGCTCGCGATCCCGCAATTTCCCTACGATCCATCGTCGGCGGCAGCGTTGCTTGCGAGTGTGGGTTGGAGGCGCGGTGCGGACGGCATGCTCGTGCACGACCGAACGGGCGAGCAGTTCAGGGTGGAGATCTGGGCAAACGTGGCCGCCGCCTGGGACAAACTGGGTTATGCCGTCGCCGAAGACTGGAAGCCGCTTGGCGTGGATGCGCAAATCCACCCAATTCCCCCGTCGCGCACCGGGGACCGCGAGTACGAGTCCGGCCACACGGGCGTCTTCGTCACCAACGTGAACGAAGAGCAGTTCTTTGTGAATCGGCTCCACTCGGCGCGCATCCCGTCGGCGGCCACGCGCTGGGTCGGCAATAATCGCGGCGGCTACACGAATTCTGAGGTCGACGTCCTCTACGACCGGCTCGTCACGACGATCGATCCGCGGAACCGGACGCCGATCGAGCGGGAGCTGGTCCGCGCGGTCATGGGCGGATTGGTCATGATGCCGTTCTACTGGGAGACCCTGCCGGTGTTGAAGGTCAAGGGAGTGAAGGACCACAAGCTCAAGACCGGCAATAACACGTGGTTCTTCTTCAACTGGGACAGGGACTAGGCGCACGACCGGTGGTCACCCTCCCCCCTTGCGGGGGAGGGTAGGGAGAGGGGTGACTTCGCCTCAGGCGTTCGCCTCAGCTGATAAGCCGCGAGCGCCGCCTCGACGCCGGCCCAGTGGGTGCGTGTCAATCGTAGCCGCGGCCATCCGGGCGAGAGCCGAGTAGCTTTACGATGACGACCGACCGCGTGAGAATCTGAGAATGCCCACATGATCGCTTCTAGCATACAGTTCGACACAGCGTTTTCAGCCCTGACCGGTCACCCGGGGCCCCTGGGCTGGCAGCAGCGCCTCTTCGAGCGGTTACGGTCAGGACAAGAAATACCGGGAGGCTGCGATCTGCCGACCGGACTGGGCAAGACTTCCGTGATCCCCATTTGGACGATCGCTCTCGCCTGGCAGGCGCAAGCCGGATCCGTCACTCTTCCGCGGCGTCTCGTGTACGTCGTGAATCGCCGGACGGTCGTCGACCAGGCGACCAGCGTCGTGGAGCAAATCCGCGAACGGCTGCTAGGCCCCGACGATTCGCGTTGGTCGCAGCACCAAGCCGCGCTGCGGGCGCTAGGGGAGGCATTGCGGAGCCTGGCAGCCACCGACGACCTGTTCCTAGCCGTTAGCACCCTCCGCGGCGAGCTCGCCGACAATGAGGAGTGGAAGGCCGATCCAGCAAGGCCGGCCATCATCATCGGAACGATCGACATGATTGGCAGCAAGCTTCTCTTCAGCGGTTACGGCGATGGTCGATACTGGCGCGCCCAGCACGCGGGACTGATCGGCCAGGACTCACTGATAGTCCACGACGAGGCCCACCTGACGCCGGCGTTCAGTGAGGTGCTGCGCTCTGTAGCCCGGGACCAGCGCCAGGCCGGCGAACCACGACCGGTCCACGTAATGGAGTTGTCGGCAACTTCGCGTGCCGGGGATGCCTCAGTCCTGAGGCTCGAATCGGACGACGAGAAGGACAAGGCCGTCAGGGATCGGCTTGACGCCACGAAACTCGCATATCTTCACCAGGTGCAGGCGGCCTCCCAGGAGAAGCGTGCGGACCTTGTCCGGAAAACGTTGACGCAGCTAGTCGACTTGAGCCTGGCACACAGCGACGCGCAAGCGAAGGTGCTGATCTACGTCCGGTCGCCCGAGGACGCGCAGGCGGTCCTCGACCTGCTGAAGAGCCAGCTGGGGGCGGAGGCGGAGGAGCGCGCCGCACTCCTCACCGGCACGATCCGCGGACACGAGCGGGACCAGTTAGTCCGGGGAAACCCGGTCTATCATGCGTTCCTGGACCCCGATGCTCACGTCGCCCAAACCGTCTATCTGGTCAGCACTTCGGCCGGCGAAGTGGGGATCGACATCGACGCGGACCACATGGTCTGCGATCTCTCTACGCTGGACTCTATGATCCAGCGGCTCGGACGCGTCAACCGCCGTGGCGGAAAGGCACGCGAGGCGAGGGTGGACGTGGTGGTGCCGGCACAAGACGCAAGGGATAGCATTTCCGAAGCCGAGGAGGCCGTCAGGGCCACGCGACAGATCCTGAGTGACTGGGCTGTCGAACCTGACGGCGCGATCGACATGAGCCCCCGAGGCCTGCGCGCGCTTCTGGGTGGGCTTTCCGGTGAGCGCAGGGAGAAGGCCTTTGCGCCGAAACCCTCGATGCCGCCACTGACAGACGTGCTGCTCGACGCGTGGTCGCTGACGAGCATCACCAAGCAGATGCCCGGGCGGCCGGAGGTGGCGGCCTACCTGCACGGCCTCACGAAGGACCCACCTGAGACCTACATCGTGTGGCGCAAGGAGGTAGCAACGCTCCACGAAGCAAGGATTGATGAGGAGACGCTGAGCGATTGGTTCCAAGCCTGCCGCATCGAAGCGCGTGAACGGCTGCGGGACCGTACGGACCGTGTGAAGAAAACGTTGGAGGCGCTCGTCAAAGAGCATCGCAAGACGGCCGAGCACTGGGATTGTCCTATCGTGCTTCTGAACGAGCGGGGCGAAGCGGAATGGTCGTGGCTTTCGGACATCCAGCAGGAGAACCTCACGTACCGCACGGTTGTATTACCGGTCGGAGCCGGAGGTCTGAATGGACATGGAGCGCTCGACGCCAAAACCAGCGAGGCGGCCCGCGACGTGGCGGAGGAGACCGGACAGGGGCAGGAGGGCCACCACCGCGAGCGCTGGCTTCATATTCGCGGCGCCGGCGGCGCACGATACGAGCGCCTTCTCACCGGCGAGAGCGCTGAAACTCTCCCGCAGAAAGATCTGACCGAGCGGGAGCGCATCACCTTGAGAGAACCGACCGAGGGTGCTGAGGACGGCGGCGAGCCACGGGACCTCCTGCTGATGGCTGAGCCCAGACGGGCGACTCTTGAAAACCCGGAGGCAGCCAAAGCTGAGCAGACCCTGACGGTCCACGGGCAGCGCATAGCCCAGAGGATGGGCCACGTCGCTGACAAGCTTGAGCTCGGCCCAACGTTGAAGGAGGCGTTGACGCTAGCGGCGGAGCGGCACGATTGGGGCAAGAAGCAGGCGATCTGGCAGCGGTATGCGTGTAACCCCAACGGCGAGCCGCTGGCCAAATCTCTCAGGTACCTGCATTGGCGAGCCCTCGGTGGCTACCGCCACGAGTTCGGGTCCCTGCTCGAAGCCGCGGCAGACAAGGAGACACTAAATCACGCCGACGCCGACCTGATCTTGCACTTGATCGCCGCCCACCACGGTTGGGCCCGGCCACATTTCCAGCGCAATGCCTGGGATAATAGCCACACGACGGCTGACAGTGAGGAGGCCGCTGCAGAGGTTATGCGCCGCTTCGGGCGGCTCCAGCAGCGCTTCGGGCGCTGGGGCCTTGCCTGGCTGGAATCGCTGGTCCGGTGCGCCGACATCGCCGCGTCGAAGCCAGAGGCCGCCCCGGTGGCCGCAAGCCAGCCTGAGGTAGGCGCATGAGGGCCCCGCAGGCGACCATGGTGGTGAATCTCGATACCACCAATCCCGGTCACGTCATCGCCTGCTGCGGCCTTCTGGAACTGGCCCACCGGCAGTGCCCGGCAGTGGAGGGATGGTTCGATGGCCCGCGGTTTTTGATTTCCATTCCCGGTGAGTCCGAGGGAAACGCGCTGTCCCATCTTGTTAATACCCTCACTCGATGCCAGATTTCCGGGTTGAGTTTGACGGAACGCGATGACCGCGACAGACTTGAAAAAGAGAGCAGGCAGCTGAAGAAGCAGGGATCGAAGCTTCCGCCTGACCAGGAACAGCGCCGGAGAGACCTCGGCGAGCGCGCCCGCGCAGGACTGATCCAGATCGAGGAACCGTTTCGGCTAATTCTCGACTGGTGGCAGGCGGGCGACGAGGACGCCACCCCAAAGACCTGGGCCGGCCTCCAGGAGCTCCACAAGATCGCCCGGGCGGCTCAGGATGCGCTTGCCGGGGCTACTGAGCTGGCGCTGCTGCTGGATTACGGCTGCATACTGCGCATGCCAGCAGAGTACTGCAAGGCAAAGGCCGATGGCCAGAAAGCCGTCGAGCCATTCTACTTCGACGCCAGGCGGTTCGCCCATGCGCTCGACGCGGGATTCTCGCTCGATACCCAGGACGCTGAGACGATAGCCCATCCCGCGGTGGAACTCCTCTGTTTGGTTGGCCTCCAGCGGTTTCGGCCCGCGCCAGCACTCGTCCGGGGGACCTTCGACTACTGGACTTGGGGCCATCCCTTGGGCGCGCTCGTCGCCGCACCGGTCTTCAGTGGCGTCTCACCAATCCCCGGACGGCAAGGGTATCGCTTCCGGCTGCGCTTCCGGGACGATCAAAAGAGATACAAGGCCTTTGACTTCGCAACCCCAGTCGGAGGTGAGTGATGAGTCAGGGACAGGTCAACTTGAGACAGTACGACGAGTGGCTGACGGACGACAGCGAGGTGGCGGCGCTCGTCATGCGCCAGTGGCTGGAGTCCGTCGAGGGCAAGGATGCGGTCATCTTTCCGCCGACCTATGCCAGGCCGCCGGAGCGGGCGAGGGACGAAGACTGGATTGGATACAACATCGACCGGTTCGACGATGGCACCAGCGTTTGTCAGATCGATAGCGTCGGGTCCCAGGCCAACCGGATGGAGCCGCTGTTCAAGCGTGAGAAATACCAGCACCTGGTGCCACAGGTCATCATCGACGCCGGTGGACGCAAGGTCCATTTACTCGATGCTGGCCATCGGGCAGCTGACGCAATCGTGCGGTTCTCGACTCTGGAAACGCGGTTGCACGAGGCTTTCTGCGCGTACAGAGACAACGGCAATGCCGAGCCGCTCGCGAAGATCGCCCCCACCTCGATCGTCTTCGGCTCATGGGATTCACGAGCAACCCAGGCGAAGCTGCCGCGAATCGTACGCTCCGTCGTCCGGGCGTACAACGTCAACGTGCTACGCCGCTCGGCCCAGTACTCGACCATCGCCGGCGAGATCCTTGAAGTGGGTGACGCCGAGGTCACTACGAGGGGGCCAAAGGCCGAACTCGGATTGGCTCACGTTCCGGCTGTTTCTACGCACGGCGGGGTCCAGGTGTTCGGCGAGATCCGCCGGGACGGAGCCCTGAATCTCTCGGCGCTGCGTGCCCTGGCTGGCTCACCCGACGGCGACAGCACTCTCCGGCTTCGTCGCTACGTGCTCGGCTTGGCCCTGGTCAGCTTCACGGCGGCACCGGAGGGGTTCTTGCGCGAGGGCTGCCAGCTGGTGCCCGCTCCGGGCCGCGCCCCGGAATGGAAGCTGGTCAAACAGGATGGCAGTCGCGAGAGCCTTGAGGTCTCTCAGGCGCGGGCTTTCGATTTCGCTACAGCGGCCGCTGACTCCTTCCATGTGGAGCCGGCGCCTCCCGTTTACTTTGATTCCGAGATCGCAAACAAAGTCCTGGCTCTTAGCGAAGCCGATCGGAAAAAGCTTCTCAAGCAAGGGCCGGTAACGAGTGATGCGATCGATCGGCTGAAATCCAAGGGGACGACGACGGGTAAATCCCAGGAATCCGAATAGGTGCAGCGAAGATGAATCGCCACCTATGCATCTCCGTGACATTCCTGGACTCCCTCTTCCACGGAAGGGGCGACGATGAGCCAGAATGGCCGCCATCGCCCATGCGCCTCTTCCAAGCCGTGCTCGCCGGGGCGCGCACAGGCTGTCGCGGCGCCGAATGGTCCCCAGCGAAGGCGGCGGCGTTCCGCTGGCTGGAAACGCGTGAGCCGCCTCTCATCATCGCTCCAACGGCGCTACCCACGTTCGGGTGCACGCTGTTCGTGCCCAATAACGACAGTGACAGGGTATTTGACCGGCAGGAACGCCTCACCAGCAAAGTGGCCCGCCCGTTCCGCCTCTGTGACGGAGACACGCTGCATTACCTCTGGCGCGTCGAGGAGAAAGACGGGACGGCGGGGCGGTTGCATGCGGAGTTGCTCTGCCGGGAAGCACGGCACCTGCTGGCCCTGGGCTGGGGAATCGACCAGGTGGTGGGTAACGGCCGGATCTTGACCGAGGTGGAGGCTGCCGCCCTGCCGGGTGGGCGCTGGCGCGCATGGAGCGGCCACCGGCCCGAGGGCCCAACGTGGCGTGTCCCCACCGCCGGTTCGCTCGACGACCTTGAGGCTGTGTACCGGTCGTTCGTCGACCGGGTAGACCGGAGGCAATATCGTCCGTCGCTCAAACCCAGCCGATTCGACACAGTCTCTTACCTCAGCGGAGGGACTGTGCCCCCCCGTTCCTACGCGCGCTTTGAGCTGCCCGAAGGCGTGGCCTTTCGACAGGAAGACGCCGTAAAGGTCGCGGCCATGCTGCGCTCGCTGACCAGCCGGAACGCCAAGGGGGACACGCATCGGTTCCCAGGCGGGTCGGAAACCTACGTGGCGGGCCACGCAGGGCAGGGAGACCGCACCCCGGCACGCTTCTCGTACCTCCCCCTTCCCACCATCGGTCACGAGCACGCCGACGGCATGGTCCGCCGTGCCGTGATCGCCGAGCCCGTTGGCGGGGACGGAGCCCATGCGCGATGGGCGCAGAATCGCTTGCGGCAAGAAACGCTGCGCGACCAGGACGGTAACGACCGGGGCCTACTCCTCGATCTGTGGCGGGCGCCCTCCAAGAGGATCATCGATCGTTACGTCGCCGGCGCGAGAGCGTGGTGCAGCGTTACGCCGGTGATCCTCCCAGGGTTCGACGATGGCAAGCATTCCAAGGCGGAGAAGCTCCTCTTTGCCGCCCTGCGCCAGGCCGACCTGCCGCTCGACGCGTTCGCCGAGTTGACCATGCGCAAAGCCCCCTTCTGGCCAGGTTCGCAGCATCCGAGCCAGTACTTCCGGCCCGATTACCTGCAGCACCTCCCAGGCTGGCACGTGCGGGTGGTGTTTCGAGAGCCACTCCCCGGACCGCTCGCCCTGGGTGCCGGCCGGCACGCCGGCCTTGGCATCTTTGCCCGGAGCGAGGAGTGAAACTGGTGCGCAGCGCAACACCCTCGCCCTCCAGTGGCTCCATTCCGGGAGCCCTCCCCGACCTGATTCCCGCGCGCATGCTCAACGAGTACGCCTACTGCCCACGCCTGGCGTACCTGGAGTGGGTGCAGGGGGAGTTCGCGGACAGCGTCGATACAGTGGAAGGCCGTTTTCAGCACCGCGGCGTCGACAGGCAGTCAGGAGATCTACCGGACGCCGTTGAGGACGCCGAACTGCGGGACGAGCCAACCATCAATGCCGGGCCGTTGATCCACGCACGGTCTGTGATGCTCTCCGACGATACCCTGGGCCTGATCGCTCGCATCGACCTCGTGGAGGGGCACGGCGCCACGGTGACCCCGGTGGACTACAAGCATGGCAAAGCGCCGAACGTGCCGGAGGGGGCATGGGAGCCGGAGAGGGTCCAACTGTGCGCACAGGGGCTGGTGCTTCGGGCGAACGGCTATAGCTGCTCCCAGGGCATGCTCTACTTCGTGGAGTCCAAGGAGCGCGTGGTCGTCCCGTTCGAAGATGCCTTGATCGAGCGGACGCTCGAGCTGCTGGTGCAGATGCGGAGCATGGCAGCTATCGGGAAGCCGCCCCCACCCCTGGTGGATAGCCCGAAGTGCCCCCGGTGCTCCCTGGTGGGCATCTGCCTGCCGGACGAAGTGAACCTGCTGTCCGCAGTGGGCCGGTCCATGAAGCGGGAGGACGTGCGGCGTCTGCTCCCTGCACGCGACGATGCCCTTCCGCTGTACGTCCAGGCGCAGGGTGCCATGGTGGGAAGGTCCGGCGACGTGCTGGAGATCAAGCTAAAGGGGGAAACGCTGCAGAAGGTCCGCCTCATGGACGTGTCCCACGTCGCCATTTTCGGGAACGTGCAAGTCACGTCGCAGGCGGTGCGCGAGCTGTGTGACCGAAACATCCCCATCTGCCACTTCAGCTACGGCGGATGGTTCCGGGGGATCACGACCGGCATGGCACACAAGAACGTGGAGCTTCGGTGCCGGCAGTATCTCGGGTCTATGACACCGCAGGTCTCACTGCCGATAGCGCAGCAGATTGTCTTCGGCAAGATCAAGAACAGCCGGACGCTCTTACGGCGAAACCACAGGCAGCCGCCGGCTGCCGTACTGACTGAGCTGGACCGATTGGCGAACAGTGCGCGCAGCGCGGCTTCTATGCAGACCCTGCTGGGCATCGAGGGCGCGGCTGCGCGCGCCTACTTCTCCGAGTTCCAGGGCATGCTTAAGACAGTCTCGATGTCCTTCGACTTTCGAGGCAGGAACCGCCGGCCTCCCAGGGATCCGGTGAACGCGGTTCTCTCCTTCCTCTACGGAATGGTCGCGAAGCAGACCATGGTGACAGCGCTGGCGGTGGGGTTTGATCCGTACCTCGGCTTCTACCATCAGCCAAAGTATGGCAAACCCGCGCTGGCCCTGGACCTCGCAGAGGAGTTCAGACCACTCGTAGCCGACTCCGTATGCATCGGCCTGATCAACAACGGCGAACTGACTCCGGACCACTTCATCACGCGGGCCGGAGCCACAGCGCTCACCCAGGATGGGCGCCGGAGGCTGCTGGAGGCGTATGAGCGCCGTTTGGAGTCCACGGTAACGCATCCGATCTTCGGCTACACGGTCAGCTACCGTCGGATCATGGAGGTGCAGACGAGGTTACTATCCAGGCATCTGCTGGGTGAGCTGCCGTCCTATCCGGTGTTCAGGACGCGGTAGCCGATGCGCAACCGCTACTTGGTTTGCTACGACGTTTCGGATCCGAAGCGGCTTGAGCGCACCTACAAGAAGATGAACGGCTTCGGCTGGCCCGTGCAGTACTCGGTTTTCCTGTGCGACCTGTCGCCGAAGGAGAGGGTGCTGCTCGAGGAGGCGCTGACGAAAATTCTCAACCTGAAGGAGGACCGGGTGCTGATCTTGGATGCTGGGCCGACCGAAGGGCGCGGGAGGAACTGTTTCGCAGTGATAGGCGCACAGCGTGCTCCTCCCAGGCGCCGAGTAGTGGTGGTCTAACTGGAATTGTGCCGGAGGTGGCAGGTCGCGAGCGGTCGGGGGCTACCGAATCCACGCTCCACCTCTCGCATTCGTTCAGGCAGGAGAGCAAAGATGGGCCGGCGTCCGAACGGCAGCCGCAGGCTGGTCTCCGCGTGCCGAATACTCATTCGCGTCCCAGCTAGCCCCAAGACTGGCACTCAAGAGCCGTTTCCACGGCTGGGAGGCCGTGGCCCCATTGAAGGAAGTTGTTGGCGCATGTGAAGCTGAGCACCACGCCCGGTTTCCACGGCTGGGAGGCCGTGGCCCCATTGAAGGCGCATCAGCCCCGCCGATATCCTCGCGGCGGATCGGCCGTTTCCACGGCTGGGAGGCCGTGGCCCCATTGAAGGCCCAACGATGTCTTTGCTTCGCCTCCCTTCGTCTGAGTTTCCACGGCTGGGAGGCCGTGGCCCCATTGAAGGTTTGCCTCTGCGGCTCGACACGCTTCTGGGAAACCTGTTTCCACGGCTGGGAGGCCGTGGCCCCATTGAAGGACAAACTCGTCGGCGAGGTCCGCGTCCTCCTGGAAGGTTTCCACGGCTGGGAGGCCGTGGCCCCATTGAAGGCGATTCGTTGCGAAGCGGATGCCAGCAGCTACGTACTTGTTTCCACGGCTGGGAGGCCGTGGCCCCATTGAAGGGACCCCGAGAAACAGGCCCTGTTCCTCGCCGGCAACGTTTCCACGGCTGGGAGGCCGTGGCCCCATTGAAGGTCGGTTTCAGGACACGGATTCAGCGATTCCAGTTCGTCGTTTCCACGGCTGGGAGGCCGTGGCCCCATTGAAGGGGATACCGCTGGCCGCTCCGCGTCGGGAGCTGGCCCCGAGTTTCCACGGCTGGGAGGCCGTGGCCCCATTGAAGGTCTGCGAGAGCTGCGCGAAGGATTCCCTTACCCGGCAGGTTTCCACGGCTGGGAGGCCGTGGCCCCATTGAAGGTCCCACTACAAGATTCGCGACGTGCGCGGGTTCACCTTGCTGGTTTCCACGGCTGGGAGGCCGTGGCCCCATTGAAGGCCGTCTGCACCAAGTAGCTGACCGCTTGAGTCAAACTCGTTTCCACGGCTGGGAGGCCGTGGCCCCATTGAAGGGAGTTGTGGCGGCGCTGCCAGGAAGCGGGCCTCGAGTTTCCACGGCTGGGAGGCCGTGGCCCCATTGAAGGTCTGAGCGACGAGCCTAAGGGTCGAGGTGTTGGACGAGTTTCCACGGCTGGGAGGCCGTGGCCCCATTGAAGGGGGTAGGTCGCCCATTGTGGCCAGTTGGAGAGCAGGTTTCCACGGCTGGGAGGCCGTGGCCCCATTGAAGGTGTACCATCGCCTCCATGAGCGGGGTGACGTCCGGGTTTCCACGGCTGGGAGGCCGTGGCCCCATTGAAGGGTGCGCAGCTTGTGCGCCGAGAAGATGCGATTCGCCAACGGTTTCCACGGCTGGGAGGCCGTGGCCCCATTGAAGGTGCATACGACGGACATCAACGCGGGTGAGTGGGTGACCAGTTTCCACGGCTGGGAGGCCGTGGCCCCATTGAAGGCTGGCCGTCTGGCGGCTCGACGAGTTGCTACGCGGTGCGTTTCCACGGCTGGGAGGCCGTGGCCCCATTGAAGGCACTATGTTGCCTATGGGCACTCTGAGACTGAGGCCAGTTTCCACGGCTGGGAGGCCGTGGCCCCATTGAAGGAACCTGGCGGGCGTGGAGCTGCGGCCGGAGTACTTCCTGGTTTCCACGGCTGGGAGGCCGTGGCCCCATTGAAGGTGGACCTTGTAGGAGATGCCGGCCACCAGGTTGCCCGTGTTTCCACGGCTGGGAGGCCGTGGCCCCATTGAAGGTGCAGCCACTGGAGCAATCCGCCGAAGGCATTCATCGGTTTCCACGGCTGGGAGGCCGTGGCCCCATTGAAGGGCGGACACCGACCAGACGGGAATCATCCTCTTCGAGCGGTTTCCACGGCTGGGAGGCCGTGGCCCCATTGAAGGGGCATCTAATTGCCAGGCCAGGTTCCGAAGCCAGAGTTTCCACGGCTGGGAGGCCGTGGCCCCATTGAAGGCACGTTACCAGTATGGTCTCGTTCGGGGTGATCGCGTTTCCACGGCTGGGAGGCCGTGGCCCCATTGAAGGCGGGGTCTCCTGAGTCGATCCTCTTCACCAACGCCCGTTTCCACGGCTGGGAGGCCGTGGCCCCATTGAAGGGATCGGGAGCAGATCTGGCACGTGCATGGGCTGTCGCTGGGTTTCCACGGCTGGGAGGCCGTGGCCCCATTGAAGGAACACCATCTCACTCCACGTACTGACCCTCAGCGCCGGTTTCCACGGCTGGGAGGCCGTGGCCCCATTGAAGGGACCCCTATCACCAGGTGCTCGTCGTCCACACCAACGGCCGTTTCCACGGCTGGGAGGCCGTGGCCCCATTGAAGGCTGGTCGGAGCCCTCGGCGTCGATCGAGCGTTCCCATTGTTTCCACGGCTGGGAGGCCGTGGCCCCATTGAAGGACCCACTCCCCCTCGTGGGGCTGGTAGACGACGTCGTCGACGTTTCCACGGCTGGGAGGCCGTGGCCCCATTGAAGGTTCGCCGCCGCTTCCTTCTTGGCGGCAGCCTTCCCTGCCGTTTCCACGGCTGGGAGGCCGTGGCCCCATTGAAGGTGTGGCGACGGGAACACCCAGCCCTCGAGGCGATCGACCCGCGGACACGGACCCCGATCGAGCGGGAGCTTGTCCGCTCGGTCATGGGCGGATTGGTCATGATGCCGCTCTACTGGGAAACCCTGCCGGTGTTGAAGGTCAAGGGGGTGAAGGACCACAAGGGGAAGACCGGCAACAACACGTGGTTCTTCTTCAACTGGGACAGGGACTAGGCGCTCAGGCGTTCGCCTTTAGGTGGTAGGCCGCCAGAGCCGCTGCCACGCCGGCATCGGCTTCGGGATCGGCCCACTTCTCAGGTCCGCCAAAACCGTGCTCGATGTTCCACGTCATCACGTCGAAGCACTTGCCGGTCACCCCGCTCTTCGCGTCCTGCTGGGCGAGAAACTTCACGCACGGCACCATGTGCTCTGGGAGGAGGGCCGTTGGTCCGGCCCGTCGAGCCCCGCCGGCCGGGCCCGTGGCAATGCGGTACGCGTTCTGTTCGTCGAATCCCGTTGTTCGGGTATGTCCCGGAATGATTACGTTGACGGCGACGTTGTACTCCCGCACCTCGTCGGCCAGGTAGAACATGGCGCACAGGATGGCCGCCTTGGCCGGTTGATACGGCACCTCGCGGCTGTTAGGCCTGAGCGCCATGTAGGCCCCGCCGTGCGAATGATGGATCGCGCCGCTGCTGATGGTGGTCACGATGCTGCCTGCGCCCTTCTGGATCATGGGTTGGATGAATAGCTTGGTCAGGTCCATCGCCCCGAACACGGTCACGCCAAACATCCGCTCCCAATCAGACCGTTTGGTGTCGAGCGTGGTTATTCTCCCGGTCGGGGGGAACAGGTCGCGCTGCCGAACGCCAGCATTGTTGAGCAGGATGTCGGCGGTCCCGAATTTCTTCATCGCGTCGTCGTGCGCCGACTGCACCTGCTCGGGATCGCCGATGTCACAGGTGAGCAGAATCGCGTCGTCCGGACGGGACCTCAGCTGTTGCGCAAACGCGTCATCGCGATCGCCAGAGAAACCCGTGGGCTCCCAGGACTGGTCGAGGGCGACGATCTTCGCGCCCTCATTCAAGAAGTCCTGGGCGTAGGCACGCCCCATGCCCCGAGCAGCCCCGGTAATGACCGCGACTTTGTCCTTGAGCGTCATGGCGTCTTGCCCTCCGATGCTGTAGGAACGAGTCCGACGGGGTCGCCAGTCGGTCAGATGTCATGGATATCGCCATTGGGCCGGTTCGTCGTTCCGGTAGGGCGGGGGCTTGTCCCCCGCCGCGCGGTCCCGCTCTGACGCTGCCGGCGGGAGGGGACGAGCCCCTCCCCTACCGGACGAAAAGGCCATGCACTGACATCTGACCCGCCAGCGCGAGGAATCCTACCGTACTCCAGCCAGAGCATGGGTGGTGACCTGGGGCGCGTACGCCTTCCAGTCCATCCCGGCGGGGACGACTGCGCTCACCATGATCAAGTCGCTGAAATCATTGTCTTCGACGTCGAACGCCACGCCGGGCGCATCGCCACCGTTCTGCACCTCGCGGATCGCGTCCAACAGATAGCGCCGCACCGCGACAACCTGGCTGTCGCCCTGGCCGAGGTGCTCGTTCTCGCGGTCCATGATCGGACCCATGCTCTCCACCACGCAGCCGTCCTGCGTGGCGAACGACCAGTCCAGTCCGCTGAAGACCAGGCCGGACTTCTGCTTCTCCCGGTCGATCATGTAGTCGTTCTGCCGATTCACAACCTTTCGCCCGTCGGGCAAGATCTCGTTCGACGGGAACCCGCGATGGCCCCGGTCCACCGTGGTTGTCCGCTGAACGGTGATCGTCCATCGCATCGTGTGGTCGTCATCCATCGGCACTTCGGTGTTCACGTTGAAGCCGTCCAGCCTGCCACCCACCTGAGCGCCGTTCGGCAGCGCCGTGTAGACCGGCATGATGAACGTGTTGGTTCGCGTGAAGGCGGCGCCCTCGGCCGCGGGGTAGCGTACCACCGCTCGCACGCCCCACGGCGTCCGATCGATCTGGAAGCTCGGAGGGTTCTTCTGATTCCGGTAGGGCTGCGTGTTCCGCCCGTCCGGACGGTACGCCCCATCCACGGCCTTTCGCGCATGGAGGAAGGGCGTGTGCGTGCTGTCGATGTTGCCCTCCTGGGTTTGCAGCCAGTTGCAGTCGTTGATGACCGGGGCACCGATACCGACGTGCTCCGCGGAAAGGCTGAACCAGGGCAGGTCTGGCGGGAGCGGCTGCTTCTCTTTCGGTCCCAGGTACGCGTAGACCATTCCGTTGACTTCGTGGCACGGATAGGCGAGGTGCTTCACGTGATGCTTGATCATGCTCTCGACGGGTTCTGCCGGCGTGTCGACGATGTTTCCTTCCACGTCGTACTTCCAGCCGTGGTAGATGCAGCGCAGGCCGCATTCCTCGTTGCGTCCGAAGAAGAGAGACGCGCGACGGTGAGAGCATTTCTCGCCCAGCAGGCCGACCCGGCCGTCGGTGTCCCGAAAAGCGACGAGATCCTCTCCGACCAGGCGCACGCGGACTGGCGGGCAGTCGGGTTCGGATAGATCGACGGATCGGATGGCCGGTAGCCAGTAGCGGCGGAACACCTCGCCCATGGGCGTCCCCGGGCCCACTCGGCAGACCAGCTCGTTTTCTTCTTTCGTGAGCATCGTTCACCTCCAGGACGGGACGCTCCCGGTCGCATTGCAACTGAGTTGGCCGATTCTAGCAAACGCGTATCTCATCCGAGGACGGCGTGATGGTGCGCGGTTCGCGTGTACCATCATCGTCGCGCTACCTTAGCCGCAGCTTCGACAAAAAGCATAAGGCTGTCGCTCGAAAACAGTAGACCATCGAGGAGATTCGCCATGACCCTCTTCTTCGTTCACCACCAGCACGATGCCGAGAACTGTCCGGCCGCGGACCCCGAGATGGGGGCGATGCTGCTGAATCACTTGAGCCGGCCCAACGTTCGCTCGTATGGCGTGGAGATTCAGTCCGAGGTCGTGGTCGAGGGGCAGCACGCCCTCTACATGGTCCTGGAAGCGAGCGACCCGGCTCAGGTCGACGCTTTCGTGAAGCCGTTCGGGATGGTCGGGAGCGTCGAAGTACTTCCCGCCTCGACTTGTGTGAGGGTCGTCGCCAGCGGCGGATGTGGGTTCGCTCCGCCCCTGAGCGATGCCGTCCCAGCACTCGACCCTGAGGAGGCGTGCGAACGGGCCATCGACGCCGGCCTTGTCGTCCATCGGGCGCACCCGCTCAATTGCGAGACGTCGATTCCAGCGCTGATTGGCGGAGTGGTGATGCCGAATGCCCACTTCTACGTGCGCAACCATTTCCAGATTCCGGATCTCGACCCAGCGACGTGGCGGCTCACGGTAGGTGGCCTCGTCGAGAGACCTTTGAGCCTGAGCCTGCGCGACGTCCAACGGCTCCCCGCTCACCGCCTCACGGTGACCCTCGAGTGTGCCGGCAACGGTCGTGCGTCGCTTGATCCCCCCGTCGAGGGCGAGAAATGGCAATTTGGCGCGGTCAGTACCGCCGAGTGGACAGGGGTGCCCCTGGTCGAGGTCCTGGACCGGGCCGGCGTAAAGGGAAACGCCGAGGAGATCGTGTTCCGGGGCGCTGATGGCGGGACGGTGGGTACCGCAGCGGGCGCGATCCAGTTCGAGCGCAGCCTCAAACTCGATGACGCGCGGGATCGCGACGTCCTTCTCGCCTACGCCATGAACGGTGAGCCACTCCCGATCCAGCACGGCTATCCCGTGCGTCTCGTGGTACCCCGCTGGTATGGAGTGGCGTCGGTGAAGTGGCTAACCGAGATCGAAGCCATAAGCGGCTCATTCAAAGGTTTCTACCAGGCTGAGAAGTACCATTTCGAGCAGGAGGAGAACGGGCACGTAACGAGGGAGCCAGTCACCCTGCAACGGGTTCGTGCGCTCATCACGCAGCCAGAATCAGGCGAGCAAGTTGAAGCCGGCGAGCTGACCATTCGAGGCGTGGCCTGGTCGGGCGCCGCCCCAATTGCGCGCGTTGAGGTGAGCGTAGCTGGTGGACCGTGGCAGGAGGCCCGGCTCATTGGCGAGCGCACCCGGCACTGTTGGCAATGGTGGGAGCTCCTCACTCGCGTGGACCGGTCGGGCCCCCTGGCGCTTCGAGCCCGCGCCACCGACCTTGCTGGTCGCACGCAGCCAGACGAGCAGGATTGGAATCGCCTGGGGTATGGAAACAACGCGATTCAAGTGGTTGAGATAGCGGTCAGCTAGCGCCGCTCGTGGGAAAGCCCCGCTCGTTCCAGGCCTGCATGCCTCCGTCCATCGATAGCACGTGGGCAAAGCCCGCCTGCATGAGGATGCTGGCTGCCGTTGCCGAGCGGCCTCCCGCCTTGCAGACCGCGATGATTTCACGGTCGCGGTACGGTTCCACCTCGTCGAGGCGCTCGGGAAGCCGGCCAACTGGAACGAGAACCGCGTCTTCGAGATGCCCGAGCGGGCCGATGAGCTCCTCCGGCTCGCGCACGTCGAGAATCACCGGCCGATTGGCTTCGCTGACCGTGAGCCGATCGCGGACCTCGTCCGGCGAGATCGTCCGCACAGCCTGCTCGTTGGCGCCGACGGCCTGAGGGTTGGGCATCATGCAAGCTGGCGCATCCACTGGAATCCATACAGCTCGCGGATCGCGAGCGCAAGCGTAGTTGGCCTTGAGGACGTCGAGCATCCAGTCCGGCGCTTCCGCTGCCCGGTTTTGCAACCACTCTACGTACTGGGTGCGCGAGCGCGGCTCGAAGTACTCGTTCTGCTGCTTCTCTTCGCCGAGACGAGAGCTGGTCTTTCCACGGTAATCGTGGGCGGGGTAGATGAGGAGGTCGTCGGGGAGCGGCGCGATCCGGGTGAAGAGACTGTCGTAATGCTGGCCGGGGTCGCCGCCCGGAAGGTCCGTGCGACCCGCGCCTCCGATGAACAGGGTGTCGCCCGTGAAGAGCAGCTTTCCCGTCCTGATCGTCACGCCATCCGTGGTGTGGCCAGGGGTGTAGAGGAACTCCAGCTCGACATCCCCCATTGCGATCTTCGAGCCTTCGTCCACCCGCAGCTCGACGCACGATGACGGACTGTTCCGGTGCATGACGGCCGTCGCACCGGTGCGGTCCGCGATGGCGGCGACGCCTGAGAGGTGGTCGGCGTGCGTGTGCGTGTTGATGGCATAGCGAAGGGCCAGCCCCTCGCTGGAGATCTCATCCAGGTAGTGATCGATCCGCTCAAGCACAGGGTCGATCAGGATGGCTTCTTTCGTCTTCTCGGAGCCGAGGAGGTACGTGTAGCACGCGGTGTCGTTGAGCTGTCTGAGCAGCATGGCAAAGCTCCGGCCCGCCGTAGCGTCGCCCGACATACTACACAGCAAACCCATTCGCTCGCGCTACCTCGGGGACAGCCCCGCGGCCAACAACACCTCGTCCGTCTGCCCCTCTGCGACGATCTGGCCGTCGCGCAGTGCGACTGCACAGGTCGCGAGCCGTAGCGCCTCAGTTGGGTCGTGGGTCACCAGTACCGCCGTTGAGCTTGCCGCTTCGAGCAAGGATGGCAGCTCAGCCAGCAGCTCCTGCCGTGTGAAGTAGTCGAGCGCCGCGAATGGCTCATC
>Ga0184637_10000543_pt1 | contig 28125 bp, 29 predicted proteins | sample PLM3_127_b2_FD_133143 | JGI IMG/M metagenome (GOLD analysis project Ga0184637, IMG submission 133143) | Groundwater sediment microbial communities from an aquifer in East River, Colorado, USA - PLM3_127_b2 | ecosystem: Environmental > Terrestrial > Soil > Riparian zone | place: USA: East River... | reverse complement strand
TGGCGAGGTCAGCATTCACCAAGTAACCGGCATCGAGCAGAGCGTGCGCCGCGCACCGCCGGTCCGGCGCTGCGACCAACACGTCGATGTCGCCGGTCAGTCGCAGAGAAGGGTCGGGGTACGCGCACTCGCGCACGTGCGCGCCCTTCATGACCGCGTAGGAAATGCCCGCAGCTTCGAATAGCTGGTCGATGTGAATCAGCGCCGTGCGCTGCGCCAGGTATCTCGCCGCAGCCGCCATGTGTGCCTGATGCAATGCATCAGCCACGCCGCGTGGCAGCGACTCCAGTAAGCCATTTGCCTGAAAGCAATGATGCCACCACGCCCCGAGATTCTGCGTTAGAAGTAAATCCACAAATGAGGGCCCACCCTCTGTCAGCGCCGCGCGAAATGCCGCGGGATTGACCCCTTCTTTTGCCGGGGTCAGCGCCAAGCGATAGGAGTCCAATCGGGTCGACGCGCCCAACGACCAGGTGTCATTCTCTTTGCTTCCAGGCAACAACATTTCCTGTTTTCCACGTCTCGTTCAGCCGTTCGCCTTCATGAGCGCGAGTGTATTGACCGCTTCCGCCATGGTGTTGCCGGAGCGCTTATCGAGAAGAATCGCGCTCCCCGGCACGCCTTGCAGGAATCGAGACGGTAGCCGATCTGGATAAAAGCACACTCAAGGGACCATCACTCGAGTCCCTTGTGTCGAGCGACTTGCTCGCCTGGCGGGAAACAGAGGCGCCGAGAGAGGAGATTCCGTACTGGCGTCGTGTGTCCGGTGACGAAGTGGATTTCGTGATCGAGCGCGGCATCAAAGTGTTTCCGATCGAAGTCAAGATCACCGGCCGTCCGCGTCCCGACGACTTCAAGGGCCTTCGGGTATTTCTCAACGAGTTCGGTAAAACGGCGCCGCACGCCGTGCTGCTGCACACCGGCAGGAAAGTGAAACGTCTGGCCGACAGGATCTGGGCGATTTCTTTGTCGGCAGCACTCGGCACCGCGGCATAGACGCACTCAGTACCCCGCACCCGCCTTAACTCGGCACTCGGACCTCGAACCTCGGCCCTGCTCTTCTCGCACTGCGCACTCGTTTCTCGCTGAGTCCCGGGTCTTTGACTTTACCGGTCACTCGTCACCAGTCACTGGTCACCGCCCTTACTTTCCTCTTTCCTCTTTCCTCTTTCCTCTTTCCTCTTTCCTCTCGCCTTTTCTCTGCCCTCTAACCTCGGCCCTCCGTCCTCAGTCCTCGGCGCTCGGCCCTGCTCTTATCGCTCCTGCGTCCTGGCGGGAAGGTGCTTGTGCTTCACGCCGAAGAACCAGAGGATTTCGCGCCAGCGCTGCATGAAGACGCAATAAGCGGCGAAAGTCGCCACGAAACCGTAGGCAAGCACGTATTCCGGCACCTTGAAATACCAGCCGAAAAACCCGATCGCGCCGAAGAGTGCGGACATGCCCAGAAGCAACCAAAGTGTCCGACTCTCGGAAAGCCCCATGAAGATCAGCGTGTGATGGACATGCCTCCGGTCGGGTGCGAACGGATTCCGGCCCAAGGTTATACGGCGCACCATCAGATACACGGTATCGATGATCGGCACACCCAGAACCCACACCGCGGAGATGGGGTAGAAATCGCTCGGCGCACCCTGCGTAATGTCCACGGTGAACCACACCAGCACGAACCCGAGGAACATGCTGCCGGAGTCCCCGAGAAATACCGACGCGTGTTGTCTCCACCGATGCCGTAAATTGAACACAAGGAAACCCGCCACCGCCGCAGCCAGGATGAAAAGCAGCGCTGCCGGATCTTTGAACGGATACTCAATATGCGCCGCCACGCCGAGCCACACAGCCGCGATGGCTGCAATGCCACCGGCGAGCCCATCGAGACCGTCGATCATGTTCATCGAGTTGATAAGCCCGATGACGCAGAACAACGTGAACGGGATCTCCCAATTCCTCAGCACCACCTCGCCAGTGCCCCAGAGGTTGCCGAGATCGGTGAGGTACAGGTTCGCCCAGGACGTCATGAGCACCGCGGCAATGACCTGCCCGACAAATTTGCCGTGCGCCGAAAATTCCTCCATGTCGTCGAGCAGTCCAGTCAACAGGATCACAAGACAACAAACGATGAGCGCGAGAAGGTTCGGCTCGACCGAATACTGCGTGAGCGAAGTCAGGAGGAAAGCAATGCCGATCGCAAGGCCCCCGATCACGGGAATCTCGCCGAGATGGGTCTTGCGGGGGGAAGGCGTGTCGACCAGCCCGAACCCGCGAGCGTACTTGCGCAGCAGAAAGATCAGACACAGCGTGACAACGAACGCCACTATGGCGTACAGCATTTCTTCTTGCCTCCCAGATACTGCATCTCTTGCACTACGCCGTACAAATCACGCTCTCTATGCTCTCGGGCACTTAATAACTTATCGGTCTCGACCAAGCGTTTCTTGTCATATGTCATATGTCCCATGCCCTTGGCACCTACTCTACATTACCCCCGTCCTTCGTATTCGGCAACTCGCCTTCGAAGTTTTCCCAAGCATCGAGTGTGATGCGACGCTCGCGCTCATCGGCTGTGCCATGCGGCGCCGCAGGACCTCTGCATCTCGCCCGATTCACATGCAGATAAAATACACTCAGCGTGCAAATCATGCAAAAACAGTCGGTCTTACTGTTTTTCCTGGGTACTGAGCACCCGCCTTTACTCGGCGCTCGGCCTTCGAACCTCGGCCCTGCTCTTCTCGCACTGAGCACCGCCCTTACTTTCCCCTTTTCTCTTCCCCTTTCCCCTTTAACCTTTCACCTGTCTTTTGCTTTTCCGCAGCACACAGCACGCGGAACGCAGCACCTGGTCTTATCTTTCCTCTTTCCTCTTTCCTCTCGCATTTTCTCGGCGCTCGGCCCTCGAACCTCGGCCCTGCTCTTTTCGCACTGAGCACCGATATCCTGCACCGCAAAGAAATCAAGTCTGATCCTAAATACGCTCGCGGCGGTCCGCGCTCTGAGGATCGGACGACAAGGCCTCCACGATTTGCCGCACCGCAGTCGCTGGCGAAAAGAGCCGCCTGGCAAGCGTCTGACCGCGACCACGCATCGCGATAAGCTCTTGGGGATCGGCGATGAGCTCGTCAGCCAGCCGTTCGAGGGTTGCTGCGTCGCCGCCCGTGCAGACACGGCCCACGCGCTCATCGTTGATCAGTTTTTCTAGATCATTTCCGGGATTGATCCTGGCGAGAACCGGGATCCCCGCCTGCATATAAGTAAGGAATTTGCCTGGCACGTTATGCGTCTTGTGCCTAGCATCGAGCGCTACGATCCCCACGTGGCACTGTGCCAGCAGCCCAGGAATCTCAACCGGGTCAATCTCATCGTGAAACATCACATTATCGAGGCCCTCCGCCTCGGCCATGGCGGCTAACCGGGCCGCGTCGCTTCCGCGCCCAACAAACAGGAAGCCGACATCCTTGCGGCCGCGCATCCGCGCCGCGAGCTCGATGAGGACATCCATCCCCTGGGCGACGCCCATGTTGCCCGCATAGACGAGGATCCTCCGGCCGGCCAGCTTGCTTCGCTCGATCAAGATGGAGCAGCGATTGTCGCGCGCATCCGCGAGCCAATTCTGCAGCACCTCCAGCCGGCGTCCCGGCCGCCTCGCCCACTCGCTCATGTAGGGCAGGTTGGCCATCGTCTGCACACCAATCGTGTCGGCCACGGAATACTGATAGCCCTCCACCAACTTGAAGAACTGGTACGCCAAGCCTCGCCGCATTAAGCCCATGTCCACGGCCCACTCCGGAAAGATATCTCGGAGGATCAGGTAGCTGCGGCATCGATTCTCCCGCCGCAGGACACGCACGATCGGACCGAGGAAGATCGACGGCGCGTACCAAACGACGCCGTCCCAGCGAGCGCGGGACAGTTCGCTCTCGCGGAGTGCGCGCAACAGCACGTATGGCAGGCGCATTTCGTTGATCGTGCGCCGGACATAGCCAATATCCTTAGTGCCGGGTGTACGGCAGCGCAAGACCGTGGCGCCGTTGACGCATTCGATCTTCCACGGAACATCGAGACCGCTGCTCGGCACGATCACCGTGGGCTCGTGCCCCTGTGCCGCGAACTCGCGCGTCAGGTCGCGGATCTGGACTGCCCCCGAGGTACGCAGCGGCGGGAAGGTGTCGGCAACAATGACAACGCGCATGATCGGACTGCGCGCTGCTACGACGGCTTGCGCCAGACGTTTCGGTTCACGTAGTCGGTGTAACTGAGGATGATTCGAAGTACCTTGTCGGACACATTTGGCATCGAGTAATCGGAAACGAGGCGCAGCAACCGATCCTCACCCCGCGGCTGCGAGGCCAGGATCTCGAGGCCCTGCAGTACGCGAGTGGCGTCGAGGCCGACCATCATGACTACCGCCTCCTCCATGCCTTCCGGGCGTTCGTGCGCTTCGCGGATATTGAGCGCCGGAAAGTTGAGAATCGCCGACTCCTCGCTGATGGTTCCGCTGTCAGAAATCACCGCGCGCGCCTTCGTCTGAAGATGCACGTAGTCGCAAAACCCCAACGGCTTGAGGAGCTGCACCTGTGAACGGAACTTCGCACCAGTGGTATCGATGCGCTGCTGCGTCCGCGGGTGCGTCGAAATCACCACGGGCAACGCATGGGTTTCCGAGACGCGGTTCAGCACCTCGACGAGCCGATCGAAGCTCGCATCGTCGTCGACGTTCTCTTCGCGATGCGCGCTAACCATGAAAAACCCGTTCGCACGGAGCCCGAGGCGAGCAAGGATGTTCGATGCCTCGATCTTCCCGCGGTAGTGGTGGAGGACTTCGAACATCGGGCTTCCTGTCTTGATCACCGTGTCGGGGGGAATGCCTTCGCGCAATAGGTACTCGCGTGCGATCGAGCTGTAAGTGAGGTTGATGTCCGCAGTGTGGTCGACAATGCGGCGGTTGATCTCCTCAGGCACTCTTTGATCGAAGCAGCGGTTCCCGGCCTCCATGTGGAATATCGGAATTTTGCGCCGCTTTGCGGGGATAACAGACAGGCAACTGTTGGTGTCTCCTAAAATGAGGAGGGCCTCAGGTCGGACTTCCGCCAGCGCACGGTCAACCGCGATGATAACGTTTCCGATCGTCTCCGCGCCGCTCGCGCCTGCCGTCTTGAGAAAGTAATCCGGCTTCCGGATGCCAAGATCGTCAAAAAAGATCTCGTTCAGCTCGTAATCATAGTTCTGTCCTGTATGGATAAGCGTGTGGTCGCAGAAGTCATCCAGCTTCGCCATGACCCGCGAGAGCCGGATGATCTCGGGGCGCGTTCCAACAACGGTTGCGACCTTCAGTTTTTTCATGTTAGATTTTGGAGGCGAACGTGTCGGGCCGGCTGCGGTCGAAAAGCTCGTTCGCCCAGAGCATCACGATCATCTCAGTGTCACCGATGTTGGTGATGTCATGAGACCATCCGGGAGCGGTCTCGACGATCTGCGGAGCGTCGCCGGAGGTTTCGATCTCCGCGGTCTCGCCGCTCACGATCTGCCGGAAGCGAAACTTTGCCCGGCCGCGGATCACCAGGAACTTTTCGTTCTTGGAGTGATGATAGTGTCCGCCCCGCGTCATGCCAGGATGCGCTGTGAAAAATGAAAACTGGCCGCAATCGGGCGTCTTCAGCACCTCGACAAATTCACCACGCGGATCCACGTGCTTCGGTATCGAGTATGCGAATGATTTAGGCGGGAGATAGCTGAGATACGTGGAGTAAAGCGCCCGGAGGAAACCGGTGCCCACTCGCTCGGTGGTCAATGAAGCGCGGCTTTCTTTGAACGAACGGATCCTGTCAGCCAGCTTCCCTACTGTAGTCGCGTAGATCGGCGCAACCTCGCGGAAGGGCCCCGGCAGGCTCGCCCCGCCTCCCGCGCAGTGGTACTGGAGAACCTGGGTGTATTCCTCGATGAGGTCATCGATGTACACCAGCGACATCGGTGCGGTCGAATCGTTGATCGTAATGGAAAGATCGCGCGCAATGTTATGGCAGAACGTTGCCACAGCAGAGTTGTAATTCGGGCGGCACCACTTCCCGAATACGTTAGGGAGGCGGTAGATGTAGACTGGCACGCTCGTCGCTGCAGCATGAGCTAGCAGCGCATCTTCCGCAGCGCGCTTGCTCCGGCCATACGGGTTGTCGAGATGCGCTTGGACGGAGGAGGTGAAAACGACCGGCACCTGACGCCCGCTCTCCGTAACGAGCCCTGCCAGCCTACGGGTCAGATCGGCATTCCCCGCGGCAAATTCCGATACTTCCTGCGGGCGATTCACTCCCGCCAGATGGAATATGAAGTCCGAGTCAGCGACCAAGCGGCGTAGAGCACTCTCGCCGCAGCTCCTAGTGTACGGGAGAATCTCGAACTCGTTGCCCTCGCGAAGGTGCGCAACAAGATTTTGGCCTATAAACCCGTCGCTGCCGGTAACGAGCACCTTCATCGGTTCAGTCCACCGGCTGGGGCGTTTTGCCGGCCACGAGGTCGCGCATGAATTCGAGCTTCAGTAATAGCTGTTTAGTCCCCTCAAGATCGAGGCGTCGCGTGTTGTGCGAGTTGTAGTCCTGTGCCTCGGTCATAATCGCGCGACCGTCCACGAAAAACTTATCGTAGTTCAAGTCGCGCATGTCCGGGCGGACTCGATAATAATCGCCGAGGTCCTCGGCGGCAACCATCTCCTCGCGGCTCAGAAGCGTCTCGTAGACCTTTTCACCGTGGCGGGTGCCGATGATCTTGATCGGATGGTCTGGCTTTTTTAGCAGTTCCACGATCGCTTTTGCCAAGATTGCGATCGTTGATGCCGGTGACTTCTGCACGAAAATTTCACCGTTGTTGCCGTGCTGGAACGCATATAGCACCAGGTCAACCGCGTCATCCACGGTCATCATGAAGCGCGTCATGTTCGGATCGGTGACCGTGAGCGGCTGGCCCGCAAGGAACTGATTGACGAACAGCGGAATCACCGAGCCGCGCGACGCCATGACGTTGCCGTAACGGGTGCAACAAAGGGTCGTCTCGGTCCCCATCAAATTTCGGGACTTCGCGATCATTACCTTTTCCATCATCGCCTTTGACATACCCATCGCGTTGATTGGGTACACCGCTTTGTCGGTGCTGAGGCACACCACGCGGGAAACACCGCAATTGGCAGCGGCTTCGATCACGTTGTCGGTACCGATGACATTCGTCTTCACCGCCTCCATGGGAAAGAACTCGCATGTTGGGACCTGCTTCAATGCAGCGGCATTGAAGACGTAGTCAACGCCACGCATGGCATTGACCACGCTACCGTAGTCGCGGACGTCGCCGATGTAGAACTTCAGCTTCGGGTGGTTGTACCGCTTGCGCATGTCGTCCTGCTTCTTCTCGTCCCGGCTGAACACCCGAATTTCTTGCAGGTCGGACGCCAAGAAGCGACGCAGCACGGAGTTACCGAAAGAGCCGGTTCCTCCAGTAATCAGAAGGGTTCGGTCTTTAAACATGAGGCAGCTGGCATGTTGGCGAAATACCTGGCACTTGTGTAAACGCGAGAGCCTTCACTGCGACTGGACTAGAGGAATTGTGAAGCGCCGGAATATCGAGTTCCCGTACTTCCGGCACAAGACACAACAGCGCCTTGATCTCACTGGCGAAGGCAAAGCCGGCCGCAGTCTCGGCGTAGTAAAGCGGCTTTACTCCCAACGCGTCGCGCGCCACGAACAGCGATTGGTCGCGCTTGTCCCAGAGAGCGAAGGCGAAAATGCCGTTGAGCCGACCGAGCATCTGCTCGCCGTGAGCGAGATAGAGATGCAGCAGCACCTCAGTATCCGAATGCCCACGGAAATGGTGGCCGCCTGCCTCCAATTCCGCCCGCAGTTCCCGGAAGTTGTCAATTTCGCCGTTGAACACCAACACCACCGAGCCATCGTCACTGACCATGGGTTGCGCCCCCGCCGAGGAGAGGTGAAGGATCGACAGACGGCGGTGGACAAGGCCGATTCCGGCTCCGCTATCGAACCAGGTTCCATCGGCATCCGGGCCCCGATGGGCTTGCAGGCGGCTCGCCTGAGCAAGCCGTTCAGGGGCGAATGAGCCGTAACAGCCGGCGATACCGCACATGTCAGGGATGCGCCGGCATTGTGGGTTTACCCCCGTGGGCGCGGGAAACCTCCGCCAGGAACGCGAATGTCTCGCGGGCACAGCGCGGCCAGGAGTAACTCTGTACACGCTCAAAGGAAGCTTTCGCCAATCCGCCCCGAAGCTCCGGCGAATGGATCAGTTCCCGAAGCGCACGGGCAATGTCATCCGGGTTTTCCGAATCGAAATACACGCCGGCATCGCCCAGAACCTCAGGCATCGGGCCACGATTTGAACAAGCGATCGGCAACCCGGACGCCATTCCTTCCATGAGGATATTGGGCATATTCTCGCAGCTTGACGCAAAGAGGCAGGCATCCGCCTCTTTATAGCGCCTGGGAAGGTCGTTATGAGGAACCGGTCCCAAGTACCGAATGAATTTGCCTGTAGGATCCAGGCGCTCCAGCGCAGCCTTCAATCTGTTCAAGGCAGGCGGATACGCCGGACCTACCAGATTCAGCGCCACCGGCAAGCCGTTCTCCCGTAACTTCGCTATCGCCTCTGCCACATGCCACTGATGCTTGTACACATCGATGATGGAGACATACAGGATGCGAAACGGTCGGTCGACCGAATATTGATTGCCTGCCAGTTGCTCGCGGGGCGGGCTTGCAAATCGGTCATCGATGCCGTGGGGAACAATCGACGCTCGACCAGCCGTGGTTTTGATGATGCGCATGACTTCGTCGCGGGCATACTGCGTGAGAAAGATGAGTCCATCCGCACGCCGGAAGCTGCGTGACTGCGTCCACCGCAACAGCATCAATCTGATCGAGGTCATGGACCATCCATACCGCCGCAACTCCCGCCACTCGAACGGCAGCATGTTCCGGCTCATGGTCACCATCGGGCGAAAATCACCTGCATACGAACCGCCGGGCACAAAAAGCAAATCACAGTTGGTCAACCGGGCCAGCTTGGAAAGCCTGAACCGTTGCCAGAAGGTGCGATACGGCAGGCTCCTGTCCAGCAATGGTTGTTGGCTTTTCACCAGCCACGGGCGGTCTTCAATCCGCTTCAAGGTCGCCTGCCCGCTCCAGACCATGACTTGCGAAAACCCATACGCAAGCGGGTCGGCACCTCGTAGAAGTTCAGCCAGATGGGTGACACCACCTCCGGTTCGTAAATTGGAAGCATCAATGCCGAGACGCATACGGCATGGCTCCTCGCCCCACTAGATGGCCCACCTTTAGTACCTCGATTTGTTCTAACCCAAAATCGCGCAACCAACGGTTCACGGTTTCTGCTGTCTGGGGGTTGTCAAACTCTGGTGACAGCCAATCGAACGTGTCGAGCAGCGACCATTCGACCCGCTGTGTCTCGCTCAACGGCAAGGCGGCGCCCGGGTCGGCCACAGGAACCAGGCGCCTCAGTGCGCCGCCGACGAGCGGCACGCGCCCGGCTGCGCGGCTGAGCGGCAGCAAGCGGGGCACCAGCGACTCCAGCGCGGCAAACAACCGCGCCTTGGGAACGCGCTTCGTAAGCGGGCGCAACCAGTACTTCGGCAGGAGCAGGTTCTTCCACGACTTCTTGTAGAAATCCACGCAAAGGCGCCCTCCAGGCGCGAGGAGCTCCGGCAAGGCCCGGAATGCCTTTGCCACATCCGGTGTGTGCTGCAAGACGCCGAGCGCGTAAACGTAGGGGAAAAATCCCTTAGGGAACGGCAGCGCATAGATGTCGCCCTGCACCACATACAGGTTAGGGTGATGCTTCAAATTGGCGTAGCAGGCATCGACAGCACTGGAGTAATCCAGCGCGATCACCTTGGCCCCCGCTTGTAAGGCGACTTCCGCGAACCGACCTGCACCACATCCAGCATCGAGCACCCATTGCCCGGCAATATCTTCGGGGCGCCAGCCAGTCGCCTTCCAGAATCGATCGGCGGAAATCGGATGTCCCGAGTAGCTGTCGAGCTGGGTCTGTCGGAACTTGTTCCACTGCATACCGAAGCTGTCGGCATAGTTTGATTCGGGCACAAAGCGGGGAATGAAATCCCGAATAGGATAACGATATTCGCGATCCTCAGAGACGAGCAATCCGGATTGAATCCACTCATCGCGATATTCCGGTTGCTCGAGGATAAGTCGCTGGCCGGTTCGCGGACAGCGGAGGTGTTCAATAAGTTGTAGACGCATTAAAACAATTCCTCATGATTCCGACGCAGATTTCACTCCCCTGAGTGAGAATTCTAGCCTCACCGGAATATTCGGAGGGCACAGCCAATAGGTGCCGGTCGAGAAAAGTATTTATCCGTGTTCATGATCTTTTCCGGGTTTGGTTGCAGTTCCGCAATCAGCGCACGAATCTCGGCATCACTCTTGTGATGCTGAAACGAATGAGATCCGAAGCCATCGAAAGTATTCAAGGCCGTTGCTCGATACTGTCTCTTCAAGTGGGTTAGATAATTTTCTGATTTGACCCGTGGAACATCGCCTTGAATACAAAGACTCGATTTTTCGAGAATCACACCTAACCCGGGAACCTGTCTCAACAAGCCCATCGTCCTCGCATAGGCGAGTATTACTGAGAAAGGCATCCGGGAAAGAATGTGACGAATCGGGCGATAGATCAAATGAAAGCGAATCCATCTCAAAACGCCCTGATCGTTAAGGGGATAGCAGTTGAATATAAATTCGCCCCCGGGAGCAACCAGATCAAACAACGCCCTGGCGGTCTTCTCCACGGAGGGTGTATGTTGAATGACGTTATGACAATAGACGATTCCCTCAATTGACCCAGGTTTCAATGGAGGAGCGTCAATCGAGCATTGGATTACGTCATAGTTTCTGTAGCCACTGGGTTTCAAATTTCGTTGCACCACATCATCAACCGAATCAGACAGCTCGAGCATCACGACATGCTCGGCACCCGCTTCGAGCATCCATAAAGTCTGCGCACCACTCCCCCCGCCCGCATCAACTATAAACTTGGATTTGAAAGCATCGACGGAACCGAATGTATTCTTGACGGTGTGCGCCAGCCAATGGATCTTGAACTTAGTGAAATTGAAAAAATTCCATTCATCCCCAAAAGACTCAACACTCCTGGATAGCGCGGCCTCCGGCAGAAATCTTGGTATGCCATTTCTGATTGGATATAGTTGTCCCGATGATGTCACGAGAAAACCTTCTGATACGCAACCGTCGCAATCCAATATCTCATCCTTGAGCCTCAACGGCTCTTTTGAGATTGGGTCACACAGAATTTCCAATAGCTTGGGATTCATTCTCTTATTTCTTCAGTGTTGGACTTTTCGGCACGAAAGGCCGGCCAGATTTGATATTCCCGCCGCCACATCTCGAACAGTACCAGCGCAAACAAACGCTCAGTATTTGCCCGACCTCTAGCCTGCCCATCCAGCAATTTTCTCACCACTTTGCGGCTGAAGAAGGCGTTGTCCGATCCCAACAGCACCTCTCGAAAGAAGCTTTGCCAGGGCCCCGACTGAAGCCACGAAGCAAGCGGAATCGAGAATCCCTGTTTGCGATGCTGATCGAACTCCGGCGGTAACAGGCGCATCGTCAGTTTCTTGAGCAGCACCTTGCGGCTGGTGGCCGTAGCCTTCAAATGCGAAGGGACCTTGCCGAAGGCGAACTCGATCAAGCGGTAATCCAACAGGGGCGCGCGTACCTCCAGCGAGTTGAGCATGCTGGCACGATCCACCTTCACCAGGATGTCTTCGGCAAGGTAGTTCTCAAAATCCATCCGGGTCGCTCGTTGCAACAGGTCCGCCGTCCGGGGGACGCGTTGTTCCCGGACCCGTTCGGCGACCGATGCACCAGCGCCTTGCCCCGTGATCAGCCGCCGCCGCGTGGTCCGGTCGAAAAAAGAGGCAATCAGGGGTAAGCCGCTGTGCAAGTCAACCTCCAGCCCCTGCAACCAGTTGCGGCCCTTGATGCCGATCGGAAGCAGCGCTTCCGCCACCTCGGCCACGGACAAGCGCAGGCCTCGCGGAATCCAGCCCAGCTTCTGCTGCATCCAGAGCAAACGGCTGTAATGGCCATACCCGCCGAACAGTTCATCCCCGCCATCGCCCCCCAGCGCCACGGTGCAATGCTCGCGAATCAATCGACTAACGAGGTAGGTGGGGATCATGGACGAATCCACCATCGGCTCATCAAACTGGCGAGCCAACAACGGCAGCAGATCCACGGTGGATTCGGCAGCCTCAAGCTCCATATGCTCGGTGCCAAAATGCCGCGCAATCAGCCGGGCATGCTCTGTTTCGTCGTAACTGCCGTAGCCGGGGAAGCGGATGGTGAAGGTCTTGACCCTAGGCGTCGCCCGAACCGCCATGGCCGTCACCAGACTGGAATCCACCCCGCCGCTGAGCAACACGCCCACCGGCACATCGGCCACCAACTGGCGACGCACTGCATCTTCCAGCAAGGCTTCCAGTTCATCCAGCAGCTCGACTTCATCCGCCAGCCCGGCTGCTGCCGAGGCATCGAGCTCCGGTAACTGCCAGTAGCGCCACAGCCGCGATTGTCCGTTTTCCAGATTGAACACCAGCGCATGGGCTGGCGGTAGTTTCTTCACCCCCTGCAACATGCAGCGCTCACCCGGCACGAAGCCCATTGCCAAGTAGCAGTCCAGCGCTTCTAGGTCGATACGCCGGGGCATCGTCGGATCCGCCATTAGTGCCTTGAGTTCGGATGCAAACCGCAGCGTGCCATTGGCCAGCGCATAGAACAGAGGCTTTTCCCCGACCCGATCCCGCGCCATGAAAAGTCGCCTCTGCCGTCCGTCGTAAAGCGCAAAGGCGAACATGCCATTCAGGCGCGAGAGGCAGTCTGTGCCCCACTCACGATACGCAACCAGAATCACCTCCGTATCGCTACGGGAGCGGAAGGCATGCCCCTTCGCCACCAACTCCTGGCGCAGCTCGGCAAAGTTGTAGATCTCGCCGTTGAAGACAATGCACAATTCCCCATCCTGCATCGGCTGATGTCCGGCCGCAGAAAGATCGATGATGGCCAGCCGCCGGTGGCCCAGGCCGACCCGCCCGTCAGTCGACCACCACTCGCCACCGTCGTCGGGGCCGCGGTGGCGCAAGCTATCGCGGCCGGCGCATAGCCACTCGCGATCCGCAACCGCGTGGCTAGATGTGGTGCCTATGATGCCGCACATTGCCTTCCCTCAACGTCAAAACCGGGGGGTGTAGCCAAGCGCGTTCTTGATCCGGATGATGACGTGGTCGCAGACTCTCTCCCCCAGCACCGCAAGTCCCCACTTGTAGAGAAAATAATGCGGCGTGCAGCCGAAGCCTAGCTCCGTCTCGAGCCGCCGCGCATAGCGAAGGAACGGCAGGATCCCGCGCTTACGCTGAATCGAAAGAAACGGATAGGAATACTTCGAGAGATCTGTCTTGACTCGTTCGGAGAGGTGGGTGCCATGCAGCCGGTCCAGATGCGCGGTGACCTCAAAATAGGACTTCGTGAAGCTGATCGAGTTTTGTTCTGATACCGTGCCGGGCGTGTAGCGATCCTTTTCCGCTGGGGCCGTACCGAAGTTTGGTTTGTCTTCGCGGAACGATTGAACGGCTTGAGCCACGGGAAAGTCGCAGTAGACCGACTCGTGGCTCATGCAGACCTGGGCCATGAGGTAGACCTGGTAAAGGAGAGTGCCATCCAGCTCTGAGGTCTGCGCCGCCAACGCCTCATCCCGGGAAATCGTGAACCCGCAGATGGTCACGCTGCGCTTGAAGAGCCAAGCGACCGTTTCCTGTCCTGCCGGCAACACGGTGACGCGCGGCAGGTATTGGAATTTCTCCACCCGGCCGCCGGGGTGAACCACGACGTACGAGCGCAGGATGTATTTCTTATCTTGATGTATTCCTAGGAATGCTAGAAATCGGTCGAGCGCCCGCGGCACGAATAGATCGTCGTCGCCCATGAACATGACGAACCGGCCGCTCGCCAGCTCGACCAGCCGCCGCAAGTTGCCATCGTACCCGAGGTTGCTGTCGTTTTCGAAGTAGCGTACGCCGTACGGCGATCGCGCTGCGAACGCCTGCACCCCGGAGCGGATCTGCTCCCTGTGGGGCGAGCAGTCTTCGCAGATGACGATCTCGATGGGGTCGCCGCGGGAATCGATGGACGAGAGCAACTCGACTAGCTGCTCCGGGCGATTGAAGCTCGGAATGCAGATTGACAGGAGCGGCCGCGTCATGCCCTCTGGTCGCTCGCCACGACGAACATTCCTTGCCGGACTTCGTATGCTGCCCCGCAGTCATTGCAGGTGATGACGCTTTCCTGCCGGCTCAATTCGAGCCCGTGACATCCTGGGCAGCGCAGCAACAGCATTAAGTTGATGTGCCGATTTCTGGCGCGCTGCGAGAACAGCCATTGCGTGGCGCCGAGCGCGGCATGCCGAATCTTGGACTTCAGGCCGCGCGTCTGCGCGGAAGACCGATGGCTGGCGGCGGCTGGCCAAGACGCATCGGCTTGCGGATTGACGATGCGAAAGCGGATCTTGTCTTTCCAGAAGTAACGCACATGGAACTCCGCTGGATGGCCAGGGATCGTCTCTTGGGTGAGCCAGCGCTTCGCGCGCTGCTCGTATAGCTCCACGAGGTCCGGATCATGGATCCATGCTTCTTTCTTACGGATAAGCAAGCAGTCATCACGCAACGTGACTTCCAGCCGATGGTCCTTGTACGGATTGACACGCTCCATGAAGGCATCGGGCGTCTCGATGTACCCGGCAGGCGCTACGCGTTCCAGCTCCGCCAGGAAGCGTTCCGGTGCGGTCGAATGCTCTAGAACGTGGGCAGCGATAACGAAGTCGAATGCCTTGTCTCGGAAAGGTAGGTTCTCCCCGAAGCCAAGCACCGTGGGGCGATCACGGACGAGCGGCTCCCAATGCCTCTCCTGCGACTCCTCGTAGGCGTCGAGAAGAACGTTAGCCCTCGGAAAGGGGTTGCCTCCCGAGCCGACCTCGAGGACCAGCGCGTGGTCGTCCACCGGCAGGCGCAGGCGCCGCAGGGACCAGCTGAGCGATTCCAGGGCGCGCATGGACTAGGCGGCGTACAGCACCGCGCGCATGCGGGATACGACGTCGTGCCCGTCGCGATGCACGCGTCTGTAGCCCGCCTCGGCGATGCTCGCACGCAGTGGCTCATTAGCAAGGTATTTTCTAATTTTCTCAATCATCTCTTCGGGGGTCCTGAAGAACTCCGCCTCTTCCCCTTCCTCGTACAGGCGGGCGGCGTCCTCCGAGTACTCGCACAGCATCATGGTGCGCGTCGCCGGGATCTCGAAGCAGCGTCGCGTGTAGGTGTCGCGATTGAGCTTCGAGAAAAAGCACAGCGCGATGCGCGCCGAGCAAAGGGTATTGCGATACTCCTCACCCCTCACCGCCCTGATTGGTCCGAGCTTCGCGAGCCAGTTCGACCTTGGCGCCCGCTCCCATTCGGGTCCGAACAGCCTGAATTCGATGCCGCTCTCGGTCAGCGCCTTCAAGTAGATCAGTCGATGGTCGTTTTCATAGTGCCCCACGAAAACCACATCGTATCGAAAACGGTTCGCGGCGTCGCCGGGACGATCCCTTTCCGGGATGAACCACGGCATCAGCAGCTCGGCCCGCTTCGCGCCAGCGCGCAGAAAATGGCTGACATTGTGTCTGCGATAGGCAAATACCGCGTCGTACAGTGGTAGGCCTTTCAGGAAGTAGCGCCAGAGCCACCGCGGTTGCTTGGCGGCGAACGTATCGTCGTTGTTGTACCCCAGCACCCGGCATTGCGGTAGTCGCGTCTTCAGCCGCCCTAGGGTGGAGGGCAACACATGCGTACCCCGATATACGAACATCAGATCCGGGGCGAACCGGACCGCCTCGGCCGCTAAGTCAGCATTCAGCCTGCCGATCCGGGGCCCGAGTATGAATTTGTTTTGCAGGCGCAGCCACGCGCTGTTCCTCTTGCACGAGAAGTAGCGCTGCCAATAGAACTCCCGAACATCGTGGCCGAGCTGGCGAAAGGCGCCGGCGACCGCGACCTCGTGGATTTCGGAATGCCCGTCCCCGACCACCAGGATCTTCACAGGTTCAGCCAGCTATCAGGAATAAGACCTTCGAATCCCCAGTTAGTGGCCGAGATTTTCTCCTGGACCAGATGCGGGGTGATGACGATTTTCCCGGGACTCTGGGCCAACCACGCCCCCCACCAACTGAAGGTGCTGTTGGCGGTGATAAAGTGGCGGCACTGGATCATCAGCCACAGGTCGGCATAGGCGTTTTCGTCTCCCCGACTCTGGGAAACACTCGTCACCCGGCCTTCGGGCAGCGCAAGCTTTGTCCGGGCAGCCTTGGGGTCGTCGGAGAATAGGAAATACCGAGGCGATTCAATCTTTCGCTCCATCAGAGCAATGGCGCGCTGATAGTAATCGGCCGAAGCATTATGGGTCGCCGTACTGTCTGGCGAGTCAAACGAGCGCACATGCAAAGCCACGGCAGCGTTGTTGCGAATCTCCTCGGCCATGCGCTGGTTAAAAGCATCCTTGGGCGGGATGATCCGAAGGTCATCTCGGATGGTTTGTTCCACATCCTTGAAGTAGCCCTCGCTTTGCCACAGGCCATCCAGATAGAGCACCCCCTTTACCTTCAGGGCCAGAAGTCGCTCGTCGAAATCCAGCCCCTCCTGCTCCAGATAGCGCCGCTCCGCAAACGGCTTCCTGCGGGATAACCATTTCATCACCCCCCGCCGATAGCGCTCAAAAGGCTCCAGTTGCTCGGATGGCGTTGCCTTCCGAACCGGAATATGGAAGTGATCCAGCGTGTACTGACGGCGGTACTGACGGTCACGTCCAAAGCCGGTGACGTCATCAATAACCAATTCGGCGTTGTTGACCAAGGCCAGGCGGCGGGCAGCGGCATAGCAGAAAAGCTGGTTACCGAGGCCACCTTTGATGCGGGCGATGACTTTCCTTGCCAACAGTGCCTCAGAAAGAAGTTTGGGAAGGCTGATAAGACCCGCCCGGGGACTGTACAGCGCTATTAGCCAGCCGCACTCTATAAAAAACGGACAACATTAGCCAGATAATCAGTGCATTCATGATGTTCTTCTCGCCATACCACAGCCAATGAGGTATAGCCATGGCGATTACACCCAACAATGCCAAATTGGATACGGTGAGGTGTTTAACCGCAAAGCGTTCTATTTTGGCAAAAGCAAAGCTCCATAGCCCCACTATCATAAAAACGCCTACGATTCTGAAATCGACGAATGGCACAACAACGGCATGTGTTCCGCCTTGACCATAAGTCATCTCCCATGCAGGCCCCTTCATCGAGTCAATCGGCCGTGCATACCCTATCCAATCCGCCACAAACCCGGGCACGATCGAACCAAGCAAATCCAGGTAAGTTTGACCGTACTTTAGTGGCAATGAGCCGTTGATATGGTCGCCGGCGACCGACAGGGGAGTGAGCAATACAGCAGACCAAGTACCGGTAATAAAAGTATCAAACTGAAATGCACCAGCCCCCCCCAAATCACTTATTACATTTATCAGATCAGAAATGCTACTGACCCCAGTCAGCGAATATCGTAAAGCCGCGACCAAATATGCCGCGACAAAGACAACGAACACGAACAAGAACATCATTGGCAAGTTCAACTTCACTCTGTCCTTTGCCGAACCAAGGAGGCCTTTACCCCATACGTAGTACATGAGCAGCGCAGCAAGGACAAAGGGCAGACTTTCCCTATCGCCCCTTAAAAGCTGAAACCAGATAACAATCAATAAAATCGCATACAAAACGATCCGTCGCTTTAGCTTTCCAATCCTTGGGGAAGACTCAAACATCGAATCCGCTAATGCGAATACAAGGAAAGCATAAGAAAACATCCAAGCCGATGAAAAATTCCAATTCGCCGTTATGGCTTCTGATTCCGTGTACACCGCAGTGAAAACCGTATCCGCCGGCGCGGAAATCCAAGTTAATATGATTGCAATGACAACCCACGCCAAAAAAACTGGCATTGAAAGAGTTTTTCCACATGGTCGGTAGCGGAAAATTACCTCGCTCGACAAACCTATTGATAACTTCCCTTGAAGGAGCGAAGCACCAGCCGCAAAGCCGGCGGCTCCTACTGCACCCATCATTGACATCAATTCAATGATGGCCTTTTCCGTCATATACGGGTTCACCGCCAATCCCCATAAGATCAACGGAGACTCCGCATCAAAATCAAACCAGATGTATGGTAAAACATGAATGAATGGCAACGCATATGAAACATACAGCAGAAGTGTTAACGGCCCCACTCGGGATTGCTTATATAAGCTGAGCAGGTGCCACGTAACCAGCGCAATGGCTGCGGCCGAAACAACGATCGGTAGATAAAACCCTTCATGGAAGAGCCAAGTACCCGCAAGACCCGTGGACCACAAAAACAATTGCCGCACCGGCGCGCCATACTTAGGCATCACGGCGAACCCAATTTTCCCAGACAAACCTATATTGATACGTAGGTTTATGCGTTGCTGACAGGTCGCGGCATATTTTTTCCATCCGACTCGCCGCACCAACCCCAACATCATGGAACTGTATCTGAATATTTTTGATTCTCTTAACAAACCCGGTTTCGAGCAGCCTTGGGAGCAACTCGTACTCACCACCTTCGATGTTCACCTTCATCAAGTCGACGCCGTTGATAGCACGGTCGGAGAAAAACACCGCCACATCCTCGAATTGGACGATCTCATTTGCCGGTCCAGTTCTAAATACAGACGACCCATCCTCATTTAAAGCCATAATCTCTTTCCTGCGAGTGGCACCAAGCGCCAAACAGAAAACCTCTATCTTTGGATTCTTGCGAAATCTTTTCTCTATTCTTTCCGCGAATGCGTTTACCGGTTCGCAAACTAATACGCGGCAGTTGTAACGCGCGTAAATGTCAGATGCCCACTGCCCCTTGTACCCGCCAAGATCTATAACCAGCGAATCACTACCAAGGTCATAATCGTATCTACGCTCGTCATCGATATCATCCGAGTACCATCTACGAACTTCTTTATCATGCTCCGTCGGAAATAGAGATAACCGCAATCTTGTGATTACTCTTTTTATGATGGAACTCATCCTCCATTCCCGCCAATTAGAAGAATTCGATGATAAGCAGCCAAGAAAGCGGCAGGATCGTATACGGAGCGTTCATAGTGCTGCGCGCGATTCGCTAAAGATAAAATTGTGCGTAGGCAACCTTTGATTGCCGCTTGAAATCAGCTCTACATGCTCCATCGTTACCGGAGTCATCTTTCCATCGAAAGTGAAGGATCGATAATTATTCTGATAGAACAAGTGAAATGTGCTCTTTAAGTTCGGGTTCACCACAACACTAGCCGGCTGATGATCTGTAGACATTATTTCGACCACCCAGATTGGCTTGGGATCGTTGGCCAGCATTATGCTCGCCCCCTCTATCACCCATTTTTCCGCACCCTCTACGTCGACCAGAACAAGTACCTTCTTTCCCCGCAACCGAGTACCGAGCACCACATCCATTGTTGACGACGGCACAAGCGTCACATAACTTTCTGAAGTGCCCGCCCAACCCTTTACAACGGACGCGCCTGTGTTTCCTCCGTAGATTTCGAGCACGCCTACGCGATTGGACAAGGCTATTGGATACACTTCAGCGCCAGACCAGCCATTGGCTTTGATGTTTTTGCATAGATAGCGAAGATTTCTTTCAATAGGCTCAAACGCAATTACTGCTTTTCCCATATTCAAAGCGTGGCAGCAGTAATAGCCGACATTTGCGCCGACATTAACCAGAACATCGACGTTTTTGAGAATATTGTTGACGAGCTTAGTTTCCGCAGGCTCAAAAGCTCCCTGCGCCATAGCAGTATTTCCAGCCAGCTTAAAACCCCACGGCGTCGCGATGGGTTCGTCCATCAAATCCAGCTGGTCACGCACACTCCGATAAATGACAGCTGCGCGAGGGAATCGCTCGACGAGGGGTTTAACTAGGGAGATTAGCCATTTTGCAATGGTCATTTCTTTACCCCCTCACGTTCTAAAATCGCTGCCATCCACAGAAAATACAAGGCGGAAAAAACAATACCCGCGATGACGACACCCGTAATGCCATACCAAAAAGCCCCCGCAAAGTTGAAAGTGACGCCCAACAGCGCAGTGATGATTTTGGGTGCAATCATCGCGCGCGTGTTCAATTGGCTCATCAGGCTGAGAGCTATGGTTTCGCCGGCAACAAACACCCCGCCTGCAAGTAGCGTCCACGGCAATAAGGGGGACACGGATGCGTATTCCTCAGCTACGAGAAGCCGGAATATTTGCGCGTGAAAGAGAAGCATCAGCAAGAAAGAACCACTCGTCAAACCGAGGGCCAAGCCGGTTAAACGCCAGCTGAGATTGCGGACGTTTTCGTTGCGTCGGCTATCGCTTGCGTCACCGGCACGTTGGAAGTAAATGGGGACCAAGAACTGCATGGCCATTCCCGTAGCCAATGACATTGGGTAATAGCCCAGTTGGAAAAGGACAGCATACAAGCCCACTTCCTGCGTCGTCGCAGAAAGCCCTAGCGCCCAACGGTCAGACGCGAGCTGCACCCAAGTGAACACTCCGAATAGTGAGATTGGCCAGGAATACTTCCGTATCTGTTCACGCCAGTTCTTTTCTCTTTCTGTTCCCGTCAAATACTTGGGTGCGATTCTCAGTAAAAATACATACTGAGATCCAAGCACCAAGACGACTGCTACGGCATAGCCGACCATGGCCACCGTACTGGTGGCGCCCAGCCACACCATCAATGCGGCGGCGACCAGAAACCGCGCCCAGGATTCGATTCCCTGATGAAATGCCACTATAGATCGTTGGCGAGCGGCATTCTGAATTCCGTTGAGGATCGAGTTGTAACCGCTGAGGATGGCGAAGATGAGGGCTGCGGTTGCGATGGCAATCCAGTCCGTTCGCCCGGCTACCAGCAGGCCGGCGACCACGAAGAGGATCAAGAGACCGATGATCCCGGTGGCCGACAACACCAGGCGGCGTACCGCGTTCAAATAGCCACCGAGATCCCCCTGTTCCATTGCCGGTGCATAGAACCGGGTTACCCCGTTGCCCAGAGGTCCGAGTACGGTCTGATTGACCAGGGTGGCCAGTGTCATCCCAAGGGCAAGCTCGCCGTACGCGGCCGGGTCGAGCAGCTCTGTCAGCAGTCGCACCCCGACCAGAGCACCAAGCACTGCCATTGCCTGACCGAGGACAATCCAAAAGCCCTCTTTGGAAAGACGGCGAATACGCTCGGAGCGAATGGCCTTGATACCTAATACCTCTTTTGCTTGTGAATGTTGTGAAATTGTAGATACCACTCCACGAATTTCTTCACCCCCTCCTTCACCGGCGTAGCCGGCTTGAAGCCCACCCAGGCATCAAGTTCGGCGGTACCGGCGCAGGTGGCCGGCACGTCACCCGGCTGTAAAGGGAGAAAATTCTTTTCCCCTTTCTTACCAAGAGCGTTTTCCAACGCTTCGATGTATGCCATCAGTTTGATCGGCTGGTTGTTGCCGACGTTGAACACACGGTAAGGCACATTACTAACGGCAGGGTCAGGTTCGCTTGAGTTAAAACCAGTACTCGGTTCGGCAGGTTTGTCTAGCACCCTGATAACGCCTTCGGCGATGTCATCGATGTAGGTGAAGTCGCGCACCATGTTGCCGTGGTTGAAGACGTCGATGGGTCTGGCTTCCAGGATGGCTCTCGTGAAGAGAAAAAGAGCCATGTCCGGGCGCCCCCAAGGGCCGTAGACGGTAAAGAAACGCAAGCCCGTGGTGGGCAGGGCATAGAGATGGCTGTAGGTGTGCGCCATCAATTCGTTGGCCTTCTTGGTGGCGGCGTAGAGGCTGATGGGATGGTCGATGTTGTCGTGCTCGGAAAACGGCATCTTGGTGTTGCCGCCGTAGACGCTGGATGAACTTGCGTACACCAGGTGCCCGACCTTGTTGTGCCGGCAACCTTCGAGGACGTTCACGAATCCCACCAAGTTGCTGTCGACATAGGCATGTGGATTGATGAGCGAGTAACGAACGCCGGCCTGGGCGGCCAGATGGATGACGCGCTGCGGCCTCTCGCGCGCGAACAGGGTTTGCATGCCAACCCGATCAGCCACGTCCAGTTTCTCGAAACGGAAGCCTTGGTGATCTGTCAGGCGCGCCAGCCGTGCTTCCTTGAGTGCAACTTCGTAATAGTCATTGAGATTGTCGATGCCGACAACCTCATCGCCCCTTTCGAGGAGACGAAGCGCCGTGTGCATGCCGATGAATCCGGCAGCACCTGTTACGAGGACTTTCATGATCAGAGCCTTCCGTCGGAGGCTGCTCTGGGGAGAACAGCCTTCACGTCGTAGAGCACATGCTGCGGCTTTCCGAAGGCGCGAATGCGCTCCGCCCCCCAATCCAGAAACTGCCTGTGTGCCACCGCCAGGACTTTTGCGTCGTACTGGCCAGATGCCGGCGGGTGGGAACTGGCAGACAAACCGTACTCGTCCATCGCATCGTTGGAGTCGATCCAGGGGTCATATACATGAACATCCGCGTTAAAGGATTGGAGCGCCCGGACGGTATCCACTCGCGCTCGAGAATCGGCACACATACCTCTTCGGTCGCGCCGGGATAGACGGTGGATTCGTAGATCACCACCGCTCCCGGCGGCATGACCCTGCCGACGGTTTCGGATGCCTTGATCAGAGCGGTCAGGTCCGGTCGCTTGGCGTTGTCGATGGGGGTGGGAACCGTAACGATGAACATCCCGCACTGCCGCAGATCCTCCTCTTGAGCGGAAAACATTAGATGTCTCGCCGCAGCCAACTCCTCCGCTTCGACCTCCAGCGTGCGATCGCGCCCTGCCCGGAGTTCTTCGATGCGAGCGGGTTTGATGTCGAATCCAATAGCCCGTCCCTTCTTGCCAAACTCAACCGCCAACGGCAGGCCGACATAACCCAAGCCGATCACCGCGATTGTTTTGTCTTCGAGGTTCATTTGATCGACTCTACAGAATCAGTCTCAAGACAGCCTGGGAATCAGAAACGACAACAGTAGACGCACCACCGATAACTGCCTGTCGCGTTATCGTCGCTCCCGCTTCAACGTGAACAGTCGCAATAATCCGGCACGAATAGCGGCGAGCTTCCCTGCTTCATCAGGGTGCGCTGCCCTGTTGGCAATGGCTTGCCGTACGAAAACCCACATCAGCAATATCACCCCGGCAGCCAGCGTCGTCAGCACTGCAATCTGCGCCTTGCTGGGCTTGGATTTGCGCTCCGGAGGTAAGGCCACGTCCACAACTTGTATTACCGCGCCCTCTCGCGCTTCGTCTACCTTGGCCAATTCGAGCTGCCGCACAAACAACTCGAAAAGCGTTTCCTGGTACTTGAAGTCGCGATATTTTTCTATGTAGCCTCCAGCGGATGACGCCGCCGGTTCGCCGGCCCCGCTTTTTCTTAGTTGCGAGCGCAGGGCCTGCAACTCTGTCTGCGCCTGCTGGAACTGCGGTGCCGACTCGGTCAGGTAGCTGCGCATCGCGGCCAGCCTGACTTCTTGAGCCGTCACCTGGGCCTGCAACCGCGCCACCGCCTCCACGGCTGTCGCGGGATTGGCTTTGATCGCGCTGGCGCTCACGCCGATCGCGCCAAGCGCCAACTCCGCCGCAGTCAACCTGGCCTTGGTCCGTTCGAGTTGCTTCTCAAAAAAGGCGCGGCGCTGTTGAGCTTCCGTCAAAGCGAGACGCCCTATTAACGCTTCAAGCTCGCTCACATAAGCGTTCGCAATGTCTGCCGCGCGCTGTGGGGATTCGTCGTCCACCTCCACCACGATCAATCCATCCTTGCCAGCGGAGATCTTTGTGTTGCTACCGAGCGCCTTGCGAGCATCCTGGCGAAACGCGGTTTGGTAAAGCTCCATGAGCTTGAAGCGGTCAATCAGGCGATCCCCCACCGTGGCGCTTTTCAGCAGCGCGCCATACTGGTCGGCCGGATTCGTGAGTCCCGCGGCCGAAGCGGCCACCCCTGCCAGTGCACCGAGCTGTGCGAGCGAAGCGGAGGCGGCACCTTGCTGTTGCTGGGGTGGAAGGAAAGAGGTTCTAGCGGTGAAAGTCGGCGTAATCGAGAACGCATAACCCAGCGCGAAGAGCCCCGCCAGAAGTGGGCCGATCACAAGCAAGCGAATGTTTTCGGCGATTACGACGAGAAGATCCAGCAGACTGATTTCATCGTCTCCATAGGACTGAGGACTGAGGACTGAGGACGGAGGGTCGCCTGCGGCGGAGGACGAAGGACTTAAACCCGAGGACTGAGGAATGAGGACTGAGGACTGGCTGCCTTCGGCAGAGGACTCAGGCCTAAGGACTGAGGGCGAACCACCAACCCTTTTGCTTTCGTCGGTCATTGGAACTTCACAGCACTCATTTGCTTGCGTCGCGCTGCTTCTGGACTGCGCTCCGCAGCCCGCCGATGATTCGTTGAAGCTCGTCCGTTTCCGCCATCAGGCTATCGAACTTCGCGTCGGTAATATAGCCGACGTCCTTGGCCACGTACAGTTGTGATCGCAGCTCGGAGCAGGATCCCTTGGCGACCACAAGGAATTGGTGAAACTCTGCCCGCCCCCCTCGCGCAAATCCTTCCGCCAAGTTCGACATCACCGAAACGGCCGCACGTCTGATTTGATCGCGCAGGCCAAAATCCCTGGCAAAGGCGCCGTCATTCGTAATCTCGTAAACCCGCCCGGTCAATGTCCGAGCCTTCTTCCAGGCGACCAAGTCCTCAAACTTATCCACGTTTATTCAGGACTGAGGGCTGAGGGCTGAGGACGGAGGGTCGCCTGCGGCGGGGTGCTGCGTACCGCCTTCGGCGGAATCCGGCTGATTGTTGTTATCTGCGGACATACTCAAAGCAGTGGTTCGTGGCACGTGGTTCGTGGTTCGTGGCTAGAATCACGTGGTTCGTGATGGGTGGTTCGGACATCGTCGTGGCTCGTGGTTAGGCCGGATGAAGGTGGGCAACGGGGATGGCCTCTGTCTTTTCGGGTGCTCGCTTTCCGGTCGCAAGCTCGTGGACGGCATGCAGAATTTCTGCGCTGTAGTACCGGTTCCCGCACTGATCGCAGACGCCGATCGTTACGTCCTCTAAAATGATAAATCCCTTCTTATGCTTGAACGACTCACGCTCCACCGTGCGGGGTTTGACCGTTCCCTCACAATATTTGCATCGATATCCGTACATATCCGATCTATCCATGAGCGCGGCATTCAGGCAGTTTAACAAGGTCCTAGGTAGTACCTGTAATCCGTGAATTCTGATCCGCGATTCAGCGCTCTACGGCTCGGAGTCGAATTCGGCCGATGCTGTTAGGGTCCGCTGAGACGGGTAAGTTGTGGGCGCCTGTCGTGCCATCGACGTAAATGCACACAATTCCTCCAGCCATCGCAGCCGCTCAATTTCGGGCACCTTGAGATAGGCGCGGACTCGTTCCTCGGTGGTCTCGTACTCGTAGTCGATCTTTGCCAAGCTAATTTCCTGTGCCGGTTACCCGGCGCGCGATCTTGAGCGCTTCGATATCGGATGCGTCTTTCTTACGCCCGGTCCCCGTCTTGAGCGCTATAAGATCCTCTATGGAAGCGAGACTGAGGCGCACGCCGCCGATGTCCTTGTCGATCCGGTTGCGGTACATCCGGTCAAAGGGTACCGCTGGGCGCACGATGATGTCCACTGTCGGCAAGTTGGGCGACGCGGAGTGGAGAGAGAAGTCGATCAGGTGTTTCTCGATTACCCAGGTGTCAAGCTGCTTCGCGTCGCACAAAGTTTCCAGCGGTACGGGCAGGGCAGGTTTGAGTTTCAGCCTCCTTGCGGCGTTCAGGAAACAGCGCAGATTGCTTTCGTCCATGGCGAGAACGAGATCCACGTCCATAGTCGCGCGCTCGACCCCGTGCAGGTTGATGGCGAGGCCGCCGACGACGACGTAGTCAACCCGTTCCTCCTGGAGCGCCCTGAATAGATCGAGATAGAACATGGATCGTGGCGAGCTTTCGTATTTGCGGTCCCTGAATTGTAGTGCGCCAGCGTAACGAACCTCGTGGTTCGTGGCGTTTGCGGTCATCTGCATTTAGTGCTGAGTCCTGAGTGCTGAGTGCCGAGTGCCGAGTGCTGAGTGCTGAGTGCTATGTCTTACGTCTAAGCGAGGCTCGGAGACCGCCGATAATGCGCCCCACTTCTTCTGCCTGAGCGCGCGTTTTTTCGAACTGGTCATTGGTGATGTATCCAGTATCCAACGCAACATAAAGCTGTGAGCGAACTTCGGCACAGGATCCCTTTGCAATAACAAGAAACTGATGAAACTCCGCTTTGCCGGCCCGCTCAAATCCTTCCGCGATATTAGACATGATCGATACTGCTGCGCGCTGGATCTGATCCCTTAATCCGAAATCCCTTGAAAACCTCTCCGTTGCCGTCAGCAGATAAACATTTTTGGTCAGCTCCCGCGCTCTCTGCCATGCAATCAACTGCTCGAATCTCCGAATCTGCTCCCGCATATTCTCAGTCCTGAGTGCTCAATATTCAGTGCTGAGTGCTGAGTTCTGAGTGCTGAGGCCCGTTAGTCACGGATGCGAACGCGGCCATGCTCGATGATCCATAGGCGCTTCTGTGGTGTTTCCGTTTCAAGCAGCGTGAGCGCTCCCCGCAGCATGGTGACGGTATTTGCGATGCTTTGCGAATGGGGGCGCAAGACCCAGATGCCCGGGTGGCTGCCTGGCGGGTAGAGCTGGATGTCAGCGAAGTCGAGGTCGAAGGTTATGAGTACGCGCGCCTCATCGCGGCAGAGGTTCAGGACTTGAGAATCCGGGCTGCCACCGAGCCGCTCCTCAAGCACGGTTTGCACTTGATGCCCCGCATTGCGCAGCAAAACAACGGCATCCTGAGGAAGGTTTTCATCCAGCTTGAAGCGAGTGGCCATCCCCTGCAGCTATGCGGGAATCGGCATTATGCGTTCGCGAGCGAGATCGGCAGCATAGGCAATGGCTGCAGGAATGTGTTCAGGCTTGAGAGAGGGGTACTGGTCGAGAATGCGCTCCGAGGTCTCGCCGGCAGCAAGATTGTCGAGGACAACAGAAACCGGTATCCGGGTTCCTCGGAAGCACACAGCGCCGTGCATGACCTCGGGGTCGGCGGTAATGTAGGGTTTCCAGTCCATGACAGCCTCCTCTCGATATCGGTTGGCACTATAGCACCGTGCCGATGCGTGTGCCTAACCAGCAGTTCTCATGCTCGGGGTTCGTGGCTCGCGGTTTGTGAGTCGTGCCCACTTCTCGTTGCCGAGGACTGAGGACTGAGGGCCGAGGACTGAGTAAAAGCAAGGACTCAGGACGCGGGACTCAGCAGAAGCGGAACCCCGCTGATTGTTGTTATTTTTGGACATACCTAAAAAGCAGTGGTTCGTGGTTAGTGGCTAGCGGAACCCGACTGCGGAGTGCTCGGTGCGAGAAGAGCAGGGCCGAGGTACGAGGGCCGAATAAAGGCAGTGCTCAGTGCGCGGTGCTCAGCGCAAGTACGGCAGGGCCGAGAAAAGGCGAGAAGAAAGAGAAAAGAGGAAAGAGGAAAGCAAGGGCGAAAGAACTATGTATGCAACGTTATGTTTCGGATCGTAACTAAGTTTCATAACAGCCTCTAACGGTACCGAGAGCTATTTCACCGTCTCAATGATGTCTATTTCCTTTTCGAGCAGTTCGTTAACAAGCGCGGAAAGATCGACGCCTTTCGATTCCGCTTTCGCCACGAGATAGGCTTGGACCTCCTCGTCAAGATAAACGGGAAACTTGAAAACAGCGTCCGCTCTGTAGAACTTGCCGCGCGTTCCATTGCTGAAGTCGTACTCACTTTTCATGGTGTCACCTTCACTGTTCAAGCGGGGCCTTTCTTGATAATCCTGTATCTCCCGCCGGGTCGCCTGGCGTGCCGAGACGATCCGGATAATCGCTTCG
>Ga0184637_10000542_pt1 | contig 28156 bp, 29 predicted proteins | sample PLM3_127_b2_FD_133143 | JGI IMG/M metagenome (GOLD analysis project Ga0184637, IMG submission 133143) | Groundwater sediment microbial communities from an aquifer in East River, Colorado, USA - PLM3_127_b2 | ecosystem: Environmental > Terrestrial > Soil > Riparian zone | place: USA: East River... | reverse complement strand
GCGCTGGCCCGCTTCGAGTCCGAGGAGGCGGCCCGGCGCAACAGCGACCGACCCGAGCAGGACAAGTGGTGGACCGAGACCTCCAAGCTGTTCACCGGGGAGGCCACCTTCCGAGACAGCCGCAACGTCGTCGTCGACGTCAACGGCGAGCCGGATGCCGCGGGCTTCGTCCAGGTCATCCAGGGCCGCGGCAGCGACCCTGCCCGCGCGTGGGAGCTCATGGGGGAGGACTCGTCCGAGTGGGCCGCCTTCCGCCCCGACATCATCGGCAGCGTGGCGGTGGGACACGACGGCGGGGCCTACACCATGGCGTTGTACTTCACTTCCGAGGAGGCGGCGCGCGAAGGCGAACGCAAGGAGCCGCCACCGGAGCTCAAGGCACAGATGGAAGAGATGGATGCGCTCAGCGTCGGGGTGCCGGAATTCTTCGACCTGAAGCAACCCTGGCTGTACTCCCCACGGTGAGCAGACGGGCCATCCCGTCTTCACGGGGCCGCAAGGCGTGAACGCGGGGAAGGATGGGGTCGGCGGTCGTGGTGACCGAAGGCCCCACAAGGAAGGTCGCCTCCGTCACGCCACCTAACTTCGCCCATGACGGTCCCGCGCGACCAGCGGAGATGCAGGTTGGCATGGCGCTCACCCCCAAACTCGCTCGCACGGAGTTGGCCATTGCGAGAGGCGGAGGGCCGCTTGGCGGGTGTGCGCCAGGCGGAGCAGGCATGGGCTCACGACGTCGAGCGGGGGTCGGCCCGGTCCGCGGTGGGGGTAGGTCCAGGCGCCGGCGACCAGCCGCCGGTGCCACCGCAGCAACGTCTCCGGGGTGACGAGGAAGCAGGACCAGCGGGCCCGGGGCAGGACGCGGCTGACCGCAGCGAGCAGGGCGCGGTCGGCGGGCTCGAGCCTGGGTCGTGGCACCTGGCGGCGCAGCACGAACAGCTGGTGGCGGAGGACGAGGAGTTCCAGGTCCTTGGCAGCGTCCCCGCGGGCGAGCAGCGCCAGCGCCTGGATGGAGCGGCACAGCGCCAGGTACGCCAGTTTCGACAGCACGCAGATGGCCTCCACGGTCGGCAGCACAGCAGAAGCGTCACCATATCGAGCCGCTGATGCGAACCGGCAGCTCACCGGGTCCGTTCGCATTTCCGTACCCTACGCGCCGCCTGTGTCACGACCTTGGCGCCTACTTCACCGATCCCGTGGCGCTCCCCGAGCCGGAGCAGGCGCTGCTCGGCCAGGCGCGCGGGCCGGTGCTCGACATTGGCTGCGGGCCCGGCCGTCATGCCCGCTACCTGCAGCGGCAGGGCGTGCACGCGGCCGGCCTCGACCGCTGGCTGCTTGCCCTGGCCACCGCTCGCGCCCTGGGATTGCGTCACACCTTGCACGCTGATGTGCTCGACGGGCCGCTGCCGGCCGGCATTGGCACCGCGCTGCTGCTCGACGGCAACCTCGGCCTGACCGGTACCGTCGCGGGGACGGGCAGGCTGCTGCACCGGCTCGCCGCGCGTGCGCGCCTGGTGCCCCGGCTGCTGCTTGGCGGTCGCCGGCCCTGGCAGGCCTCCAGGTATCGCGCCGAGCTCGCCCCGGCGGCCTCGAAGTTAGCGGCGACCTGGTCGAGCGACGGTCCGTCCTGGCGGGCGGCCGCCAGCGCGTGGGCCGCGTAGAGGTCCACGAGCTGCCCCTCGGCCTGGACGGCAAGCTGGCCGAGCTGTTCCACCACCCGCTCGGCCGCGCCGAGCCGGACGGCGTCGTGCAGCGCGATCGGCTCGTAGGCCAGCGCGCCGGTCTCCCGGGCGCGGCGCGCGCATTCGAGTGCCTGCTCGGCCGCCTGACCGGTCGCGCCTCGGGTGGCGCCGACCCAGGTCGCGGTGATATCGATCCACGGGTCGAAGATCGCCTGCGACGCCCGCCGGCTGGCCTGCGCCTCGGCCAGGGCACGCCCCGCCAGGTCGTGGTCGCCGGCCAGGGCGGCGGCGTGGGCCAGCTCGGCGGCACACAGCGCGGTGAGCGCCCCGGAGTCGTCCTCCCCTGGCCCGGATCCGGCCTGCCGCCGCCCCTCGCGGAGCCACCGGAGCGCGTCCTGCACCTGGCCGAGCTGGCGGGATGCCTGGCCGCGCAAGGTGCACGACAGCATCAGGCTGAACGGGTAGTCGGTGCGCTCGACCGCGGCCGCGTGCAGCGCCGCCGCCGTCGCCGCGGCGCCGCGCAGGTCCCCGTCAAGCGCCTGGGTCAGGTAGCCGGCCAGCTCGATCATCTCGCCGAGCCAGGGGACCTCCTCGTGCCAGCGTGGCACGAGCCTGCGGGCCCGCTTCACCGCCGCGGCCGCCTCGGCGAGGGATCCGACCGAGGCCGCGGCGAGCGCCTTGGCCATCAGGGCGGCCGTCTCGGTGGTCTCGAAGTTCAGCGGCTGCGGGCGGCCGAGCAGCTCGTCGAGCAGCTCGAGCGCCACCGCGTAGCGGCCGCTGTGGGCCAGGAAGCGGCCCCGCACGCTGACGATCCCCTCCCGCCAGGACCGGTCGGTAATCGCGCGCCCCCCCTCGGTGAGCACCTCCATGGCCTCCTCGACGCGGTCGAGCCCCCAGAACAGGCTGAAAGCGCGCGCCATCGTGAGGCGGGCCCGCACCTCGTTCTCGTCCTCGTCGCCAGGAGGCTGCGGCTGGGACCAGAACGCGGCCAGCAGCTCCTCGGCCTCCTCCGCCCGCCCGCCCGCCGTACACCAGCACGTCGCTGATGACCTGCGCCGCCGCCACGCCGGCCCCGCCGTCCAGGGCGGCGCGAGCCAGCCGCTCGGCGAGCGGGGCGTCGAACGCCGCCCACGCCTGGCGCGCGGCGCTGACCAGCATGCGCGGCTCCGCCGTGCTGCCGACCGCCACATGCGAGACCGCAAGCTGCAGCTCGTCCTCGCGGCGTCGCCCCCCGAACTTCACGATTGCCTCGACCAGCTCCTGGTGGCGGGCGCGCTCGCGCAGGCCGCGGCTGCGCCGCCGCAGCGCCTCCCCGTACAGCGGGTGGGCGGGGTGCGCCCGCGGGGCGCGGCGGCGGTCCTGCTCCACCCACAGCAGCCCCTGGGCCTCCAGCGCCTCGATGGCCCGCACCGGCGCCAGGCTCGAAAGCAGGTCGATGCCCAGCGGATCCCCGTAGGCCAGCAGCTCCAACACGTGCAGCTCGTCCTCGTCCAAGCCCTCCAGGCGCGCCCTGACCAAGTCCATGAGGCGAGGTGCCATGGCCCACGGCCCCTGCCACCGCCACACGCCGTCGACGTCGGTCAACACACCCTGATCACGCCCGGCGACGACCAGCTCGCGCAGCAGCAGCGCGTTGCCGCGCGTCGCCCGCCACAGCCTCGCCGTGGTCGTCGAGTCGACCTGCCCCCCGAGCGCCGCGACCAGCACGTGCTCGACCTCCAGCGGCGACAGCGGCAGCAGGTCGAACCGCTCGATGGTCCGCTCCTTCCACAAGGCGGTGACCGGGTCGGGCGCCGGCTCCCCGCTCCTGAGCGTGAGCAGCACGAACGCCGCGCCGCTCTGGACAATCTGGTGCAGCAGCGCCGCCGAGACGTCATCGAGCAGTTGGGCGTCGTCCATGCCGAGCAGCAGGCGCTGCTGCCCGCCGACCGCGACCAGCGCCTCAGTGGCCCGCCGCGGTCAGCCGCCTCACCCTCGCCCACATCCACACCAGCCACGACGACGTACGGCTGCGCCTGGGCCGCGAGCCCGTCGTCCTTCCCGAACCGCTCGCCGCGCTCGTCCTCGGCCTCGGCCTCGTCGCCTCCCGCCGCGGCCATGCCGCCCTCGGCGACCAGGGGACCTCCCCGTGGCTGTTACCCGGCGGGCAGCCCGGCCGGCCGATCAGCGCCGACCGGCTCGCCGAACGGCTCCGCCAACTCGGGCTCCGCCCCGCTCGGGCCCGCTCGACCGCGCTGTTCCAGCTCGCCACCGACCTGCCCGCCGCTCTCCTCGCGCGCATGCTCGGCATCCACATCGCCGTCGCCGTTGCCTGGCAGCGCGCCAGCAGCGGCGACTGGGCCGCCTACGCCGCCGACGTCAGCCGCCGCCGGACCGAGCCATGAAGACAGGCATTCAGTTAAAATGCAAGGTTACTACGGGGGCAGCCAAACGGTGTGGCTTGGCAGGCTGCTCACCAGGGGAAACGCGAAAACAGCCTCACTCCGTTTGATTACCGCGGTAATAAGAGGCAAGCTGAAGGCTCGCCAGCAAAGAAGGCCTCTGTTCTGGATAGGTGAACTCTGGGACGGCGCGCCGGACCCGAAGTCGGGATGCGCCCTCGGGCAACTGTCAATGGCCATTGAGTTCTCCCCGGGGACGGTCGCGAGATCTTCCCGGTGATGGCCATGGGAGTTCCCACTGGTGGCCATCAGATCTCCCCGGGAGGCGGCTACAAGCCCCTCGCCCTGCCCCCACCTGTCCGCCTTGACCACGAGTAGGACGGAGACATGGAGACCCATGAGCAGCACCTCGGGGACGCCGCCAGTCAAGGATGCGGCCTGATCCCCACGATCACCACGGAGCGGCTGGTGCTGCGCGCGTTCAGCCCTGACGACCTCGACGCCTATACGGCCATCAACGCCGACCCGCAGATGCGGACCTACACCGGCGGCGGCAGACCACCAGACCGGGAGTCCACCTGGCGGGCAATGGCGCTGCTGCTTGGCCATTGGCACCTCCGCGGCTACGGCATGTGGGCGATGGTGGAGCGAGCGACCGGAGCATTCATCGGCCGCGCCGGCCTCTACAACCAAGAAGGCTGGCCCGGGTTGGAAGCCGCCTGGACGGTGGCCCGCCATCGCTGGTCAAACGGGTTCGCCACCGAGGCAGGCCGAGCTGCACTGGACTACGCGTTCCAGGTCGTCCGGGCAGACCATGTCATCAGCATTATCCACCCGGACAACATCGCCTCGATCCGGGTGGCGGAGAAGCTGGGCTTGACGGCCGAGTACTCGACCAACCTTGACGGACAGCCGCGGACGATCTTCGGCATCACACGAAGCAGATGACGCACTTGGAGCACCCCTCGCGCCTCGCGCAGCTCTCTGCCCACCTCGAGCCCCCCGGCCGGGGTCAGCCGGCGGTGACGGCGAAGGTGGGCGTCACCCCGAGTACCCGCTCGAGCGGGGGCCGGGCGAGGAGCCGCGCCCACTCGACGTCGCGGAGCCGCTCGAGCCGGGCCTGGCCCCAGCCGCTTCCCTCGACCAGCTCGACCAGCGTGCCCGGGCCGATCCCGCCGCCATACGGGAGCGCCGCGAGCACGACCGGGTCGTAGTCGCCGTGATGCCCGCCGGGGGCCCGCCGCAGGCGGTCGACGCCGTGCCTGAGGCGCTGCCGGACGACCTCGGCCCGGTCGGCCCGGCCCCACATGCTCTCGAACAGCGCCAGGCGGCCGGATGGGGCGGCGGCGCGCCAGGCGGCCAGCGCCCGGCCCGGGTCGGGCAGCGTCCACAGCAGGTGGCGGGACATGACCGCGTCGAAGGGGCCCCCGGGCGGCCGCTCGGCCGGCCCCTGGTGGACCGCGACCTCGAGGCCCTCCCGGGCGGCCGAGGCGCGCAGGCGGTCGAGCATCCGGCCCGACAGGTCCAGCGCGGTCACCCGGTAGCCGAGGCGTGCGGCGGCCAGGGCCAGGAAGCCGGTGCCGGCCCCCACGTCGAGCACGGGCCCGCCCGGTGGCAGGTGGCGGCCGAGGGCGGCGGCCCAGGCTGCCCGCTCGGCCGGCGTCGTCGCGCTGTGGCCGGCGACACCGTCGTAGGTGGCCGCGTCCTCGTCCCACCAGCGTTCGATCCTCTCAAGCGTGTCCATGCGCGTCACCTCTCCGGGCGGTCGTCTCGCTTCGTCTCGTAGATGCAAACCTATCGCAACTAGACCCCGCCAGGCACGGCCCGGCTCCGGCCGGGGCGGGGGCGCCGGCGGCCCGCCCGGGCGACCGGGCGGCGTAGGGACCGGGGCGTCGTAGGATGGACCGGATACGGCGCTGGGCGCGCCTGCCCTGGTGGCTGCCCTCGATCCCAGGAGGCCCCACGTGAGCACGCCGGCGGTGACCTTGTTCCTCGCCCTGCTGACGGTCGGCGCCCAGCTCGCGGTGGCTGTCGCGGTGGTCCTCGCCCTGACCGGCAGGCGGTGGCCGGCCGCAGCGCGGCTGCGGCACGGGCTGGCCGGGGTGGTCGCCCCCCAGGCGCTCCAGCTCGCCTTCCTGGTGGCGCTGGTCGCCACGCTGGGCAGCCTCTACCTGTCCGAGGTGGCCCACTTCACCCCCTGCGTGCTCTGCTGGTACCAGCGGGCGGCGATGTACCCGCTCGCGGTCGTCCTCGGCCTGGCAGCCTGGCGGCGCGACCTCGCCGTCCGCCCCTACGGTCTGGCCCTGGCCGCCGTCGGGCTCCCGATCTCGGTCTACCACTACCTCCTCGAGCGCTTCCCGGCGCTCGAGGCCGGCACCTGCGACCCGGACAACCCGTGTACCCTCCTCTGGGTCTGGAGGTTCCACTACATCTCCATCCCGCTGATGGCGGCCTCGGCGTTCGCCCTGGTCGCCGTCCTGCTGCTGGTCGCCAGCGCGGCCGGCCCGGCGGCTGGCCCCCAGGGCGGGCGTGACCCGGCCGCGCTGGCCGGCGCCGAGCGCACCTGAGCCGGCCGGGGCACCTGGAACGACGAGCCAAGGAACGGACGCATGCGCAAGCAGCCCACCACCAGGCGGCAGGGGGCCGGGCCGGGTCCCGCCCCGGGCCGCACACCGGCCGCACCGGGCCGGGCCCCCGTCGTCGCGATCGCGTTCGTCGTGATCCTGCTGCTCGGTGTGGTGGCCGTCGTGCTCACCCGCGACGGCGGCTCGGCGGGCGGGGCCACGAGTGGCACGGCCGCACCCGGCGCCGAGGAGACCCGACCGGTCGAGGTGAGCGGCAGCGCCCTGCCCCCGTTCGACGACTCGGCGTCGAGCGACCCCGCCGTCGGGACCACCGCTCCGGAGCTCAGGGGCAAGTCGTTCGACGGGCGCCCGGTGGCCATCGCCAACGGCGGCACGCCCAAGGCCATCCTGTTCGTCACCCACTGGTGCCCCCACTGCCGCCGGGAGGTGCCGGTGGTGAAGCAGTGGCTCGACAGCGGCGGGCTGCCCTCGGGCGTCGGGCTCGTCACGGTGTCGACCTCGGTCTCGCCCGACCGGCCCAACTACCCGCCCTCGGCCTGGCTCGCCAAGGCCGGCTGGGCCCCGCCCGTGCTGGCCGACGACGCCGGGTCGAGCGCCGCGCGCGCGTTCGGGCTCACCGCCTTCCCGTACTTCGTGCTGGTGGACGGTGGCGGCAAGGTCGTGGCCCGGTCCAGCGGCGAGCTGGGACCGGCCGCCCTCACCGCGCTCGTCGCCAAGCTGAAGCCCTGAGGGCCGGTCGCGGAGAGATCGCGCCGCTGAAGCGCAGTTGTCAGTGCAACCAGTAGGTGTAGAGGCCGCCCCGCAGCGGCGGCCGGTGAGATCGCGCCGCTGAAGCGCAGTTGTCAGTGCAACGGGTTGCAGCTGCTACACTCAGGGCGCGATGGCCTCGACCACCACGACCAGGACCACGGCCGCCTCGGCGGTCGGGCTGCTGCGCGCCCAGGGGATGCGGATGACGCCCCAACGCCTGGCCATCGTGGACGAGATCATGACCACGGCCGGCTACGTGATCCCGACCACCGTGATCGAGCGGGTCCAGGCCAGGGTCCCAGGGGTGAGCCCCTCCACCGTGTACCGGACCCTCGAGCGGCTGGAGCGCCTCGGCGTGCTCGCCCATGTCCACCTCGAGCCCGGGCTCGGCTACCACCGCCTCGACGAGTCGCCCCACGCCCACCTGACCTGCGCGCGGTGCGGGTCCGACCTCGAGCTGTCCCGGCCCGCCCTGCGCAACCTCGAGCGGCTGGTCGAGCGCCAGCATGGCTTCCGCCCCGACTTCACCCACTACGCGATCTCGGGCCGGTGCGCCGCCTGCCGGGCGGCAGAGGACGACCCGGACGCCTGAGGCCGGCCCGGCGAGCCGATCGCAATCCTCTCTTAGTTGCAATTGACTTGCAGCAAGTTCCGGGTGCACCCTGTCGGCGGAGCGGCCGCATCTGGCCTGAGGAGGTTCGGCTCGTGCACATACCGGATGGGTTCATCAACGCCCCGACTGCGATCGGCGCCGGCGCCGCCGCCGTGGGCGGGATCGGTGTCAGCCTGCGCAAGACCGCCCAGACGCTGAGCGAGCGCCAGGCCCCCCTGGCCGGCCTGGTCGCCGCCTACATCTTCGCCGTCCAGATGCTCAACTTCCCGGTGGCCGCCGGCACCAGTGGCCACCTCCTCGGCGGGCTTCTGGCCGCGGTGCTCGTGGGCCCCTGGGCGGGCGCCATCTGCGTCGCGGTCGTCCTGCTCGTCCAGGCGCTGTTCTTCGCCGACGGCGGCCTCACCGCGCTCGGTCTCAACAACGTCAACATGGCGCTGGTCGCCGCGTGGGGCGGCTACGCGGTCTTCGCGCTGCTTCGCCGCGCCCTGCCGAGGACGCAGGCCGGCGTCGTGCTCGGCGCCGGGGTCGCCGCGGGCGTCTCGGTCGTGCTGGCCTCGCTCGCGTTCGTGGTGGAGTACGCGATCGGCGGCACCGGCGGCGCGCCGCTGGGCACCGTCCTGGCCGCCATGGGTGGGGTGCACACCCTGATCGGGATCGGTGAGGGCATCATCACCGCGCTCACCGTCGGGCTCGTCCTGCGGGTGCGGCCCGACCTGGTCCACGGCGCGTCCGACCTGCAGGCGCCCCTGGTGCTCCGGACCAAGGCGAGCTCGGCGGCCTGACAGGAGGCGACATGCGACGCGAGAACCTGCGCACCTTCGTCATCGGCGGGCTGCTGGTGGCGATCGGCCTGGCCCTGTTCGTCAGCGGCTTCGCCTCCAGCTCACCCGACGGCCTCGAGAAGGTGGCCCAGGACAAGGGCTTCCTGGAGACGGCCAGGGACCACCTGTTCGCGGACGGGCCGCTGGCCGACTACACCGTCAAGGGCATCGACAACGAGCGGCTCAGCACCGGCATCTCCGGGCTGATCGGGGTGCTGGTCACCTTCGGGATCGGCATGGCGGTCTTCGCCCTGGTGCGCAACCGGCGGGGCGACAGCGGCGACGGCGGCCGGCCGGAGTCGGGCCGCGCACCCTAGGTCATGGGTGCCGGCCACGCCCACGCGCTCTACGTCGAGGGCACCAGCCCCCTGCACCGCCTCCGCCCGCAGTGCAAGGTGGCCGCGACCGTCCTGTTCGTGCTGGCCGTGGTCTCGACCCCGCGTGAGGCGTTCTGGGCCTACGGGCTGTACGCGCTGATCCTGGCCGGCCTCGTGGCCGTGGCCGGCCTGCGGCCCCGCTTCGTCCTGCGCCGGCTGGTCATCGAGGTGCCGTTCGTGCTGTTCGCCGTGTTCCTGCCCGTCGTCGGGCAGGGGCCGCGAGTCGAGGTCCTCGGCCTCCCGCTGGCCGTCGACGGGCTCTGGGCGGCCTGGAACATCCTGGTCAAGGGCACGCTGGGGGTGGCGGCCACGGTGGTGATGGCCGCCACCACCCCGGTGCCGCAGATCCTCCACGGCCTCGAGCGGCTGCGGCTGCCCAAGGCGTTCACGATGATCGCCGGGTTCATGATCCGGTACGCCGACGTGATCACCGGCGAGGCGGGCCGCATGCGCATCGCCCGCGTCTCCCGCGGCTACGACCCGCGCTGGATCTGGCAGGCGCGGGCCCTGGCCAGCTCGGCCGGCACCCTGTTCATCCGCTCCTACGAGCGGGGTGAGCGCGTGCACCTGGCCATGGTGTCGCGCGGCTTCACCGGGACCATGCCCGTGCTCGACGAGCTGGGCGCCACCCGCTCGCAGTGGCTCGCCGCCCTTGCGGTGCCCGCCCTCGCCGCCACCGTCTCCGCGACCGCCTGGCTGGTCCGATGACCGGCGTGGGCGCAACCTCGGGGGCGGGCCAGGAGCAGGGGCGCCAGACCCCGGCGCTGGAGGTCGAGGGGCTCGCCTTCGCCTACCCGGACGGGCACCAGGCGCTGTTCGGCGTGGACCTGCGCATCGAGCGGGGCGAGCGGGTCGCCCTGCTTGGTCCCAACGGCGCCGGCAAGACCACCCTGGTGCTGCACCTCAACGGCGTGCTGCTGCCCGGCGCCGGCCGGGTCCACGTCGGCGGCCTGCCCGTGGCCAGAGCGCACCTCAAGGAGATCAGGCGTCGGGTCGGGATCGTCTTCCAGGACCCCGACGACCAGCTCTTCATGCCCACGGTGACCGAGGACGTGGCCTTCGGCCCTGCCAACCTCGGCCTGCGCGGCGCCGAGCTGGAGGCGCGGGTGAAGGCGGCGCTGACCGCGGTCGGCATGGACGGCTACGCCGACCGGCCCCCGCACCACCTCAGCTTCGGCCAGCGCCGCCGGGTCGCGGTCGCCACCGTGCTGGCCATGGAGCCGGAGATCCTCGTGCTCGACGAGCCGTCCTCGAACCTCGACCCGGCCAGCCGGCGGGAGCTTGCCGACATCCTCACCGGGCTCGACATCACCATGCTCATGGTCAGCCACGACCTGCCCTACGCGCTCGAGCTCTGCCCACGGGCCGTGGTCATGAACGGCGGTGCGGTGGTGGCCGACGGGCCGACCGCCCAGGTCCTGGCCGACACCGAGCTGATGGCGGCCAACCGGCTGGAGCTCCCCTACGGCTTCGACCCCTCCTTCACCCGGACGAAGTAACGGGCCGGCCGACCTGACCCCGCCGAGACGCCCGAGGGCCCTTCGATCGTCTGCCGGCAGTGCTCGCAGAGATGCCGGGTCGTGGGCCTGGGAGCATGCGCTACTGTGTCGGCCATGAGCGCCTGCCTGGACGAGACCTCGGCGTGGCGGTCACCGTGATGACCAGGACCGCCCCGCACGCCGAGGTCTCCGAGCGCCTCGGCCGCGCCCAGCAGCGTTACACGGCCGGCCGCCGCGCCCTCGTGGAGCTGCTCCACGAGGCGGGACGGCCGGTTGGGATCGCGGAGCTGCTCGACGCCTCCTCGCGCCTGCCCCAGAGTTCGATCTACCGCAACCTGGTCGTGCTCGAGCAGGTCGGGGCGGTGACCCGCTACCCGGGCGCGGGCGGCTCGGCCCACTACGAGCTGTCCGAGGAGCTGGTCGGCCACCACGACCACCTGGTCTGCAGCAACTGCGGCCGCATGGAGGACTACGACGTGCCGCCCGAGCTCGAGGGCGACCTTCACGCTGCGATGGACGCGATCGCCGCCCGCAAGAGCTTCACGGCCACCGGCCACCGGCTCGAGCTCACCGGCCGCTGCGCGCGCTGCACCTGAGGCGGCCTATGACCCGGGGCACCCGGCCCGGCGGTTGCCCATGAGAACAATTTTCATTATCCTTCTCACCACCGGGAGCACGAGGAACAGAGACGAGGAGCGAGCTGTGCGCAAGCGGTTGTTCGTCGTCGCCTGCCTGGCCGCCGTGGTGGCGGCCGGCTGCTCAGGCGACGACCAGAGCTCGGGGCCGGCAGGCGCGGGCGGGGCCGGCCGGGCCCTGAACGTGGTCGCCACCACGACCCAGGTGCAGGACTTCACCCGCAACGTCGGCGGGGACCGGATCAACCTGGCCGGGATCCTCAAGCCCAACGTCGACGCACACGACTTCGAGCCGTCCCCGGCCGACATCGACGCCGTCGCCAAGGCCGACGTCCTGGTCAAGAACGGCGTCGGCCTGGAGCAGTGGCTCGACGACGTGGTCCAGAGCGCCGGCTTCCAGGGCACCGTGGTCGACGCGAGCCGGGGGGTCGCGATCCGGCCCGGCGACGGCGCGGAGGGGCAGAAGGAAGGCGACCCGCACATCTGGCAGGACCCGCGCAACGCCAAGGTGATGGCCACCAACATCGAGCAGGGGCTGGCCGCGGCCGAGCCCGCCGCCGCCGGGGTGTTCAAGGCCAACCTGGACGCCTACACGGCCAGGCTGGACGCCCTCGACGCGAAGGTCGCCGCCGAGATCAACGGCCTGTCCAACAAGAAGCTGGTCACCAACCACGACGCCTTCAGCTACTACATCGACCGCTACGGGCTCGAGTTCGTCGGCTCGGTCATCCCGAGCTTCGACACCTCGGCCGAGCTGTCGGGCAGGGAGATCCAGGACCTGGTCGCCACGATCAAGGCGGCCAATGTCAAGGCGATCTTCGCCGAGAGCTCGCTGCCGCCCAAGACCGCCGCGACGGTCGCCAAGGAGGCAGGGGTCAGGATCGTCGAAGGCGACGGCTCGCTCTACGGCGACGCGCTGGGGCCGGCCGGCTCCGACGGCGACACCTACCTCAAGTCGATCGAGCACAACACCAAGACGATCGTGAGCGCCCTGAGTGGGATCTGAGCAGCAACCGCTCCTCGCCATCCGGCACGCGGCCGTCGCCTACGACCGCCTGCCGGTGGTCGAGGACGTCGACGGCACGGTGGGGCCCGGCCAGTCCGTCGCCCTGATCGGGCCGAACGGGGCCGGCAAGTCCACCCTGATCAAGGCGGTCCTCGGCCTCCTTCCGGTGGTGCGCGGCTCCATCGAGGTGCTGGGCCGGTCCCCGGCGTCGGCCCGGAGCGAGGTCGCCTACGTCCCGCAGGCCGACACGCTCGACCCCGAGTTCCCCGTCTCGGCCCTGCAGGTGGTGCTCATGGGCCGCTACCGCCGGATCGGCTGGGTACGCCGGGCCGCCAGGGCCGACCGGGCGGCCGCCCGGTCGGCCCTGGAAGCGGTCGGGCTGTCCGAGCGTGCCTCGGCCCGCTTCGGCGTCCTCTCCGGCGGCCAGCGCCAGCGCGTGCTGCTCGCCAGGGCCATCGCCCAGGAGCCCCGGCTGCTGCTGCTCGACGAGCCGTTCAACGGGGTCGACGCCGTCTCCCAGGACCTGCTGCTGGCAGCGCTGCAGCGGCTGCGGGCGGAGGGGGCGGCGGTGGTGATGGCCACCCACGACCTCGGCCTCGCCCACCTCGCCTGCGACGAGGTCTGCCTGCTCAACCGGCACCAGGTTGGCTTCGGGCCGATCGGCACCACCCTCACCCCCGAGCTGCTGCGGGCCACCTACGGCGGCCAGGCGCTTGCGTTGCGCGGGGACGCGGTCATCGTCGCGAAGCCGTGACCGAGCTGCTGGTCGACCCGTTCCGCCTTCCCTACATGCAGCGGGCGCTGCTGGAGGTGGTGCTGCTCGGGGTGCTCGCCGGCGCCGTGGGCGTGTTCGTGGTCCTGCGGCGGCTCGCCTTCGTCGCCGACGCCCTCACCCACACCGTCTTCCCCGGGATCGTGATCGCCTTCCTGCTCGACCAGTCGATCCTGCTCGGCGCGCTCGCCTTCGGCCTGCTCACCGCCGTGCTGCTGGCGGGCATCGGCGCCCACCGGCGGGTGGGCGACGACGCCGCCCTGGCCATCCTGCTCACCTCGTTCTTCTCGCTCGGCGTGGTGCTGGTGTCCCGGGCCCGGACCTTCGCCTCCGACCTCACGGTGTTCCTGTTCGGGCGGGTGCTCACCGTCGACCGCGCCGACCTGGTGCAGACGCTCGCGCTCGCGGTGCTGGTCCTGGCCGTGCTCGCCGCTCTCCGCAAGGAGCTGGTCCTGCGCGCCTTCGACCCAGCCGGCGCCGCTGCCATGGGCTACCGCACGGTCGTGCTCGACCTGGTCCTCAACGTGCTCATCGCGCTCGTCGTGGTGGCCGCGGTGAAGGCGGTCGGCACCGTGCTGGTGATCGCGCTGATCGTCGTGCCGGCCGCCGCCGCCCGGCTGCTCGCCGACCGGGTGGCATCCATGACCGCGCTCGCCTGCCTGCTCGGGGTGGCCGGCGGGTGGCTCGGCCTGGCCACGAGCTACCGGGTCTCGGTCGACCACGGCGTGCGGCTCGCCTCGGGCGCCACGATCGTGGTCGTGCTGGTCGCCCTGTTCCTGGCCGCCGCCTCGGCCGCCCCCCTGCGCCGGCTGGCCGAGGGGATGGTGCGCCGGTGAGCGCGGCGGGCGCGACCCGGAGCCTGCGCGAGCTCGAGGTGCGCCGGTGAGCTGGCTCGCGGGCACGTTCTCGGGCGGGTTCGCGCAGCGGGCGCTGCTCGAGGCGATCATGGTGGGCGGCCTGTGCGGCGTGGTCGGGGTGCACGTCCTGCTGCGCCGGCTGCCGTTCTTCACCATGGCCCTGGGGCACGCGACCTTCCCGGGGGTGGTGCTGGCCGCGCTCCTCGGCGTGAACCTGTTCCTCGGCGCCGGGCTGTTCGGGGTCCTGGTGGTCGTGCTGGTCGCCGCGCTCGGTGCACGGGAGCGGGTCGACGACACCAGCGCGGTCGGTGTGGTGCTGGCCGGGGCGTTCGCGTTCGGGGTGCTGCTCCTGTCGGCCCAGGCCGGGTTCGCCAAGGACCTCACCGCCTACCTGGTCGGCTCGATCGTCACCGTGCAGCCGGCCGACCTCGCCACCACCGCCGCGGTCGCCGCCGCCGTGCTGGCCGTGCTCGCCGCCCTGCACAAGGAGCTGGTGCTGGGCGCGTTCGACCGCTCGGGACTGGCCGCGCTCGGCTACCCGGTGCTCGCCCTGGACGTCGCCCTGCTGCTCGTGGTCGAGGTCACGCTGGTGGCGTCGATCCCTGCGGTCGGGACGATCCTGGCCGTGGCCCTGCTGGTGGCGCCGGCGGCCACCGCCCGCCTGTGGACCGACCGGCTCGGCGCCACCCTGGTCCTCTCCCCCGTGCTCGGGGCGGCCAGCGGGGTGATCGGGCTCGCGGTCTCCCAGCACTGGAGGGTCGCCGCCGGCGCCACCATCGTGCTGGTCGCCGCCGCCCTCTTCGCGGTGTCCCTGGTCGTCGCCCCCCGCCACGGCCTGGCCAGCCAGCTGCGTGCCGGGCGGAGACCGGCAGCCGCACGGCCGGCACCGGACCGTGCCGCGTGACGCGCCACTGACCGGGCCTGGGGGCTCGAGTGGTGGGGCCGTCAGTGGCGGCGGCCCGCGCGCGCCCGCGCCCGCGTCGGCACCAGCGGGGAGCGGAGGCCGGCCTCGCCGAGCGCGGCGCGGAGGCGCTCGGCCTCCTGGTGGTCGAGGCGGAGCGCCACGCGCGGCAGCCCGCCGGTACCGTCGGCGCCGGTCTGGAGCACCGGGCGGGGGTCGTCCTCGACGTACACCGCGGTGTCGAGCGAGTAGGGCCCGTAGGTCCGGACCAGCTCGAGGTGCCTGGGCTGGCGCAGGTCGAGGCGGGCGGTGTCGTCCGGGCCCGAGCGCCGCCGGTACCAGGAGGTCGCCGCCGGGTCGGCCCCGGCGAGCCGCTCCAGCTCGGCGGCGGCCTCCCGGATCACCACGGGCAGCTCGTCGAGGTTGGTCAGCCAGCCGCTGCCGACGACGCCGACCGTGGCGTGGGACAGCGCCGGCCCGAGCTGCTCGAGGGCGAGGCTCCAGGCGAGCCGGATCTCGTCCCGGCTCAGGTCGCTCGCGAGCGTCCAGGCCGAGCGGCCCGCCTGCCCGGAGGGCGCCAGGGACGGCGGGGTCTCGCCGGTCGCGTCCCCGAGCCCGGTAGCCGGCGCCACAGGCGTCCTCCACGGGTCGCCCTGGTCCGCGCCCGGGCTGGGCACGGGCGCGTCGCCGGGGCCGGGCGCGTCGCCGGGGCCGGGCGCGTCGCCGGGGCCGGGCGCGTCGCCGGGGCCGGACCCAGCCTCCCAGGCGTCCTCCGGCCGATCGGCGCGCCAGTCGGCCGCGCCCGCCCGTCCTTCCGCCCGAGCCTCCTCCCGCACCAGCATCGCGGCGAGCAGGGTGGTGAGCGGCACGGCGGCGACCAGGCCGATCGACCCGCACAGCGTCCGCACCACCTCGACCGCCACCACCTCGGTGGTGACCACCGTGCCGAGCGGCTCGTTGGTGGTGACGAACAGGACCAGGAGCGGGAGCGAGGCGCCGGCGTAGGCCAGGAACAGCGTGTTCACGGTGGCGGCGACGTGGTCCCGGCCGACCGCGAGCGCGCCCCGGACCAGCTCGGCGGTGCGGGCGGCCGGGTTGGCCCGGTGCAGCTCGAACACCAGCGACGCCTGGGAGGTGGTGACGTCGTCCAGGACACCGAGGCCGCCGATGATGATGCCGGCCAGCAGCAGCCCGCGCAGCGAGATCCCGCCGAGCTCGAAGTTGGCGTTCTGCGCCTCCTCGCTGGTGAGCCCGGTGAGGGTGGCCGCCGACACGAACGCGGCCGACAGCAGCGCGGTGAGCCCGAGGGCGAGGGCGGTGCCGACCACCGCGGCGGTCGTCTTGCGGGCCAGGCCGTGGGAGAGGTAGAGCGACACGACCATGATGGCCAGGGCGCCGACCAGCCCGACGCTGAGCGGGCCGTGGCCGGCCAGGATCGACGGCACGATGAAGCCGACGATCACGACGAAGGACAGGGCCAGGCCGACGAGCGAGCGAACGCCCTGCCAGCGGCCGAACGCGATCACGGCGCCGACGAACAGCGCCGCCAGCAGCAGCATGGGACGGCCCCGGACGATGTCCTGGATGCTGTAGAAGGGGGGTTCCCCGGGTTGCTCGAGCACGGCCAGCCGGACCCGCTGCCCTGCCTTGAAGGTGTCGCCGGTCAGGTCGGCGGCGCGGAAGTCGACCACCTGCCCGTTGTCGGCCCGGCGTGCCTGGACCTGGGCGCAGGTCGAGTTCTTGAGGGCCTGCTCGTCCTGCTGGCAGGGGACCGTCGTGACCTCGGTGAGGGTGGCGCCCACGACCCTGGTGGGGTCGGCGTCCCGGTTGGTGACCAGGGAGGGCCCGTCGGGCCAGAGTACCACCGCGCCGACGGCCACCCCGACCGCCACGAGCGCGACCAGGGCGAGCAGGATCCGGAGGCCGGCTGGCATCGGTCGCATGGCGCTCAGTCCCCGCTTCGCGGGCATCCGGTCATCTCGCGTCCACCCTCTGCTCCGGTGTTCGGAGGGCCTGCTCCGGTGTTCGGAGGGCGTCAGCCTATCCTCCCGGCCGCCTCGGAGCTTCGGCAGACCTCGGTAGCCGCTGGGCGGCGTCCTGGGTCCCGGGAGCCCGGTTTTTCCCTCCGGCCGTTGTCGTGCTAGGGTTCCGCGTCGAGCACCGGGCCTCCTTTCCCCTGCTGACCCGGGCGCTGGCCGTTCCATCCTCTGCATCCGTTCCCCCAGACGGAGGAGTAGAGCGCTTGTCCGTTCGCCATGTCCTCGCGGGTGGCCTCGTGGTCGCATGCCTCGTCGGGCTCGCCGCGCCCGTACGCGCCGGCCAGCTCGGCGACGCCAAGGCCCGCCAGCGCGCCCTGCAGGAGGAGCTCGACGCGGCCACCCTCGAGCTGGCCGACCTCGACACCCAGCACTACCTGGCAGCCGAGAGCCTCGCCGCGGCCAGGAGCCGGCTCGGCCGCTCGCGCGCGGAGATGACCGCCGCCCGCGACGCGCTCGCCAGCGACCTCGCCTCGCTCTACAAGTCGGGCGGGGCCAGCCCCCTCTCCAGCCTCCTGGCCAGCGACGTCAACATGCTCGACCGGGTCGAGTTCGAGACCATCATGCTCGAGTCGCGGGCCGACGCGCTGGCCAACGCGCGCACCGCCACCGACTCCTACGAGCGCGCCATCCGCGAGGTCAACGCGGCGCTGGCGCGGTCGGTCGCGCTCCAGACGCGGGCCAAGGCGACAACGACCAAGCTCGCGGCCAGCTTCGAGAAGGCCAAGCAGGTCGCGGACAGGCTGGCCGGCTTCAACAAGACCGTCCTGGTCGACGGCAGGTTCGTCTCGTGCCCGGTGTCGCCGCCGTTCTCGTTCGTCGACACCTACGGGTTCCCGAGGTCGGGCGGCCGCGCCCACAAGGGCGTCGACATCATGAACCCGTACGGCAACAAGGTGCATGCCGTGGTCGACGGCGTGGTCAGCCGGCAGACCAGCAGCGCCCTTGGCGGGATCTCCCTCTACCTCCAGGGCGACGACAACACCGAGTACTACTACGCGCACCTGTCCCGGTACGCGTCGCGCCCGGGCCAGCGGGTCAAGGCGGGCGAGCTGGTCGCCTACAACGGCAGCTCCGGCAACGCCAGGTACACCGGCCCGCACGTGCACTTCGAGGTCCACCCCGGCGGCAGGGTGATCAACCCCTATCCCTTCGCCAAGCGCGCCTGCGGCTGAGCCGGTCGTCGCAGGCGCGTGGGCTGGGCACTCCCGTTCTCCCGTCGTATCCTTGTTCAAATGCGCGTTCAGGGGACCGGACGTCGCCTCCCGCTCGCGGCTGCCGCGGTGGCGGGGGCCGCGCTCGGGCATACCCTGCTCTACCTCGTCGCCGTGCCGGACACCCAGGCGCGCACGACGGTCCTGGCCGAGACCGGCCACGGCTACTGGACGGTCGCGGTCGCCGCCGCGATCGTGCTCGGTCTCCTCTCCCTGGCCGGCATCGCCGCCAGGCACCTGCTGGCCGGGCTCGGCCACCCTCGGGCACCGGCCGGCCACGGCGACCTCGGGCCCATGGCGTGGCGCCTCGCGTTCCTGCAGGTTGGCATCTTCACGGTCCAGGAGGCGGTCGAGCGGCTCGCGGCCGGCGGCCCGCCGAGCCTGCTCGAGCCCCACGCGGTACTGCTCGAAGGCGTCCTGGTCCAGGTCCTGGTCGCGTTCGGCGTCGCGGCCGTCCTCCACCTCCTCGGCCGCGCCGCCGAGGCTGTCGGCCGCGCCCTCCGCCGGCCGGCGGTACCCAGCCGGCACCTCGACCTGGTCCGGCGGCCGGACCTGCCGGCCCGTGCCTCGCGCCGCCCCGGCGCGTCGGCCCACATCCGCGCGCCCCCGCTCCCGCAGGTCTCCTAGCGGAGCTGTCCCACCCGTCACGGCCGGCGCCTGCGCCGGCCCGCGTGGCGTTGCGGGATCCAGCCCCCATCCGGTCGTCGATGAACCGTCCGGATGGGTCCCACCGTATGCCTGGACAGACAGGAGATCCCGTGAGAGGACGAATCACCTTGGTCGCGGCCGCCCTCGGCCTGGCCGCGCTGCTGGTCCCCGTGGCGGCCCTGCCCGCCTTCGCGCACGGGGTGCACAAGGTCGGCAAGCTGAATCTCGTGGTCGGGTTCGGCACCGAGCCGGGCTATGCCGGCGAGACGAACAGCGTGCAGGTCATCATCTCCGAGGGTGACAAGCCCGCCACCGACCTCGGGGCTGGTGGGGGCCTGAAGGTGGACGTGACCTCGGAAGCGGCCCCCGGCCAGAAGGCGACCATGGAGCTGGAGCCCTACTTCGAGGTCGGCGAGCTCGGCACCCCAGGCGACTACCGTGCGTTCTTCATCCCGACCGCGCCGGGCAAGTACACCTTCCACCTCACCGGCGCCGTCAAGGGCCAGAAGATCGACAAGAGCTACACGTCGGTCAAGGACGACTTCGCCGAGATCGTCGACCCCGCCACCGTCCAGTTCCCGACCAGGAACCCGACCACCGGGGAGCTCGCGCAGCGCCTGGACCGCGAGGTGCCTCGCCTCAACAGCGCGCTGGAGGCCAGCCGGGCGGCCGAGCAGCAGGCCCGTGACGACGCCAAGCAGGCGCGTGGCGACGCCGGGCTGGCGAGGGCCCTGGCCGTCGTCGGGATCGCCGTCGGCGCGCTCGGCCTGGCCGTCGGCGGCATCGCCTTGACCAGGAGGCCAGCGGCCGCGGCTGCCGAGACGCCGACCCACGCGCCGGCTGGGAAGGCCTGACCCGTTGCGGCGCCCGGTCGTCGTCGCCCTGCTCGCAGGCCTGTGGCTGCTCGCCACCGGTCCGGCGGCGGGTGCGCACGCGGTCCTGCGCAGCTCCGACCCGGCGAGCGGGACGGCGCTCGACCGGGCGCCGCAGGCGGTGACCATCACCTTCAGCGAGGTGCCAGACCCGAAGGTGTCGAGGATCCGCGTGCTCGACATGACCGGCCGCTCGATGGACGCGGGACCGGCCACCCCGGTACCCGGTCGGCCGACTCAGCTCCGGGCCACGCTCGGCGAGCTGCCACGCGGGGTCTACACGGTGAGCTGGCGGGTGCTGTCCAAGACGGACGGGCATGTGACCGCCGGGGTGTTCGCATTCGGCATCGGGGTGAAGGCCGGTGCCGTGCCAGCGGCCCAGGAGGCCACCGCCGTGACCTCGCCGCCGCCCAACCGCCTGGGCGTCGTCGGACGCTGGGCGTTCTACTGGGGGCTCGTGCTGCTGGTCGGGGCGGCAGCCACCGGCCTGCTCGTCTTCGACCGCCGCCTGCACGGTCCGTGGCGGCCGCTCCTGGCCGGCGGGCTGGGCCTGGCCATGGTCGGGCTGGTCGCGATGGCCCTGGCCGAGCGGGCGGACGTCGGCGTGCCCTTCGGGGAGCTGCTCGACTCGAGCGCCGGCCAGGGGCTCATCCGCCAAGGTGTCGCGCTCCTGGTGACCGCCGCCGTGCTCGCGTTGTACCTGGCCCGGCCGCGTGCGCCCGCCCTGCTCGCCGCGCTCGGCGTGAGCGCCGCCGCCGCGATGGCGGTGCACGTGGCCGCCGGCCACGCGGCCGGCCAGTCCTCGGCGCGCTGGCTCAACCTGCTTGCCCAGACGGTGCACGTCACCGCCGTCGGGGCCTGGATCGGGGGGCTGGTCTGGCTGCTCGCCGGCGTCTCCGGCGACCGGGGGGTGGCGACGGTGAAGCGGTTCTCCCGCCTGGCCGGGCTCGCCCTGCTCGTGGTCGCCGTGACCGGCGTGCTGCGCGCCTGGAACGAGACGAGGGAATGGGGCCGCCTGCTCGACACCAGCTACGGCCGCACCCTGGACGTCAAGGTGCTCCTCGTCCTGGTGCTCGCCGCGCTCGGCGCGCTGAACCGCCGCCGCATCATCCCCGCACTGGCCACCGGAGCCGCTCGCCTCGGGGCGCTGCGCCGGGTGGTGCGGGTGGAGATCGGCGTCGGCGCCCTGGTGCTGCTTGTGACCGGCCTGCTCACCGAGCTGCCGCCGGCCAGGTCCGTGGTGACCGCGGCCAAGCCTGCCGCGCCCGCCAACGTGCAGGTCCGCGGCAACGACTACGCCACCAGCGTGCTGGTCGACCTGGCCGTCGCGCCGGGTACCGCCGGGCCCAACACCTTCCGCGCCGAGGTGGTCGACTACGACACCCGGGCGCCGTTCCCGGCCCGGCGGGTGGAGCTCACGTTCAGGCTGCCTTCCCGCCCCGACATCGGCGCGGCAACCCTTGAGCTGGCCAAGGAGCGCGAGGGGCTCTGGACCGGCCAGGGCGTCCCGCTCTCGATCGACGGCCGCTGGAGCATCACCATGCTCGTCCTGGGCGCCGGCAGCGCCGTGACCGTCCCCCTCGAGCTCCAGACACGCCAGCCCGACGTGACGCCGACCACCCAACAGGTGCAGGTCTCGCAGGTCCCGGGGCAGCCCACCGTCTACACGATCATGATCGCAGGAGGCCGGACCATCCAGTCCTACATCGACCCCGGGAAGCCGGGAACCAACCAGGTGCACGCCACGTTCTTCGACCCGAAGGGCAACGAGCTGCCGCAGACGAGCGTCAGGGTCACGGCCACGCCGGCCTCGGGCTCCGCGCCGGCGCTCAAGCTCCTCCGGCTCGGCCCCGGGCACTTCGCGGCCCAGGGCAGGCTCGGCCCAGGGCGGTGGACCTTCGACATCGGCGCGACGGCCCAGGACGGGACCGTGGCGACCGCACGCTTCGAGCAGGTGATCCAGTAGTGAGGACATCCATGCCACCCCGACGGACCAGGCTGGCCCTGCCCATGGCCCTGGTCCTGGCCGCCGTGTGCCTTGCGGCCTGCAGCAAGGCCGAGCAGGCGCCGCCGGCCGCTGCCGCCACCTCCACGACCCTCGGGGAACGCCTGAGCAGCCCGGCCAAGGTCGCCATCATCACCCCGCGCAACGGGCAGACCGTGCCAAAGGGCGACGTGCGGCTCAAGGTCGAGCTCGACAAGGCCAAGATCGTCGACGTCACCACCACCAACGTGCGGCCCGACGAGGGCCACGTCCACGTCCTGGTCGACGGGCAGCTCGCGGCCATGAACTACGCGCTGGACGGCAAGCTGCCCGCGCTGGCCCCGGGCCAGCACGTGGTGCGGGTGGAGTTCGTGGCCGCCGACCACCTGCCGTTCGACCCGCGGGTCTTCACCCAGTCGGCGTTCCTGGTCAAGTGACCTCCGACCACCACGACCGGCCAGGCCCCGGAAGCGGCGTTCCTGGTCAAGTGACCTCCGCCCACCGCGACCGGCCAGGCCCCGGAAGCGGCGTTCCTGGTCAAGTGACCTCCGCCCACCGCGACCGGGCCGGCCCCGGAGCACCTGGAGGCCGGAGCGGGGCAGCGGGCCCCACTGCCGGTCCCGAGGCCGTCGCGACCCCAGTCCCAGGGGTCGGCCTCCGGCTCCTGGTGGTCGCTGCCGGCTGCGCCTGGCTGCTGCTCCGCCCCGGCCTGTGGACGCTCCCTGGCGCCACCGCCGTGCTCGCCGCCGGCTACCTCGCCCTCGGGGTGGCTGCGGCCCGGTCGTCGGCGGGAGCGACCGGGCACGGGACGGCGGCGTGGCCAGCGCCGCTCGCCTGGCCGGCGGTGCTGGCCGCCGGGCTCGCAGCGGTCGCGGCCGCCAACCTGGTGGCCGGGGCGGGCTTCGCCCTACGGTCCGACCTGGTCGCGCTGGCGCTCGCCACGGAGGCAGCCGTTGCCGAGGAGGCGCTGTTCCGCGGGGCCCTCTACGGGCTCCTCTACGGGTTCCTCGAGCGCTTCGGCCCGGTCCCGGCCGTCGCCGGCTCCGCCCTGGCGTTCGCGCTCCTGCACGTCCCGCTCTATGGTATGGCCGCGCTCCCGGTCGACCTCGGTGCGGGGCTGCTGCTCTCGTGGCAGCGCTGGGCGTCGGGCCGGTGGACCGTTCCCGCGGCCACCCACGCCGCGGCCAACCTCCTGGCGGTGATCTCGCGGTGAAGCCGATCCGTGATCGGGTCCTCATCATTGCCCTCCTCCTGGTGGCCGCGCTACTCGCGGGCTCGTGCACCCGGGGTGACGACCCGGTGACGGTCGGCGCGATCTACCCGCTGTCCGGCTCCCAGTCGGTAGGTGGGATCGAGGAGCTCCGCGGCGTCAAGGTCGCCGCCGGCCTGGCCAACCGGCAGGGCGGGATCCGCGGCCGGCCGATCCGGCTCGACCAGGTCGACGTGCCGGTCGCCGAGGCCGCCCCTGGCGCCGTGGCCCAGCTCGCCGACCGGGGGATCGACCTGCTGCTCGGCAGCTACGGCAGCACCATCTCGAGCCCGGCCGCGCTCGCCGCGGTCGGCCGCGGCCGGCTGTTCTGGGAGACCGGCGCGGTCGGGAAGATGGCCGGTGCCGACGCCGGCGGGCTGGTGTTCCGCATGGCGCCCACCGGCGGGGTGCTGGGGCGGTCGGCGATCTCGTTCGTGGCCGAGCAGCTCGCCCCCAAGCTGGGCCGCACGCCAGGCTCGCTGCGCTGGGCGGTGGTCTCGGTCGACGACGTCTACGGCGAGGCGGTGGCCGAGGGCGCCCTGGCCGAGCTGCGCCGACGCGGGCTGCCGGTGGTGGGCGAGCTCGCCTACGACCCCCACCGCTACGACCCCAAGGCGGCCGTCCGGCGCATCGCCGCGACCCGGCCGGACGTGCTGTTCGTGGTCGCCTACCTCGAGGACGGGGTCGCGCTGCGCCGGGAGACCGTGCGTCAGCACGTGCCCCTGCTCGCCAGCATCGGCACCTCGTCGAGCTACTGCATGCCCCAGTTCGGCGCGGAGCTCGGGCGGGAGGCGGTGGGCTTGTTCGCCTCCGACAAGCCCGACACACACGGGATCAACCCCAAGGGCCTGGCCGAGAGCGCCCGCACGCTGCTCGCCGAGGCCGACGCCGCCTACCGGGCCGGCTACGGGGAATCGATGACCGCCCCGGCGCTGGCCGGCTTCGCGGGCGCGTGGGCCCTGTTCCACCACGTGCTGCCGAACGCCGAGTCGATGAAGCCGGCCGACGTGGCCGCCGCCGCCCGGGCGGTGAAGGTGCCGCAGGGCGCGCTGCCAAACGGCAGCGGGATCGACTTCGGACCGCCGGGCACGATCGACGCGAGCGCCAACCTGAACGCCAGCAGCGTCATCTGGCAGTGGGCGGGGGTGAACCGCCGCGAGGTGGTCTGGCCGCCGCAGTTCGCCACCGCCCCCCTCGACGCCCTCCCGATCGCCCGATGAGCAGGGTGGGCGCATCGGGAGCTTGGAGTGGCAAGGCGGACGCGTCCGGGGCCCGGCGGGCCGTGCTTGCCTGGCTCGCCGTCGCGCTGCTGTACGTGGGCGGCGCGGTGGCCAGCGCGTCGCTGAGCCCGCTGGCCAGGCGGCCGCTGCTGGACGGGGTGGTGCCGCCGACCGCCTACCGCTGGGTGAAGCCGCCACCGGCCCTCGCCCCGACCAACAAGACGCCGACCCCGATGCACTTCAGCCTGGAGTTCGGCCCCAAGGGGTCGGACGTGGGCGCCTTCTCGACCCAGGACGGGCAGTTCAACATGGTCTTCGGCGAGAGCGCCTTCGCGCCAACGCCGGGCCAGTCCGGCGTGTCGTTCGACGTGGTGCCGGTCGACCCGGCCACCGTGGCGCCGGTACCGAGCGGGCTCTTGGCCGCGGGCAACGCCTACCGGTTCACGGTCCGCTACGAGCCGTCGCGCCGTCCGGTGAACAAGCTCGACGGCGAGGTCAACGCCGGTGTGGTCTACCCGCTGCTCGCGGTCCCGGTCGCCAGCCCCACCGGGCACGTGCTGCTGTACTCGGCGGACGGCAAGGCGGCCTGGGCCCGGCTCGAGAGCACGGACGCGCCAGGCGTCCACCAGGTCAGCGCCCGGATCCCCGGGCCCGGCTACTTCATCGTCGCGATCCCGCCCGGCTCGGCCGCCCCGGCGGAGAGGAGCCTGGCCGACCGGGTGCGGGGTCTCCTGCCCCTCGTAACCCTCGCGCTCCTGGCCGCAGCCGCCGTGCTCTTGGTGGTACGCCGCGCCGACTTCCAGCGGCTGCTGGCCGCGCGCAGCCGGCCCGCCGACGCGAAGCCCGCCGACGCCAAGCCCAAGGCGGCCGACACGAAGCCCGCCGACGCCGAGCCCGCCGACGCCGAGCCGAAGGCGGCCGACCGCGAGGCGGCAGGGCGCGCGCCCTCACCTGGCAAGGACAGCGACGCCAAGCCGAAGCCGGCGGGTGGGAAGCGACCGGGTGATGCCAAGCGCCGGAGGCGGCGGTGAGCACCCGGCGGGCCGCCGGTCGGCTCGCCGTGGCCCGGCTCGGGCTGGCCCTCCCGCTCGCCGTGGTCCTGCTGGCCGTTCTCGCCGGACCGGCCGCCGCCCACGGGGTCGGCGTCGGCCTGCGGCCGACCAACTATCTGACCACGGTCAAGGCGGTCACCCCAGCCCTGCCCGGCCTCAGCGTCCGGGTCCTCGAGGCGGGCGACAAGATCGAGCTGACCAACCGCACCGGCCAGGAGGTGCTCGTCCTCGGCTACAACCAGGAGCCCTACCTGCGCGTCGGGCCAGACGGGGTGTACCGGAACGAGCGCTCGCCCACCAGTTACCAGAACCGGTTCTCCACCCCGCCGAGCAGGATCCCGCCCGACCTCGACCCGTCCGCCCCGCCAGCATGGCGACGGATCGGCCCGGGCCCGAGGACGGTCTGGCACGACCACCGCAGCCACCGGGAAGGGCTCGAGACCCCGCCCGAGGTCCGCCAGGCCCCCGGGCAGCGGCACGTGGTCGTGCCGAACTGGCAGATCCCGATCCGGCAGGGCTCCAGGACCTTCATCGTCAGTGGGAGCATCACCTGGGTCCCCGGGCCGTCCCCGTGGCCATGGGCACTCGCTGCGGCGCTGCTCTGCGCCGGGGTGATCCTGGCCAGCCGCACCCGGTACTGGCGGCAGGCGCTGATCGCGGCCACCGGCGTCGCAGTGGTTGCCGACATCCTTCACACGGCCGGGTCGTGGATCGCCTCGACCGCCTCCGCCGCCGTCAAGACCTACGGGATGGGCGTGTCCGCGGCGGCCTGGATCGTCGGGGCGTTCGCCATCCTGCGGCTGCTGCGCGGCCAGACCGAGGCCGCCCGCACCTTCCTGCTCCTCGCGGGGGTGTTCCTGCTGCTCGCCGGGGGCGTGCTCGACCTCCCGACGCTGGGGCGCTCCCAGCTCCCGTCGGCCCTCGGGCCGACCGGCACCCGAGCCGCGGTCACCGCCGTGCTCGGCCTCGGCGCTGCCATGGTCATCGTCGCCCTGCGCGGCCTGCCCAAACGGGCCCGGTCGCGGGCGGGAGCCGCCAAACGGCCACCGAAGCCGATACCGCAGTGACGGCATGCCTGGGGTGGGTGGGCGGGTTGGATCATGACGTGCCAGGGCGTTGGCTGGTGGCGCCGGGGAGCCAGTGTGCGAGGTAGGTGTCCAGGCCGGTGAGGTCGGTGCCGCTGGCGCGGTAGCCGACGTGGCCGTCGGGGCGGATCAGGTAGTGCGCGGCGTGTTGGCTGGTGGGGTGGAGACCGAGCCGGCGTAGCGCGGTCCCGTCCGGGTCGTGCAGCGCGGCGGGGGCAGGGTCGCGGGTGAGCCGGTGGACGGCGACCAGGCTGGCGTGGCGCTGAGGCAGCGCCGTGATGGCCTGCGCTGGCCAGTCGGTGGTGGGCCCGCACAGCAGCAGGTGGTAGCTCGGCGCCGCGGTGGCGGTGTGCAGGGTGGTGGGTTGGTGGTTGTAGACCAGGGGGGCGTCGGGGAGCCGGTCGCCGGCGTGGGGGCCGCGCCGGGGTGCGTGTGGGCCGTCGGTGGCCGCGGGGCTGTGGCGGTAGTCGATGGCGAGCTGGGCGATGGTGCGGAACGCGGCCGCGCGCGCGGTGGTGGACCGGAGTGCCAGGGGGGCGAGCCGTGGGATCTGGGTGCGGGCCAGGCGCAGCAGCGGGTTGTGGGTGGTGGCGATGGTGAAGGCGCGGTCGGTGAAGCGCAGCACCCAGCGGCCGACCGGAGCGCGTTCGGGCTCATAGGTGTCCAGCAGCGCGGGGTGGGCGGCGCCGCGGCAGACCAGGGCGAGCTTCCAGGCGAGGTTGGTGGCGTCTTGGATGCCGGTGTTCATGCCTTGGGCGCCCGCGGGGCTGTGGATGTGAGCGGCGTCGCCGGCCAGGAAGATACGCCCGGACTGATAGCGGGTGGCGCCGCGGACGTGCAGCCGGAAGTCGGTCATCCAGACCGGGTCGCGAAGCCGCAGGGGGTCGGTGGTGAAGGCGTTGGTGATGGCCTGCAGCTGGGGCAGGGTCACCTGGGCGTCGATGGGAGGCTGGTCGCCTGGTGGGCGCATGGCGAGCATGCGCCAGCTGGCGGGGGCGCCGAGGGGGAAGAAGAACAGCATCCCCGCCTCGGTCAGGTAGGCGTGTGCCGCGCCGGGTTCCAGCCCGTCGACCTCCAGGTCGGCGAGCAGGAAGGTCTGCGGGTAGGTGGCGCCCGCAAAGGGGATGCCTGCCTGCTGGCGGACGGTGCTGTGCGCGCCGTCGCAGCCGACCAGGTAGCGGGCGCGTAGGGTCTCGTGGCGGCCGTCGTGGTGGCGCAGCCGGCAGGTGACGTGCTGGCCGTTGGGGGTGAGGTCGATGAGCTCGGTGCCGCGTTCGACGGCGACGCCGTGCTGGGCGAGGTGGTCGCCCAGGATGCGTTCGGTCTCGGCCTGGGAGAGGAACAGCAGGAACGGGTAGGCGGTGTCGGCGCTGCCGAGGTCGAACAGCGGCAGGGACACGACCCGCCGGCGCAGGTGGATGCGCAGTTGGACCGTCTGCTGGCCGCGTTGCAGCAGCGTGTGGGTGATGCCCAGGCCGGCGAGGACTTCCAGGGTGCGGGGTTGGATGGCCAGCGCCCGGGATTCGTGGGCCCGGTCGGGCTGGCGGTCGATGATGCGGGACCGGGTCCCAAACGCACGAAGCTGCGCCGCCAGTGCGAGTCCGGTGGGCCCGGCACCCGCGACGAGCACATCGAGCGGGTCGCTGCGTGTGCTGGTCGTGTCGTGGTGGGCGGTCATAGGGTGTCCCTGGGTGCGGTGGTCGGCTTGTCGACGGCACGGTGCCCGGGCCCGGCTCGCCGCCGGCGTCCAGCGGTGGAACTGTCAGCGCTGGCCGGCGAGCCGTGCCTCCATGTCGGACCGGCGCGTGTCAACCTTTCTGAGGCAGGTTTCCTCGGGAATCACTGTGTCGAAGTGGTGTCCTCCTTCGGTTCGTTGATCCACACCGCGGTCGGCAGGGCGGGCGGTTCGGGCAGCTTGCG
>Ga0184637_10000541_pt1 | contig 28174 bp, 25 predicted proteins | sample PLM3_127_b2_FD_133143 | JGI IMG/M metagenome (GOLD analysis project Ga0184637, IMG submission 133143) | Groundwater sediment microbial communities from an aquifer in East River, Colorado, USA - PLM3_127_b2 | ecosystem: Environmental > Terrestrial > Soil > Riparian zone | place: USA: East River... | reverse complement strand
TCATGGAGGCGATTCTATCGAAGGGGCTGTTGATTGACAAGCATTTTAGGGCACTTCTATAATGCGGCGGCGCCGAAGTGGCGGAATGGCAGACGCGCACGTTTGAGGGGCGTGTGGGGAAACCCGTGCGGGTTCAAGTCCCGCCTTCGGCACCATGTCTGCTGTGCTGGCCGAACACCATCAACGGGCTTGAGACGTGAGGCGAGCGGGTAAGCCCGCTCTCATTGTTTTTAAAGTGAGCCCCCCACCTGACTCTCCCCGCAGGCCTACTGTTTCATCTCACCGGCGATTTCAGACAGGTCTTTCGGGTACAGCGTGATCTCGATCCGGCGGTTTGTCGTCCGGCCTTCTTCGCCGTCATTGCTCGCCACTGGCCTGGTATCTGCGTAGCCGACCGCTGAGAGGTTGACTCGATCCACGCCGCCTTCCTCGATCAGATAGCGGACCACGTTGGTGGCGCGAGCCGTGGACAATTCCCAGTTGGTCGGATACCGTTCCTTCAGCTTCCCCCGAATAGGCACGTTGTCGGTATGGCCTTCAATCCGAATCTGTTTGTCGGCCACTTTCTTGAGAATATCGCTCACTTGCTTGAGGACCTTGAGGCCCGCTGGCTTCACCTTCGCCTGCCCCGAGTCAAAGAGGACGCGGTCCACCATGTTGATGGTCAGACGGTCCCGCACCTGGCGGATCTTAATGTCTCCCTTGGCAATCTCCGCTTCTAGCGACTTGGTCAGATCTTCGTGGGTTTTCGTCAATCGCTGGATCTCAGCTTCCTTGGCAGCCCGCTCCTGTTCCAAGCGAGCCTTCTCCGCCTCCTCCGCTTTGAGCCGGTCCTTTTCTTGCGCAATGGAGGCCTGCAGCTTGCCGATCTCCTGATCCCGCGCCTCAAGGCGCTTGGTGAGATCGGCCGCCCGCGCCATCTCCGTCTCCAATCCGCCGGCGCGTTTCTGTAGCCGTGCGATTTCTTCCTGCGCCGTCGTGGTCCCGCTCATGAGCTTCTGCTTGTCCTGCTGCAACGTGGCCACCTGCCGTTCCAGTTCCTTGGTGGCACTCTGCGCCGCTAACAGCTCATTCGAGAGGCGGGTCTTCTCTTGTTGCAACGCCTCAATTTCCGCGGCGGTTTGTTTCTTCAGAGCTTCCAGGGCTGCGGCAGTCTGGGCGGACGCCTTGCGCGACTGCTCCAGCTCCGAAAGCGTTTGCGTATGCGTCCCTTTGCTGACACAGCCAGCCACCATCAGAATACATACCGCAACGATTGCGATCCTTGTCAATTGCATGCATGCTCCTCCTCGTCAGATTCGGTTCGTGTCTGTCCTCCCAACGATTTTGCCCCACTAGCACCTTTGCTGTCCAGAGCCGAGTCTCATCACCCACCAAAGGGGCTGCTGCGAGCACCAATGGCTCCTCTATTCCGTATGGAAATATGGGTTCCAATCGAGGTTTGCGGTTCTGCGGGGCCGCGATGATGAGATTGAAACTGTGTTCAACGCAGCGGGGCCCAGACTAACATACCACCAAACTCACTGCCAAGCTCTTGGGCCTCCCGGAGGCATGGCCCCTCAACCGCGACACCTCTGCGACACCCGCTCGCGTGCAACAGCCGAAATCTCGGTGAAGCGCACACCCATTCCCGATGAGAAGGTATAGTGGTCGGCCTTTGGGCAGACCCACGCGACTGTGCCCTTTGCTCCCAGCCATTCCGAAGGGCAGTCAGGGAGCGCTACCTCCATCATCAGTTTGGTCCCGACCGGAAGCGGGTCGTTGCATTCAATAAAAAGCCCTTCATCCCCGACCCCTGAAGCCCGGCTCGTGACCCATTGACCGTCGGCCGTGCCATACCGGACATTGACAACGAGAGAGCTGGTTTCGTGATTCTCTGGTCGTGTCTGGGCTCGCAAGGCCTGAATCAGATCAATCACAGACTCCCAGCTCGCGGTGCCCAGTTGTTCGCCCTTCGCACCGAGCAGCCGAATGGTTTCATGCTCACGGTCCAGCTCCAACGATTTTCCCTTATGCGCCTTGGTGGCAGTGACCGGCAGCCTCATGAAACGGGCCTTCACGAGGGCCTCTTCTTAGCCCCCGGCCTTCAAGATCATGATGGACTTCGCGTGGCCTTCGGATGTTAACCGTGCCTCAACTATGTCGCCAGCCTTGAATGACCCGAAGAGCTCCGTGTCCTTGGTCACACGAAAGCGCACTTCCTTCCCGGTAGCATCCTTGAGCGTAAAGAAATCGCCCTCGATCTTGAGCACCTCACCCGTCACGATCTGAGGGATGGAAGCAGACGGCTCCGTTTCGGCGTAACTCACTGTCGCCGGTCCGAAACTTATGATCGCCGCAAGCGCAATCACTCCTATGAGTATTTTCATGACGAGCCCTCCTTTTCAAAGTTGAGTGTGAAGGCTTTCCGACTGAGAAGTCCGAAAGCGGTTTGACGATCGGCGGATCACTGGGGGTGAGTTGCAGCGCGTGGGATGGGGGCACGGCGTGCTACCGTGCCCCCGCCTTGATTACTTCCCACCCTTCTCGTCCTTCTTCTCATCCTTCTTCTCATCTGCGAACAGCTTCGGACCGCCGGTCTGTTTGTCCTTATCCTTCTCATCCGTCGGAGCTGGCGGATCACCAGCGTAGGTCAGGGTGGTGACCGTGCCGAAACTCAGCAGCACCGCAAGCGCCATTAATCCAGCGAGCCTCTTCATAGCGAACCTCCATATTGTTATAATGTTATGCGGCATCTCATGTGGTGCCGCTAGCGTTCACATCGGTAACACAATCGCGAGACTTCGACCAACTGACAAAAAAGCCGGTTGAGACCGGAATTTGTCCAGTGGAACGCGGTGGCTCAAGATCACCAGGTTATGGCATACTGGGCCCTAGCGTAGAAGAGGTGACGGAGTGCGGGAACACCAGCTCTTGTCCACCAAACTCAGCACGCTGGTATCAACCGTTGAAGAGTTTGATCGCTTGGCGGCAGAGGCCTTGCCGGAGCTGCTTGACCGGTCGACGGGTCATGCCAGGCGGTTCCTGCGCGACACGGGGCAGTGGGCGGACGATATCAGCCATGAGAAGCTTGCGCTTCGGTGGGGATACGAACTCCTAGAACGGTTTCTGGTCTGCGGGCGGACCGAAGTGCCATGCCGACCCTTCTTTCTCCTGGACAGTATTATTGCGAAATACTTTAGCCAGCCCGAGCCGCTCTGTTACCACAAAGACCTGCTCTCGCCATTAGGCCGTTTCCTTGAAGCGATAACGGCGCGCGCTGTGGTAAGCCGCGATGCCTTGATGACGCTGTTCTACCATCTATATGGACTCAGCCAGAGTCAAGTGGTGAGAATACTCGGTCTGGGCGCTGTTGAAAGCCAGCGCGTCTATAAGAACTTCGAACGTTGGCGTCAAACCGGGTGGCAACGGGCTGTGACAGAGAGCGGCGTTGGCGAAACGGAGTTGCGCCAGATTGAGGAAGAGAACCGTCGTCAGCCAGAACGACTCAAAGCAGAGGCGGATCGACTGATCCGGCTCGTCCAGACACACTACCGCAGGAGCGAGCCCGAACATTTCCCATGTCTCACCCATCAGAAGTGGGCTGATCTCTTCGAACAAGATTACGACTACGACTATCGGATGTGGCATTTGGCCTTATGTTGGGACTGCCTGATTGATGTGTATGATCTCCGACAGGGCGATCTCGCAGGCATCCGGTCGCCGCAAATTGACTTGCGGCTTCGTCCGTTGCAGAAAGGCGGCATCGTAACCCTTTTCTGGGCTAAGCCGGGAGGCGGCAATGGACATTCAGGAGGACAGTCAACTCAGCACCTATCGCGAACGTCTGCTTGAAGCGCTTCGGCAGCATCCGCGTCGTCAAGGCAGGGAAGACCCTGGCTTGCTGCAGGTGTTCGTGAACCATGAGTGCGTCAGTACGCTGGACTGTGCCCACACGGACCCCACGCTGGTCTTTGCCAGCCGTGAACGGCCGATTCATACCATTGAGATCCGCACGGCAGCAGGGTTGCTGGTCGGCAGCTTCTGCGCACAGGATGTCGGCGCGAAGACGGCCCGGTTTCCGGTCGGGCGACACGCGATCGAACTGAGCGTGCACGCGCGGCTGGACGGGGGAATGGTCAAGGTGAAGTACCAGGCGGCAAGGACCTGGCTGCAACGTTTTTTGCATGCGGTGGCGGGCCTGATAGCAGGGCTTCCACGGATGGACCAGCGAGAGCAAGCTTGGATGAGGGGATTGGCGATAACCCAGGCAGTTCTGGCTATTGCCGTGCTGTTCCTGGTGACGGATCGAGTGATAGACCGCACGAAATCTCAGGCGACAGTGGTGCGGGCAACGCCGGCCCCTGCTCCTTCCAATACTGCACCTGCCATTCCATCGGAAGCCTTCGCGTTCCAGGAACAGAAACTCGTCCGGCTTACGCAAGCACAAGAAGCGTCCTTGCAGGCTCTACAGGCTCAGCAAGAGGAAATCGCGCAGGTCAACCGAACCCTGGAGGCGGTGGCAAAGGCTCAACAGCAACTTCGCGTCAACCTCCAGACCGTTCAACAACAGGGAGTGGATTCGAAAGGAGTGGCACCGAGCAAGCTCAACAAGCTGTTGCTGGCGGAACTGCGCAACGCGTCGGCTGAGCGCAAACAGATGCGTCAGCAGATTCAAGAGTTGACGGCCGGCAAGGAGGCGCTCGGCAGCGCATTGACGGCCCTCGAGACCCGTAATCGCGAGTTGGAGAAGAGTCGTAAACCGGAGAAACCTGCTGTGGCGAAAGCGACCGAGACGGTGCTTCCCTCCCCCACCGTGGCACCGTCGCAAGTATCTGAAGCCTCTCGCGAGAACCTGTCACAGCTGTTTAACTTTTGGGTCTCCTTTCAAGACGGCACCTCCGAAGCCAGTATCGAGCAGTTGATCCAGGAGATCCACGGGCGCAAAGGCCCGGTCACCGCCGGCTGGTACAATGTGGAGGTGACGCTCCCTCAGCCGCAGCCGCCGGACGGGTTTATGGAGTCGCTCAAAAAAGCGAAGATCGTGAAGGCTGTGACCGCGAACCGGAACATGCCGCCTGCTCAGTGACCGCGGTCTGCCCCTTGAGAGAGGGGAAAGGGCACGGCTTGTGACCGTGCCCTTGGTGAGATAGCTTACTTCCCGCCTTTGTCGTCTTTCTTCTCATCCTTGGGGTCGGGCTCGGCTTTCGGACTACCAGGCTTCTTCTCCTGATCCTTGCCCTGATCCTTGCCCTTCTCCTCGGTCGGAGCCGGCTCCGGGTTCCCCGCGAACGTCACTGTCCCTATCCCGAAACTGAGTATGACCGCCAGCGCGATCAATCCGATCAACCTCTTCATGGCAAGTCCTCCTTACATGAAACTGGTTAGTGAAATGGAACCACTCGCTCGAGCATGGTCGTGCCCTCGATTGTCCCGCTCCATATGTTCGGGCATTGGGCACTTGCTATCATGCAGTGAGCAAGGAGGATGCCGAATGTCCCGGAAGCATCTGGACTGGTCAATTGCCTGATTATTCAAATAATTGTCGGCTGGCCGTCTCTCGAGAGAGAAGGGGGCCTGAAGGCGAACCCCTCCACGGAAATTGCAGGTGCACGACAAACCCTGTTGATTTAGCACCAGATTGGCTTGTATGAATTTCCCTACGGTCGGGAGGTGAAACCCCACACCTCCGGATCTTGATGACATCCAGCGTATTCTAGCGTACTCTGAGGAGCAGAACATGTCGGATTTCCATCAAAACGGGGTGGTGACCGTCTTGCACCGGTTGGGGCCGCCGAATGTGGACCAACTCGAGGCGGAGCTGGAGCGGTACGCCCAAACCAACCCGATCGCGCTCGTGCTACCCTCTCTCTACGCCGAACTCCAACGGCCGGCCCTCAAGCAGATCGTCGAGACCTTGAAAGAGGTTCGCTACCTGAACGAAATCGTCATCTCGCTCGACCGAGCCTCCGCTTTGGAGTTCCGCCTGGCGAAGGAGTATTTCTCACTCCTCCCGCAACGGGTGCGGCTGATCTGGAACGACGGAGCACGCATTCAGGACCTCCTCAAGCTGCTGGTCTCCCACGAGATTGATATCGGCCTCCAAGGGAAAGGACGGGGCTGCTGGACCGCCTTCGGCTATGTGCTGGCTCGCCGGCAGAGCAACGTCATCGCGCTCCACGATTGCGACATTCTCAGTTACACCCGTGAATACCTCGCTCGGCTCTGCTATCCGATCGCGAACCCAAACCTCGGCTACGAATTCTGCAAGGGCTACTACAGCCGCGTGACGGACCGCCTCCACGGCCGGGTGACCCGTCTCCTCATGACGCCGTTGATTCGCAGCTTGCAGCAACTCGTGGGGCCCCATCCGCTGCTGACCTTTCTGGATAGTTTCCGGTACCCGCTGGCCGGAGAGTTTGCGATGGTGCGCGAGCTGGCCTGGATCAACCGGATTCCGGGCGACTGGGGATTGGAAGTAGGCGTCTTGGCCGAGGTGTACCGCAACTGCGCCCTGCGTCGAATCTGCCAGGCCGATATTGCGGACGCCTACGAGCACAAACACCAGGCTCTGTCGGCTGACAATCCTGAAGCGGGGTTGCTCAAGATGTGCATGGACATCACCAAATCGCTCTTCCGGAATCTGGCCGGCGAGGGGGTGGTGCTGTCGGAGGGGCTGCTCAAGACGCTGCGGGCCACTTATCTGCAGGCGGCTCAGGAGGCGATCAGCCGGTACGAATATGACGCCGCGATCAACAGCCTCAAATTCGATCAGCACGAGGAACGGACTGCGGTCGAGGCCTTCCTCAAGGGCCTCAAGCTGGCCACAGAGGGATTTCTGGAGGACCCGCTCGGGGTGCCGATGATCTCGAACTGGAGCCGCGTGGCGGCCGCGGTGCCCGACGTCTTCAGCCGCCTGTTCGAGGCGGTGGAAGAGGACCATGAGTGGAATCCTACGGCAGAAGCCGAACAGGCTCGGGTGTGACCGGTAATGAGAACCCTCTCTGGAGCCAGCTCAAACGAATGAGTTCTCATCCAATGAGAGATGCCGGTCCTCACAGTATTTCTTCTTTCGCTTTGCGCAACCGCAGCAGCACAAGGGACCTCGTCTCAAGATCGTAGCACTCCCCCCCCTTCAGCAGCGTCACCCGCTTTTTGTCGTGTATCGTCGCAACTGTATCCAAAACCGGCTGCCATCGGACTCCCCGCCTATGCGCCGGCAAGGTAAAGGGAAGTGGCTCATGGTGCGCGTTGAGCAGGAGCAAGAAGGTGTCATCGAGGAGAGGGCGTCCTTTGCTGTCGGTTTGTTCCATTGCGTCTCCCGCTAAGCGCAATCCTAAACAACGAACGTAGCCTTTGTGCCAATCCTCATCCGTCATCTCTTTGCCGTCGGGACGAAACCAGGAGAGATCTTTGACTTCGGCGCCGCGAATATGACGTCCGTGGAAGAATCGTCGTCTCCGAAAGACTGGATGCGCTTGTCGCAAGGCGATCAACTGTTGCGTGAAGGCCAGCAATGCATGATCTGAACGATCGAGTTTCCAGTCGAACCAGCTCAGCTCATTATCTTGGCAGTAGGCATTGTTGTTCCCTCGCTGTGTTCGCCCTCTCTCATCGCCGCCGCAGATCATGGGAACTCCCTGTGAAAGCAGAAGGGTCATCAGCATGTTGCGTTTCTGCCGCTCTCGAAGCTCGACAATGGCCGGATTATCGGTCGGGCCCTCCACGCCGCAGTTCCAGTTTAGATTGTCGTCGCTTCCGTCCCGGTTGTCTTCACCATTGGCTTCGTTATGTTTTTGGTTATAGCAGACAAGATCGTGTAGGGTGAAGCCATCATGAGCAACCACGAAATTGATGCTCGCATAGGGGCGACGCCCGCTCATTTCATAGAGATCGCTGCTGCCGCTGAGTCGGTTTGCTAACTCAGCAACCTGCCCTCCCTCGCCCTTCCAGTACCGCCGGATGGTGTCCCGGTACTTGCCATTCCATTCAACCCAGCCGACCGGAAAGTTGCCCACTTGATAGCCGCCTTCGCCCAGGTCCCAAGGTTCGGCGATGAGTTTGACCTGCGAGAGCACGGGATCCTGATGCATGATGTCGAAGAAAGCGCTCAGCCGGTCTACGTCATGCAACACACGAGCAAGCGTGGACGCGAGGTCAAACCGAAACCCATCCACGTGCATCTCCAAAACCCAATAGCGCAGGCTGTCCATGATGAGTTGGAGCGTTCGAGGATGTGTCACGTTCAGGGTGTTGCCGCAGCCTGTGTAGTCTTTGTAATAGCGACGATCGTCCGGCATGAGCCGATAGTACACGGCGTTATCAATGCCACGGAAAGAGAGCGTCGGCCCAAGATGATTGCCTTCGCCGGTATGGTTGTAGACCACATCAAGGATCACCTCGATTCCCGCACTGTGCAGGATTTTTACCATCGTCTTGAATTCATTGACGTAGCGGCCCCGCTCCTTCGAGGCGGCATAGCGGATATCGGGCGCGAAAAAGTTGATAGTGTTATACCCCCAGTAGTTGGAAAGTCCGCGGTCAGTCAGCATCTTATCGGAGACAAAATGGTGTACTGGGAGGAGCTCAACCGCTGTCACCCCCAACCTTTGAAGATACTCAATAGCCACAGGAGTCGCTAATCCTGCATAGGTGCCTCGAAGATCTCCCGGCACATCAGGATGGCGCATCGTGAAACCTTTCACGTGCACCTCGTAGATAATGGTCTTATCCCACGGCGTTCGTAACAATTGGTCCTCACCCCAGGTGAAGGCCTGCTCAATCACGACGGACTTGGGTACACTGGCAGCATTGTCCCGATCGTCACGAACCAGATCGGCCTCCGGATCTCCGATAGGGTAGGCAAACATGGCATCGGATCGTTTGACTGTGCTCGTCAATGCCTTTGAGTAAGGGTCGATTAACAACTTCGACGGGTTGAACCGGTGTCCTGCTTCGGGCTCATAGGGGCCGTGGACCCGATAGCCATACATCTGTCCAGGCCGGATTTCCGGAAGGTAGGCGTGCCACACCTGATCGGTCCGTTCCTCGACCTTGATCCGGTGGGACTCGCGCGTCTCGTCTGACTGATCAAAGAGACAGAGTTCGACGCCCGTAGCATTTTCGGAAAACAGCGCGAAGTTCACCCCCTGTCCGTCCCACATCGCCCCAAGCGGATAGGGCCGGCCCGGCCAAACCCTCATGTCTTGCCTCCTCCTAGAATGAGAATCGCGAAACCATAAACATCATAATCAGCCATGGCGGTGGACGCAACTCCTACTTGCACGAGTCCACTTTTGCAGAGCCGCTCCATCACTCTTGGCAAGAGGCCCTCTGGTCAGGCAGACTGGGAGCGGGACTCTCATGAGAACAAGCGAAACCTGGCGATTGAATTTGGGAGCTCGACCAGTTGGCCCTTCCACGGTAGAGTTCCGCGTATGGGCCCCACGGGCACGGACGGTTGCCATCAAGCTGATTGGGCAGGATCGGAATCCACTGCCGATGGAGCCGCGAGAACTGGATTATTTTGAAGCCATAGTCTCGGGTGCTAGTCCTGGGATGCGGTATCAGTATGTGCTCGATGATCAGAAAGAGCGCCCGGACCCTGCCTCCCGTTTCCAACCTGATGGTGTCCACGGTGCCTCTGTGGTGGTCGATCCTGATGCCTTCCGCTGGACGGATGAGAGTTGGTCCGGTCTCCCCCTCGCCCGCTTGATTATGTACGAACTCCACACCGGGACTTTCACCCCTGAAGGGACGTTCGAGGCCATCATTCCACACCTGGAATATCTTCAAAACCAGGTAGGCGTGACCGCAATTGAGCTCATGCCGGTGGCCCAATTCCCAGGTGTCCGAAATTGGGGCTACGACGGCGTGTATCCCTTTGCGCCGCAAGCCAGTTACGGCGGGCCCCAGGGATTAAAGGCCTTGGTGGATGCCTGTCACGCCCGTGGTCTGGCTGTCATCCTGGACGTGGTTTACAATCATCTTGGACCGGAAGGGAACTATCTTGGAGACTTCGGTCCCTACTTCACTGACCAATATCGGACACCTTGGGGTCAGGCGATCAACTTTGATGGGCCGGACAGCGATGAGGTTCGCCATTACGTCATCAGCAACGCTCTCTATTGGGTCACGGAATACCATATGGATGCGCTGCGGTTGGATGCGATTCACGGGATCTACGATTTCAGCGCCAGGCACATCCTCCAAGACTTAACCGAAGCTGTGCATGCAGAAGCGGACCGGTTAGGTCGGCGCATTCTTGTCATTGCCGAAAGCAACCTGAACGATGTGCGGATCATTGCGCCTCCAGCCGAAGGCGGATATGGATTGGACGGTCAATGGAACGATGATTTTCACCATGCTCTCCACACCCTCCTGACAGGAGAACGGGCCGGCTACTACGAGGACTTCGGACACCTGGAGCAACTCGCCACGGCACTGGGGGAAGGATTCGTCTATTCGGGGCAGCGGTCGCCCTACCGGAGACGCCGTCACGGGAATTCCGCACGGAACTGCTCCCCTTCGCAGTTTATCGTGTTTGCTCAGAATCATGATCAGGTAGGGAACCGAGCGCATGGGGACCGACTGAGCACCCTGGTGCCGTATGAGGCCCTGAAGGTGGCCGCCGCCTCTGTCCTGCTGGCGCCTAACATTCCACTCCTCTTTATGGGTGAAGAGTATGGAGAAACGGCTCCGTTCCAATACTTCACAGACCACGGAGACCAGGCCCTTGTTGAAGCAGTTCGCAAGGGCCGCCAAGCAGAGTTCGCCTCCTTCGGGTGGAAGGATGAAGTGCCCGATCCTCAGGCTCTTGTCACCTTCGAGCACTCACGCGTGCATCCAGGAAGCCAGTCGGATGTACGGAGGACGGCAATCCTCCGTTGGTACCGTCACGTGATCAGGCTACGAAAATCCATGCCTGCGCTGGAAGCATTTCAACCGGATAAGCATGGCCAACGTGTGTGGACAGACAAAGCCCAGCTTGTCTTGGTTTTCCATCGCTGGATTGCCAATGGCCAGGCAGCTCTTCTAATCTTGGGGTTTAACCGGAGGCCAGCTTCAGTTCGGTTATGTGAACCGGTTGGAACCTGGGAATTGTTGCTGGATAGCTCGGCCGAGGAGTTCGGAGGAACCGGTTACAACGGCCCTCCAGAAAAACTGATGATTGGACTCGGAGGGCTATCCGTAGCCCTGCCCGCGTATGCAACTGCTGTCTACGCCGAGTCTATGAGGCAATAGTGAAGTAAAATCGACTATTTTCTCCTCAGCTCGAAGTCATGTGCCCTCGGCTCGCACCTGGAACAGCTTACTTTTTCCCACCAACTCGGACGCATAGGTTGGCCCGGCACTGGACAATTTGTCCTTACTCACAACCTCACCATATAGATAGCAAGAGGTTTGATGAATCGTTCGGCCTGGTCGAATGACAGGATGTTTCACGGTGCTAACCGGCGACTCTCTCCTGAGTCATACAGTTTTCTATCCTCTTGAAATCGTTTATCGATCTCGTCCACACTACACCACAATACCAGGGCGCATCACTTGCTAGTTGGCTGTTCCAGGTCAGACCTCATTCCCGATACAGGCAGTGAAAACACGAGGTGAATCCGCACCTTTCAGACGTCGGAGGGCTCGCTGTGAAGAGAAGCATGGAGAGCGTTCGAGTTGGCGAGGATCATGGGTTTCGTGACAGTCACGTTGAGTGAAGCGGCCGATCAACTGTTTCCTCCCAGCTCCAGGACAATGGTAAACGGTGAAGTATCACGATATGATTGCCAGCGAATTCTATCCGATGAAAAATGTCCAGGGCAGGGAGTTCTTAGAGGCCAAGGATTCATTCTATCTGGTGAAAGATACGACGGACAGCAAACTGCATCTCTATCTTAGCGAGGACACCAAGCTGGACCGTGGAATCCGCGCCGGAGATAGGATCGAGGCTTTGGTATCTTCGGACGGCCATGCCATCTTTATCAGGGCAGCGCGGGAAGCGTTGGGAGAACACGCATGAGATGTGTACGTTGTCGTGGCTGGATGATTAAGGATCGGTTCATGGACCTTCACGACGATACGGGGCAGGTTCACTGCGATGGGTAGCGTTGCATAAATTGCGGCGTCATTCTTGATCCGGTCGCCCTCGACCATCGCTCCCAGTAGCGGCCGCCGGTCAGTCCGAGTTAGCAGGTCCGGCATCGTCGTGCTCCCGCGAGGGCGCTCCATCGGCGACCGCGCTGTGGAGACGACACAGTAACCGGAACGAAATTCCGATGACGTCAACACCAGCCTTACGGATTCCGGTCTCGACCTACCGGCTTCAATTTAATCGGGAATTCACCTTTGCCGACGCCGCGCGGATCGTGCCCTACCTCTATGGCCTTGGCATCACGGATTGCTATGCATCCTCCTATCTCAAGGCAGTGCCGGGAAGTACTCACGGATACGATGTCGTCGATCCAACCAAGCTCAACCCTGAGGTGGGAACCGAAGAGGAGTATCGTGAGTTCATCAAGGCACTCAAAACTCATGCCATGGGTCAAATTCTGGATGTTGTCCCCAACCATATGGGGATCGGGGAATCGGTGAACGCCTGGTGGTTAGATGTCCTGGAAAATGGTCCGAGCTCCCGCTATTCAGACTTTTTTGATATCGACTGGCATCCTGTCAAGCGCGAATTGGAAGACAAGGTCTTGCTCCCAATTCTGGGGGATCTGTATGGAACCGTTCTGGAAAACCAGGAGATTACCCTCACCTATGAGGACGGGAGTTTCCACCTCCGGTATTATGACCACAGGCTTCCGGTTTCTCCCGAGTCGTGGGTTCGGATTTTGACCCATCGTCTGGATGATCTGATCCAGCAGACCGAAGCCAACGATCAGGATGTCCAGGAGCTGCAGAGCATCATTACGGCCCTCAGACACCTACCTTTACGCAACGAGCGGAACGCCCAACGTGTGGCGGAGCGGTACCGCGAGAAGTCGATCGCCAAGAAACGATTGACTAAGCTTGTCGGTCAGAGCCGAACAGTCCGCGCGTTCGTGGAGGAGAACGTCAGGCTCTTCAACGGAACGAAGGGCGACCAGAGAAGCTTCGACCTACTGGACGCCCTGCTGGCCGAGCAGGTCTACCGACTGGCCTACTGGCGGGTTGCCTCCGAAGAAATCAACTACCGACGATTTTTTGATATCAATGAGCTGGCTGCCATCCACATGGAGAACCAGGCGGTCTTCCAACACTGCCATCAGCTCATTTTCCGGCTCCTCCTGGAAGGCTCGGTCACGGGTCTCCGCATCGATCATGTGGACGGACTCTACGACCCCGGAGAGTATCTTCGGCAGTTACAGGCATGGGCCCAAGCCAGGCTTGCCCCTTCAGAAAAGTTACGGGAATCCGAGGACCGACCGGTCTTTCTCGTCGTCGAAAAGATCCTCAGCAAGGATGAGCCGCTCCCAGAAACCTGGCCGGTTCACGGGACGACTGGGTACGATTTCTTGAACCTGCTCAACGGCCTCTTTGTTAACCGTGCACATGAGCGGGCCGTTGATGAGGTCTACGCACGGTTTATCCAGGACCGGATCTCCTGTGAGGAACTCACTTATGAAACAAAGAAGGTGGTCATGCGCGCGTCCATGGCCAGCGAAATCAATGCGCTCGGGCATCAGTTAAACCGCCTCTCTGAACGAGACCGCCTCTCCCGCGATTTCACGCTCTACAGCCTGACCCACGCGATCCGGGAGATCATCGCCTGCTTTCCCGTGTACCGGACCTATGTGACGGAGAGTGCTGAAGAAGTGATGGAGCGGGATCGCGCGTATATCCGGTTGGCGGTCGCCAAGGCCAAGCGCAAGAACCCTGCTCTGAGTGGACTCGTCTTTGACTTTGTGCGAGGGCTTCTTGTGAAGCAGGCGGATGAGCGTTCTCGACAGGATCGCCTGGAGCAGCTGCGCTTCGTGATGAAATTTCAACAAACCACCAGTCCGGTCACCGCCAAGGGGATCGAGGACACGGCATTTTACATCTATAATCGGCTAGTCTCATTGAACGAGGTGGGAGGAGACCCTGAACAATTCGGAATCCCGGTCTCCACCTTTCACGAGCGGATCCGGCAGCGCCGAGCCCGCTGGCCCTACTCCTTCTCGGCTACATCGACCCATGACACCAAGCGGAGTGAAGATGTGCGGGCGCGGATTAATGTTCTCTCGGAGATTCCTCAGCCTTGGAAGGCCCACCTGCTCCGCTGGAGCAAGCTGAACAAGAAACACAAGACCGAGGTAGACGGGCAGCTAGCCCCTGACCGGAACGAGGAATATCTTCTGTACCAGACTCTGATCGGGTCTTGGCCTTTTCCACCCCTTGACGATATCCAGTATCGTGCCTTCTGCGACCGAATTCAGGCTTACATGGTCAAGGCGCTTAAAGAAGCTAAGGTCCACACAAGCTGGGTCAACCCCGATCAGCCCTACGACGAGGCGGTTCATCGCTTCATTGAAGCGATCCTAGACCGGGCTGGAGCGAACCCTTTTCTGGAGGACCTCATCCCCTTTCAAGAAAGGGTCGCTGAATACGGCATCTACAATTCTCTGTCACAGCTTCTGCTTAAGATTGCGGCTCCAGGCATCCCCGATTTCTACCAAGGGACCGAACTCTGGGACTTTAGCCTTGTTGATCCGGACAATCGCCGGCCGGTTGACTACTCGGTCCGCGCCGACCTGCTGGCTCGCTTGCAGGACGCTGATTCGGGCACTGGCACCGATCGCCGTGGACTGGTCCGTGAACTGCTCGATGGCCGACCAGACGGGAGAATCAAACTGTATGTGACAGCGACCGTGCTGAACTACCGACGAGCCAATGCGTCCCTCTTCCTGGATGGCGAGTACGTGCCTTTGGAGAGCCAGGGAAACAAGAAAGACCACGTGTGCGCCTTTGCACGGATCTATCAGGACCAAGCCGTTGTGGCAGTCGTGCCGCGACTCGTGGCCGGCCTGATGCCGGAGGCCGAAAGGTTACCGTTGGGGTCAGATGTGTGGGAAGATACGTTGGTAACGGTGCCGTCGTGGAAACAGGGGTCTCCATACCGGAACATGTTGACGGGCGAAGTGCTGAGATCCAGTGAAGCGGCCGGCAGTCAAGTCCTAAATGTGGCGGAAATCTTGAGTGACTGTCCTGTGGCGTTGCTGGAGCGGATCGCATGATTGATCAAAGCACTCGACAGAAGCTTCTCCTCGAGCCAGAGCCTGTTGAAGAGAGCCGACGCAACGTCTGGCTGGGTGGAGAAGCCATTGTATCTGGCTCATTAGTGCCGCGTACAATCTGGACCGGGCTCTAGGAGAGTGAGAGGCTTCGGATGGCAACATCCGCGCGACATTCGGAAAGGAGAGCGGATCGGCCGCCGATTGGTGAGTCAGCTGTTGGCGTCCGGGACAATAACTAAAGCATCCAACGGTTCATCGTGTTGGCGAGAGGGGACCGTTGGCTGAGGGAAAGCAGGGCGGCAGGGAGGGAAGCACAGTGCGCAAGGCTGACCAACCATTTCGCTTCATCGGATGTAGCGAGCTCCGTGAAATCCTGGGAAAAGAAGCGGAGGATGAGAAACGGCTGGTGGAGCTGCTCGAAGAGGTCCCGGTCGACTCGGTCTATTATCATACGCACAGCTATTTCCTCAGACACAGTTACCTGGAACGGGTCTACCCGAATGACTTTGCCCAATGGGTGGCGACGGAAGTCCGAGACCATGTTCTCGCAGAACGGCTGGCGGTCGTCGACCCCTTCGAGTTCCAGGGGCTCGAACCGCTGCGTGAGGAACTCATTTCGGTCGTCGATGATCATCTGTCCCGGACGCCGATCGTACCGAGAGTGATCTTCGGCGAACCGTTCCATTTCAACCAGTCACGCATTCTGGAAGTCCCCACCGGTCTTGAGCTGTGGACGCTGCAGGAGTTTCGCAACGCTCTTTCCGACGTGGAGGTGAGCGCGATCTATTTTCATATGTTCGAGGCGCGTCATCGGCTCAAAAGGGAGGAAAGCGACTTCTCTGCCTGGATTCGGCAGAGTCTGGGCATGCCGGAGCTGGCCGAAAAGCTGCGCACCATCAATCCATATCTAGGCAGCCTCGAGCGGCTGCGGTCTGCACTTCTGACGATCTGTGACGAGTTTCTGACCAAGGAGAGATTCGGCTAAGAAGAGGGAGGAATACGCCGTGCCCACTTTGGACCAGCTCTGGTACAAAAATGCCGTCTTTTACGAACTCCACGCTAAATCCTTCTTTGACAGCAATGACGACGGCATCGGCGATTTTCGCGGACTGATCGAAAAGCTGGACTATTTGCAGTGGCTCGGGATTGACTGTGTCTGGCTGCTGCCCTTTTTCCCCTCTCCGCTGAGGGACGATGGTTATGATGTGTCGGACTATCGCGGCGTCTATCCGGATTACGGTTCAATCGAGCACCTCCGCAGATTTCTCGAGGAAGCCCACAGTCGGGGGATCCGCGTGATCGCGGATCTGGTCCTGAATCACACATCGGACCAGCATCCCTGGTTCCAGGAGGCCAGGAGTTCTCCTCAGTCACCCAAGCGCAACTATTACGTGTGGAGCGACAGCGATAAGAAGTATGAAAAGGCCCGCACCATTTTCATCGACACGGAGAAGTCCAACTGGACCTGGGACTCCGTCGCGCAATCCTACTATTGGCATCGGTTCTTCAGCCACCAGCCAGACCTCAACTACGACAATCCGGAGCTACGGCAAGCGATGCTGGACATCATGTCCTTCTGGCTCGACCAAGGGCTGGACGGATTCCGCTGCGATGCCGTGCCGTACTTGTTCGAGCGGGAGGGTACAATCTGTGAGAATCTGCCGGAGACCCACGCGTATCTGAAGGACATCCGCAAGCGGATCGACGAGACCTACCAGGGACGCATCCTGTTGGCGGAAGCGAATCAATGGCCCGCCGACGTCCGGCCATATTTCGGCGACGGCGACGAGTCCCACATGGCATTTCATTTTCCCTTGATGCCCAGACTGTTCATGGGAGTCCGCAGCGAGGATTGGCACCCGATCGTGGACATGTTCACGCACACGCCGACCATCCCCGAGAATTGCCAATGGTGTCTGTTTCTTCGCAACCACGACGAGCTGACGCTGGAAATGTGTTCCGGCGAGGAACGGGACTACATGTACTACGCCTATGCGCGCGATCCGCAGATGAGGCGCAACATCGGCATCGCCCGCCGCCTCGCTCCCTTGCTGGAGAACGACCGCCGCAAAATCGAACTCCTCAACAGTCTCGTGTTCACCTTGCCCGGAAGCCCGATCATTTATTACGGCGATGAGATCGGGATGGGGGATAACGTGCATCTAGGGGATCGCAACGGCGTGCGCACGCCGATGCAGTGGAGCGCGGACCGGAATGCAGGATTCTCGAAAGGCGACCCTTCGAAACTTTATCTGCCGGTGATCTCCGATTCGGTGTACGGGTATCAGGCGACGAATGTGGAAGCCCAAATGCAGACCCCCCATTCCCTGTTGCATTGGATGAGACGAATGATCGCCATTCGCAAGAGATACCTCGCGTTCGGACGGGGGACGATCGAATTTCTCCGTCCGCGGAACGACAAGGTCCTTGCCTACCTGCGACAGTATCGTGATGAGACCCTGTTGATGGTCCATAACCTAGCCGGGTCCGCGCAAGCGGTCGAGTTGGATCTCGGCAAGTTCAATGGGGCTATGCCGGTCGAATTATTTGGCGAATCCAGGTTCCCAGCGATCGGCGACAGGCAGTACGTATTAAGTCTCTCGCCTTATGGGTACTACTGGTTCCGACTCCACAGGAAGCCGAGTCAGGAAGGCTTCTACGGAATCCAAGGCAGTGTGATTTAGAGCGTTTCCGCCAATCGGATGGAGTGAAGACGATGCGGCTGGAACTTGACGATTACCGGGACATCGCGCCGAAAGGGACGGTCGATTTCCTGTATCGCCTGAGTGATCTCGTCAAGGGACGGAGTTTCCTGCACGTGAACGCTGTCCGGTACGGCGGTGGCATGGCCGAGATCCTGCGTCGCCTGATGCCAATGTTGACATCGCTCGGAGTGGAAGCCCGGTGGGAGGTCCTCGCAGGCGACCAAGAATTTTTCGACGTCACCAAGCGCTTCGTCAACGCGCTGCAGGGACAGGAACAGTCGGTCAGCGAAGAGATGTACCAGACCTATCTCAAGATCAATGACCGGAATGCCCAGGCTCTCAACCTCGACGCAGATCTCGTCATGATCCATGATCCCCAACCCGCCGCACTGATCGAGCATCGCAAAGGAGGGGGAAAATGGATCTGGCGCTGCCACCTGGATCTTGCACAGCCTCAGCGGCGCGTCTGGAGTTTTCTCCGTCGTTTCGTCGTCCGTTATGACGCGGCCATCTTTTCCCTACCTGGATTTGCCCAACGGCTCCCGATTCCCAAGTTCTTGATGTACCCGTCGATTGATCCGTTGAGTGACAAGAACCGGGAATTGTCACGGACGGAAGTGAACCAGGTCCTAGACCGTCTCGAGATTCCGAGGGACAAGCCAATTCTGTTGCAGGTTGCGCGCTTCGACCGCTTTAAGGATCAGGTCGGAACGATCTCTGCTTACCGAATGGTCAAAAAGCACCACGATTGCCGCCTGATCCTGGCCGGCGGAGGCGTAGCTCATGACCCGGAGGGCGAAGCGGTGTTAGCCAATGTCAGAGCCGCGGCGGATCGTGACCCCAACATCCATGTGCTCCAGCTCCCGCCAGAAGCGGACCTCGAGATCAATTCCCTGCAGAGGGCCGCCACGATCGTCCTTCAGAAATCCATCAAGGAAGGGTTCGGACTGGCGGTCTCCGAGGCGATGTGGAAGGGCAAGCCGGTCATCGGGGGAACCGCCGGCGGGATCGCGGCCCAGATCGTGGCCGGTGTGACCGGCTACACCGTCCGTTCCGCTGAGGGCGCGGCCTTCAGGATCAGACATCTCCTGAACAATCCTGGGTCGATTCACCGGATGGGCGGAGCGGCGCGCGAGCATGTCAGGCGGAATTTCCTGATCACGCGTCAGCTGAGCGATTACTTGACGCTGCTGAAGATTTTCACGGGTCCGTGAGCCCAACACGAGGCCTTTCAGCTCTGGTCAGTAAGACGAGCGCACGTGACGGCGTTGGGACAACAATGACTCACGAGACCGCATGGCACCGAGTTCGGGAGCAACTGGGAGATGTTAGGAAGGTCGAGATCCTCGTGGGAATTCCGACCTTCAACAACGCCCCGACCGTGGAGCACGTGGTGAAAACCATCGTGGCAGGGTTAGGCAAGTCATTCCCCCACGCCTCCGTGCTGGTCGTGAATTCGGATGCGGGGTCGCAGGATGCCACGCCCGAGGCCGTGAAACAGGCAGTCGCGAAGAGTATCCCCACCGCGCTCGTCCAACACCTGGCCGGCGGTTTCCATCCTGGTCCCTTCTCGCTGCACACGCTCTCGGAGTCTGGGGTGCCCGGTCGCGAACAGGCGTTTCGGGCGTTCTTTAGGATCACGGAAGAGCTTCAGGCGAAGGCCTGCGTCGTCGTTGACGCCAACGTCCGATCCGTGACTCCGGACTGGATGGAGTTCTTGCTCCAGCCGGTGATTGAAAAGAGTGCTGATTTTGTGGCCCCGCTCTTTCGGCGCCCAAGATATGAAGGCAGCCTTACGAATAGCATCGTCTATCCCATGAGTCGGGCCCTCTACGGAAAGCGGATTCGGTGTCAGAGTGGCGGCGGGTATGGGTTCTCCAGAAAGCTTTCGAGCCTGTACCTGAGCAAGGATGTCTGGGAGGGAGAAGCGGCACGGCTTGGGATCGATACCTGGCTCACGAGCGTTGCCGTCGCGGAAGGACAGGAAGTATGCCAGGCGTTTTTGGGGGACAAGATCCAAGATTCGAAGCTGAGCGGGGTCGACCTGTCAATGGTGCTCGCGCAAGCAGTAGGGGCCGTGTTCCATTACATGGAAGAGTATCAGGATGTGTGGGAAGACAAGAAAGGGTCGAGCCCGGTCCCTTTGTTCGGTGCTCCCTATGAGCAGGCTACCGAGACTGTCACGATCAACGTCGAGCGTTTGGTCAACGGATTTCGACATGGGCTTCGGGATCTTTTGCCGATCTGGGAGATCATTCTGGCCCCCGAGACGTTGGCCGGCATTCTGCCCCTGGGCCTGCTCGACGTGGACGAGTTCCACTTTCCCATGCCGCTGTGGGTCCAGACCGTTTACGACTGTGCGTTGGCCTATCATGAGAAGGTGCTGCATCGGGAACACCTGCTCAAATCCCTGACCCCGCTTTATCTCGGGCGAACCGCGTCCCTCGTCCTCGAGACGAGACAGGGCGGGCCGAAAGAAGTCGAAGGAGCCATCGAAACGCTCTGCGAGACGTTCGAGAGCATGAAGCCATATCTGACTCAGCGATGGAGGTTCCAATGAGTGACATGTGGCAAGAGGCCATGGTCGAGGCGTTTCGAGAAACCACCAAGCGGATCGCGCTCTTCTTGCCGAAACTCTTGGCCTTGCACACGTTCCTGGTGCTCGGCCTGGCCGCCGGCTGGCTCATCAAATTCCTCATGTTGCGCATTCTGAAAGCGCTCCATTTTGACCCTTTGTGCGAGCGGTTGGGGCTCGCTCTTGCGTTGGCCAAGGCCGGGATGAACCAGCCGGCCTCCCACCTGGTCCGCCGGTTGTCCTTCTGGGTCGTGTTTCTGTTGTTTGCCTTCATGGGCATCAACGCCTTGGACCTCCCGGCCACGGCCAATCTGATGAGCGTCATCATCGGCTTTCTGCCACATGTGCTCGCGGCGGTGGTGCTCCTCCTATTTGGCCTGCTCCTGGCCAATTTCTTCGCCGAGGCCGCGCTCATCGCCGCCGTGAACGCCCAGATTCAGGAAGCGCGGCTGATCTCCAACCTAATCCGGTGGGGTATTCTGATCTTTACGGCGGCGATGGTGTTGACGCAGCTAGGGATCGCCAAGGAGATCGTGGTCGCAGCGTTCTCCATTACGTTCGGCGGGATCGTGTTGGCGCTCGCCATCGCGCTTGGCCTAGGGGGCCGGAACATTGCCAGAGACCTGCTCGAACGGCGACTCCGTCAGAAGACGGTGGAAGAGGATGAGATGTCGCATATCTAGATCTCCTGAGACGAAAGGAAGCATCGAGATCGAATCTGTGGAGCAGAACGCGTTAGCGGCGCAGAGGCATCGCTCGAGCCGGGACGAAGTCCATGCGAGTCAGGCTCAGAAGGGAGGCGACACCGCGGATGAAGGATCGGGAAGGAAGATGGCGGACGGTCATTGAAGGAGTAAAGCCGGAGATTGACGGTGGGCGTTTCGCCATAAAGCGCACTGTTAGCGAAGAGGTCGTGGTGGAAGCCGATATCTTTACCGATGGCCATGACGCGCTCTCTGCCGTGCTCTTGTATCGAAGAGAGAGCCAGCCGCAGTGGACCAAGGTTCCGATGGAATTTCTGGTCAATGACCGCTGGCGGGGATCGTTCCGGGTCACGGAGCTGGGCCGCTATCGCTACACCTTGATTGCCTGGGCCGATCATTTCAAGACCTGGCGTCGTGACCTGGCCAAGAAAGCTGAGGCTGGCCAGGATGTCCTCGTGGATCTCCTTGTGGGCGCTCGGCTGATTGAAGAGGCTGGTCGTCGGGCTTCCAAGGAAGAGGGGCAGATCCTGCGGAAGTGGGCGGAGGACCTGCGTGCCGATGCCGAACCACAGTCAGCCAGGATCCGCTTGGCTTTGAGCGCCGAGGTCGCTGCGCTGATGGAGAAGCATCCGGACAGTCGTTTTGCCACGACCTATGAAAAAGAGCTGGCCGTCGTTGTGGATCGGGAGAAAGCCCGGTTCAGTTCCTGGTATGAGATGTTTCCGCGATCGTGCGTCTCAGAGCCTGGGCGTCACGGCACGCTCAAAGACTGCGAGGCACGCCTCCCGTACATTGCGTCGATGGGGTTCGACGTCCTCTACTTCCCTCCAATCCATCCGATCGGGCGTACGCACCGCAAAGGAAAGAACGGCGTGCCCTCCGGAACACCGACTGATCCGGGCAGTCCGTGGGGAATCGGCTCACAGGAAGGAGGGCACAAGGCGATCCATCCGCAACTGGGCACCTTGAACGACTTTCGGCGATTCTTGGACAAGGCGAAAGAACATGGCCTCGAGGTCGCGCTGGACGTGGCTTTCCATTGTTCTCCAGACCATCCCTACGTCAAGGAGCATCGGGAGTGGTTCAAGATTCGGCCGGACGGCACGGTGCAGTATGCGGAAAATCCGCCCAAGAAATATCAGGACATCTATCCCCTGGACTTTGAAACCGAGCAGTGGCAGGAGCTGTGGGAGGAATTGAAGCGGGTCGTGCTGTTCTGGATCGACCAGGGTGTCCGCATCTTCCGGGTGGACAACCCGCACACCAAACCATTTCCCTTCTGGGAATGGTTGATTCAGGAGGTCAAACAGGACCATCCGGACGTCATCTTTCTGTCCGAAGCCTTCACGCGCCCAAAGGTGATGTATCGGTTGACGAAGCTGGGCTTCACACAGTCCTACACCTATTTCGCCTGGCGCAACACGAAGACGGAACTGATCCAGTACTTCACTGAACTGACTCAAACAGAGGTCCGCGAGTATTTCCGGCCGAATCTTTGGCCGAATACGCCGGACATCTTGACCGAGCAGCTTCAACATGGCGGCCGACCCGCCTTCATGGCTCGCCTGGTACTCGCGGCCACGTTAGGAGCCAGCTATGGGATTTACGGCCCAGCCTTCGAACTCTGCGAGAATCGACCGCGTGAGGCGGGAAGTGAGGAATACCTGGACTCGGAGAAGTATGAGATCAAGCACTGGGACATCGACCGGGCCGACAGCCTGAAGGAGTTCATCGGTCGCGTGAACCGGATCCGACGCGAGAATCCCGCGCTGCACAACGACTGGAGTTTGCGCTTCCACTCGGTGGATAACGACCAACTGTGTTGCTACAGCAAGAGCACGCCCGACGTATCAAACGTGATCCTGGTCGTGGTCAATCTGAGTCACTATCACACCCACTCCGGCTGGGTCGAGCTGGATCTCGATACGTTGGGGCTCGATCCTGAACGGCCTTTTCAGGTGCAAGACCTGCTGACGAACGCCTATTACCTGTGGCAGGGATCGCGTAACTACGTCAAGGTCAACCCGCATTCCGTGCCGGCCCACATTCTCCTCGTGCGCCGTCGGCCCCGCACGGAGAAGGACTTCGATTATTACATGTGACTTCTGACCTCTAACATCTTGATTATGGAAAAGCGATGTTGACCGTCACAGAACGCTGGGACCGTGTTTGTGAAGGACAAGGAAAGGCCACTCTGGAGACGGTCTTGCCGAATGTCCTCAGGGCACGACGTTGGTTCGGCGGCAAAGCCCGTGTGATTCAGTCGGTTCGCATAGTCGAAGTTGTTCCCATTCCTGCTCGATCGACGAGCACGAAGCTTCTTTTTATCCGGGTGGAGTATCGAGAGGGCAATCCAGAGACATACACACTACCCGTGACCGCGGCCTTCGGGGAGGAGGCGGCTCAGATTCAGCGAGACTTGCCTCAGGCGGTTGTGGCCCCGCTCAAGGTCCAGGTGAAAGACCGCGAACAGACCGGAGTCGTGTACGATGCACTCTGGAATGCTGACCTGTCGCGCGCCCTCCTCGATGCCATCGGTCAGGGGTGCAGCTTCAAGGGTACGGAGGGCACCCTGATCGCGTCCTCGACGAAGGCCTATCCGGATCTGGTGAACGCCGTTGCCGACCTGGATCCGGCTGTGATGAAGGCGGAGCAGAGCAATACGTCCGTGGTGTACGGCGATCGGGTCATCCTGAAGCTCTACCGTCGACTTGAGAATGGGGTGAATCCGGACTGGGAGATTGGCCGAGTCTTGACCGCCATGACCTTTCCCTATAGCCCCCCAGTGGGCGGAGCGATCGAATACGTTCGATCAGACGGGGAGCCTGTCACCCTGGCGATCCTCCAAGCCTTCGTGCGGAACCAGGGGGATGCGTGGAAGCATACCCTTGAGGCCTTCGATCGTTACCTGAGGCAATCCCGGGCCCAGACGACAGCGCTTGACGGGACACCGGCGCCCCGGAAGCCACTTATGGAGATGGTGCACGAGGAAGTGCCCGCTCTGGCCCATGAGTTAATCGGCCTGTACCTCGAGTCAGCAGAGAGCTTGGGACAGCGAACGGCCGAACTCCATGTCGCTCTGGCGCAGTGTCGCGACAACCAGAACTTCGCGCCTGAACCCTTTTCGTCGGAGTACCGCCGCTCCCGCTATGAGTCCATGTGTCAACTGGCTGAGCGAACGTGCTCGCTTCTCAAGCTGCGACTCAACGATCTGCCATCCACCACGAAACAGGAAGCACGACGCGTGTTGGACTACGAGCCTGGGATCCTGGCTCGGTTCCGCGCTCTGTTAGATCTGGAGAGCAGCGCGCTGCGGATCCGTTGTCATGGTGACTATCACCTTGGTCAAGTGCTGTGGACCGGCCAGAATTTCATGATTATCGATTTCGAAGGTGAGCCGGCCCGTCCGCTCAGCGAGCGACGGATCAAACATCCTCCGATCTTGGATGTGGTTGGCATGCTGCGATCATTTCACTATGCTCCCTATGCCGTCCTGTTAGATCAGCGGTCTGATCCGCTTGCCGAGGACGATTTGGAAACGCTCGAGCCGTGGATACGGTTCTGGTATAGCTGGGTCAGCGCAGTGTTTCTCAAGGCCTATCTCGGAATTGCAGGACGCGCTTCGTTTTGGCCTCAATCACGGGACGAAGTGGAGATCCTTCTCGACGTGCATCTACTGGAGAAAGCGGTCTACGAATTAGGGTATGAACTCAACAACCGACCAGAATGGGTAAAGATTCCACTCCGAGGCATCATTCAGCTCTTGGATAGAGCCAGGGACGCAATATAACGATTGATGAGGCAGAACAGAAAAGATAAGGCTACGAATAGATAGATCTTCAACTGAGCAAGAGGTGGCGCGATGGCAAGTCCTCGATTTGGGATGATCGCACCTGACGACATCACGTTGCTGACCAAAGATGACCTCCATCTCTTCAACGAGGGGACTCATTTCCACTTGTACGAGAAGCTGGGGGCTCATCCCATCCGGCAGGATGGAGTGAAGGGCACGTATTTCGCCGTCTGGGCGCCGGCGGCGGAGCAGGTCTCGGTCATCGGAACCTTCAACGACTGGGAGAAGGGCGCGCATCCCTTGCGCCCGCGCGAGCAATCCGGGATCTGGGAAGGCGTCCTCTCCGGCGTCGGGAAAGGAACGCTCTACAAGTACCATATTCGCTCCCGACACGCAGGCTACCAGGTGGATAAAACCGATCCGTTCGCGCTGTTTAACGAGATTCCCCCCAAGACGGCCTCGATCGTGTGGGATCTGGACCATGCGTGGCGCGATGAGGAGTGGATGCAGAGCCGAAGTCAACGCAATGCCTTGCAGGCCCCCATGGCCATCTACGAAGTGCACTTGGGATCGTGGAAACGGGTGCCCGACGAAGGCAACCGCTCGCTGAGCTACCGAGAATTGGCCGCGACCCTACCGGAGCACGCCCAGCAGATGGGCTTCACCCATGTGGAATTTCTTCCAATCATGGACCATCCGTTCTTCGGTTCCTGGGGGTACCAGACGACAGGGTACTTCGCTCCCTCCGGGTGTTACGGCACTCCCCAGGACTTGATGGCTTTGATTGATGCCCTGCACCGGCATGGGATCGGGGTGATTCTGGACTGGGTGCCCTCGCACTTCCCGACCGACGAGCATGGGCTCGCCTTCTTTGATGGAACCCATTTGTACGAGCATGCGGATCCCCGCCAAGGGTTTCATCCCGACTGGAGTACCTTTGTCTTCAACTACGGGCGGAACGAAGTCAGGAGCTTCCTGCTCAGCAGCGCCCTCTTCTGGCTGGACAAGTACCACATCGATGGCCTGCGCGTGGACGCGGTTGCCTCGATGCTCTATTTGGACTATTCGCGGAAGGAAGGGGAATGGATTCCCAATCAGTATGGAGGGAGAGAGAATCTTGAGGCGATCTCGTTTTTGCGTCGCTTCAACGAAGAGGTGTACAAGCACCATCCCGACGTCCAGACGATCGCCGAGGAATCGACGGCCTGGCCGATGGTGTCCCGGCCCACGTACGTGGGCGGCCTCGGCTTCGGCCTCAAATGGGACATGGGCTGGATGCACGACACACTGGAATACATGAGTCAAGATCCCTATTTCCGGAAGTACCATCACAACAAGCTGACCTTCCGCATGCTCTATGCGTTCCATGAAAACTTTGTGTTGCCTCTCTCGCATGACGAGGTGGTCTATGGCAAAGGCTCCTTGCTGGGAAAGATGCCGGGAGATGACTGGCAGAAATTTGCGAACCTGCGCCTCCTCTTCGGCTACATGTACGCGCAAACGGCGAAAAAGTTGCTGTTCATGGGAGGCGAAATCGGCCAGTGGGGGGAATGGGCCCATGACCGTAGCGTGGAGTGGCATTTGCTGCAGTACGCCCCGCACGCTGGTCTGCAACGGTGGGTAGCGGACCTAAACCGACTCTACCGGAGTGAGCCAGCGCTCCACGAACGTGACCTGGATCCCGCCGGCTTCGAGTGGATCGATTGCAACGACGCGGAGTCGAGCGTCGTCAACCTCATCCGCACGGGGAAGTCCTCGGATGCCATCGTGTTCGTGGCCTGTAACTTCACGCCGGTGCCTCGCCCCAACTACCGCCTGGGCGCCCCGCGGGGCGGCTTCTGGAAAGAGCTGCTGAACAGCGACGCGGCAGAGTATGGAGGAGCTGGGTGGGGAAACCTGGGCGGGGTGGAGGCCGTCCCGATCCCCCTTCACGGCCGCTCGCATTCCATCACCGTGACGTTGCCGCCCCTCGCCGCAGTATTCTTCAAAAGCGAAGGAACCAGGGCATGACGGCGGAAGAGGGGCTAAACTCAGCCGAGCGAACGCGCCGCGGAGCGAGCTTTGTGAACAGCCTGCCGCCTAACCACAGGGGCCCCGGATCGAGGCCTTCGAATCGCCGACAAACGCGGATTCCCGGCGAACCGGGCCAAGTGGCTCGCGACGCGAGATGAGATCCACGCCCAGATTATGAGTCTGGGATATAATCGGACAATCGGCGCCTTTGTCCAGCATTACGGCAGCGAAGAGTTGGACGCCAGTGTACTAATCATGCCGTTGGTTTTTTTAGTGTTGTCGACGGAGCGATGAATGCTGTCCACACTCGATCAGATCAGGGAGCGTTTGGTGTCAGATAGCCTGGTCCGCCGATACCGCATCGGGAACGCGGTACCGGACGGTTTGCAGGGGCAGGAGGGTACCTTGAACCTCTGCACCTTCTGGCTTGTGGAGGCGCTGACCAGAGCCGGCCACTTATCCGAGACCAGGCTGCTCTTCGAAAAAATGCTGAGTTATGCCGATCACCTGGGGTTCTATGCAGAGGAATTGTCGCTAGCCGGAGAACGACTAGGAAACTTCCCGCAGGCCATCACGCACATGGAGTTTATCAGCGCTGCCTACAATCTCAACATGGCTCTCGAGAAGGAAATCGAAACTGGCTGGGGAGGGACGGAGATGCCCCACGTTTGCCGAACGCCAAAGGCGATGCAGAGACCCGTTCCGATTCATCTGGCATGCGACCAGGGTGAGATGGCCCCTTCGACTGAACTCCGGAGGGGAAAAGAGCAGGCGCACGCATGACTTCCGCGGCGACTCCTCTGACTCAAGAGACTGAGCACAAAGTTCATGAAATTGGCGAGACAGATGTTCTGGTGGGCATCCCCAGTTACAACAACGTCGACACGATCGGCCATGTGGTGCGCGCAGTCAGCGCCGGACTGGCCAAATACTTTGCCCGCTCGCGAGCCGTCTTGGTCAATTCAGACGGTGGTTCGTCCGATGGCACGCCTGAAGCTGTCGCCCGAGCGGTGGTGGATCTCGGAGCCCTGCTGATCAGTGAGCAACAGAGTCCGGTTCACAAGATCATCACGCCCTATCATGGAATCCCTGGCAAGGGCAGCGCGTTTCGGACCATCTTTGAGATCGCGCGACGGCTGAAGGCGAAGGCCTGTGCGGTGGTGGACTCGGATCTGCGAAGCATCACGCCTGAGTGGATCGAGTTGTTAGTCCGG
>Ga0184637_10000540_pt1 | contig 28184 bp, 19 predicted proteins | sample PLM3_127_b2_FD_133143 | JGI IMG/M metagenome (GOLD analysis project Ga0184637, IMG submission 133143) | Groundwater sediment microbial communities from an aquifer in East River, Colorado, USA - PLM3_127_b2 | ecosystem: Environmental > Terrestrial > Soil > Riparian zone | place: USA: East River... | reverse complement strand
TCCGGTTCGATGAGGGGAGGCTGGAAACCGGGTATGGTCCCCGGCCCTACGCGCCCGGCCGAAAGGCGCGGGACTGAGCTCGGGGGACCTGGAGCCACGGCGCCTGTCTCCTACTCTACAGAAGTGAGGATCGCAGCCCAGGACTCCGGAGCCCCGCCACCTGGGGCGGGCAATGGAGCCCGATTGCGACCGCTGACGACCGGGCCGAGAAGGGAAGGAACATGAGAGCACCGGTTGCCCTGGGCGCAGCCTGCCGCCCGAGCTGTTACCATTTCCGTGGCCGCAGCCTGCTCGTGTTCGCACTGGCGGCCGCCAACCGGCGCGTGACGGTGGTGCGGTAGGGTATGGGCACAGGGAACCGGCCATTCGGCTCCGAATGCGTGACATTGCAAAGTCACGTCATATTAGCGGCTATCCTCCTCGCGATCTCGCTCGTTCCCCCGGCCGCGGCTGCCGACCTGGACCTCGCGAGTGAGGCCAATACCACGATCTACGGAGGAGTCTACCCTGGCGGCGCCGGCGATCTCTCCGGCTGGGAACTCACCGCCGGAGACCTGGACGGTGACGGGAAGGCAGACCTCCTCGTCTCCGCCCCCTACGCCGACGGGCCTTCTGACACGCGCTTCTCGACCATGGACCTCTGGCTCTTCTTCGGACGCGACCGCGGCGACTTTCCAGGCCTGATCGATGCGACCGCCGCCGCTGACGTCGTCTTCTATGGGGGCTTCAATCTTTTGAACACCGACTCCCATTTCTCCGGCTGGGACGTGGCCTCTGGCGATATCGACGGCGACGGCTTCGACGATCTGGCGTTTTCCGCCCCAAACGCCGACGGCCCTTTCGGAGATCGCAACTCGACCGGCGCCATCTACATCTACTATGGTCGCCCGCGCGCAAGCTGGGGATCGGTGTACGACACCATGGGAGAGGTGGGTCCGGCCGCCGACATCGAGATCTATGGCGCCGACGAGAACGACTCGATCGGCGGCACCGACCTCGCCATCGACGAGGCCAATGTCTCGAAGAGCCTCGCTCTCGGCGACATTACGGGCGATGGCAAGGCCGAAATCCTCTTCGGCGCGGTCTACGCCGATGGGCCCGGAAACCTGCGCAACTCCTCGGGCGACGTCTACATCGTCTTCGGCAACACGCGCGAAGCACTGACCAACCTGATCACGGTTCGCCCCGAGGATCCGGGACGCCACGCCGATGTGGCTCTGTACGGCCGTTCGGACGTGGACTTCTTCGGCTTCTCTCTCGCCGTGGGCGATTATGACGGTGACGCGGTCGGGGACCTGGGGGTGGGCGCCCTCTACTCGGATGGCCCCGCCAACAATTTCCGCAACGGCTGCGGCGATGTCTGGATCTACTTCGGGCAGCCGGCCGCGGCGTGGGCCGCGTCCTATGATGTCGGCGCCGGCGAGTTCGACCGCACGATCCAGGGAAGGGCGGAGAACGGACACGCTCCCTTCCGGCTAGCCGCCGGCGATCTCGACGGCGACGGGAAGGACGACCTCGTCCTCTCGACTCCACACAACCGCATCCCGGTGCGGCCGAAGGCCGGCGAGCACCAGGTCCTCTTCGGGCGGGACCGCGGGGCGTGGCCGCTCGCTCTCGACCTGGCCACGGGCGCCGATGTTTGGTTCCAGGGGCGTGACAACACCGATGCCTGGGGGACCGTGAACGTGGCGCGATGGGAGATCGGCTGCGACGTTTCACTCGGGGATGTGGATGGGGATGGGCGCGACGATCTGCTGGTCGGGGCGAAGTTCGGTGACAGCATCAACAACAGCCGGCCGAACGCCGGAGAGGCGCTCCTGATCCTCGGGCGGCCGAGGGCCGACTTCGAGCCGGTCTACGACCTCGCGCTCGATTCAAGCATCATTGAGTCGAACCTTTGGGGAGCTGAGTTCGGCGTGACCGGCGACTTCTATCACTATGACGCGGCGGGTCATGCGGTCCTAATCGCGGATCTGACCGGGGACGGGACCTCCGACCTGATTCTCTCTGCTCCATTCGCCGACGGGCCGAGCAACTCGCGCCCCGAGGCCGGCGAAACTTACGTAGTCTTCACCGGCGACGCCGCCGCGGTTGCCGAAGGCCCGGCGCCCGCCCCCGCGCGCTCCCGCCTCGAGATCGCACCCAATCCGTTCCATGAGGCCGCGCGCATCTCGTTCTCGCTCGCCGCCACCGCCACCGAAACCCGGATCGAGATCTTCGACGCTCAAGGGCGGAAGGTGCGCAACCTCTTCGACGAGAGCGCCCCGCCAGAGGGAGTTTGCGCCGTCGTCTGGGATGGGAGGAACGACCGTGGCCAGCTCCTGGCTTCGGGCATCTACCTGGCCCGATTGACGACCGGGTCAGAGAGCCCGGTGACAACCCGGCTCGTGCTGGCTCGGTGAGCTGATGGGTAGAGCCGGGTGCACGGCTCTCCCCCCCCAAAAAAAAGAGAAAGGCGAGATCCATACCGAGATATGGGTCGACGTCGAAACGTCGATCCTGGGAGCTGCCAGTCGCTACTCCATCACGACGAGCTGCCGGGTAGCGGCGGCCCGGATCGCACTCCCCGCCGCGGTCTCCATCCGATAGAAATAGACTCCGCTCGGGACGCGGCCGCCCGCGAGGTCGCGACCGTCCCACGGCGCGAAATGGGATCCCGCTCCCTGCATCCCGAGATCCAGCACCCGCACCGCCCGTCCGGCCCCGTTGAAGATCGAGAGCCGCACGGCCGCGGGTCCGCTCAAGGCATAGGGGATCTCGGTCGAGCGATTCATGGGGTTGGGCCGGCTCTGGCCGAGCGCGAGTCCCCGAATCCCAGGCGCGGCCAACCCGGGTTCCTGAGTGATCTGCGTGACACCCGGGATGTCGAGTGCGAGGGTGAAGCCGCCATTGCCGAACTCGCGGGCGTGGACCGCCTTGCCGCCGCCAGCAGCCCGTGACCCGTCGTTCGAGATGTCGACGACCATGCAAGATCCTACCCCTGGAATCTCGTCATCCTCGACCGCGAACACCGGCACCGGGCTCGCGCGATCGAAGACCGCGATCACGTGGCCGAAGGTGCCGTTCAACCGACCCCACGAGCCGGCGATCCCACGCGAACCATCCGCATTCAGCTCCACCGAATCCACGTAGTCGCCGAAGTCGGAGTTCGTCCACAGCGGTGTGGGGCCGCTTGCGACGTCGTACATGACCACCCGCCCGAGGTCGGGGGTCGTGAACACCCAGGTTCCAGCCATCACCGTCGAGCCGTCATCCGAAACATCGACGGCGGTGATCCAGGTGATCGAGGGGATGACGTGACCCCACAGGGGGACGTACTGGGATCCGTCCCACTGGTGGACGCGGAGGAGGCGCGAGAAACCGCCGATCGCCAAGATGTTCCCGTCGCGCGAGACGCCGACGGTCGCCTCGGTCTCACCGGGAATGGCGACACTGCCGCGCAGTACTCCGGTCTGGCTGTCATACACATCAACTGCGGCCCGCGAGTTGACCGCCACCCAGTCGCCGTCGGCGGCGTAGCGCCCGCCCTGGACCACCCCGCTGAGGCTGACGTTGAAGAGATCGTTGCACCCCGGAGCGGTGTGGGCGTGGGTGAAGGAGGTGGTCGTGCCCATCATCGCGGAACCGGCGAACTGCCCCCCGATGTCGGGAGTGAAGGCGGCGATCCCCTCGGTGCCTGCCGGATGAGTCTCGCTGCAGACCGGCACGTTGCTCGCCGCGGTCCACGCGTAGAGCAAGTCCTGCCGGCCCGTACCGGTGATGACGCTGCCGTCGCCCGCGGCGTCAACTGGGATGAAGAAGCTCGAGCTGATGGGGAAGGTCCAGGCCGGCACTCCCGTGCCATTGGTGGCGTAGAGCGACACGCGGCTGTTGTTCAACCACCATCCGCCCACGACGTAGGCGCCGTCGCCGGTGATCGCCAGGTTCTGGGCGACCGCCGCCAGGTGGTTCTGGTCCACCCACAAGACGTTTCCGCCTCCACTCAAGGGCGGGATGGCCGGAGCCTCCTCACCGGGCGCGGAGGTCATCTCGGCGCCGACCGGAGCGCTTCGCACCGAGCGGGCTCCGGAGTCACCGCCCACCGTTTCGTGAACGACACCGGGAGCGGCCGAGGCAAGGGGAGGGGCGGGGGTCAAGGAAGCTACGAGAAGACCAATAGCGAGGGCAACCGCAACGGAGTGTCTCATCGCCGTTCCTCCTGGATGTTGGCGTCCGTTAGCGGCCGTCTAAATTGAAACCCATGCGGCCCAAAATGTCAAGATTGGATGACGAGGACTCTACGCAACAAGCTGCATAACGTGGTGAGAAAGAAGCGCGTCAGACTTCGTACAAATCCGGCTGCCAGGTGATGCCCAGCTCGCTCGGAGGCGCCATGTAGCCGAGGAGCGCCGATGAGGCCACCACCGCCGGGCTGGCTAGATAGCCCTCGCCCCCCACGCCCATCCGGTTCTGCCAGTTGCGGTTGAACGAGGTGATCGCGCGCTCTCCCTTGGCCAGCGCGTCGGGCCCTTGGCCGAAGCAGGGACCGCACCAGGACTCCCGGATCTGGCCTCCAGCCGAGCGCAAGACATCGGCGATCGATTCGCCGCCGAGCCGCGGATCCGGTTTCTCGATCAGCCTCTTCACCCCGCCTGACCCCGGAAAGATCACGAACGCGCGCGCCGCTTTCCGGTGGCCGGACTCGCGCGCCGACTGGATCACGAGCGCCGCCTGCAACAGGTCCTCGTAGCTCCCGTTGGTGCACGAACCGATGAAGGCTTTGTCGAAAGCCAGGTGCTCCTTCGCCACCTCTTCAGCGGGGTAGGCGTTCCCGGGACTGAAGGGCTTGGCGATCATCGGCACGACTTCGCTGAGATCGACGGTTTCGTCGATCTCGTAGGTCGCATGGAGCCCCGGCCGGATCGTGGGGTAGGGAAGGGCGGTCATGCCCTTCTCTCGATACCACGCCAAGGTGATTTCATCGGGAGCGAAGATCCCGTTCTGCGCCTCGCCCTCGGCCATCATGTTGGCGATCGTATTGCGGTAGGCGATGGGAAGCTCCAGGTTCTGATCGACGAATTCGACCGACATCCCTTGCGACTGCTGCGTTCCCCAGCGCTCGAGCACCCGGAGCACGATGTCCTTGCCGCTTACCCAGGGCTGAAGCTTGCCGGTGAAGACCACGCGCCGCGCCCGAGCCAGAGTGAAGTAGACATAGCCGGTCGCCCACCCGAACCCGAGAGTGGTCGAGCCCACCCCGATGCCCAGGGCGCCATAGGCGCCGTAGGCCCGACTGTGGGAGTCCGCGCCGGCAATGAACTGGCCGGGCATCACCAGGCCTTGCTCGGGGAAGTAGAAGTGGAAGATGCCATCGCCTGGAGTGGCGTAATGGGGCTTCTTGATGCCGTGCCGCGTCGCGAAGGCGCGCGAGATGGCGGTCTGGCGGTCGTCCGCCTCCTTGCCGGTGAAGGTGAAGTGGTCGTTCGCGACCGCCGCCTGGCGCGGGTCGATCGTGTTCCCACCGGTGATCTGATTGAAGGTGTGGATGGCGAAGGGCGCAGTTCCATCCGAGGCCGGGAGCAGATCGGCGTAGACGCGGAGGGTCTGCCCCGGCCTCACCGCCGCCTGCTTGTCCACCCGATGAGCCCACACAATCTGCTCGGTCGTGGTGAGTGATCGGGCGGTCTCGGGGTCGGGCCACTCGATCGCCGGCGACCTGGCCACTGACTCCCGGAACTCGCGCCGCCCGATGGCAAAGATGCCACCGGCCTGGCGGATTTCGTCCTCTTTGGGGGTGAGTGGCAGAGGCTTGTAGGTCTTGCCTTGGGTCTCATTGGTGAGACTGCGGGTGACCCGATCGAGAGCGAGCAGGTCGCCGTCGCGGGCGTCCGCCACTGCTTCCGGAGACTGCAGCACTTCGAGCCCGAGGTTCATGGCGTTGCGGCGAAAGATATCGCCCATGTTGTTGCCGCAGACGACCACGAGCTCGAGCCCCGCCTCCTCGGCGACGGCCTTGAGCCCGGCCGGGCTCATCTCGCGGGACGAGCCGATGGCAAAGCGGTCCCCCGCGACCAGGAAGGTCTCGCCGCGGTGCACCCGCTGGCGGAAATCGGGCATGAGGTAGTGGAACGCCCCCTCCTTCCACTTCTCGTCCAGCGAGTCGAGGCTTTCCGATACACAGTAGCTGGCGGGCGTGATCTGGTCGGTGTCGATCGCGTCGAGCTTCCGCCCCGGCCGTTTTGGGTCCCAGAAGATGAGCGCCCGACCACGAATCAGGGGCTGGGCGCCGCGCGATGCCACCGATTCGGCGCGCTCGACGGGGAGCGGATCGGCGAGGGTCACCCCCGGCTTGAGGCGTGCGGGCGTCAGGGTGGGCATGCTCAACTGCGGGGCACGGTCACCGGCGCGGGTTCCGGCGCCTTGGCCGCCGCCGCCGGCCTTGCCGCCGGCGTCCCGGCCATGGGCGTCTCGGACGCGGGCGTCCCTGGCAGCGGTGTTCCCGCCGCCGGCCTGCCGGCCACTCCGCCCGCTGACTTCTCTGGCAACCCCATGCTTCCTTCCTCTAGCCAGATTTGCTCGCCGGCAAGAACCCGCTGGGCCGCCCGATATTTTAGATCGTCGTCGTTGGCCCACAGATCCTGGAAGAGGCGCTTCACCCGGCGGCGCGCATCGCGGCAGAAGAGGTCGGCCAGAGCCCCGGCTTCCGCGGACTGGGGATGGCGGCGATCCGCCATCGTCCCGGCGCGCGAGAGTGAAGCCGCCATGGCGAAGAGGAGATTGGCGATGTCGACCATGCGAAACAGAAACGCTTGCTTCCGCTGGAGCTTCGCCCCGTGGACGAGCATCCCATGGAAGATCTCGCGCGCGAGCTTGCGGCAGTGACGCTCGACGAAGCGAAGATGCGGGGCAAACCGGCCGAACTCCCGGTAGCGAGGCCAACGACCCCAACCCAGCCAGCGGGTCGGATACCAGGCGGCGTAGAAGGCGGCCATCTGCGGCAAGGCGGCGAATCGATCTCCGAGGCTCTTGGCCGGATCGATCATGGCGCCGGCGACCTGGAGATGCTTGTCCACTGCTTCGCGCGCCATGAACAGATGCATGATCTCGCTCGAGCCTTCGAAGATACGGTTGATGCGGAAGTCGCGCATCATGCGCTCGACCCCGATCGGCGTATCTCCGCGCGCCGCGAGCGAGACCTCGGTCTCGTAGCCCCGGCCGCCGCGGATCTGCATGGTGTCGTCGATGATCTGCCAGCCCAGCGCCGTGTTCCATTCCTTGGCGGCCGCCGCCTCCAGGCGGATGTCGTAACCGCCGCGGTCGGCGAGGGCGCTCGCCAGATCGGATATCGACTCCATGGCAAAGGTAACGGCGGTCATATCGGCCAGCCGGTGCGCGATGGCCTCGTGCTTGCCGATCGGCTGGCCCCATTGAACCCGTTCGCCCGCCCATTGGCGGCAGATCTGGATGCAGAGCTTGGCCGCGCCGACGGCGCCGGCGGGCAGGCTCAAGCGGCCGGTGTTGAGGGTGACGAGGGCGATCTTGAGCCCGCGCCCCTCCTGCCCGATCAGGTTCTCGCGCGGCACGCGCACGTTCTTGAAGCTGATGACTCCGTTGGCGAGTGCCTTGAGGCCCATGAAGTGCGAGCGATGCTCGAGAGTCACTCCCTCCCAGGCGGTCTCGACCACGAACGCGCTGATCTTCTTGGTCCGGGGGTCACGAGCCATGACGACCAGGAGCTCGGCGAGCGTCCCATTCGTGCACCAGAGCTTCTCACCGTTCAGGATGTAGGCCGTGCCATCGGGAGTGAGCTCGGCGCTGGTGGCGAGACTCGCGGGATCTGATCCCACGGCAGCCTCGGTGAGAGCGAAGGCCGAGATCGCCCCGGCGGCACAACGCGGCAGGTACTTTTGCTTCTGCTCCGGCGTGCCGAAGAGCTTGAGTGGCTGGGGGACCCCGATCGATTGATGGGCGGAGAGCAGCGCGGTGAGGTTCCCGTCGTAGCTGCCCAAGAGCTGCATGACCTGGCAGTACTCGGTCTTGGTGAGTCCGAGGCCCCCATATTCGACCGGGATGATCATGCCGAAGGCGCCGAGACGCCGGAGCCCGTCGAGGACTTGCGGCGGGTACTCACCGGTCGAATCGATCGCCACCGGATCGGTGTGATGGCGCAAGAACTCCTTGAGCCGCTGGTAGAACTCGACGAATGCAGGGCGATCCGGAACTCCCTCGGCGGGGTGCGGATGGATGAGGTCGAAGCGGAAGTTGCCGAGAAAGAGCTCGCGCATGAAGCTCGGCTCCGTCCACTCGGCCTGCCGAGCCGCCTCGGCGACGCGCCGCGACTCGAGCTCGCTTGGATGATGTCCGCCGGTCGTGCTCATTCCCCCATCCCGTTCGGCGCCTCACCGGCGCCAGGAGCCCCTCGAATGCGCCAAATGCCCGATACCCAGACGCCCACTACCCTAATACAATGTCGTGCCCGCAGGGGGGCATCTTGAGTCTCGGAAGTTCCGCCGAGCTCAGACTATCACGACTGGGTGAGGAGACGATCCATGGGCGAGAAGACGCACCGGTTGGCGACGGTGCTGGCTCTTTCCATCGCCGCTTGGATCGGCGCGGGGCCCGCCGCAGGCCCCGGCGGTGCAGTCGCAGCAGATACGGCCGGTGCCACCGGCAATGCCGCCCAGACGAAGGCGATTGCCGCTCAGACGGAGGCGATCGCCGCTCAGACGGAGGCGATCGCCGAGCAGGTGGCCCGCCTGCGCGGGCTCGAGCTCCGCCATCGGGTTCCGGTCCGTGTCCTCTCCCTGGCCGAATTCGAGGGCATGCTCCGCCAGAAGCTGGACGTCGAGCTCTCCGACTCGCGAGCTCGTGGCCTCGACCTTGCCCTCCAGGCGCTGGGATGGGTCGAACCGCCGTTCAACATCCGAGAAGCTTTCCTCAGTCTGATCGTGACCCAGGCGGCAGCCATTTACGATCCCGAAACCGATGTCTATCTGTTTATCGAGGGGGTGGCCGACTCCCAGCTCGTGGACATGATCTCGAGCCACGAGCTCGTGCATGCGCTCACCGACCAGCACTTCGACCTCGATCGCCTGATCATGCGGCCGGCTCGTGAGGGCCGGCTCACCGAGGACCAGGTTCAGGCGATGCGCTTTCTGGTCGAGGGCGACGCTACCTACATCATGATGTTGCGCACCGTGATGGGCATGCTGGGGCGAATGAAAGCCCTGGCGCCGGGTCAATCGATTGATGAGGCCACGCTCGCTGCCACCCTGCGCACTTCGCTCGAGACCCTTGCCGCGATGCCATACTCGACTCAGGTCGAGTCGATGCTCGCCGGGGCCGCGGCGCTCGGCGGGCGCCTCGGCGCCTCGGTTGCGGCGCTCGACTCGCTGCCGGTGGTGTTGGTGCGGCCGCTCCTCGATGCCTATTTGCGGGGCGCCTTGCTGATCGCCGACTTGAGGGCCCGGGGCGGTTGGGCGTCGGTCGATTCGCTGTATCGGAACCCGCCCGCATCCACCGAGCAGGTGCTCCATTTCGAGAAGTTGTATCCGCAGCGCGATGCGCCCCGCACTCCGGTCCTGGAAGCTCCGGCGAGCCGCGGCGCCCGCAGCGCGCGCATCCTGTGTGAGGAGACCCTGGGGGAGCTCTACGTCCGGACGCTCTTCGAGGCGGGGGGGATGGCCGATGAGGCGGCGGCACTCGCCGCCGGCTGGGACGGCGATCGCCTGGTGGTGGCCGAGAGCGACACCGCGTGGAGCGTCGTCTGGATCACGCTCTGGGACGGAGAGCTGGAGGCATCGGCGTTCGAGGATGGGCTCAGGCGCCACCTCGGGCGGCGAGCCGGTGCAACGGCCCGCGGTGAGAACCGTTGGGACGTGCGGGGCCGGCCGACCCTGGTCGCGCGGCTCGGCGAGCGAGTGGCGATCGTGCAGGCCGGCGATTCCAAGACCACGGAAGAGCTGCTTGGCCGCGCCTTGCGGGGTGGTGCCGTCGATGCTCGCCCGGCCAACCGGCCGGGGAGATGACGCTTCGGCTGTGGCTGACCATGGCGTGCGCGGCGCCCTGCTGGTCGCGCTCCTCGCCGCACTCCTCTGGGGCACGCATTTCACGCTGATCTTTCGCGGGCTCGAGTCGAGCGACGCCTTCAGCTATGCGCAGATTGCCCGCAATCTCGCGCGCGGGAACGGCTATGTCACCCAGGAGTCGATGCCCTATGAGCTCCTCCTGTTCAAGGATGTACCTCATCCGGAGCTCATGCACCCGCCGCTCCAGGCGCTTGCCGTGTCGGGTTTGTTCGCGATTTTCGGACCTCGGGACTGGGCGGCGACCCTTCCCGGAGCGTTCAGCTACCTATTGACCGCCGCGCTCGTCTACCTCGCGGCCTACCGCTGGGCTGGACCGCGAGCTTCGGCCCTGGGAGCCGCCCTCTTCCTCGTTCATCCCGGCTCGGCTCACTACGCCACCAGCGGCCTGGCCGAGCCCTTGTACGGAATGCTGCTCACGGGTGCCATCGTGCTCATCGCCGCGTGCACCCGCCAAGCCAGGTGGCCGCTCGTGCTGGTCGCCGGCGCGGCGCTCGGGCTCACCGACCTCGCCCGGGAGACGGCACGGTACCTGTTGCCGGTCGCCGCCGTCATGCTGTGGGGTGAGAAGCCCGGCCGGTGGGCGAGGTTGGGCGGTTTGGCGGCTGGGTACTTGCTGGTCACCTTTCCTAACTACGTTCGGATCGCCGCCGCGACCGGAAGTCCATTCACCAACTACGGGCCCTCCATTCTCATGTCCGACATTCCCCCTTTTCACGGGCTCAAGTGGTACCGATCCATGTCCACCATCGACCCGTTGTCTTACCTGAGCCATGCGCCTCACCTGCTGGCGCGCAAGGTGGGATTCAATCTGCTCTTTCTTGGCGGCACATTGGGCCAGATGCTGTCACCCATCCTCGTGATCGGCGCTCTGGCCGCCGGGCGGTGGGCTCCGCACTCCGAGGCACGGCGGGCGGCGGTCCTCACCGGAGCGGCGCTCCTGGTCCAGACGATGGTGAGCCTGGTTTTTCTCATCGACCTGCGACACTTCGCACCGTTCTTGCCGCTCCTGGCGGCTCTGTCCGCCGCCTCCGCTTTAGCGTTGTGGTCGCGCCACGGGCGGGTGGGGCGGGTGGTGATTCTCGTCGCCCTGGCTTGGGTGTTCTGGACCCAGGGCCGCGACCGGGTCCTCCAGTTCCGGCCCCGGTCCGAGGACTACCTGGCGCGCCGGGCGGAGGAGCGAGCCGCCGGCGAGTTTGTGGCGCAGCGCACCGGGCCCGATGACCTCATCATCAGTGACATCTCAGAGATCGTGGCCTGGTACGCGGACCGTCGATCGGTGTGGTTCCCGCTCGATGAGTCGCTTCTGGCCCGCTTTCCGCGGGGGGCGCGCGGCGAGCACTACCTCTTCCTGACCAGCTTCCGCATCGCTCCGGAGCCGGCCGTGTCCCCGTTCGGCGTGCACCGCCCGGAGCCGTGGCTGCGTTATCTCTCGAGCCCTACGGCGCCGCCGGGTTTCGAGCCGGCCGGCGAGCTTCGGGTTCGAGAGCTCCGGGCTCGCCTGTTTCGACGAGGCGAGACGCCGGTCGCCGGACGCGGAACCTTGCGGTGACGAATCGGCGGGCGAACAAGGCAAGATAACCGGCGGTGGTGCGGGGGATGTTCATCTTGCTTCGGCCTTGCCGGCGTGAGTGGTCGAGGACCATCGGCACCTCGGCGACCTGGAGTCCGGCGGCTCGGGCCATGGCCAGGAGCTCGAGCATGCACTCGAATCCACTAGAGCGGAGGAGAGGCCGGCCATGAGCGCGAGCGAGCGCTCGCAGGGCGCTCGCCCGATAAATGCGAAAGAAGGAGCTGAGGGTGTGGATCTCCCGCAAGTCGAAAATCAACCTCGCCGCGGCGTTGGCGCAATGGCTGACGAAAATGCGTAACGGATCGGTGGTAGCGACTCCGCCCCCGGTGAGATAGCAGGAGGCGAGCACCAGATCATTGCCTTCGGCCAGCCGCACCACCATGTCGGGCAGGATGCTCAGATCGCTGGTGCAATCGGCCTCGAGGGTGACGACAATGTCATCGTCATCGAGGCGGTCGAGCAAATGCTCGAAGCCGGAGTTGAACGCTGCGCCGACTCCGCGGCGGGTGGCGTGAGTGATCTGTGAAACGGGAAAAATCTCCGCCAGACGCTCGATCGCCTGCGGCGAGTCGTCGGTGCTGCCGTCGTTGATCAGGATGACGTCGTAGTCGGCGCCGAGCTGCTCGGCGGCGGCGGCGATTTCGCGCATGAGGTTGGGCAGATTGGCAACCTCGTTGAGCATCGGAGCGAGGAAGTGGAGGCGGGCGGTCCGGGGCGCGAGGGCCGGGGAAGGTGGCCGGGGCGCGAGGGCCCGGGAAGGTGGCTGGGGCGCGAGGGACCGCTGCCAGGCGATCGTCCGTCGCAGCCCTTCCTCCAGCGGAACGCGCGGTGCGAATCCTATGCGGTCGCGAAGGCGATCGAGGTCCGGTTTCCGCTGCGAGACGTCTTCGTAGTTGCCGAAGGCCCGATAGGGGATCAGACGCACTTGCGGCGGGTCGTCACGGACGAGACGCCAGCAGAGATGGGCGAGCTCGAGGATCGTCGTCGGCTGGTCGCCGCCGAGGTTGAGGACTTCGTTCTTGACCGTGGGATTCTCGATGCAATGCACCAACGCCTCGATGTAGTCGTCGACATAGGTGAGACAGCGGGTCTGGGATCCGTCGCCGTGGATGGGCATCGGCATTCCGGTGAGGGCGCAGCGGATGAACACCGATTGGGGCCCGCCCCACCAGGTCTGGTTCTGATACGGCCCGTAGCCTCCGAACAAGCGGATCGCCAGGAAGTCGAGACCGAATCTCTGTTGATAGGCGAAGAGCAGCTGCTCCACATAGATCTTGCTGATGGCGTAGGCCCAGCGCCGGACGTTCGGCGGGCCCATGACCAGCGGACCGTCCTCGACGAAGGGCAAGGCGTCGCTCTTGCCATAGACATCCGAGGTCGATGCGGCGATGATTCGCGCCCGATCGAGCCGGGCCGCTTCGAGGACGTTGCGAGTCCCCTCGGTGTTGACGACCAGAGTGTCGTAGGCGTCGCTGTAGCGGGGAATCTTGTGGGCGGCAAGGTGGACGATGACTTCCGCTCCCCCGGCGGCGCGGCGAACGGCGGCCAGGTCGCGGATATCACCGCGGATGAAGCGAAATCGCGGGTCGGCGAGGCACTCTCGAATGTTCTCTTGGCGCCCGAACGACAGGTTGTCGATGCCGACCACCTGGTGGCCGCGGCTCAACAATTCCCGGAGTAGGTTGGAGCCGATGAAGCCGGCGACTCCGGTGACCATGATGCGTGACATCAGGGGGGAGCGTAGCGGCGGGGCGAGAGCCAAGTCAATCCGGAGGGGTTGACCGATGCAGAGACGCTCGCTGACTCGCTGGCTCGCCGGAGCGGTGATCGCCTTTGGGCTCCTCTGGGCTGGAATCGATTTGTGGGCCCCGCGGTCGACCGATATCCGGAGCTTCGACCCCGATGAAGTCGCTCGACTCGATGCGGCGATGTGGCGCTCGTACTACGACCGGCAGCGGCTGCGTCTGTTCGGTCAGCTCGCCGAGCTCCTACGAAACCAGTACCATCTGACACCGCTCAAGTCCCACCTCGCCGCGTACGACGCGGCGAAAGCCGCATTCATGTTCAAGGGCGGCAGCTCTCGGGTCGAGTATGCGAGAGCGCTGCCCAATCTCGTGCGCTTCTATGCTGCCATCCGCAGGGGGAGCAATGTGCCGTTCGATGTGGATCGAGCGGCCCGACTCGAGCTCGAGTGGTGGATTGTTCATCGCGAGCGTTCGCCACAAGCTCCCGACAACCTTGCCCGGGCGCTCGCCGAGTTGCAGGCCGAGATCTACCGTGTCCCCGTGGAGCAGCTGGCGGAGCACGCGCGCCTGCGCGCGGAAGCGATGACGATCAGAGATGAGAAGGCCCTCTCCGGCGACCTGGCCGAGGAAGACTGGAAGCAGATCGAGGAGGGACTTCTTGCCTCCTGGAAAGCACTCTCTCGCGCCGTGAATTGAGCGATCGTCCCCGCCCCTGGATGGGCGTGGCCGACTGCCGACACCCAATTCGGGAAGCGAAAAGGCCAGCCAATGTTTTCAGCCCGACGACGACATTCTGAGTAAGAAGGCGTCCGAGAACCCCCCTCCTTCCCGGACGTCTGTGGCAGTCGAAGAGGTGGAAACAAAGTTTCGGTACGAAGGAGGGAAATGCCATGCGTACAAGAATGATGATTCTCGCTGCGGCGGTCGTGCTTGCCCTAAGCGCCAACGCCGCCCTTTCTCAGCCGGATCCGGATGAAAGCATATGGGGCCCCCGGGTGGGGCGAAGCCCCAATAACGTTGGAGTGGCTGGCGGCTTCGAGTATCAGTTCCGTGGGCGGCTCATTGATGCCGGCGGCTTCGACGTGCCCGGCTTTCCGCCGGCCCTGGTCGAGCTCCGAATTCTGGCACCATGCCAGAATCCGGTGGTTTTGAACCCGGATGCAGCCTCGGATGCGACGGGTCTTGTCGTGTGGGGGCCGGTACCCCTCAACCAGGGTGGGGGAGCATGTGCCGCGGCCGGTGTGGTGGAGATCTGGGTAGACGCGGACGACGATGGGTTCGCCGCGGGCGATCTCTTTGCAGTTCGCGGCCAGGTGACCAGCCCGGACGAAAACGGGGACGGGTTGGTGGCCTTGAACGACTTGGTCGTCTGGCGGACTGCGTTTAACGCCGGGGCGCCCCTGCACCGAGGCGACCTCAACCGGGACGGGATGATCACGATCGCCGACCTCGTCTTCTTCCGGCAGCACTTCCTCGCCGGTGCTCTACGGGATGGAGGAGACGGAGCCGCGCTGGCTCCTGCCGCCCTGGACCCCGCCGAGGCTCCCAGCCTCGAGAATGCCACCTGGGGGACGATCAAGTCGGCGTATCGGTGACCCGGTGGGGGTCCTCGAACCAATCGGAAGGCGCCCGGGGCGAACCCCGGGCGCCGCGTCACCTCACTTCTTGTCACATCATGATTGTGGAGCGCCTACGCCGGAGGCTCCCAGAGCTCGAACCGGTTGCCCTCGGGATCCATGGCCCACCCGAAGCGGCCGTACTCGGACTCATGAACGCGGGGATCGACTTCTACCCCTTCGGCCCGGAGGGCGGCCAATACCTGGTCCAAGTCGCGAACTCGATAGTTGATCATGAAGGGCGCGGTGCTGGGCTCGAAGTAGCGGGTCTCGCCGGAGAAGATCGACCAGACCGTGGCCCCCTTGCGCTCCGGGGCGACCAGCTCGCGCCACTCGAAGCTCACCCCGCCCCATTCCTGCACATCGATGCCGAGGTGCCGGCGGCCTGCCCTGGCCTTGACCCGGACCGACCGGTTGTGTAACCTCCGGCCGGTCAACGTGCTCCGAAAGGGAGGGGGTCTTCATTGAACATTCTCCTATACAATCCCGACAACGGAGTCACCCGCAACTACATGCCCCACCTCTGGATGTTTCTCTTAAAATCTCTGGTCCCTCCCGGTCACCGAGTCCACCTCATCGATGCAAACGCAACTCCCATTGACGAAGCGGGTCTCGCCCGGTTCATCCGCGAGCACGACATCGGACTCGTTGGCATCGGGTTCATGACCCGGATGGCGGCCAAGGCCTTTCGCATGGCGCAGGCGGCCCGGGCGGCCGGCGCCAAGGTCGTCATGGGCGGCCCGCACGTGACCGAGATGCCGGACGAGGCCCTTGGACGGGACGGGGGCCCTCGCTATGCCGACGCAGTTGCGCTCGGCGAGGCCGATCAGACCTGGCCGGGCCTGGTCATGGACGCTGAGCGCGGCGAGCTCAAGGAGATCTACGCCCCGCTTGACGCCTCGGGCAAAGAGCAGAAGCCCTCTCTCAGCGATTATCCGCGGATCCCGTGGGATCGGATCGACCTCGATTCGTTTAACCTGATCAACCTCATGCCGCGCGCCGCTCTCCGCGTGTTCGAGCGGTTCGGAATGCAATGGAAATGCTTCCACATGCTCCCTCTCGAGACCGGACGCGGTTGCCCGTACGGATGCGAGTTCTGCACGGTCACGGGATTCTTCGGTGACTCGATCCGCTTCCGCAGCAACGAGAGCGTGGTCGAGGAGCTGCTCCTGATCAAGCGGGTCGAGAAGGAGCGGCGGGGCAAGATCGCGGTCTTCTTCATCGACGACAACTTCGCGATCAATGTGAAGCGAACCAAGTCGCTGCTCCGGGACATCATCGCCGCCGGCGCCCAGGTGCCTTGGGTGGCTCAGATCAGCATCAACCTGCTCCGAGACGATGAGCTGCTCGACCTGATCCGCGACAGCGGGGGGAAGTGGATCTTCTGCGGTCTCGAGTCGATCGACGACGAGAATCTGAAGGGCGTCGCCAAGGGGTTCAACAAGCCGGCGGAGTATCGCGGAGTGCTCGAGCGTCTGGCCCAGCGGCGCGTCTACGCCATCACCTCATTCATTTTCGGAATGGACGGTGACCGCGTTGGGGCCGCTGAGCGCGTCCTCGACACGATCGAGCACTGGCCGCCGGGTCTCCCGGTGTACGGTCTCCTCACCCCCTATCCCGGAACTCCGCTCTACGACAAGCTCGCCGCCGCCGGCAGACTAACTCGCCCCCGGCACTGGTTGGATTTCGCCCCTTTCCACATGGCCCACACCCCGGCCGGAATGGACATCGAAGCGGCCCAGGCGGAGGTGGCTCAGGCATGGGCCGGCTCGTACGATGCCCCGGCGATCGCTCGCGCGCTCGACCGCCTCAAGGACCAGCCGCTCCCGGACCGCATCGCCCATCTTTTCGCGCGGCTAGCCTTCAGGGGGATCTATTTCCCCCAGATGACCTGGTCGGAATGGACGGGAGTCGTTTTTGACAACCGGCGCCCGATCCTCGGTCTGCTGCGAGAGATGGGTATGATGAAATTGCGGCGGACGTTCAAAGGGGCCGAATCAGCCGCGCACACTTAAGATCGCCTGGGTGAATTTAGCCAGATTTCGCTGATTGGAGGCGTCGCCTCATCTCCGCTGCGGCTGGGGCCTTTCACGACCGGACGGGCCCTGATAAACTTCTCCCTGCTAACCTTCCTTAGTGTTCGAGTATCACGAGTGTTTGAGCATCACGCCGGAGTGCACCGCCTGGGAGGTCCGGGCTCAACCGTCGAGGGCGAGATGGAACCATTCGATTCTCTTTTCGGGAAGCAATCGGGACGCGCAGCGGGCTCGCCCTGGGTTCGCCTGGCCGTGACGATGCTTTGCCTCTCCTGGGCTGCCAGCGCTCTTGCTGACGCCTACGTGGATGGAGAGGTCATCGTCAAGTTTCGTGCTGGAGTCCAAACGGAAGCGATCGGTGCGGTCCTTGCGCGCCACGGGTGTGCGCTCCGAGAGCAGGCTCCTGGGCTGGGCATCATTCTCGCTTCCTATCCGGACGCCAGGCCGGTGAACCAGGTGGCGGCAGAGCTAGCCGCCGATCAAGCGTGCGAGTTCGCGCATCCCAACTACCTGGGCGAGGGCGGCTTCGTCCCCAACGACACCTCCTTCAACCTCCAGTGGCATCATGAGAACACAGGACAGTCGGGAGGGACGCCAGGCGCTGACCTCGAGTCGGTTCCCGGTTGGGACTTGAGCCGTGGCTCCTCCTCCGTGGTGGTTGCGGTGCTCGACAGTGGCATCGACTCCGATCACATTGAGTTCGTGGGGCGCTACCTGCCCGGGCACGACTTCGTCAACGAGGATGCCAACCCCGAGGACGACCATAGCCACGGAACCTACGTGACGGGACTCCTCGCTGCCTCTGCCAACAATGCGTTCAGTGTTGCGGGGGTTGATCACTTCTGCACCATCCTCCCGGTCAAGGTTCTCAACGCCAACAATGGCGGCACAACCATGGACCTCATCCAGGGCCTGGATTACGCCGCGGCGCAGGGCGCCGATGTCATCAGCATGAGCCTCATCAACTACCCGGGCACCGCCGGCCTGCAGACCGCACTGCAGAATGCGCGGAACGCCGGATCTCGGCTCATTGCGTGCGCCGGCAACGGTGGTATCGGCAACGCCGACGTCTCATGGCCGGGTGCTTCGCCGCTCACCATCTCGGTGGGCGCCACCGATCACAACGACGCCCGCGCCTCCTACTCCGGGACCGGCCTTGCCCTGGACGTTGTAGCTCCCGGCCACAATGTCCGCACCGTGCGGTACAACACGAACCAAGAGGGCGTGGTGTTCTTCAGCGGCTGCTCGGGGGCCACCCCCGTTGCCGCCGGGATCGCCTCCCTCGTCCTCGCCATCGACAACGCGTTCACGCACGACGACGTCATGAATTTGCTCATCGCCGGAGCCGACGACCAAGTCGGCTTGCCCGGCGAGGACACCCCGGGCCGGGATAACTACCACGGGCACGGGCGGGTGAACATGCTTCGCACTCTGCAAGCGGCGGTGGGAAGTTCTGGAATCGCGGACCTCGCCGTCTCTCCCCGCCCGCTCGGGCTCACCGTATCGCCGAACCCCGTGCGTGCCCGCGCTGACTTCAGGTTTGAGGCGGTGCCCGGCTCGTTCGCGGCGATCGAGATCTTCGACGCCCAGGGACGCTTCGTCGAGCGGTTGCTACCCGACCCGGAACGCTCGGCAGAAAACCTGGCGTGGACTCCCGGTCACGCCCTGCCTGCCGGGGTGTATTTCGCCCGGCTCACGGCTCGCGAGCAGGTGGCGGTGATCAAGTTCGCCTTCGTGCAGTGAACGGACGGGCGGCAGCGGCGCGCTTAGCGGCTCAGGGCGGGGGAGTGGCGGCAGTCTCGCCTCGTGCGGCGCCCGCGCGGCTGGGCCGCAGCGCTCGCACCCAGCCGCGCATCCTCACCGCCGCGCCGTCAGTCGCCACAAAGAAGGCGGGCACGACCAGGAGGCTCAGAGCCGTCGAGACCACGAGCCCGCCGATGACGGCGATGGCCATGGGCGTGCGAATCTCCGAGCCGGGCCCGATGCCGAGGGCCGGCGGCAGGGCGGCCATCATGGTCGCGACCGAGGTCATGAGGATCGGCCTGAGCCGCCGGGGCCCGGCAGCGAGCATCGCTTCCAGCGCGCTCTTTCCTTCTTCACGCCTCTGCCGCGCATAGTCGACGAGGATGATCGAGTTCTTCTTTGAAATCCCCAACAGGAGCAGGAGCCCGATCATGCTGAAGATGTTCAAGGTCTTCCCGGTGAGCCAGAGCCCCATAGCTGCTCCAGCCACTGACAGGGGCAGGATCGTGAGCACGGTGATCGGATGGAGCAGAGAGTTGAACTGGGAGGCAAGCACCATATAGGCGACGGCGATGCCAAGGAATAGGGCAAATAACAGGCTACCCATGGACTCGCGGAAGGCGACGCTCGCCCCCCCGAGGACCAACTGATATCCGACCGGGACATCCTGGGCCAGCCCCTCGATCTTGGCGAGCGCCTGCTGCTGCGAGCGCCCCGGGGCGACGTTGGCGGAGATGGTGATCGCGCGCTCGCGGTCGCGCCGGGTGATGGCCTGGAGCGCCGGCCGCTCCTCGGTCGTCACCACCGCCGCGAGGGGCACGAGGTCCCCGCTCGCGGTCCGCACCCGCAGGCGCACCACGTCCTCGGGTCGCGCGCGCTGGGCGGCAAGCAGGCGCAACCGCACGTCGATGCGCCGCCCGCCTTCGCTGTACTTGCCCACCCGCACGCCGCCGACCAGGGCGTTGATCGCAGTCGCCACGTCCTCGACCGGGATCCCCAGATCGGCGCAGCGCGCGCGGTCCGGCAGGATCCTGAGCTCCGGCATCCCGACCTGATAGTCGGTGTCGAGATCCACGACGAGCCCGCTCGCCTCGAGGTCTCGCATCACGTCGCCCGACAGCTCAACCAGCCGGTCCCAGTTCGGCCCGCGCACCGAAAACTCGACTGGAAAGCCGCGCCGGGCGGTGAAGCCCTGCTGCGATGGGTCCTGCACCACCGCCCGCACCCCCGGGATGGCATTCAGCTCTCGCCGCGCGATCGCGGCGAACTCGAGGTGCGACATCGATCGTTGGCCGGGAGGGACGAGGGTGACGAAGATGACGCCGCTATTGACGCCCGAGCCGCCGAAGCCGCCGACTACGGCGAAGCAGCGTTGCACTTCCGGGCGGCTCATGACGAAGGTCTCGGTTTTCTGGAACAAGCGGTCGGTCTCGCCGAGGTCCGACCCCACCGCGGTCTGCAGACGGATCATGAGGCGGCTCTGATCCTGGGACGGGACGAACTCGGCCGGCAGCGAACGCAAGAGCAGCACCGAACCGACGAACAGGAGGGCACCCAGGCCGAGCACGAGCCGCGACCGAGCCAGTGCGCGATGCAGCGTGGCCAGATAGGCCCGCTCGAGCCAGGCGAAGGCCTGATCCACACGGCGTCCGATCCGTCCTCGTCCTTCGCGGGAGGTGGTGAGGATCTGGGCGCAGCGCGCGGGGGCCAAGGTGATGGCCTCGATGTAGGAGAGCAGGACGGCAACGCAGAGCGTCACACCGAATTGCAAGAAGAAGCGGCCGACCACACCCTCTACGAACACGACCGGGACGAAGATCGCGACCACCGCCACCGTCGCCGCCAACGCCGCGAAAGTGATCTCGGCCGTGCCCTCGCGGGCGGCGCGCACGCGATCCTTTCCCATCTCGCCGTGCCGGAAGATGTTCTCGAGGACCATGATCGCGTCGTCCACGACGATTCCCACCGCCAGCGCCATGCCCAGCAGGGTGAATGTGTTGAAGGTGTAGCCAAGGAAGTAGATCACCGCCACCGTACCGAGCAGCGACATCGGGATCGCCAGCACGACGTTGAGCGTGCTCGACAATGAGCCGAGGAACAGCCAGCAGACGAACGCGGTGAGGATCACCGCCAGAATCAGCTCGAACTGGATCTCATGGACCGATTCCTTGATGAAGCGGGTCGAATCGAAGTTGATCCCGACCTCCATCCCCTCGGGCAGCGTCGACTGAATCTCCGCCAGTGCCTTATGCACGTGCTCAGCGACGGCGACCGCATTCGCTCCGCGCTGCTTCCTGATCCCCAGCCCCTGGGCCGGTTCGCCGTTGACCCGGGCCATTCGGCGCAAATCCTCGAATCCGTCCTCGACCAGGGCGACGTCGTCGAGGTAGACCGGTGCCCCACGGGCGCTGCCGACCACGATCCGGCGGAAGGCCTCGAGGTCGAACGCTTCGCCGAGGACCCGAACGTTGACCTCGCGCCCTTCCGTCTCCAGGCGACCGGCGGGCATTTCGACGTGCTCGCGACCCAAGGCTTGAATCACATCGGTGACCGTGAGTCCGCGCTCGTTCAGCCGGGTCGCGTCCAGCCACAGGCGGACGTTCCGCTCGACGTAGCCGCCCATGGTGATCTCACCGATGCCCGGGATTGTCTGCAGCTTCTCCTTCAACCGGTAGCGCGCGTAGTCGCTCAGGACCTGGCGCGGGTAGGGTCCAGAGAGACCGACCCACATGATCGGCTGATCCTCGGGGTTGGTCTTTGAAACCACCGGCGGGTCCATGTCGCGGGGGAGGCGGGTTTGCGCCTGCGCGATCTTGGTCTGGACATCTTGAAGAGCCAGATCGACATCGCGCTCGAGATTGAGCTCGACGGTGAGATTGGCCCCGCCCTGCCGGGAGGAAGACGTGATCGACTGCAAACCCTCGACCTGAACGAGCGCTTCCTCGAGAATCTCCACGATTTCGTTCTCGACCACCTCGGGAGCGGCGCCCTCCCAGTTGACCGAGACATTGATGGTTGGAAAGTCGACATCGGGGAACTGGCTGATGCCGATGCGCGAGCCGGCGACTAGACCGAAAACGGTCGTAGCGGCGATGATCATCCATGCCAATACCGGACGGCGGATGCAGACCTCGGTCAGGTTCATGACCGGCTCCTCCCACCGGGTTGCGGGCGGTCGACTGGACTCGGCGGTGGGGCATCGCCCGGCGGCGTAGCATCGCCCGGTGGCCGGTCGCCGGTCTTTGCTTCTCCGCTCTTCGCTTCTCCGGTCCCGGTCTCCTGGGGGGCGATGCGCACCCTCGCTCCGTCGCGCAGCGCCTCGGCCCCGCGCACGACCAGGCTCTCGGCTGGGGCGAGGCCACCTCTCACTTCAACCAGTCCATCGGACGTGCGCATCCCCAGAGTGAGGATGCGCTCGCGAGCCAATCCGTTTTCGACCACGTAGGCGAGAAAGCCTCGCTCACTCGGTCGGACCGCGGTCTCCGGGATCACCGCTGCGCTCTTTGGCGCTCCGATCGGAACGGTCACCTCTGCAAACGCTCCCGGACGAAGCTGGTCATCCGGCTGAAGGACCTCTGGAGTGACCGCAACCATCCGGGAGGCCGGATCGGCCGATTCCGCCACGTGCACGATCCGGGCCTTGGAGTCGCTCCCGGCATTGCGCACCCGGAAGCGAACCTCCATCCGCCGAGAGAGCCGGTCTGCATCCACCTCCGGAACCTGGAAGCGGAGCAGCAGGGGGTCTCGGCGTACGAGCGTGGTCAACAGCGCTCCGGGCTGCACGTACTCACCCGTCTGCACGTCCCGCGTCTGAATCGTGCCGGTGAAGGGGGCCCGAGCGGCGGCATCGTGCGCGTTGCGCTCGGCCAATTGGAGGGCCGCCTCCCGGGCCGTGACCTCGGCCCGGGCGGTGAGCACCCGGGTGCGCCACGTGTCCACCTCCTCGCCCGGGATCAATCCCGGTGTCTTCTGGTTCGCCCCCTCGCGCCGAGCGAGCCCCGCTTCCGCCTCGGCCAGTGCCGCGCGCGCCTTCTCCAGGGCGGCGCGCGCCTCCTCGGCCCCGAGGCGATAGCGGACCGGCTCGATCTCCAACAGGATGTCCCCACTGCGCACCTGGGATCCTTCCCGAAAGTGAATCTTCTCGACCGCACCGGGCACGCGGGCGGTGACCTGAACGATCTCGAATGCTTCGACCGAACCGACGGCGGTGACGGAATACTCGACCGACCGGCTGGAAACAGGGATCACCTCGACTGGGAAGACCGCCGAGCCGCCGCCGGTGCGACCACCACGACCACCGCCGCCGCCGGTCCCGCCGGGCGCGCTCTTCGACTCGCCGGAGCAACCTCCGCCCAGCAGCGTGCAGAGAAGCCCGAGGGTCGGCAACAGAGCCATGGGATGCCGGCGTCTCATGGCCGACCCTCTTTGCCGAGTGGGTCCAGACCGACCGCGGCTCTCAGATCGAGGAAGGCCAGCGCCAGCGCATATTGCGCGCCGGTCCGCTCCACCTCCGCTTCGAACAGCTGGACGTTGGCGTCGACCACCTCGAGGGCCCGGACCAACCCTTGACGATAGAGCTCGGTAGTCTCACCGGCATTGCGCCGAGCCGCTGCGACCGCCACCTCGGCACGGGCGAGCGAGGCCTGTTCGCTCTCGAGCGCGACGCGGGCGGTCTCGATGTCCACATCCACACCTCGTTCGAGGTGCTCGAGATTCAGCTCGGACTCGCGCGCCAGGGCGGCCCGTTCGGATCGGTCAGCCTCGCGCTCGCCGCCGTCGAAGAGCTCCCACGTGAGGCCCAAGCCCAGCGTCCAGTCCTGGTCGCGCCCGCTGAAGCCGCTCTCATTGGTTGTCCAGGCGGTGCCGGTGAAGTCGAGGTCGGGCAGATAGCGCGTCAGGGGCTCGCGGGCGGCCCAGCGCAAGGCGGCTGCGCGAGCCCGCTCGGCCTGGACATCCGGACGGCGCTGGGTGGCCTCGGGTACCGCGACCTCCGCCGGCTCCACCGGTCGTGCCGCCTGCGCCAGCAGGGCGCTGGGGACCGCGAGTGAGTCCGCGATCTCGGCATCGACCAGGTAGCCCAGCACGAGCCGGCTGATTCGGGCGGTGCCGCGCGCCCGCACCAGCTCCCGCTCGGCCGACGCCACCTCGAGCTCGGCACGAGTCACGTCATTCGATCCCACGAGTTGCGCATCGAAGCGAACGCGGATTTCCTCGAGATTGCGCTCCGCGAGATCCAACCGCTCGGCCGCGGCCTGCATGACCTGCTCGTTGCTCAGAGCGGTCAGGAAGGTCTGGGCCGTTTCATAGGCGAGATTCCGCTGGGTGTCGAAAGCCTGATGGCGCGCCGCCTCATGCGCGCGCCGGGCCTGGCTGAGGAGAGGCCAGGCCTGGGCGTCGAAGATGGTCTGGTCGACGGTGGCGCGTGCCTCGCGGCCATCCCGGCTCTGCAGGGTGGAGGTGTTCCCGTCCACCGTGCGCTGAGTCTCGTGGGAGCGGCGGGTGTAGTCGCCCTCCAGCGTCAGGTCGGGGAGGAGGAACGAGCGGGCTTTTGCCACCCGCGCCCCGGCGGCGCGCCTCCCTTCATCCGCCGCCTTGGCGCGCTCGTTATTGGCCAGGGAGAGGGCGATCGCTTCCTCGAGAGTGAGCCCGCCGGCGGAGGAGGCCGCGAGCCACAATGGGGTCAACCAGGCCAGGAGACGAAGGAAGCGGCGCCGCCGTGGCCTCAGGATGTCCCTCATCTCCTCGGATTCCTCTCCATGTTAGGCGCGGGGGCAGGCACCCGCAAGGTTCTCATGGTCGAGCATTTCCTTCGATCGTGAAAGCGAAGTTTATGTAAAAACACCGGTTCGGCCATCTGGTTCGTTCCCTGATGGCCTGCAACGCGAGCAAGATGGACACCCGTCATCCGAACTGCACAGAACGCCGTGTGAGCGAACCCAAGGTGGCGACGAAGATGGCCGGCGTGCGCGCGGGCGCAACCCGTCCATCCTTCGCTACGCCGCCGTGTGAGTTAGCAGCGACCCGAGCACATCGCCCGGCCCCAGCGTTCCGCGGCGGCGTACGGCGCGGCCCCCTTCAGCCGCCACGTGGCCGCGGTTGATGCCCTCGATCATTTCCTGGAAGAGCTTGGCCGTTCCGATCGTCATCCCGCTGGACGTGAACGCAGGTACGACCGCCGCCAGAGGTAGTCCCTGCACGCGCACCTCGCGGCCGAGCACGCGGGCCAGCGATTGGGCCACGTCTTCGGGCGTCCAATCCGCGGGGCCAACCAGCTCAATGATTCGTGTTCCGCGCGCCGGATCGAGCAACGCCTCGGCGGCTACGCGGCCGATGTCGCGCGTGCTGATCATCGGGATGGCGCGGCCGGGGGTGAGGAAGGAGTTGAGCACACCGCTCGCCTGCGCCTCACCGAGGACTGAGGCCCAGTTCTCGAGGAAGTACGCTGCGCGCAACACCGTGATGTTGGTCGCGGCCTTCCCGATCACCTGCTCGGCGTAGTGGACCGAGCGAATGGGCCCGTTGCCCTCGGCATGCTGTGCGCCCAGGGACGAGAGCAGCACGACATGGGGGATGCCGCTCGACTTCACCGCCTGCGCGATCGCATCGGTCAGGGTGCGTTGGGCGGCGATCAGGTCGTCGGCCGCATACTGGGGCGGGATCAACACGTAGGCGCCGCTCGCTCCCGAGAACGCAGCCGCCAGGCCGGCGGCGTCGTCCAGAGACGCCACCCGCACCTCGGCCCCCTTCTCCCTCCAGGCGGCAGCCTTCTTCTCGTCGCGCACGACGACGCGTACGGGATGCTTCTGAGCCAGGAGGGTCTCGGCCACGACCTTCCCAGTGTTTCCGGTCACTCCAGCGACGGCGAACATGGGACCACCTCCGTTCGAATGGACTGACGATGAGAATCTCATCGCATGGGGAGCGATAGGCAACCGAACTGATTTCATTCTATCATTGGTATGGATATGGCGACGCGTTGGCCGGAATCGAAGGAGGCGACTCGTGCAACTCGCGCAACTCGCGAACCCCATCTTGGACCGTAAGCCGGTCGGATCGACGATGCTCGCCGCCATCTGCGGGCTGGCCCTTCTCGCATTTTTTTCGCCATCCGCTCCATCGCCAGCGTGGGCGCAGGAGGCTCCTAGGGGGGCCGCCCTGTTCCCGGAGTCACCCAGCGAGATTCTGGACGATCCACCCGGAAACCCAGCTCGCCCCCAACCGGGCGCGCCTCCCGTGGCGCCCATCGTGTACGGAAGCTTCGCCTCGATCCAGGTGAACATCGACGGCCAGGGAGCCAACATCCCAGGCGACGCCGCCAACGAGCCTTCCCTGGCGGTCGACCCTACGGCCCCCAACCGTTTGGCGATCGGCTGGCGGCAATTCGACACCGTGAGCTCCAACTTTCGCCAGGCCGGATGGGCCCATTCGAGCGATGGAGGGCGCACCTGGACCTTCCCCGGGGTCATCGAGCCCGGAGTCTTCAGAAGCGATCCGGTGCTCGATTTCGACGCCTCAGGGATCTTCTACTACTCGAGCCTCAAGACCGATTTCCTCGTCGATGTCTTCAAGTCGTTCGACCAGGGGGTGTCCTGGTCACCGCGGGTTCCCGCTTTCGGTGGTGACAAGCAGTGGATCACCGTTGACCGCACGCAGGGATTGGGTGCCGGCAACATCTACGAGTTCTGGAGTCCATTCGGCGGGTGTTGTGGGAAGAACACCTTCACCCGGTCGACTGACGGCGCGCAGAGCTTCGAGACTCCCATCGTCATAACCAACAACCCACGCCGCGGGACGCTCGCGGTGGGTCCGGATGGCGCGCTCTTCGCGGCCGGAGTCCATCCGAACAACAATTCGATTTTCTACGTGGTGAGATCGGCAGACGCGCAGGATCCGCAGTCCACCCCGACATTCGAGGTCACGGTCGTGGACATGGGCGGAAGTCTGGTGCGACCTGTAGGCAATTTCAACTATCCGAATCCGGACGGACTCCTGGGGCAGGTCTGGGTCGCCGTCGATCACTCTAACGGTCCGACGGCCGGAAACGTCTATGTCATGTGCTCGGTCGATCCGCCCGGCCCCGACCCGCTCGATGTCCACATTGCGCGCAGCACCGACGGAGGTGCATCGTTCGCCCCTCCGACGCGCGTGAACGACGACCTGCCTTTGAGCGGCGCCTGGCAGTGGTTTGCCACCATGTCGGTGTCCCCCGAAGGTCGCATCGACGCGGTGTGGAACGATACGCGCGAGGCCCTCGTGCCTAACATCAGCTCGCTCTACTACAGTTTCTCCACCGACGGCGGCATGACCTGGTCCACGAACGAGCGGATGAGCCCGGCTTGGAACAGCCACGTGGGTTTTCCGAATCAGAACAAGATCGGCGACTACTACCACATGGCGTCAGATCGGGTCGGGGCTCACCTGGCCTGGGCCGCGACACTCCAGGGGGAGCAAGACATCTACTACCTCCGTATCGGGGATTACGACTGCAATGACAACGGCATCCCCGACCCGACCGACATTGCTGGCGGCCAGAGCCTGGACCAGAACGGTAACGGAATCCCGGACGAGTGCGAGCAGACGACGGTGGCAATCGGGGGCCCCAACGCCCCGAGTGGGCTCGCCCCCGGCCTCCAACTGGACCAGAACGCTCCCAACCCATTCAACCCGAGCACGGCCATAGGCTTCGATGTGCCTCCGGGGGAAGGTCAAGCGAGGCTCCGGATCTTCGGGACGGACGGACGGCTCGTGCGCACCCTGCTCTACGGTTCCGTCACCCCCGGACACCAGACCCGGTGGTGGAACGCGCGCGATGACGACGGCCGCCGCGTGGCGAGTGGCGTCTACTACTATCGGTTGGAGTTTTTCGGCAGGGCCTTGACGCGGGCGATGGTGCTGATCGAGTAGGAGGGACTCACACCTTCTTCTTGTACCATTCAATGTCTGGTCCGGCTCGATCGCGAACTCGATCGAGCAACGCTCTCCGCTCGCGCTCGGGCATCGGGGAGAAGTTTTTCGCCAGGGCGACGTTCTCCTCGAGCTGCTCGATGGACGTAACCCCGCTCACCAAGACATCCGGATCGAGGGTCCAGACGTACCGGAGGGCCTCGGCGACGGTATAGACCTCCTTGTCGAGCGCCTTCCCGAACGAGAGAGCCTTCATGGCGATCACCCCGACCCCCTTTTGGCGGGCCTTGGTGAGCGGACCTTTCTGAAAGCTCTCGTAATGGAAGTCAATCGGATTGAGCGGCATCTGCACCGTCTCGATGCGTGGGTCATCGAGGGCCCGCAGGTGCGCCGCGGGATCGGTGTGGCCGGTCACGCCTATGTGAAGAATCTTGCCGTCACGGAGGGCCCTCTCTGCTGCCTCCATCGCTCCGCCTCTGGAGAAGATGGAAGCCGCGTCCGCT
>Ga0184637_10000539_pt1 | contig 28194 bp, 32 predicted proteins | sample PLM3_127_b2_FD_133143 | JGI IMG/M metagenome (GOLD analysis project Ga0184637, IMG submission 133143) | Groundwater sediment microbial communities from an aquifer in East River, Colorado, USA - PLM3_127_b2 | ecosystem: Environmental > Terrestrial > Soil > Riparian zone | place: USA: East River... | reverse complement strand
GTAGTCGGATTCCACGTGAACTCTGAATCACCTCCTAACGAAGCAGCTCCTGTCCAAAAAGCAATTTGATTAGCGACGCCACTTCCAACAATTGATCCACCACCAATAATTTCCAATTTAATAAAGTCATCACCCTCGACAACAATAACCGACGAGCTGCTAATAACCCGTCTAGGAATACTATTGTCTGGATCCCAAACATAATTCGTCATAGACTCACTTAGAACTTGGGGTTTCCAAATAAGATAGCTTCTGGAGTTGTGCCTGTCGTTAATACCTGGCCAAAATCTCCTGTTTGAGATGGCGTAGCATGCGGTGTAGCTTGCCTCGCAACAGTATGCGTCTTAAAGAAATCAGCTAAAGCGGCCGAAGAGGCTAAATTAATTCTAGGAATATAACCGCAAGTCGCAATCATGCCAAAAGCATCGTTCGCGATTCCAGCGGGCTCTAACACTACACCCACGACACCCGCAACAAATCCAGATGTCGTAGTCGTCACGACGGCTTTAGCAACAGATCCACTTAGCACAACAACATCACCATAATTCAAAGTGCTGCCAACTTTGTTCTGAAGAGAGTATGCAACTGTAATGAAAAGGTTGGGATTTGCCATTAGGACTTCCTCACAACATATTTGGCGGTGACAACAGAATCAGCTTTCAGTGCTTGGCCCATCGTGATTTTTGAACCATCACCAGACAACGTAATAAATTGCGGATCAGTAGAAAATCCATTGATGGTAAAATCCTCTATCATTTCAGCAATAGCAGATAGCGCCAACTCGGTCGTTCCGCTAGCACTACGCCATCTAGAAAGATGATGTAGCTGCTGTGCTCGACTTAATCGATCAGCCACCTCATCCATGACTTGTTCTAGATTCCCACCAGAGTAATTATTGTCTACATCTGCCAACGTAACGTCTTCAGCATCTAACGTCCCAGAATGAAAACCATGAACAGGATCAAGACCATGAATTCCAGGCAATGCACCACTACCTGTAAATAACATGATACGCAAATCAAATAAGTTATCCCACGTGATGCTTGTCGTACTACTCGTTACTAATACAGCAGCTAACGGGATACCTTCTGTAGGCAAGATTTCTGGAATAAATGAAATAATGTCGGCTGGTGGAAAGCTGGTAGAAAAAGTTGTCCCTATCTTAAATTGAACAGCCTCCAAATCGCCATCCAAATACACAGTCACGTAGCGAGATAATCCCGAACCAGGAACATAAGGTGTTAGGCTGGTTGAACTGCCACCTGCCCAATACTTGAACTCATTACTCCAAAAATAAAAATCAGCCTCAACATACACGGTCATATTTGGAACTGCTTGTGGATGGCATTGTAGAGGCTGAACCATTTGCTTTCTATAAATCCAAACAATATCCCAACCGCCAGCATTAAATGAGTGTTGCGCACCATGTCTAGGAACTGGAAGTTGATCATCCCAACTTTCATACAACGAAACATTTCTTCCCAACACACGATAATAACGCGGAGTTAGTTTATCTCGAATGAGTAAGATAGCTAAACCAAAATCCAAACCCACCGCATCATTAAAAGCCTCTACAATTTCTGATGTTTGGCCACGTACACGTACATATACGAACCCTGGACGATTTGGAACCTCTATTTGTTTAATTCCAAACAAGTTGTATCGTCCCAGCATTCCTGGAATAATTTCAAGCTTATCTTCTTTGGACTGTAGCAGACGCTTAAGCGCCTTTGTGAACTTATCGCGTCCCGCAGCCATAATTTATCCATACCTTCGCTCAATGTAAGTATTAGCATTTTTGCCCCCAACCGCATATAGCGTGTTAGTCACTGGATCGTGTGCCAACCCACGATACGAAACCCCCACATCTCCCGCAACATTAAACCACAACGTACCATCCAACCGACCATAGGCTATGAGACGTGTACTGACTCCGATATAGGCTATAGTAGGAGATAACACAATTCCGCCTGCCACATTACCAGCCCCTTGTTGAGCGGAGAACCATGTCGACGTCAAACTAGCAAGAGATATCTTCTCGAGTGACCCTTGCTCTCCAATATAGTACATAGACCCAACATCGGACTCTGTTACTTTCCCTAATACGGACGAAAAAGCGTGTCCCGTAAAGAACACCGTTGTTGCCAGTAATCCGTCTGACAAATTATGACGTCTAACACCAGCAGTATCTACGTAATAGAGATAAGTCGGATCTCCTTCATAGGTCACATCGGTCCGAATAAACGAGGCAGATGACCCTCCCCACGAGGATGACAAAGCGCCATTACTCTTAGCGTATCGTCCGACTCGTTTCTCGCTCCCAAAAAATGGGTTTGTTCCCTTAGCATATAGGAACGTAGCATCGTCGTCCAGTTTGTCATACCAACCATGACTCACATTCCAAACAAGTGACCCGTTGTGATCCAGCTTGATCGTCGAAAAGCCTGTATTCGATGGGCCACTACTCAAGCTCGTATAAACACCGGAAGCATCGACAACCAGCCCTCCGTATCCTGTACCTGTTGGAACAGGAGAAGGTTCATACGACCATATCAGGCTAAAATCTTCTTTGTTCCTCTTTTCGACTCTCGGAATAGATGACACCCCTGACAGACGGCGTCCTACAACATACAGATAGTCACCATAAATTTCTGCGTCTGCCCATATCCCAACACCCCCTTCTAGACTAAAGATAAAATCACCTGGATCACCGCTTCCGCCTCCGCCCCCTGGAGGAGGATCTACAGGTCCCGGATTATCTTCGACAGGTGGCGGATCGGCTGGTGGAGTCGGCGGATAGGGCCCAGCAACCCCAGCAAGACCATCCGTTTCTTCTTCAGCTGTAATATCAACTAGTAATATGCTTTCAGCACTATCGTAATTCAATCTAACAGCCCGAGGAATAAACTTTTTCGACACCCAACCAAGCTCCAAGTAACTATCAGCTGTCAACAAGTCAATAAGTAGACGCTCTTGCGGAGCGATGTCAAAAACATTGTAGTTGCCTGCAAATGAAATACCTATTTGTGGGAATCGTTTGTTTACATTTGCAAACACATTACCCACTAATTGACTCGTCGTATCTTGATCTAACAATACCATACCATTCACCATCTGCGTATCACCCTGGTAACCTGGGGTATGGCTAGGAGCAGAAGATATCAGAGCTGTAAAAGTATCTAATGCTGGCCCATCGTAGTCAATGCCCCCCAACTCGATATAAGACACGGGTGGGTCTCGCCGCTCAGCAATTTGTAATTCATTCATCCAGTCTTTTCGAGTCAGACTCATTACTGTGCCAAGAGTTCGACTTCCAACAGGAATAATATCAACCTTTCGTTCCATCCACATTTGCCCTTGTCGATCAACAACTATCCGCCCCAATAACGTGCTTTCCAAAAATCGACTGATGGCACTAAAGATAGGTGACCGATCAAAGTCTGCGAAGTGAACAGGTAACATTTCTCCTGGTTCGCTAGCACCAATTCGTCTAACGTCCGCAATACTATAGACGTTTGTATGCCAACGCAAATAATGATACAGTGCTCGTTGGACTGTCAAATCTTTGACTTCATACCAAGTTGTCGGAGAAACTTTAGACTCAACTGAAACAGAAAATGAAACAGTTGAATCCAATTTGGCTGCCAACCCTGTAACGTCAAACGAAACAACTGAAGTATCTGGGTCTATCGATACGGATCCATCTCGCACATAACCAACAAACACGATGGTTGATAAATTAAGATAATTACCCCCCATGTTCGCTTGAGTTGTCCCAAACCAAGTTGCAGCAAAAATCACGATTTGGGCACCATCAAAAACAGTTGTGGCGCCGGCTGTCTGTCGCATCCAAAAGCGGCCAGACCAACCCCCACTTAAATAATCGCCTGATAATCCGCCGTCTATTCCCCAATTAACTGGAAGAAAATTACTTGCAGCGTTATTAGGATGAGCATGAATAGAAACATGTCGTCGACCTACAAAAGATCGACCTAATGTACTGCCAACGGTCAGACTTACAATATAATTACCGGGAATTGCCCAAGTCACAGTTCCAGGAGTAGCTATACTAGATGTAGCAGGGGTTCCTCCTTCAAATTCCCAAAACCAAGAATTGACCGCGCCCCCAGAGTTCAAATCATAGCTAGCAGACCCATCAAAGTAAAACCCAGTTGGGCCGCCACCTTCAGGAAGAAAACCGGCTAGATGCGGCCCCATCATAGGAACAGGATCTAGGATAGAATTTTGGTCTGTATAAACAACATTCCCATCTTTATAGAATGTAGGAATGTTATTTACGTCCAGCGTAATTTTTGGGTATACTGCCCACGGTTCATAAAATTTGACAACCGTCAAATATAAATTATCAGCCCAATGAATAGAGTTTTCAGCAACTGTTACAGTCGCAGATGAAGCTGCTTTAACTCTTATTTTGCCACGATCGCGTGCACCAATCGTAGTTCCAACATACAAAGTCATACCTGCATTAATGGCCGCAAAGCCACCACTACTTATATTATCATAAGGAATATCTGTATCACCTTGCGCTGCCGCAGCATTGTTAACTTGGGCTGCAAAAACAGTTGCCGGATTATAGATCGATAAAGACCAATTGACACGATGTGGTTGAGTTCCCAAGTTTATCAAATCAGTTGGAGATAAGATGGTCATGTCAACACGATGCCTCTAGCCAACATAGTTATTTGCATTTGATAACCCTGAAAATACTTGTCCCCAATACTTGGCTCGTCTATCACGACGCCAGTATACGTCTCAAACACATAAGTCGAGGCATTGTACTTGGGTATTTCAATGGTTACGAAACCAGCAGATTCTATGGCTTTCCAAGCGTTGTATAATTGTGCAAACTGTTCTGGCGTCAGGGCATCCCATACATATTCAAAAGCATAGGTGGGTGCATAGATTAGTTTTTTCAAACCATTTATTCCTAATTGTTTTCGAGGCATCCACCCATAGGCAGTTGGAGGTATAAGAAGCTCAGCTCCATTCAATTTGTAAGTCATCGACCAAACCCTCCTCCTGTTGTAACGTGGGCATCTGGAAGTTGGTTTTCGATAATATCAGCAATTTTTCCTAACAGCGCATCTTCAAATTCTGGACTTACGTGGTTATCTGCTCTAACATCTACAGATACTTCTAATCGCTGTGTTCGTCCTCCCCCATTTTTACCCCCGAACATAGACGCAAACTGTTCTAACGTAAAATTAGAGTTATGAGGAAGAATTATCGCTGTTTCTGGAACTTCTCCGAACTGAATGTTCGTAGGTCGGGTTGCGGTCATCACACCACCCATTGCGCGACGCGAACCAGGCGTTCCGCTACCGCTTTCTCCTTCTTGTGAGGGTTTTTTACCCTCTTTAATTGTAATCTCAATCAAAGCATTTTTATTCATTTCAGCAACAAAGTCATGCACTAGTTTGATTAATTTTCCCTTTGTCCCAAAATATGCATCTAAACCAGTTAAAATCTTTTCAGCCCCAGCCCTATCAACAGCCCCAATGTCAGCCCAATGCTTGACCATTTCCTTAAGTCTATCATCATTGGCTTTTTTCAGATCAACTTGTTGTTTTTCATAAGCAGCTGTCATAGCATCTCGCTGTTTAGTTGCATTTTCAATCAACTGCTTTGTCATTTCTCGATAATGCTCATCGATGTCTTTCACGCGTTCCATCAGAGCTTGAAGAAGTTCCTTGCGCCGCTCATTATAGCTCTCTTGCAATTCAGCACGAGCTTTAGCTTCGCGTTCTGCCAAATCCTCTTGCTGCTCTGTGAAATCTTGCCTACGCTCTTCTGTCTGCAAATCATGATCTTCTTGGGCTCGCTGCTTCCTAACCGCATAAGCCCGCATCAATTGAAGGACTTGTTTTGCGTCTCTAACTTGAACAGCGTCACTCAGCTCGATTGCGTAGTCTTCATCCATCCTACGCATTTGTCGCAAGAAATCTTCTTCAGCATCAAGACTTCTCTCGTTGAAATTTTCTTGCTGTTCAAGTCTAGCTTCGTTAGCTTGCTCATCTAATTCAGCAAGCCTATCTTTAAGAGCTTTATCCAAATTAGCTAACTGCTCTCGATATTGCTCGTACGCAGCATCAATAGCTTTTCCATATTCTTCGCTTAAACGAATTTGGGCTTTTAGAACTTCTTCATTAAAAGCCGTGATGCTTTCACGAAAGCGGGTTTGAGCTTCATCAACCCGCTTTTGTCCATCCTCAATAGCATCAGCTAGAGCCTTACCCAATTCAACTTGTCGTTTAATCGTCTCTGTATCTTCTGGAGGAGGTTCACCCTGCCCCGACATTGGTACCTCGGGCAAATGCAATCGTTCCTCATAGCCAGCTTGTGCCCTAATTCCAGCAGCTGCCAAAATAATTTCAGCAGCAGCTTCTTTGGCTTTCCTAGCTATATACTCGAACGTGTAGCCAGCTTGTCCTCGCAGTTTCTGTGCCCCACTTTCCAACATTAAGTTTATTGTCGTAAATACCATGACAAACCCTGACGCAGCAATGGCAAATAACTGCAACAGAGCTTGCACAGCACTGCCCCATTTCTCAAGCTTCTCAATCTCGGTATTTCTTTCACCAAAAGCGTCCATCGTTGAATTAAGTCTGCTCATCAATTCTAAAAATGGACTGATGGTTTTAGAAACGACAACGATATTATTAGCTAAATCACCTAGACTTGAAACAAGCGATTTTATAACAGGTAATAGCGTATCTCGAAGTGTAGCAGAAATATCAAAGATCAGTTGCCCAAACTCGGTAAATTTTGGTTTCCCTTGCTGATCCAACATAACAGCGCCATCTTCAACCACTACAAATAATTTTTGAAATTCTTTCCAGAAGGCTGTGGCGCCTTGCACACCTAATTCTAGTGTAGGCAATAAAGTTTGTCCAAACGCTTGCGTGCCTTCTTGAACATAGCGTGTCAATGAAGTCATTTGCTTGCCCACGCTATTTAACGACTGCTCATACAAGCCAGTATATCGGCTGGCTTCTTGCATAATCCCATCGACTAGGGCTTGTCGACGTTCTAAATCCGTCAACTGCTCTGCGGTTTTTCCTATGGTTTTGGCAAAAGCCTCCATCATCTGAGAGGCGGTACGATTAATGCCCACCATCCGCAAAACTTCAGTATTTCCTGTTGTAATCGCGTAAATGAAACGGTTGAACGTTTCGGTCGAATTTCGTCCAAAAGCAACGGCCATATCCTGACCGGCACGTGCTAATTTTTCTATGTTATCAATCGGTAATCCCTGCGTCAAGAATTGCATGACGCTTTCCATTGCTTCGAGTGACGTAATTCCCGTCTTAACTAAGTCTTGAACTTTCTCTCTAGCGAACTCTACAGTAACACCAACATTTTTGGCGACAGTCGCCAACCCAATATTCAACGCATCAAATCGTGCCGCTAATTGTTTTCCCTGCTCCCCCGTTTGTGACATGAATTGAATAACTTGTTGTATTGCCTTAGCAACAGGAATCAGAATAGCTAACCAAGCTGCAAATTTACCTACAACACCAGCAATTGATTGTGCGTAAACATCTCCGGCTTGTGCAGCAGATTGAACACCGGCATTGAATGATCCTATCCCATTAATTAAAGCAGCTAAGGGGTTCTTAGTGGCAACAAGTGTCGCGACGACACTTCCAAAAGCGGATTGAACAGATTTTGCAACGGCGGCATAACTCTTTTCAACCTGTTCAGCAGGTGGTTTCATTTTCTGCTCGATATCACGTTTCGTTTTTTCAAGAAACGCCTCAAGCTCCTGTTGTATTCTCTCCGTCCGGGTCGCTAGCTCTATGTACAGAACTTCTATCGGTTCCCCCTGCTGCTGAACTGCCATATTGTTGACTCCAATTGACTGCAACCCAGATCGCAGTTGCTAAGTCTTCTTGATCTATCACGCCTAACTCTACACACAAAGATAACAATCGACCCATTTTGTTAATCCTCCAAGCTTGTCTTAACTCATCAATCACTTCCCCTAAAACAAGACTTGGCTGAATTTCTCGTCCTAACAAGTTAGTCAAAATCTCTATGACATCTTGTCTGACCTCATCGTCCAACAAAGCCAAACTCATACGTATTAAGACTTCTTGCTTGATCTCTTTTTTCTTTGATCCCATCACAGCAAGTAACGTACCATGCATCCTAAGGTGTTTAGTCAGCAGAGCCACTGTCCGGAGGCTCAACTCTAGTGACATGGGTTGAATCGTCTTTTTTCTCGACGGCCACTTCATATTGACTAACCTCTCCGGTCTGCCTATACTGAGTAAAATCAATGACTACACCATCAGGCGCTGCCCAAGCAGGTAATTTCCCTTTTGGCGCTTCAGGATTTAGTCTAGGCCTTCCAACAGCCCAAGACAATTGTGGATAGGGCTCCTTAACATATTCGGAGCCAACCTTTTTGACTCCTACCTCTGAAGACAAAGTATACTGAAACTCTTGCTGCTGATGCTGAATCAACATCGCTTCTTGAACATAACACGCAACTTCATAATAGGTCAATTCATAGAGAACGTGGTAGCTTGTCCAACCAAAAACCGTAGATAGCAAAGTTACAACCCAGGCTAAATCTCGACCTTCATAATTTATTTCAGGTATCATTTCTATAGCGTTTTTGATTTTTTCTTTAGGTGGTTTATATTTTTGCCACGCAAGCTTTGGCGGAATTTGATTTATGTTCATCAGAGCGGATAATGCCGGTAATGAATCTAATGTGTCAAGTTTTTCAACGTCACCACCATATCCTAAATTCAACATTTCCCAAACGATGGTCGCTCGAGTCGTAGGATCACCTTTGTCCAAAATCAACTGACCTAACTTTTCCCGCAACAGTCCTAGTTTTGTAAATGGCAAACAGGACAATGTTCTAGCAGTAACGATACCTCCCCCAACTTTTACCTGCTTTTCATGTTTCGTCGTGGCATCATAAAAATTAGGGGAGGAGTCAATCATGCTATACCACCTAGCTCAAGATACTCGGATCCAATCGAATCACAGTTGCAAATCGTTGTGCAGCAGATTTCGTTTGATCTGCATACATACGCAATCGAATCCCAATGGTCCACGGTTGCCCGTAGGTCATCGAGATTTCCCAAGCGTCAACAAATTGACATCGATGCCCGGTGATCGTTACCCAATCACCTGCATTCTCGTCATAGACTTTCGACAAGAAGCAGCGGTGATACAGGTTATTGTTGATTTCCCCTAACCCCATCTTTTCTGTTCCCTCAGTCACATTCTGAGTAACAGTGCCCCCTCGAATGATATTTGTCAAGATAGACAAAGGCAACAAACTCAACAACGTAAACGTAATTTCCAGGTAGCTTCGCTTTTGGATAGTCGACACGGTACCAATCGTATCGCATCGAACATCCGTCATCTGAATATTATCACGCCACCTAAAATCGGTATAGCAACCTACCTTGTATAATGGCAATGCAGCCGTTCCTGTTAAGCCCCAATGAAACCCGTCAGCGTCTGGGGCATACTTCTCAACTCCACCAAACCAGAATTCGGGACCACCTTCTATAAAAATATCATCGGCCTGCCGAATAGTTCCAGTTGGATCCTTTGCCGTCGTAGCTAAAGGCATTTTCTAAGTCTCCTTCGTAAATAAATCTTCATAAATAAGTTCGCTTGCCGGATTGCCTCCTTTTTCACTATGCGAGCAGCCGCAGTTCCAAATTTTGAGCTTACGAGTCAACATTTGGTCAACGTCTAACTCATCAACTGGCAATTTGCCATCGTTTTGTCCGCGTTGGTGTTGATATCGCGTTCCTGTAACCGGTCCCATGATGACTAAAATGTCTCCAGAGAAGTTAGGGTTGACATTTAAGTCAATCATGGACCTACCCCTTTCAATTGAACATAGCAGCCCGCCTCGCCTCTCCACAACCGATCGCTTTCAGGAACAGGTGGAGTAACGTTGCTGGGAATATCTATTCGTGTAACTGGCGTAATATCTGCCGTTCGAATTTGCTTTCCCATCAGATGAGTGGCTGCTAATCCAATCAATTGAGAAGCCGCTTTACTACTAGCATCTTCAGCATACGCATACACCACGAAAGTTATACCCCAAATAGATGGTCTACATTCCCCATTGGTCAACGGTTGCATGGTCAAAACCCCAACTCGATATGCTGGATATTTGAACTCTGTGCCCATCCAGCTATCTTCTCGTATTTCATCACCAACCGCATTAACCAGAGCCGGGGTTGACTTCATGAACTGGATGATCGCTGCTTGGACTATCTCCGGCGTGAGCAACATTTAACACCTCTTCAACAGAAATAAGTCCTAACTTAAGTCGATCTAATGTTGCCCATGGAATCTGATGATAAGCACCTCGTTTTGATTTTCCTGTTACTTTATCTATATAATGACAATCTTTACATTTCAAATAGATCCCATTGTCATCGAAAGAAAATAGAGGTGTCTTAAAATCGGTTTTATCGCAACATACGAGCGTCCTTTTCCTGGGCGTCACCGACAACGACGGCATCGACGCCTTGACTTGATGATTATCCATACCATCCTCTGTCACCGCAGTGACTGTACGATTGAGCTAACGATGATTTCTTCCATGTACGATTTAGCTACAATATACGCTGTTGTCAAAAATGGAAACGGTTTTGTACCCTCCTTTCCTATTTTCCTTGCTATCAAAAACGCCAATTGTCTTCTTTGCTTCTCAATGTCCATTTTTGATCTTCTCTTATAATTGTATCCTTTCAAAAATCTACCTGTTTTTGACCGCATGCGAACTGCGTAAGTTGTAGGCACGATTCCTTTTTCTTTGACCCACAGGTATATAGCTTCAGTAGGTGGCGGCTTCCTTGGTCCACGGCCCGCCGCTGGCCCTGTTCCTTGATGAACGTACCAGCCATAAGCTTTATTTGAGCCAATTCGACATCGATATACACCACTCGAAAAAACAACAGGGGATACTCCTATGCCACGAATTAATGCTCCAGACGCATAACCTTTTGGGCTATTCAATCGAAAGACAAGCTGAACTCTGTTGACAAGGAACGCACCTGCACGCAGCATTCCTTGTCTGACACCCAAGTCCAATTTTTGTAGTTTAGTTTTGTAAGTGTTGGACTGAGTGACTGTAGCACTTGCCATTATTGCACCTGTCGCGCAACCTCAAAGCGCCTCAACGATAGCTGTTTGTGCCTACGCATATCGCCCGGCGAACTAGCAATAGAATCATCTTGAACGGACAACACGGCGAATTTCAATCCTTGATATTGTCCAGTTTGTGGTTCCATCACATAGTCTGGGTATATCACGATGTCAGTTAAACCTGGGGCTTGTACAACGGCATCGAACATGTCGCTCGTCTCCATGCCCTGAACTCGGAGGGCAAAGGGTACTCGGCTGTTGCCTATCCGAGCGTGAACACCAGAGTAAACCTCTTGTAGAGTTTGAACGGATCCGCCAATATCGTCGTCCGCACTTTGCACCCGTTTGTAAAACTTGACTAAGTCGTTCATGCCTTGAAGAGTTGTCGCCATGTTCTATCCTCACATCCACAACGAGTTCATTTTTGCCGCATTGAATAATTTCAACTACATCTAACAACTCAACTTCAATCATCATCGCAGCGGACCTTTAGCCGAGTGCAGAGAAACAAAACGTTTCTTGATCAAACCAACCGCTTTCAAAATAGCGACTGCTTGTCCATACAGGGGATGTGTAAAAGCAGCTTCTGCAGACATCTCTCCAAATTCACGGCTTTCACTATATCCAGCTGAACTCCAACTCGTGATATTCATTGTTCCAGCAGCTGAAAAGCCAACGCTTGAAAATAAAACAGCCAAAGTCATATTAAAAACTGCAGCTCGAATTGCTCTTCCTATTTTACTACTAGCTTGAGTTTCCGACGCTGTGAATCCTGCTGTATAAGTAACCCGGATTCTTCTTGGACATCTACAAGGCCAGCATCCAGAAAGAGCACCCGCGCAATTTTGAAGTTGAATATCACCCGCTTCTCGATTCAACACTACGCCGCAACCTGTAATTGTTTCCCACGCGCAATCACAATCCAATGTGTGTAGTCCCACAACAGTATCAATTGAATTAACCCGCCGCTTAACTAACTGCAATCTAAGACTATGCTCCGGATAAGGATATTCCTCTGTAAATGGACATGGAACTAATGGCGAATTCAACAAATCCTCGACTATCAACTCCGCTATTGCTAAAGCGTTTTCAATATCTTGAGAACGATAATTTCCGGTTCCCCCTTCGAAATTTGCGAACTCTTCTGGAGTTGTTAGCATCCCAGACATAATCTCTCCTTACCAATATCGCCACTCATCGTATTCGACAATTTTTGAACATCGCAGTTCAAACAGCTGCGCATTTCGACGCGCGGTCATAGAATTACCCGAGCCCCCAGCATAATGCCATAATTGTGCCATAGGTTGATAGATAACTTTTTGACCAGACATTCTAGCACTTAGGCAATACTCAACATCTTCAAAATTTCCAGTTCCGTATACGATATTCAATCCTCCTAGCCCGGAATACAGAGAGCGACGAGTCAACAAACATGCCCCTGTGACACAATTCATTTCTCGACGCGTCACTACTTTTTGATGATCGATGTCCCAACCTCTAAAAATATGATAAGGCTGCCCCATGATGTTGAACACGACACCAGCGTGTTGAACTTTTCCAGGAAATCGATCTTCGCCAGCTGGATAATTGGCCTCTTCAGGAAAAAACTGAAGCCGCGCACCTACCACGCCAACATACGGATCACGAAACTCACTGACCATATAGCTAAGCCATCTATCGTGAACAATTCGTGTGTCAGAATTTAGCATCAACAGTAACGAAGCATTGCCACCCTTAAAGCCTTGATTATTTGATGCTGCAAAACCAGAGTTCTTGTTGTTTCTAATATATCTAACTCTAGTGTCTTGTTTGAATTGGGCGACGACCCCTCGTAGCTCATCTTGTTCAGGGCCGAGATCATCCACTATCGTCCAGGTCCAATTACATCCCGCATCAAATTTGAATAAACTATCGCCTAATTCCTTTAGAAAGCTTACGCTTCCATAAACAGGAGTAACGATATCAACATCAGCTTTAGATAAATTCAGATTCGGCTTTTTGTTGTGGTTCCTTGACATTCAACGCCTCTCTTACAGCTTGATAGGTACTTAAATGATTGACAACTTTATTAGCTGCTTCCTGCCAAGAAACAAACGGCTGAAATGTAGGTTGGGTCATCTGTAAAATAGCATCAGCACTTTCTTGAACATCAATCCATCTATGAAATACATTTCCCCATGGAAACAATGTTTGCCTCTCTACCTTGAACCGATGCCCTTCAGGAACCGCTTCAGCTCCACCCGTATCCGCAGTAATAAACGCAGGACAGCCACAAGCCTGAGCTTCATACAATGGAAGCCCAATTCCTTCAGCTAAAGATGTCAAGAAAAATGCCTTAGCATAACTATATAAATAACGAAGATATTCCCGGTCAACCCCAAAAGGAATTAGCTTGAAACTATCTGTCGGGAATTTCGTAAGCTCAAGCAACTCATCAATTCTCCAACCATCTTTAGACAAAGGATTTGTCACCAAAACGTACATCAGGTCACCGTGCATCCATTCGATAACTCGCTTCGCGACTTCTAACGACGCGGGCAAATTCTTTCTAAATTGGTTATCAGCAATCGTCAAAAGATATGGGCGTCCATTAAATGGGGAACTATGCTGTTTTTCAGGTTTCCAAAACGCATCAACGCCTACCGGGATCAGATTGACAACAACGCCTTTTTCTTTCAATGCATTAGCACCCATTTTTGTAAACGTAAACCTAACACTGAATAGCCCAATCAGGGGTGACGTCCATGCCACCGTAACTGGATCACTTTCAACTGGAAAAATAGCAGCAACTTGCTTTTGTCTTAGAAAACCTGGAACATTAGCCTCAATACTTTTGACGATAGCCAGCAGACGTGGAATATCTGACATCAAGATTATCCAGTCAGATTTCATAGCCGTAGATAAACGAACGATTTGTTGTGGCAGCCAACGAACATCTGTTGGAATAACTGAATAAGGAAAATCGTGTTGGTCCCCTCCATATCCTCGGCCCAATACAGTAACGTCACAGCCTTGGCTAACTAATCCCTCAGTAATACCTTCACAAATTGTTCTATAGCCGGAAGCAGCGTGAAAATCAGATGACAGCAATATCTTCATTTTGCTGCCAACCTCTCTTCCCATTCTTTGGCCCAAGCTGGCACCAAATTTGCATAGTGAAACTGCATCGCATATAACTGGTTATTGTTTCTATACCTAGCTTTGACAGCAGGCGCTAAAGTAATAGCTTCAATCGTTTTGTACACGAATAACTTGTTATACCTAGGTGTATTTACACCATAAGCTGGAACATCAAAACCAGTTAGTCCCGGGATAACTTTACCAATCAAGGCTGCGCGGCCCGTAGCAACAGGAATCACGCCATGAAAGGCACCTTCTAACACAGACATACAACATGTCTCATAGAAGTCCGTAGGATAAAGATAAATATCTGCTTTCTGAAAGGTCGCCCTAATTTCAGCGGCATTACCATGTCGATAATTTCTAACTCCCAAAGTAGTCATTCTATCCGCACGTTCGTAGATATCGTGCATCATCTTTTCGTTTTCTTCTAGTGTATTATCCCAAGCAACAAAACTAGAATACAAATCTAAACTTGCATAAGGAAGATTTGCTTTGATTTCAGGCCAAATATCCAATAAAGAAGTTAAACCACGCTCAGGCGTCCCAATGAAGACACACCGACCAGGTACTTTTTCATCTAGTTGGGGCATAAGTCCATCAACTCCATTGGAAGTTACAATCCAATGGTCGCCGTGGATACCTTCTTCTTTATCAATCTTTTCTTTTTGCCAATGACTTACAGCCATCACGACATCAATTTTTCGCTGACTAACATCTTGGCCTAAACCATAGCTTTCAGTGTCAGCTAAAAATAAGACCTTTAATTTCGCCTTATGCCGTCTATGAAAAGGTTCACGATGCCGCAAAGAAAACAAAACGTCATACGACTCATCAGGATCGAAGTTGGCTAAATTCGCCCACTTGAATCGTCCACCTTGAAATTCTTCATATTCAGTCGTCAAGTTGAACACATGAACAATATGCCCAAGCTCAACTAGATATTTGGCTGTTGCAATAAAACAGTTTTCAGAACCTCCTAAGCCATTCGCATCATGACTGTCCCATACAAACGGCGGCCTGTTTTCGTACATCATAGCGATCTTCACGATCTTCTCCTTTACCTGAGCATGACCCCTGTTGAAGTTCTCGTTCAGTATCTGCTCTAGTGATACAATGACAATTTTTACACCAGAAAAACTTGTTTGGTGGATAGGCAATTACATGCAATGATATCCATGTATGATTAATCGTTAACACGATCCGGCAATCCCCACTTTCTACAAAAATAAAGTCGACTCTTGTGCATGACATTTAGCATGTCAACCCCTTCAAGAAACATGTATGAAATTGTTCCGTGATGAAGATGTGAAATAAGCCCAAGTAGTTCAACTGGGCAACTTACCAACTCTTTTCCAGCCTGGGTAAGTCGATAACAAAAATCCATCTCCTCACAAGTAAACTCAAACCCATCGTCAAATATAGTTCCCGCATCACCCACGATAGATTTTGCTATGTCTCGATTGAAAGCCAACACTGCCCCCTCTAAAAATTCTACATTGTTCCAACTCATCTTCGTGCTGCCCACGGCCCCTACCTCACTTCGGTCTAAGGGCTGTAGAATCTGTTCTAACCAACCCGTCTTGTTGAAAATCAAATCATTATTCAGCAACAAAACTTTGTCACCCGTTGATAAATGAAAAGCAAAATTCCAACACGCCGCAATTGGCTCGTTCGTTTGAAACCTATGTACGATGCTTCTATTAGGTAAAGCCTCTTCACCTAACAATCGCATTGCATCCCAATTATCCTGGCTACCATTGTCTATCAAAATCATCTCGTAATCTTCTGTACCTATCGTTTCTTTGAGCGTTTTAAGGCACTGACGGGTCATCTCGAGGATAGGACTCTTCGGGATATTGTGGACTATTATCACTATGCTGACCATTATCGTCTCCTGGTATACCTGACCACCACTGCCATTTCCAGCCTGGACAGGTTGGTTTTGTGCAAGGGCAGATCGCTGGCCTAAAGCCAAGCCTTTTGAGCGTAACTACTTTACGGGCATTTACTCTAAGTTCCTTGTCGATAAATTCATCTTCTGTCATCAAAAGACCCTTAATGGCCCGGGCATAACCGACTGAATTTGTAGCACTTCTAAGGCATCATGCATTCGTGCTCTGTAAGTAGCGTAGGCTTCAACCCATTCTCGGGCCTGAATTCCAGAAGCCAAAAATTGCGAATCCTCCAAACAATAACGAATCTTAGAAACAAGCTTATCAAGCTCTTCATACGTAGCAACAAATGCTTTACCATCGAAAAGCTTATTCAATGAGGGAACCATGTTCGTTATCAACGGAATTCCACAACTTAAAGTCTCAAACACCCGCATATTAATATCGTATGCATAAGGTTCGCCAAAGAATGAGCTGATATTAAAGCCCATCTTGCACGATCTAAGTAAAGCAGCAGCGCTTTCTTTCCATACAACTCCGGGGCCAGCAAAAGCAACTTGCAGTCCTGACTGTTGCAAAAGTTCAATGGCTCGATGTCTTTCTCCATCCCATACATTCCCAACAAAGCCGACGTCATAAAGTGCATTACTAACAACAGGAGTAGCAGACCAAACTTCCGGATCAGCAGCTAAAGGCAACCAGCTGCTTCGATAGATACCATGCTGCGTCATACAGTCTAGAAAATCTTCGTATTGAGATTGAAATACCCAACCACCTTTAGCTGCCAAAAAAGCAGCATTCATTAGGTCAGTTGGCTGACGTTCTTTTCGATTTTTGTTGTGCCTAAAATCAATGAACCAAAAGCACACCTTGCTAAAATCAGCGGTGCCAATAGCGTCATCCAACAAATTCAACGCACCCCCACTGTCAACACAGAAGTACAAATCGTGCCCCTTCTTCTTTAGCGAGGAATAAAACTCCCACTGACTCAAAATTTCTGCAGTGTGTCCCAAACCCCTAAACGCCCTCACGACATATTCACCGGTGTTGCCTTCATGATATGCGGCAACTGGTACTGCAATTCGCATCGTGTCTCCTTAAAAATTTTGCGCTTTGAATCTATCCGCTTCCCATAACGATCCGTAGCGATCATGTTGATGCACAATATGTGCGGGTTTACTATTTAGGTTGGTCAGACGATTTCGACTGTCAAACTTAAAGATCTCTCCGGGCATATATCCCATCGTCATAACTGGGCCCTCCAAATTAAAGTTAACCCGGTCTAAAATGTTGTCAAGTCGATTTGTCCACAACAAGTAATTATGAACCCCCTGATCAATACCCCCCAAAGCCACAGTTGTTTTAGCAAACTCCTCACACATTAGATTTAGATAGTCTAACACTTCTGGTGCCGGTCCTATCGTAACACCTGAACAACTAATTGGTCTATCTTTGACCTTGTCTAACCCCTCTTGGCCGTAAATGACCCTGACCCAACCTCTATTCCAGTCACACTCTCCAATCAACTTGTTGTGTTCCAAAAACACATTCAAACCATCTTCCGTATTGAAAGAAAAAGGGTGCAGCTGAAACACAACATCTCGGACATCAGTCAGCATCACATATCTATATTTTTCCACGTTTAGATGAAGATATTCTTGATAATAAAAATACCGAAGTCGATTGCCTGAGACCATTCCCCTATCAAAACTTTTTTCAAGTTTCAACATTCTAACGCCCCAATTAGTCAGCATGACCTCGTCTTCTTCCTTCAGACCGTCTGTAAACAACAAAATATTTTGAACACATCCAACTTGTTGTGCCGACCCAACAAAAGGTTCTAACTCAGTGGCCGAAAGATCCCACACCATACCTAAAATCAAATCCGGCTTTCTCATGGATACGCCTTTCGAAATAATACGAACGACATGAATCCCGTATCTATTAAAAGGTAACCGCCCTGCTCATTAGCAATACGAGCAATAGGAGATTGATTTTTGCTGTTTAAGTCATACCAACCAAAATAGTCATGCAAAATTACGTAACCACCAGGTTTCAAATAGTGGGTGACGTATTTTTGAAAATCATGCTTTGCCCCCTCATAGGTATGATCGCCGTCTATCAACAAAATGTCGACATATAGATTAGGTTTCTCCCAAGTATGAGAATCCCCAACTTCGAATTGAACATAATCACTCAAGCCTTGACTCTCGATCAGATCACGCGCTTCTTGTTGAGGATTCAAATCAAGCGAAACAAGTTTTCTATCACCCGACCTTAAAAGAAGGTCGTAATCTATTTCAGGCCGCTGAAATTGACACTCTGGAATAACCCAGCCACCATCATCTAAAAATTTCAGAGCACCCGCAAAAGCAAGTGTAGAAAAACCTTTGTAGCAACCAATTTCCAAAATCGTATGGGCCTGTGTAGCAATCGTCAAACCGAAGAAAAATGGTCCTACACCAAATTCCGACCCACCCCAAACTGGCGCCTTTTTCATGGCGTCGAAATATGATCCAAACATGTCACTCCTTTACTGCTCTATAGAAACTTGTGCCTTGCCTCATAGGTTGTCCATTCAATCCAACTGAATCAATCAATTCTTTGATCCAAGCAAAACCAGGATTATCAGTATGGTAATCATGACATATCAATACACCACCTGGCGACAACATGGTCCATGCACGCTTCATGTCTTCAGCGACACAACTATGGCAACCATCAATAAAGAACATTTTGAACCCAAGCTCTTCATCGTACCTAGCATATTCATCAAACCATTCCCAACTCGTGACTGCAAAAACATCGTGCAACCAGTCCTTTAGCCCTAATCTACTCACGTTGCTATATAATCCAGCTAAACCTGAACCCTTTGATTCAGCTGTACTTCGACCCTCTGTCATTCCATCACCGCTAAAATTATCGACAGTAATGACTCTTTTTCGCATACCTTCACTATCCCGACAAGCGCCTAACAAAGCAGTAGTTGAGCGACCTTCATAACAACCTATCTCAACGATCGTAGCCCCCTCAGGTAAAACCAAAGCTTGTTCGTACAACATTTTTCCTTCAATTTCCTGTAGCATCCCGCCGACCGTACTCCAAAGTGCCCAATCCACTACAAGCCCTCCTTCAAATCTTCAACGTACTTCAACAATAAGCTATCACAATTTGGAGCAGGATAATCATCTATTTTAATCAAAAACGAATCTTGCCAATGCGCAAATAGCTCCCCAGAAACCTTTTCTCTATCCAACCAAGTCAATAATTGGTGATATTCAGATTTCGAAAATTGAGAGCAAACAGCGTGTTTTGGTAAAGCGTACAAGAGATCATTTTTTAATGTAAAGATCCATCGATGATGACAGTAGCCCACATAGGTTTGTCCTTCATAAAACATCATTTCAGTATGCTTATTCGGGACAGCTACGCTACCCTGTCTACCATGCTGCCATATTTTCGTTGCAACAAATAGGGGATCTCGAACGTCCTCTAACAGGTGTGAGCAAATCACAAAATCAAAAATTTCTCCATCCAGCTTATTCCAAACATCTGGCAAACAAACATCTCCACGTATAACCTTGTTCCCTTTAGAAAAATCTAGATAGACATCCACATAGTCATCCGCCCACGAATCTGCAACTCCCCCAACATCTAACACCCGACTTTTTGGATTAGACAACTTCATCTTCTCCAAAAAAGATAATACATACGGGCGGCCACTTACAACGTCCGACGAATAAACAATCATACTAATCTCCACAAGTCAAAGGCAGGTTCCATTTGTGACACAGTCGTAAACGAGATATCGCAGCCAACAAATCTAAATGTCGCTTAAATTCCTCCCCATAAGCGTGTCGTGTGGTTCCATCGTGATGCATAATACATACCCCATTTAGGCTCTCAAGTGTAGCTAAGGTATATCCATGAGTATTCGCGCGATAGCACCAGTCCACATCTTCACAAGTAAATTCAAATGATTCATCAAATGGGCCTACTACATCAAGGGTCGACTCTTTGAAAGCTAAAAAGGAACCTTGGATGAAATTAAAAATATTCCACGACATCCCATTTAGACCCGTCACACCAACCCCTTCACGAGATAATGCGTCAAACAAAGCTTGTTGCCATCCCGCCTGTAAAAATGTTACATCGTTATTTACAAGCACGATATAGTTCTCACCAGCCACCATTTCAGCTCGCCGACGACCAATACCAAAATTCCAAGCTGACCCAAGAGACACATCGTGGTCTATTTTGAATCCACGAGCAGGAATTTTTGGGTATTTCAGCTGCCACTGCAAAAACGATTCGTAAGAAGATGGTGATGGAGAGCCATTATCCAGGTACACAATTTCTATTTCACCTAATCCAGGCTCACACGTAGCAACTAAACTATTCAACATGCGTTCCGTAACTGACCAAAGACCTCGCGCCACCGTAATGAATGACCACATCACTGCACCACCATGATATTTAAGTTGCCCAACCAACCCGTTACCAGCGCAGAAATGCAACTACACGCAAAAACTTGAAGGCCAAATACCCACACATCATAGAATCCCAACACAGGAAAAGAAGTCAGCGTAGCAAAAAGACGATAACCTCCCCACAAAATCAATGCAATCCAAAATGACATACAAATTGCGCAGTTAAAGGGCTTGGGCCCGAATGTAACTCGCCATCTCTCTTGCCACTTTTTCCACCACCCTGGAGCAACTGACGGCCACATCAAAGCATGTGTTAAATAGCCCGTCGCTAAACCGACTAGTATGATTGGCTCCATTTTATCTCCTTTATCTAACCAAATAAGTTTTATGATCTGGCGTAGCCTTCACAACCTCAATTCCATGAAGAGCATATTCTGGAACATCAATTACTTCATCTCCCGTAAAGCCCAAAATATCTATCCACTCGGGTGTAGTTAAAGCAATAGCCCACTTATCTCGAACCGAATAGACGGTGTGACCATTTGTTGGATGCACCAACGTAGCTTTTTCATATTTCCTATAACTAGATGGCTCAGACTTGTCGAAAGGACAATCTGACGATATTTGAATAGGAGAATTTTTTAGCTTTTCACTAACGACAATTTGTTGAACCTTTGCCGGTTGTGGAGATTCATCTAAAGCGTCTCCTTCATAAGTCTTACCCTCAAAATAACCATCATCGACTGTTTTCAAATCAGACCAGGTAAATCCAAGTTTGACCAACCAACGCGGTGATGATAATTTTAGATAGTGGTTTTCTCGAACAACGCAGACTGTAGGAGTCGAACCTTTGACAAGTTCAGCGCCTAAATGGGCATGATAGTGAATTGGATCCTTCCAATCATGATCATCGTGTAATTTTGCTTCACCTTCGTATGCCCCAACACCGTGTTTGGCATCAATAAAAGCGATATTCGCTTGTAACTCTCGAGCATTTTTTCTTTGATCACGTGGATGCCACGTATGCCAACCATAGATAGGTCGATAGTGTAACCAGCGTGCACCATGAGCTGCTGCTGCTAACCCTAGATCAGCGTCCTCGCCCCCATGGCCGATGATTCTTTCGTCAAATCCACCCAAATCCCAAAAGAGATCTTTCGGATATCCGATGTTTCCAGACAACGAACTGAGTCCAGAATTTCCAACAGATGCATGCACATCCTCAGTGTATCCATCCGGGGCACCTTCTGGCCCACGCTGTCGATGATCAGGTCCCGCCACACCATCAAAATTGACATCCTTACGTTTCAGCCCTATCTCTTCTGCATCGATTATGAACTGGTGATAATTATCAGGTTCTTTCCACAGCATTTCTTCATACCCCGCAAACTCAAAGGGCGGCAGCCAATGATAACGACCTGTGATGATGACACTTGGACTTGCCTCATGTGCAATTTGATAGTGATGTAGCGCATTTTCATTTAAGACGATTTCGCCATCCAAGAAAACAATAAGATCACCACGACAATTGAATGCCCCGATGTTTCTTGCTCGCCCAGCTGTAAATCTATTTTTGTTTGGGCCTCCTGACAGATAGAAGATGGGAGCGACTAATTCTATCTCCCTTAATGAGTTGATATATTTTAGGTCCAACAAAGTTCCAAAACCATTTCGATAATCCGGATTACTGTGGGTTTCGTACAGCCACTCTTTTAGGCCGTCTGTAGATCCATCATCCACGACAACAACTTCGAAATGCTCTACATCTTTCTGATGTTCGAGTGCCGCCATACACAGCTTAAAGTTTTCCAGTCGATTATAGACTGGAATTACGACTGATAACATGCCTCATTTCTCCTTCTAATATCCGATAGATGATTTTTCTCTAGTATCGTGTCCTAGAAATTTATTATTTTTATCGAAGACTTCAACCATCTCTAACCCTTTTATTCTTTTTCCATCTCTAAATATACTTTCCATCAAAAAGGCGCCTCCTCTAACCATACCTGTTGATCCATTTGGAAATTTGACTTTTAGAGATCCATTATTACCAACAGATAGAACCTCTAACCGTTGTACTTTATCCCCCACTTTAAATCTATCTTTAACCTGTTCGCTTAGACTTCTTGGTTTACCCACAATTTGGTTTGCAAGCTCTCGTTCCCCGCCAGCATGGGACTGTTGGTCGTGCTGGCCAGGGAGATGTTTCTCGCTAAAATTTGTTTCGTCAACCACCTCCTCAGTTTCGTCGTCAGTTTCCTTCTCAGCCTCACCCTCCTGACCTGTTACAATTTCTACATCACTATCTAGGATTTCTCCATGATCATGCCCTTCACCAATCAATTCATGTTTAGCAAGTGGTGACATTGCTTTAACCATAGCAGCAACTAAATCCACTTGTGTAATCGACTTTGCAAACTGCGGTGGAACAGGCCCCTTCTTTTTCTTGGGAGGAATGGTCTCGGCCGGTGCCTCTTCAGTTTCTTCTGGTGCAGCCTGCTCTGGAGAAACCTCTTTCTCAGGGACTGCAGCTTCTCCTTCAGGCTGAGCTGGAACCATTGCTTGACGAGCTTGAAAGGCCGCAAGACCCGCCTGACTTGACACAGTTGTTAGGTCCTCTGGGCGTTCTGGTGCTTCAGCTAGAGCAGCACTTGGCTTTGTATATTTGACTGACGCCGCTGTTGCAGCAGGATCATCATAAACGCAACTCACCCCATTTCCTTCAGGTGTTAGTCCACCCCAAAAGGGACAATTCCAACACAACTTGGCAACATGCACGCCATCGAAAACGTCGACCTGGCCCGTAAAATGGCAGTAGACTTGTTCATTAGCGTCGACGAGGTTGATATGATTCACGTCTTCCATTGGTCTTATTCTCCTTAATGCTAGGTACAAAAATTTCTACGTCTACAACATCTCGCCATATCGGCTCATTGGTTAACAAGTCTAGATGAATCCGACCATCTTCGTAAATGACCACACTACTGCCGCGATCACGACACTCCCACTCATAGCTTGGTAATGAATAGGTAGTGTCATACGGATCAATGATAAACTTTGTCCCAATAGGGAACTCTACGGGACAAGCTGCACCACGATTAATCCATAATCTAGCATCATCTCCTGCCGCCATTTTCCACCAATGAGTTGGGTCATAACAATTAACAGAGCCATCTATCAATCCTTCAAGTCTTGGCGGAACATAACTGCAAAATGATGGGTTGTACCACGTCAATTCGGCAACCCCAACAAGGACGACAACAACCAAAGATAACACAACTAGCCTTCTGGTTGTTCAAAGATAATATGCGCTGTACTCGCGCCAACAATGAAAATCTCTTTCGGGTTACTACACCATACTTCCATCCAGGTTGTGGCAAGTTCGACGGCACTGTTCGTCGTCGAAATATCTTTTCCCCAACCTATAAAACAACCAGCACCTGCTGCCTTAAAAAGTATTCTTGTCGTGATCAACGATCCTGTTGGATCGATAGACGTTGGCGTTGACGTGGCTGCCTGTTGTTTCATCGTCAGCTTTGGGATTGTATGTAAAGGTGCGCCCATTATGTTCCAAACCGTCCTTTCCAATCTGGCGTTACTTTCCCATTCATGATATCTTCTTCAGTACCAAATAGGGGAATTGTTTTTTGTGTGCCATTACAGCCACATCCAATCGTTGCTGTCAATGCAAGCATGGCATCCGAATCTTGAAAATCAACATCGGCCCATGGCATAAAACTATAAAATCTCTTCGTAACTGGGCCATAAACTACTCTTTCAGCTGTCGGCAAAATCGCCATTCGAACAGTAGTGATAGCAACCATATCGTAGGTTGTTTGCTGTTGCAACATATGTCTCCTTTTAATTTTTGTAGGCTTCCAGTTTCTGAGCTCAGACGCAGGTAGATACGACTTACGTCGCCCCTTATCAATCGCCTTTACGAGATTCACCCCACCCACCTAAGGCTGGAAGCCATGCCCTAGAGTGACTTATTCAGTTAGAGCTTACCCACCGATGATGGTACAACCGGTTCCAAGACGCCCAGTGAAGCGTGCAGTATATGCACTTTGGGCACACATGTGTTTAATCACCAACGCCGTAACAGCGTACACCTCGAAACTGATAGCCGTACAGCCCGGCATCAGATCTTTGAACGACAACGGCGTCTGCGTGCTCTTATAGACGAGTGGCTCCCCGTTGTGGAACACGCGCAACGGATATACCGTCGAACTATAAGTCTTGTCACCCACTTGCGTCGCAGCAAAGCGGAAGTCAGGCACGAGGATAAGTCGACCGATTGACGTGTCGATTTCATCAGCCAACACAAACCCAGGCACGATCTGTCCGTTCTTTTGCTGAATAATCTGCAAGATAGGCTGTGAGCCGCCCGTCGAGCCAAGACTCAAGTAACCTTTCTTGATCGCCTCCAACGACTTAGGATGCCCAAAGATGTGGGTTGGCTTCGCACAAGCTGCAACCATGAAGTTATCGAACTCTTCAATATCGAAGCTGCCCGTCGGATTGGCATTCGTTCGAGCACCGTTCGCAGCTGTTACTTGGGTCGCCATCCCGTCAAAGGCTTTAGCGTTCGTGCTGATATTACCTTTGACCAACGCGCGGTCCCAATATTGCAGGGCCAAGATTTCCTGGAGCTTAACTTCCTTCTCTTTTACTCCCACGACTTGCGTTACGCCATCCAACTGCGTCGAAATCGCTCCAATGCCAAGACCCTGAATGCGAGACACGGCGATCGAGTGACGAATTTCTTCATTCGTCAGCGATTTCTTGCCACCAACGAATTTACGAGTTACGCTACGGTTAGAACCGTTGTGCGTATACTCTTCCGGGCAACTGCCCGGATCGAAGAAACCTTGATACGTCAAACCATCCCCAGCTGCAAAGTCGAGGGTGGTCATCTCCCTCCACAAGTCGGCATTGTAATCCGTGACGACTTCTGGGAGGGATGTCCAAACTGTAATCTCTTCGCAGAGCGTCAAGATTTCAGTTGGGTCGAGTGGTTGTGGATACTGTGCCGCAAAATCTACCGGCGATACGTAGGGTTGGGGAAGGATAACCGGGTCAGTAGCCTTCGTCACCAAACGGCCGCCAGACGAGCGGACGGCCTCGGCGGCAACGCTACGAACCCATGCCTTATCAACCTTTGCGGTATCGATACCCTGGCTTTTCAGATTTTCCATAACCTGATCGGTCAGCGTTTCAACACCGTAGGGATCTTGAAGATCAATCCCTTGCGCCTTCGCGAACATACGGGCCGCTTCACCTGCCTTAACACTAGGCACAGGCATAACTTGCGGCACCATTAGAATATTTTCAGGTGATGTATATTTGTTAGTCATAGTCTCCTAATAACGAATGAGAGGACTTGCTGTAACTGTTGCCTGTGCTACTTCCTTTGCACTGAATTTTTTAATTTGAACTTGATCGCCATTCAGCACGGGAACAGTTACTCCCTCAACGCTATCAGAGGCTTCACTCTTGATTATTACAGGTCGAACCGCATCTAATGAGCGGCGCATTGGCGAACGGCGCGTAAGCGACTTGACTTCGCCAGAGACAACGGCCTTTGTCATTTCTTCAACCTGCCGCCGTAAATCTTCAATTTGCCGTTTTGAATCTTCTACGTCATTTTGATATCGTTCTGCAGTTTGAGCAACTGCGCTCTTAACTGCTGCTTCCATAATGGCAGCCATATCATGCTCACTAACCGGAACAGCTTGATTAATCAACTGTACCATAGCTGGAGCAAAAGTATTTAAAGACTTTTGAACCGCTTCATAGCGTTCCTGTCGACCACCGCTAACTCCCGTCAGTGCCTCCATCAACTCTTGACCCCATCGTTGAATATAAACTGCGATAGGATGATTTGAATTCACTGTCTTAGTTTTCGGCTTGACGGCTGATTTAATTTCCTGTGGAACTTCAATGGCTTGTTCAAGAACAGCTGCAACCCCATCTACAATATCTGAAAGACGTTGAGCAATCTTGTCATTTGATAAGCCCTCACTTTTCAAAACATTCAATTCTGCGACCGCTTTACCCAAATGAGCCCGCTTTTCGAATGACATGTTTGCATCTTGCAAAAGATTTCTAGAAAACAAATTAGCTAATTCGTCGATGCCCTCAACTACACTTTTAACTTGGGGGGTCGCTTTTGGTTTCTTTTTTGATGCGATGCTTACCGGCATTGGAGGTTGTTCTGCGTTCTTCTTATCATCTTCTGTGACTTGCTTGATAAAATGCAGCCGCCCTTCTTCTGCCACATCGTCTTCAGTCTTCTGGGCATTGTCGCCCTCTTCGACTTCAGTTTCCGCAACCTGTTCATCCGTCGCATGAGGACGCTCTTGAACATTTTCTTCTGGAACCACCGTAGCGGGGTTACCAACATTTTGTCCAGGCTGCGGTGTTGGATTTAATTGACCTACAGCCGCTTGCGTTTCTGCAGGTGCCCCCGTAGTGTTCGGAGTATCTGCCACAGTATGAGCATAATCTCGAATAGCTGATACCAGATTCGCCGCTTGAGCCAACAACTCTGTTTTATCGCTTCCTGGAACAGCAAGGGCTTTGTCAATAGTCTGTAAGGCCTCACGAGCTTGTTGGATCAGCTCCATGTCAAAAAATTCTTCGTCGATTGCAGACTTACTATAAGTCGATGACACATCTGCATCTACCCGAGTTAATTCTTTCTCTTTCTTTTCCTCCTCAGGATTGTCCTCCTCTTCAGGCTCATCCTTCACGGGCAGATCATCTTCGTCTACTGTATCCTCTTCCATGCCCATAATCGCTTTACCCACCAACTTGCCACATTCAGGACAATCAACATCATCCGGTGGAACAAGTGCCCCACATCCTGGGCACTTCCGTTGTGCCTTCGTGATCAGCTGAACGCCTGATTTGGTTCGAAGCTTCCTATCCAAATCATCCAGTAGTTGCGCCTTGTCCTCTGTTACGATTGACCTGGCGTCATCCAGTTTCGTAATAATTGCAGTCATAGACTTTTCTATTCCTTCCAGTCCAATCGGCGTTTCCGCAACTACTGGAACTCTCGTCCCAGCAAAATGTTGAACCCAGCCTGCTATAAAGTCCCGAGTAGACTCACTTTTGTGAACAGTGCCACCTATCGGGTCAGGGAAAAACCCCATCGAAATTCTTACACGTTCATCGTCAGGAGCATTGTCTTCAATGTCTTTCCGAACAGCATGATAGACATCTAAACCCAACGGCGTCGGATAATACAACCCCTTTGCTTTCGGCTGATCGCCATCAATGAACACATCTGTTGCAATGCCCGCCAATAATCTCGGTTCAGAACAATCAGGACAAATATAACTAGTTAGTGCCTTGTACTCAAAGCCGCACTTCAAACAGATTGGCGCTTCTCCATAATGCGCAACAGAGAAAAATGGCAGTGGAACAGTTTTCGATTTGATTCGTCGAATAGCTTCCTGATAAAATGACCGTGTGACTAAATCGCCTTGAATATCTCGGCTAAATTTCGATGTTGTTGCTTTCCAACGCATTTGATTATCTGGCCCAATACTCGCCTTTGTAATAACCCAGGCTTTAGAAATTAG
>Ga0184637_10000538_pt1 | contig 28235 bp, 21 predicted proteins | sample PLM3_127_b2_FD_133143 | JGI IMG/M metagenome (GOLD analysis project Ga0184637, IMG submission 133143) | Groundwater sediment microbial communities from an aquifer in East River, Colorado, USA - PLM3_127_b2 | ecosystem: Environmental > Terrestrial > Soil > Riparian zone | place: USA: East River... | reverse complement strand
GTTTCCCATCCCCTCTATAGAGGTGGGAAACGGGAAACGGTTCCCCTAGAGAAACTCTCTCGCCCCGGCCCTGATTGTTTTCTTGGGAAATCGGGGCGTTTCGCAAAACGTTCGCTCAAGGGAGGAGTATTGAGCGTCCCTCGATTTTCTTGACCAGGTCCGTTTTTCCAAGAAAAAACCAGCCCATCCCTCAGAAAGCGTGCTCGGAAAGGCGGTGAAAGGCATGGATTATCGTGATCATTCTCACGTGAGCTCCTTTGCGACCCGCGGCTGAAACTAGTACTTTGGTGCGCCGGGTTTCTGGCGCGAGCGGGCCCTTTAGGGTAGAGGCGGATGGGAGGGTCATCGCGTTCGAACAGGAGGAATCGTGAGCGGATGGGAAATCATCGGCGGCACACCGAAGGGGCGCGTCCCGATCAAGGGGTGGACTCGGGGGGTGCCGGTCGAAGCCGAAGCCGTGAAGCAGCTGGTGAACGTTGCCTCCCTTCCGTTCGTGCATCACCACGTAGCTGCGATGCCAGACGTCCACTGGGGCATGGGCGCGACCGTTGGCTCGGTCGTACCCACCGTGGGCGCGATCATCCCTGCGGCCGTAGGCGTAGACATCGGATGCGGGATGATGGCGGTGCAGACGACTCTTCGAGCCGAGCAGTTGCCAGATAGCCTCGCCCCGCTCCGTTCGGAGATCGAGCGCGCTATCCCCGTCGGTGGCCCTGGTGAGAAGGGCTCGTGGAAGGAGGCGGGGCGTTACGGCACTCCGGCTTCCGTTGCATCGGCGTGGAGAACGATGGAGTCCGACTACCGGAGAATCGCGGAAAAACATCCTAAGGTATCGAGGGGAATGACGGCCGAACAGCTCGGTACGCTCGGCACGGGGAACCATTTCATCGAGGTCTGTCTGGACTCTGCTGACGCCGTGTGGGTCATGCTTCACTCGGGCTCTCGCGGACTCGGAAACCGCATCGGGACGTACTTCATCGAGAAGGCGAAGCAGGAGATGCGGCGGTTGCACGTGAACCTCCCCGATGCGGATCTGGCCTACTTGCCCGAGGGTTCTCAGTACTTCGGCGACTACGTGCGAGCGGTCGGCTTCGCCCAGGGCTTCGCCCTCACGAACAGAAAGCTGATGATGGAGCGGATTCTCGATGTGCTGCGCGCCAACCTGCCGTCGTTTGAGCTCGGAGAGTTCGCGGTCAACTGCCACCACAACTACGTCGAAAAGGAAGACCACTACGGCGAGAACGTGTGGCTCACCAGGAAGGGCGCTGTGCGTGCGCGGGCTTCTGATCTCGGAATCATCCCTGGCTCGATGGGAGCGCGTTCCTACGTCGTCCGCGGCAAGGGAAACCCCGAGAGCTTCAACTCCTGCTCTCACGGTGCAGGACGCCGGATGAGCCGCGGGCAGGCGAGAAAGACGTTCACCATGGATGACCATGCCAGGGCGACCGAGGGCGTAGAGTGCCGGAAGGACGCTGGCGTCATCGACGAGACGCCAGGGGCGTACAAATCTATCGAGGCCGTGATGGCGGCGCAGGCCGATTTGGTCGAAATTGTTCATGAGCTGCGGCAGGTCGTGTGCGTGAAGGGATGACGCCACGCGCCCCCTCACCAACCCCGAGCTCGAGGACCGACGCAGAAGCGCCATGACGGAATGGATCCTGAGAGATAGGGACCCCGAATACTCCACGCCTGATGCGGTCGCGCTACGCTAGTCGGAAGGGTCATGGGCAGTGGATCGCGACTGCCCGATGCCGTCGAGTCGTTCCTGCAGCGCCATCTTGTCCAGCGAGTCGAGCGGGAGGCTGACGAAGAGCTTGATGCGGGCGTCGAGCTCGCGGAGCGCTCGGTCGAAGGCTCGACGCTGCTCTTCCAGCGTTCCGACGACGTTCGCGGGATCGTCGACGCCCCAATGGGCGGTCATCGGCTGACCGGACCAGTAAGGGCACTCCTCCCTGGCCGCGTTGCCGCAGACGGTGAAAACGAAATCGAGCCGGGGCGCTTCCGGACCGGAGAACTCGCTCCAGCTCTTGCTGCGAGCCCCCTCGGCCGGCAGATGAGACCCCGAAAGCGTTTCGAGCGTCAGCGGGTGCACCTCGCCCTTCGGGTGGCTCCCGGCGCTGAAGGCGTTAAAGCGGCCGCGGCCCCAGTGATTGAGAAGAACCTCGGCCATGATGCTGCGCGCCGAGTTCCCGGTACAGAGGAAAAGGACATTCTTCGTCATCTCCGCGCTCCTTTCCGACGCCTACCGGGCGAAGCCACCGCTTCCGCGCGGGCATCGGTGGTCCCCAAACCCGTCTTCCTGTACTCTAGCCACGAGCCAGCCATGGAGGGGTCGGAGTTCGACGAAGTCGAGTTCTTTCGCGCGGTCCAGACGAGCGGAGCGCGCGCTCTTCTTATCGGTCGAAGGGCGCTCGTAGTCCTGGGCCTTCCCGTGCTCACCGCGGACTACGACTTCTGGATTCACATCGACGACTCCGCGGCCTTCAATCGCGCCGCGGAGCCCTTCGGGCTGGTCCCTACGAGGGCGCCCGAGGAGGCTCGCCGTCGGGGTCGGTACGCCCTCGAAAATCTGGAGAAGGTGGACGTTCTCGTTGCGCGAGTGGTTCCCACGGTCGACGGTGTCGACGTCTCTTTCGAGGACGTGTGGACGCGGCGCCGCGGTCTCGATCTGGCGCCAGGAGTGAAGGTAGACTTGCCCGCCCTCGACGACCTCATCCTGACCAAGCGGTTCGCGGCGCGCCCGAAAGACTTGGAGGATATTCGACTCCTGGAAGTGCTTCGTTCGGCGGAGGCGAAAAATCGCAGTGAGCTCTGACGGACACCGGCCCTCCGCCGAGCTGGTCAAAAGGTTGAGGGCGCTGAGTGAGAGACGGCTGTCCAGAGAAGAAGTCGAGGCCGCCCTGCAAACACCCATCAGCGATTCGGAGCGAGAGGAGATTCTCGCGCTCGTCGCCTGGTTCCGGAGGCGCTACCCGACTCCCCTGGATCGGCTCGCGTACGTCCGCCGCGCCTACCGCCGCTGGCAGAACTCCCTGGAGCCCACGGACCAGCGCCGCCCGGGCGAAGGCTGAGCCTACTTCGCTTTCGTCCGCCGCGTTTTCTTCCCCTCGGGGGCGTTCGTCGCCGCGCCCAGTCGCGCGAGAAGCGTTTTGGGCGCCGAGGTTCGCCAGGCGTCCACCACGAGCTCGCGGACTTCGTCCCAGTCGGCGTCGAGATCGACGCGGACGCCGATCCAGCCGAAGGGTCCCTGGTACGGAGGCACGAAGAAGCGCACGGGGTCGGCGGCGACGAGAAGCTCCTGGTCGCCGGGCGGGGCGTCGAGCCAAAGCGCCACCCTTTCGTCGCCGTGGTGATTGTTCGCGAACATCGCGAACATCTTCTTCTTCACCCGGAACGTGGGCGCGGACCAGGCCTCTTTCTCCGTGGTCTCGGGAAGGGAGAGACAGATCTCACGGACGCGTTTCAAGAGCTCGGACGTTTTGGGCTTTGCCTTGGCCATGTTCACCACTCTCGGCGCTCTCCCTACTCGTACCTCAAGACTCCGATGGGGACCGTTGCCGCCGCTCGAATCGCCGGAAGTAGTGTCGCGAGGATCGCGATTCCGAGAAAGACACCCACCACCACGGCAACAGTAACGAGATCGAAGGGACCGATCCCGTCTATCTGGCCTATCTGGACCAGCCGCGCCGGGTCCTCGAACGGGAGCTCTCTAATAAGATAGGGAGACATGAAGCTTACTGTTGTCGTGGTGGCGGCGACCCCGAGCCCCACCGTGAGGACAACGATCAGGGAGTAGCCGGGGCTCGCGTGGAGCGACCGAAAAGCGCGGACGAGGTCGTGCCCGAGCTCTTCCAGTCTCATTTCAGCGGTTGAACCGGGAGGACTCGTAGAGCGCCATCTGTCCGGCATAGAACGTGAGGCGCAGCATCAGCTTCGCGACGAGGTACGCCTGCCCGACCAGGAAGGCGAAGACGACGCTCGGGACCGAAGCCTGGCCGGGCCCGGGAGCGACGACATAGTAAGCGCCGAGGAGGACGAGGCCGAAAAACCCGAGACCGTAGTAGAGCAACGTCGTCCGACCCAGGTTTCCGAGCACCAGGCGAAAGCCTTTGATGGCCGCGAGGATCATGCTCCTTCGGTTCTCCTTGTAGGTCGCGATCTTGGCGTAGTCGAACGCCATGTGGATGAGCGTCAGGAGGAGCGCCACGAGGAGCGCCGCCGCGACGACGTAGCCGAGGACCATCTTTTCGACCGTGACGTCGCGCATCGCGTCCTCGACCCTTCCGAAGAGCCAGCCGGCGAATCGGTATACCAGGTAGTAGAGAAACCCCGAAAGCACCGCGAGCCGGACGAAACGGAAGAAGAACTCCCCGCCGTGCGCGAAGAACTCGGATAGGCGAAAGAGCCCGCTGCGATCGCCGTACCGGTGCAAAATCCCGCCGAGGAAAAGGGCCCAGAGAAGAGCGTAGACGACACCGAGCGCCACAAGGGCGGGGAGCATCTCGAAGAGACGCCCGTTGAGCCAGGCCTCGATGTTGTCGAAGAAGGCACCGGCCCCGACCAGGCTCGGAGATAGGGTTTTTTCGATGCCTTTCGCCCGCGCGTCGAACTCGCCGTACCAGCCCATATCGAAGCCGTCGCGCAGGTTCTGGTGGACGAGGCTCGAGCCGATCGACTCCTCGATGGATCCGGCCATCGACACCGCGAGAGGAATCGCCACCAGCACATTGGCGAGCCAGAGCCAGATGACGAGAGACGGCGACGCGAGGACGCGTCCGAATCCCGAAAACGCTGCTTTCACCGAAGACATGACGCTTTACTTCCTTAAAGGCTCAGAGACTCAGACGAAGAACGCGAACGTGGCCAGGAGGTCCTGGAGCCAGATCATCCACTTCGAGGCCCACTTGCGCGCGGGGAGCTTCGACTGAGGCTCGACCAGCTTGGAATTGTTGGTGTAGTAGAGATCGAGCAGGAGCTTCCTCGACGGGTCGACGGCGGCGTAGCGGAGCTTCGACGACCCTTCCTCGACGTAGAGCTTCCAGCGGTCTTTTCCGTCCCAGAGGTCGCGCTTCTCGGTCCCGTCCTCGAAGAGGAGGACCACCTCGACGGGAAACACCGCCGCCCCCAGGCGCCTCGCCACCACTTCCGTCCGGTAGAGATCCGTCTTCTCTTCTTCCCGGTGGACGAGAGCGCCCGATTCTTCCGCGAAGCCCTTGAACTTCACGGGCTCGCTCCGGGCGGAGTCGATGGCGTAGTCGAAATCGTTCGAGCTCCGGTAGACCTGATCGAAGAACCACGTGAGGTCCTGCCCGCTGACTTCGTTCGCCACCGCGAAAAAATCCTCCGGGGTCGGATGCTTGAACTGGTAGCGCGCGAAGAACGTGGACAGGATGCTCTGGAGCACGTCCCACCCGAGATACCGCTCGAGGGTGTGGAGCCAGAGCGATGTCTTGTTGTAGCTGTGAGAGCCTCCGGTCGCGGGAAAGTACTTGTAGGTGGGAGTCGACTGCGCGTCCCAGGTCGCGTCTTCGCGATAACCGTCGAGCCGGTCACCGCCGATGACACGGTCGACCTTGATGTCGTCGAACTGGAGCGGAAGAAACCCCGAGAGCCTCTCGGCGCCCCGCGGGTTGAGGTACCGCTTCACGTACGAGCGCGGGCCATAGGTCACGTCCATGGTGCGCGCGGTCGAGAAGGTGTTGAAGCCCTCGTCGAGCCACGCGTGCTCGAACTCGTTGTTCCCGATGATGCCGTACCAGAACTGGTGGCCGCATTCATGGACCGTTACCCCCTCGGGCGATCCACCGCCTTCCGGGTTGAGCAAGCGCGTTCCCGCGGTGAAGAGCGTCGGGTACTCCATTCCCCCGGCGCCGCTCCCGTAGGCGGGGTCGACTACGGTCACGTGCCCGTAAGGGTACGGGCCGTACCACTTCCCGTAGTTCTCGAGCGCCGCGGCGGTGGCGTGGAAGTGCCGATCTTTCTGCTCGAGATGCTCGGGCTGGAGGAGGAGCCGCATTTCGACCGGCGGAAGGCCTGGCGCTTCGAAACGCTCCTCGAACACCAGATAGTCCGGGCTCGCCGTCCAGGCGAAGTCGTGGACGTCCGATTGCTGGTGGCGATAGGTCGTCTTCCCCGAGGCCTCCTGGCGGTCCGTCTCGCGTCCGGTCGCGCCGACGACGTAGGCGCTCGGAACCGTGATCGAAACGTCATAGTCGCCGTAGTCGGAGTAGAACTCCGTTCCCGCGTGGAACTGATGGGCATTCCAGCCGGAGGCCTCGAGGACCGCGAGCTTGGGAAACCATTGGGCGAGGAAGAAGAAGTTGCCGCGGTACCCGGTTCGGGCGAAGGTTCGCGGGATCTTCGACTTCCAGGTGAGCTCCACCTGCGCGACTCCCTCGGGCGGAACCGGCTCCGGAAGAGAAACCACCATAAGCGTGCGGTCCTCGGCGTTTCCGTCATCGGGCGCGTCGAAGCGCGCTTCGGACGTGAGATCGATCCCGGGTACACCGACGTCGGGGATGAGCCGAATCGATTCCACCTCGGAGCTACTCCAGTCGCCCTCGCGCGGATCCTCGAGGTTCCGACCCGTCGTTCTGAGACGCGCTTCCTGGAGCCACGTGCTTCGGTTGTTGCGCCACGCGTTCCAGTAGAGGTGGAAGCGGAGGTCGGAGGCAGCGATGGGCTGGAGGTTCTTCCAGGTGATGGTCTCCTTGCCCGTGAGAGTCCTTTCTTCCGGGTCGAGCGCAACTTCGATCCGGTAGTTGGCGTTTCGAAGGGAGAGCGGTTGGGCGACCGCATCCATCGAAACCAGGATGGGAAGAAACCACAGGAGACTCGAGAATCGCGTCATGGGACCTCCTGGTGAGGACGAAGGCCGAGATTATAGGGGGGAGCGGCAGGGAGGACAAGTTAGAATCGCTGAATGCCTTGGATTTACCTCGTCGTCGCGGGTCTATTCGAAGTGGGATGGGCGATCGGCTTGAAGTACACGGCAGGGTTTACCCGCCTCTGGCCTAGTCTCTGGACCGGGGCGGCGATGGCGCTGAGCTTGTTCCTCCTGGCGCAGGCGTTGAAGGCACTCCCCGTGGGGACCGGCTACGCGGTCTGGACCGGCATCGGGAGCGTGGGCACGGCGGTTCTCGGCATCGTCCTGCTCGGGGAGTCGAGGGATGCGCTTCGCCTCCTCTGCCTCGCGCTCATCTTGATCGGCATCGTGGGCCTGAAGCTCGTAACCCAACCGACGTGAGGCACAACCTTCTCGATTCTCGAAACACAACAGCGCGTTGACGTGCCGGGGCGCCGTGTCTACAATAGGCCCGGTTCACAGACATTGAGCCTTTATCTTCACTTTCTCTCGCGCTTCCGAACTCCCTTGCGAAAGTGGCGGAATTGGTAGACGCGCTGGACTTAGGATCCAGTGGGGCGACCCGTGGGGGTTCGAGTCCCCCCTTTCGCACCACGCGAAGCGAGCAGCGAGGCCCGGCCCGCCTTCGCAATGCTTCGGCAGGTCCGCCGAAGCCCGACCCGCCTTCGCCAAGCTACGGCGGGTCCGCCGAAGCCCGCAGGGCGAAGGCGGAAGGGCGGAGGCGGAAGGGCCCGAGCTCGATTCCATGAAGATCGAATACCTAGAAGAAGGGTCCTCGCTCCGACATCTGGACATCGAGCTCCCCGCCGATGCGCTCGCGGATGAGTTCGAGAAGGGCGTCGGGCGCCTCAGCCGCACCATCAAGCTCCCCGGGTTTCGCAAGGGCAAGATCCCCAAGGACGTCATCCGTGCCCGGTTCCGGGGCGACGTGCTGAAGGACGCGGTCTCGGATCTCGTGCCCCACGCCCTTGGAGAAGCCCTGAAAGAGCGAAACCTCTACCCGCTCGACGATCCGCGGATCACGAAGCTGGAGTCGGATCTGGGAAAACCACTCCGTTTCCGCGCCTCGTTCGAGGTCATGCCCGAGGTCGAGGCCAAGGTCTACCAGGACCTCGAGGTGGTGAAGCCGAATACGGAAGTCACCGACGAGCAATTGGCCGCAGGCATCGAGGCGATCCGCGAGCAGCACGCCCGCTTCGATCCCATCGAAGGCCGAGGCGCACAGGATGGCGATTTCGTCATGGGCGACCTCACCGAGCGGCCGCAGGGCGGCGGCAAGGCCGAGAAGCACGAGGGCGTCACCATCGAAGTCGGCTCCGATTTCTATCACGGAGCGCTTCACGGAGAGCTCCAGGGGAAAACACCCGGCGACGTTCTCCGGTTCGCCGCGTCCTTTCCCGCCGAACATCCGGCCCGGGCGCGCGCGGGAAAGAGCTACGACGTCGAGTTTCACCTTCTCGAGCTCAAGCAGAAGGTTCTGCCGGAGGCGGACGACGAGCTGGCGAAGGACCTCGGCGAATATCAGACGCTTTCGGAGCTCAAAGCCGAGCTTCGAAAGCGCGGTGAGGAGCGCGCCCGTCACGAGGACGAACAAGAGCTGAGGAGGCGGCTGCTCTCGAAGCTCGCAGAAGCGAACCCGCTCGAGGCACCGATCTCGCTCGTCGAGATGGAGCTCGACTCCAGGCTCGAATCGGCCCTGCGCGACCTCCACCAGCGGGGAATCGACCCCAAGGCCACGGGGATCGACTGGCGGAAGGTGCGCGAGGACGAGCGAGAGGGCGCCGCTTTGGCCGTGCGGGTGACGCTCCTCCTCGACAAAGTCGCCGAGAGGGAGGGCCTGATCGCGACCGAAGAGGAGCTGGAGGCCGAGATTGGGCGGTACGCTGAGGCCATGGAGAAGAGTCCGGCGGCGCTCCGGGCCCAGATGGCGAAAGACGGGGCGCTCGACCGCGTGCGGGGCCGCATTCGCCGCGAGAAGGCGGTTGACTTCATCAAGCAACATGCTAAACTTAAATAGGGGTTGAACTTAGATGCTGATCCCGATGGTGGTCGAACAGACCAACCGGGGTGAGCGCGCGTACGATATTTATTCGCGCTTACTCAAAGACAACATCATTTTCATTGGAACTCCAATAGAGGACAACCTTGCGAACTTGGTCGTGGCCCAGCTCCTGTTTCTCGAGGCCGAGGACCCGGAAAAGGAGATTTCGATCTACGTCAATAGTCCGGGTGGGGTGGTCACCGCGGGTCTCGCTATCTACGATACCCTGCAGTTCATTCGCCCCGACGTGACGACGTACTGCATCGGCCAGGCGGCGAGCATGGCCGCCGTGATCCTCGCGGCGGGAACGCCGGGAAAACGCTTCGCCCTCCCGAACTCCAGGGTCATTATCCACCAGCCTTCGGGAGGGGCTTCGGGCCAGGCGACCGATATCAACATCCAGGCGAAAGAGATCCTGCGCACTCGCCAGCGCTTGAACGAGATTCTGGCACAACACACGGGACAGGACATCGCCAAGATCGAGCATGACGTGGAGCGCGACTTCATCATGACCGCCGAAGTCGCCCGCGAGTACGGTATTATCGACCAGGTGATCTCGAAGCGCATGTAGAAGGCCTGTAGAGGAACTAACGAGTTGTCCAAGAAGAACGGGGATCCTGAAGTCCTTCGGTGCTCCTTCTGCAACAAGGACCAGAGCGACGTGCGCAAGCTCATCGCGGGGCCCACGGTTTTCATCTGCGACGAATGCGTCGAGGTCTGCAACGACATCATCGCCGACGACAACCGCTTCGAGAATCGATCCCAGAGCTCCACCCTGCCGACGCCGGTCGAGATCAAGCAGTTCCTCGACGAGTACGTCATCGGGCAGGAGGAGGCGAAGAAACGCCTGGCGGTAGCGGTCTACAACCACTACAAGCGCGTCCATATCATGAAGTCGAAGACGCGCCAGGACGTGGAGCTCACCAAGAGCAACATCCTGCTCATCGGCGCGACCGGCACCGGAAAGACCCTCCTCGCCCAGACCCTGGCGAAGCTTCTTCGAGTTCCCTTTTGCATCGTCGACGCCACCACCCTCACCGAGGCGGGCTACGTCGGCGAGGACGTCGAGAACATCATCCTCAAGCTCCTCCAGGCGGCGCAGGGTGACATCGAGAAATGCCAGGAAGGCATCATCTACATCGACGAGATCGACAAGATCTGCCGCAAGGACGAGAATCCGTCGATCACCCGCGACGTCTCGGGAGAAGGGGTGCAGCAGGCGCTCCTGAAGATCCTCGAGGGGACGGTGGCGAACGTTCCACCGCAGGGCGGCCGCAAGCACCCCCATCAGGAGTTCTACCAGATCGACACGACCAACATCCTGTTCCTGTGCGGCGGGGCCTTCGTGGGCCTCGAGAAGCTCATCGAGCGCCGGATCGGAAAGAAGAGCCTCGGGTTCCGCGCGGAGCTGAAGGCCGTCACCGACACTGATCGCGAGAACATTCTCCAAAACGTGCAGCCGATGGACCTCATCAAGTACGGCCTCATTCCGGAGTTCGTAGGAAGGCTCCCGGTGGTGGGGACTCTGCACGAGCTCGGACGCGACGCCCTCATCCGCATCATGGGCGAGCCAAGAAACGCGATCATCCGCCAGTACCAGCGGCTGTTCGAGTACGAGAACGTGAAGCTGCGGTTCACCGACGACGCGATGAAGGCCATCGCCGACCAGGCGGTGGAGCGGAAGATCGGCGCCCGGGGTCTCCGGATGATCATCGAAGACCTGATGCTCGAGCTGATGTATACTCTGCCTTCACAAAAGAAGGTCAAGGAAGTGGTGGTTACCAAAGAGGTCGTGGAGGACCGGGAAAAGCCGGTGACCCTGATCGAAAAGGCCGGTTGACGGGCTTCGAAACCACTTCCTCGCGGCAGCGGGTTCTCGTTTCAACACATTTCAACGCAACGCGAAATCTCCGGACTCTCGGGCGACTCTCGAGAGATCCAAATCCCCGAATGACGTCCTCGCCTGGAGACGAAGCCAGGCGGGATGAAACTTTATAGCGATAGGGATCAGGCAGACCAAGAATGTTCGGATCCAAAACCCGAGACCGCACCGAGGTTTACGAGACCCTTCCCATGGTCCCTCTCCGGGACGTGGTCGTGTTCCCTTACATGATGATGCCCTTCGTGATCGGGCGCGGCTCCTCGATCCGGGCACTCGAGTACGCGCTCGGCCACGACCGCCGTATCTTCCTTGCCGCCCAGCATGATGCCACGACCGATGACCCCAAGGCGTCCGACATTTACACCGTAGGGACGGTCGCGAACATCCTCCAGTCGGTGAAGCTTCCCGACGGCAACATCAAGGTCCTGGTGGAGGGGCTGGACCGCGGCCGCGCCATCGAATGCCGCGACGACGAAGGCTTCTACAAGGTCGTGGTGAAGACCGTCCCGAAACCCCGCGAGGCGGCGGGAGCGGAAGAGCTGATGAGCAAGGTGGTCTCGCTCTTCGAGCAGTACGTGAAGCTCGCGCAAAACCGGGAGAGCGAAGTGAAAAACGCCGCCGTCGCGGTCGATGACCCCGAGAAACTCTCCGACACCATCGCCTCCCATCTAGTCATGAGCGTCGACGAGAAGCAGAACCTCCTCGAGATCTGGAATCCGGTGGAGCGTCTGAACCGCATCGCCTCCGCCCTCGAGATGGAAGTCGACAAGCTCCAGGTCGACCGGCGGATCCAGGGCCGGGTGCGAAAGCAAATGGAGCGGGCGCAGAAGGAGTACTACCTCAACGAGAAGATGAAGGCGATCCAGAAGGAGCTCGGCCGGAAGGACGACCGCGGAAACGAGGTCGAGGAGCTCCGGGGCAAGATCACCGAGGCCAAGATGAGCAAGGAGGCCGAGGAAAAGGCTCTCGCCGAGCTCAAGCGGCTCGAGGCCATGCCCCCGATGTCGGCCGAGGCCACGGTCTCGCGCAACTATCTCGACTGGCTTCTGGCCGTGCCGTGGCACAAGAGGACCCGGGAGAGCCGAGACATCCGGCGCGCGGAGACGGTGCTCGACGAGGATCATTACGGGCTCGCCAAGGTCAAGGACCGGATCATCGAGTTTCTCGCGGTGCGGCAGCTGGTGAAGAAACAGCGAGGCCCGATCCTCTGCCTGGTCGGCCCCCCGGGCGTCGGTAAGACGTCTTTGGCCCGCTCGGTCGCGCGCGCGACCAACCGCAAGTTCGCGCGGCTCTCTCTCGGCGGGGTCCGCGATGAGGCCGAGGTCCGCGGTCATCGGCGAACCTACATCGGCGCCTTCCCCGGCCAGATCGTCCAGATGATGAAGAAGGCGGGAACGGTGAACCCGCTCGTTCTCCTCGACGAGGTCGACAAGATGAGCATGGACTTCCGGGGCGACCCCGCGTCCGCGCTTCTCGAGGTCCTGGACCCGGAGCAGAACCACTCCTTTCAAGATCACTACCTCGACGTAGAGTACGACCTCTCGAACGTGATGTTCATCGCCACCGCCAACGTCATGCAGAACATGCCGCAGGCGCTGATGGACCGTCTCGAAGTCATTCGCCTCCCCGGCTACACCGAGGAAGAGAAGCTCGAGATCGCCCGGCGCTTCCTGGTGGCGAAGCAGAAGGAAGCGAACGGGCTGAAGAACAAGTCCGTGGTGATGGACGACGAGTCCATCGTGGAGATCATAAGGCGCTACACTCGGGAAGCGGGGGTACGGAGTCTCGAGCGGGAGATTGCCTCGGTGTTCCGCAAGGTGGCGCGAAAGATCGTCCACCAGGGGTCGAGCTTCGAGGCGCAGATCACGTCTTCGGCGATCGGCGAGTATCTCGGAGTTCCGAAGTTTCGTCCTCGGAGCAAGGAAGGCGAGGCCGAGGTCGGAATCGCGACCGGTCTCGCCTGGACCGAGGTGGGAGGCGAGCTCCTCACGACCGAGGTGACTCTCATGCCCGGAAAGGGCGAGCTCACGCTCACGGGAAGGCTCGGCGAGGTCATGCAGGAGTCGGCGCGGACGGCGGTTTCCGTAATCCGCTCGCGCGCCGATCGTCTCGGACTCCCCAAGGATTTCCACAAGCGGCTCGACATTCATATCCACGTTCCCGAGGGCGCGATTCCGAAGGACGGCCCCTCGGCGGGAATCACCCTGGCGACGGCGCTCCTGTCGGTGCTGTCGGGAATTCCCGTTCACGCGGACGTGGCGATGACGGGAGAGATCACGCTCCGGGGGAAGGTGCTCCCTATCGGCGGGGTGAAGGAAAAGCTCCTCGCTGCGCATCGCGCCGGAATCCGGAAGATCATTCTCCCCAAGGACAACGAGAAAGATGTCAGCGAGATCCCCGAGGAGATCCTGAAGGAGCTTCAGATCGAGCTGGTGGAGAAGATAGAAGAGGTTTTCCAGATCGCCCTGGTGGCGCCCCTCGCCCGGGTCTCTCCGGCGGACGTCGCTCCGGTGGTCGACCCGGAGCCTCTCGAGCCCGATTTGACGGAGCCGGGTCCGGTCGCGGGCGAATCGATAGCGCATTGACGCCGGCGTGAACGAGCGCCGTGCCACGTGCCACCATGAACGGGGTCCAATCCGGCGATTCGATGGCTATTCCATGAAGGATTTGGCGAAACGGGAACCGCCTCATGACAAACGGTGCCTCTCAACCGGTCGAGCTCGTCTGGACGGCCGGCGAGCCTCGCGACTTTCCGAGGGAAGAGCTCCCCGAGGTGGCGGCCGTGGGCCGGTCGAACGTTGGGAAATCCAGCCTCCTGAACTGTCTCTTCGGAGTGAAGGGCATGGCGTTCGTGTCGAAAACACCGGGGAGGACGCAGGTGGTGAACTTCTACCGCGTGGGGACGGAGATGGTTCTCGTCGACCTTCCGGGTTACGGCTTCGCCAAGGTGCCGGCGGCGGTCCGGCAAAAGTGGGATTCCCTGGTGACGAGCTATCTCTTCGAGCGGAAGGCGCTCGCCCTGGTTCTGCTGCTGGTGGACGCGAGGCGCGAGCCGATGGACAACGATCGCGAGGTGCGCGATCTCCTGGAACGAGCGGAGCTCCCGTACGTCGTCGTCGCGACCAAGTCCGACAAGCTGTCCCGGGGGCGGCTCGGGAGCGAAATGAAGAAGCTCGAAAAAATTTATGGGGCCTCGGGAAACATACCCGTCATTGCCTTTTCCGCGGCCACGAGTGAAGGAAGGAAAGAGCTATGGAAGACGATCAGGAATCACGTTCGCGAGCCGAGGCGAGCACCGAGGAAGTAGAGAAAGTCCCCCGCGGCGAGCCCAAGACCAAGGCGCTCAATATCGCCGAGCTCAAGGAGATGAACATCTCCTCGCTCGCCAAAGTAGCGAAGGACCTCGGCGTCGCCGGCGCTACCGGGATGCGAAAGCAGGAGCTGATCTTCAAGATCCTGCAGGCCCAGACCGAGCAGAGCGGCCTCATCTTCTCCGAGGGTGTTCTCGAGTGCTTGCCCGACGGATTCGGCTTCCTTCGCGCGCCAGAGTACAACTACCTCCCGGGGCCGGACGATATCTACGTCTCCCCGTCCCAGATCCGCAAGTTCGACCTGAGGACCGGCGACACCATCTCGGGGCAGATCCGCCCGCCGAAAGAGGGCGAGCGTTACTTCGCCTTGATCAAGGTGGAGGCGGTCAACTTCGAGCCTCCGGAAGCGGCGCGGGAGCGGATTCTCTTCGATAACCTGACTCCCCTGTACCCCCAGGATCGTATCGGTCTCGAGACGACGAAGGACAACCTCTCGGCGCGGGTCATGGACTTGATGACTCCGATCGGAAAAGGCCAGCGCGGTCTCATCGTGGCGGCGCCTCGAACGGGAAAGACGATGCTCCTCCAGAACATCGCCAACAGCATCACCGCGAATCATCCGGAAGTGGTGCTCATCGTCCTTCTCATCGACGAGCGCCCGGAAGAGGTGACCGACATGCAGCGGTCGGTCCACGGCGAGGTCATCAGCTCCACGTTCGACGAAGCGGCGCAGCGCCACGTCCAGGTGGCGGAGATGGTGATCGAGAAGGCGAAGCGGCTGGTGGAGCACAAGCGGGACGTGGTGATCCTCCTCGACTCCATCACCAGGCTCGCCCGCGCCTACAACACCGTGGTTCCGCCCTCGGGGAAAGTGCTCTCGGGCGGTGTGGACTCGAACGCGCTCCAGAGGCCGAAGCGATTCTTCGGGGCCGCGAGGAACATCGAGGAGGGAGGTTCCCTCACCATCATGGCGACCGCCCTCATCGAGACCGGAAGCCGCATGGACGACGTCATCTTCGAGGAGTTCAAGGGCACGGGCAACATGGAGATCCACCTCGACCGGAAGCTCGTCGACAAGCGCGTCTTCCCCTCGATCGACATCAACAAGAGCGGAACCCGGAAAGAGGAGCTCCTGCTCGCGAAAGAAGAGCTCAACCGCGTCTGGATCCTGCGGAAAGTCCTCTCGCCCCTCTCCCAGGTGGAAGCGATGGAGCTCCTGCTGGACAAGATGGGAAAGACCAAGAGCAACGCCGAGTTCCTGTCCTCGATGTCAGGTCAGTAGCCGGTTGATTTCATGCGCGATCCCCGCCGGGTGGCTCGCACCATCCGGGCGCTCGCTCCCTCCGTCGGGGCCAGCATCACCTTCGCCGTTGTCGGACTCTACATCGTGCGGCGGCTCGTCCCCGGCGAAGAGCTCGTCGAGAGCAACGACGTTGCGGGGAACTACCTCCAGACGCTTGGCACGATCTACGCCGTGCTCCTCGCCTTCGTGGTCATCGCCGTCTGGCAGCAGTTCAACGACGCTCGCTCCGCGGTCGAGCGCGAGGCCAACGAAGTGCTGGATCTGTTCCGGACCGTGAGCGGCTTCTCCGAGCCGACGCGCGGCGAGCTCCGAGGACAGCTCCAGACCTACGTCAGCGCGGTCTTGGAACGGGAATGGGCGGCCATGGCCCGCGACGAGAACGGGGTGTTCGAGGAGGTCTGGTCCGTCTTCGATCGCGTCGCCGAAGTGCTTCACCGCTGCGATCCCGAGGCCGTGCGCGAGACTTCGCTCTACTGCGAGGCGCTCACCCGCCTCAACGACCTGAGCGACGTCCGGGCGGTGCGGCTTACGACCAGCCGGATGAAGATCCCGCTGGCGCTCTGGATCCTGCTGTACATCGGCGCCGCGGTCACCGTGGGGTCGATGTACCTTTTCGCGGTTTCGAGCTTCGGGATTCACGCCCTCATGACCGGCGCCCTCGCCGGAGCGGTCTCTCACGTGCTCTACGTCATCGCCGACCTCGACGACGCTTTCGCGGGAGACTGGCAGGTGCCTCGCGAGCCCTTCGAGCGCGTTCGCGCCCACATGGAGCGAGCGGTCCTGGCTGGCGACGGCCGCTGAAGTCCACGCGGGCTCGTTTGACGGACCCCATCCCTTTTGCTGGAATAGATATGTCTGGCAAATCTCAATAACGGACGGGCTACCCGAACGCCGGGGGAAAGAAAACCTATGTTCGAGCCAAAAACGGCGGGTTTCCGCTTTGTCGTCGTTGCCGCTCTGTCGTTTATCGCTCTCGCTCGTTCTTCCTTCTCCCAGACGTGCGAGGCACCCTTCATGGGCGTGTCTTCGGAGGACTCGACGTTCGGCAGCGAGCCGCGGGAAATCGCGGTCGCCGACTTCAACCACGACGGGATCCTCGACCTCGCGGTTCAGCACGTGAATTCGGACACCGTCTCCATCATGCGAGGATCTCCCGGCGGCTTCTCGTGGCTAGCGACGCTTTCGTTCACTTCGACCGCCGACATCGTCGCCGCCGACATCGACCACAATGGCTGGGCCGACATAATCGTGTCGGCGGTGGACAACAACGAGGTCGCCGTCGCGCGAAGCAACGGCGCGGGAGGCTTTTTTCCGGAAGATACGTTCGGCGTGGGAGTGGGTCCGACGGCTCTCGCCACGGGGGACTTCGACAGCGACGGTCATCCGGATATCGCCGTCTACAACTCCACCGACCTGACCGTCAATGTCCTCCTCGGCGATGGCGCTGGAGGCTTCGCCGTGCAGGTCGCCTTCGCCATGACGGTCAAGGAGGAGATGGTTGCCGCGGACCTCGATCGGGACGGCGACCTCGATCTCGTCGCGACCGACGAAGGCGCGGACGGGATCGTCGTCGCTCTGGGAAAAGACGACGGCAGCTTCGTCACCCCCACCGCCATCCCCGGCGCCGGCGATGCTCCCATCAGCCTCGTCGTCGCCGATTTCAACCGGGACGGGGTTCTGGACGTCGTCACCAACAACTCCCTGAGCGGCGACATCGAATACTACCGGGGGGATGGAAGCGGTGGCTTTTCACCGAGCGGCAGGGTCAGCGCGAGCATCTCCGTCGCCGCTCGCATCGCCACAGGGGACGTCGACGGCAACGGGACCCTCGACGTGGTTCTCTCGGACAAGGGGCCCGTAGCGCCCATTATCGATGTCTTTCTCGGCAGCGGGGCGGGCACGTTTAACAGCCCCTCTACCGAGACCGCCGTCTGGGAAACATTCGGGATCGCCGTCGAGGACTTCGATCGGGACGGGCGCGACGACGTGGCCGTCTCGTACCTCACCAAGGATCAAGTGGGTTTGATGAAAAGCCGGCTCGGCTTCCCCTGCCCGAACGTGTCCTTCGGCCGCGTGGGCCACTACCTCACGGTCGGGGTCGACCCGACCGCCATCGTGACCGGCGATTTCGATTTGGATGGGAACCTAGACTTCGTATCGGCGAATGGAACTTCGGACGACGTCACGCGCTGGCTCGGAAGGGGGATCGGGCAGTTCCAGGTCCCGGAAACGAGTCCGACGGGAAGCATCCCTATCTCGATCGACGGGGGAGACTTCGACTCCGACGGCGATCGGGACATCGTGACCGCGAACCAGGGCTCGTTGGACCTCTTCGTCCACTGGAACGACGCCGGGAGCTTCACCTCGCCGCCACCGCCGACTCCGTACTCCTTGAGCGGCGTCCCCCGCCAGGTGGTCGCGGCCGACGTGAGCTTCGACGGCAAGGTCGATCTCGTCGTGTCCCTCTCCGCAAACAACGTGGTCGTTGGCCTCAACAATGGGGCGGGAGGCTTCCCCTCGTTCATGCCCTTCGCGGTGGGAACGAGTCCGGGCCCCATCGCGGTGGGAGATTTCAACAACGACGGTTTCCCGGACATCGCGGTGGGAGAGGCCACTGGGATGCAGATCGTGCTGCTCCGAAACAACGGGACCGGCTCTTTTGCGAACGTGGGCTCGTTCGCGTTGACCGAAGCGCCTACCGCCGTGCAGGCGGCGCACTTGAACGGGGACGGCAACTTGGACCTCGTGATTACTTTCGGCGGCGCAGGTACGGGGACGCTCGTGACCCGAACGGGAGACGGGGGTTTCGGTTTCTCCGGCGGCGCGAGCGTTTCGATCGTCGGGGGGCCCGCTTCTCCCCACGGCCTCGTCGTCGCCGACTTCGATCTGGACGGGAAGAAGGACGTCGCCGTCGCGGATATGGCCCTTTTCCGGGTCCACGTTCTTCTGGGGGACGGCTCGGGGGGACTCGGGATGCCTCGAGTCGAGCCCACACCCCAGGAGCCGTACGCTCTCGCGACCGGAGACTACGACCGCGACGGAGCTCCGGATCTGCTCGTGGGACTGAATGGGACGAACCGGGTGGTCTACCTCCCCGGAAACGGGCTTGGGTCCTTCTCGCCCGGATTCTTTCCGGCGTTGTCCTTCGACACCCGGGCACCGGCGACCGGGGATGTCGACCGGGACGGCCGTCTCGACGTCGTCGTTGCCAACTTCGACAACGACTCCATCTCGCCCTTTCTCGGATTCGCCAACGGGAACTTCGGACCGGCTGGAGGTCCCTATTCGATCCTTCCCCAAAGAGGTCCCCGCTGGGTAACGGTCGACGATTTCGACGACGACGGTAATCCCGATATTCTTGCCACAGCCGCGGGGAGCGGCCACCTCGTTTTCCTTGGAGGAGGACTGGGGTACCCCACCACGGTGGCGACTTCGATCGGCGGCAGTCCCTATATCAATCGGGCCGCCGATTTCGACTTCGATGGCAGGCTCGATGTCGCAGTCATCAACGGCCCCAACGTGGAGATCTACCGGGGAAACGGCTTGGGAGGTTTCATCACCGTCCCGCCACTCGCTCAGCTCGCAATCGGCGGCGACGGAACCGGGCTCGCCGTCGGAGACTTCAATCGCGACGGCTTCATCGACGTCGCCGCGACCCAGTCGACGGATGACCGATTCGTCCTCTACTTCGGAAATGGGCCGGGCTCCTGGAACACGACCGCGCTTCAGCTCGGTCCGGGGCGCGATCCCAGGGATTTCGACGTCGCCGATTTCGACGGGAACGGATTCGTCGACTTCGCCATTCCCGTGAAGGGGGCCAATAACGTCCGCCTGATCGTCAAGAGCGGCGCCTCCTGGGTTCTGGGGGGAACCTTCGCGACGCCGAAGGATCCCGTTTCTGTCAGAGCCCCCGACGTCAACCGCGACGGCAAATCGGATCTCGTCGTCGCAAGCCAGAGCGATCACGTTCTCGCGTTCTTCCTCGGAAACGGAGCGGGCTCTTTTGGAACCGCCACCTGGGCCACCGTGGGCGTGCGCGGCCCGACGGGCCTCGCGGTGGGCGACTTCGATGCAGACGGCGCACCCGACGTCGCCGTGGTCCCCGACTCCGCCAATTACCAGACTCCAGCGGGGTTCGCGGCGGTGGTCAACACCAACTGCCGGCCCCGGCTGTTCGACTTCCTGAGCGACGTCTCCACCTGCGACCTTCCTGGATCGGCATTCTTGTCGCAGCCCAGGCTCAAGGTCATCGACGACGGCGAGAACGTCATCTTTTGCGAGCCGAGACAACTCGACGCCTCCATTGTCCCAGGAACGGGAACGGCCGGAGCCTCCCTTCTGGTGCCGACGACCGTGCCTCCGTTCCCCTCGACCGGGACGTACGCGTATTCCAACCTCGGGGTGGATCTCGCCGGCGGCGGGTATCAGCTCCAGTTCACCCATGCCGAGGCGCGAGACAAGCGGAGCCGGACCTTCAGTAGTCAGGGGCTTCCCGTCACCATCAGCGGGCCGAGCCTCCTCTGTCAGGGAGATCCCGCTTTCTATTCTGCCGAGCCGGGAAACGACATGTACAGCTGGTTCGTCGATACGAACCCGGTCCCGGTCTCGATGGCGCCGGCCATCGACCTCACGTCGTTCTTCACCTCGAACCCCGGACCTCACACCATCGACGTGACCGTGGTGCGCGACACCTGCATGGCCAGCGCGTTAGTACTGCCCGTCGAAGTCTCGGTGGACCTCACCGACCTCGACGTCACCCCGGTCGGCCCTCTCTCCGTCTGCGAAACCTGCACTGGCCCCGTCGCTACCGCGACTCCCACGGGAGGAGGCGCCTCCACCTATCAGTGGGGCTTCCGCACGGTGCCCATTTCGGGGAGCATCACGCCGATCACGGGCGAGACGGGCTCGACGTACACGATCGAGGGGACGGATTTCCCGGGTCCGGGAACGTACCTTCTAGTGGCCTTGGCAGACCCGGCGTGCGGCCTCGACTTCGTCTCGAACGAAGTGCAGATCGATGTGACCGTGGTCACCCCCCAAAAACTCGTCGCCTTCACCGCACTTTCGACATCCCTTCAGAATTACCTCGAGTGGGCGACTCCCGCGACGCCCTGCACCGGGGTCACGATTCTGAGGCGCCCCGACATGTTCCCCACCGATCCTGGTGACCCGAGCGCCGTTTTGGTCTCGGGCGCCGACTTCGGCTGCGCTCCCAATACCAAAGGGTTCTTCGGAGACACCACCGGGATCGCCGACGACACCATGTATTACTACGCCGCCTGGGTGAGAAACAGCGGAAGCGACTCGGTCCGGAAGGAGTTGAAAGCGAGGCCCTTCGACAACAGTGGGAAAGTGAAGTGGGCCTACAGCACCGGGACCACGGCCATGGCGCAAGCCGGGATTCGGATCCTTGGAGGAGTGAGCTCGGTCTATGTGGTTTCGAACGATAGTCTGGTGCACGGCCTCGTGGGAGGTCCTATGGGAGGACAGTGGCTCCCGGCCGCGAGGCCCGCGACCATGACGCTTCCCTCCCAGGTCCGGCCTCCGGTGGTGCCGTTCCTCGTGGGGACGGTTCCGAACGAGGCTCCGACGGGGGCAGCGTTCGTCGCTTCGCAAGACGGAAACGTCTACGCCCTCGACGCGGACGACCTGGGCCCGGTGTGGACGACGGGCGTGGCAGAGTCCATTCAGGGAGCTGCGGCAGGGATCTTCGCCGGCTTCGGCTCCTCCAGGAACTGGATCCTCGTGGGAACCAAGAACACCGTCGGCCCGAACGGATTCCAGGCGATCGACGTCGAGGACGGGACACTCGACTGGTTTTTCAAGAACGACGTCGCCGACCTAGGAGACGGGACACCCATGGGAGTCATCCTCGGAGGCGCGAGCGTCGACTACGCTGGCCAGCGCGTGTTCTTCGGATCCTGGAAGGGGACCGGGCTGTCTACCATCTGGGCGCTCGACTTCTCGAGTGGGACCGCGGTCGAGGATTGGTCGCAGGACGTCGGCGACGTCGAAGCAAGCCCGGTATATCTCGGCGCGCCTTCTGGAAAACTCGTGGTCGGAACCAAGGCGAGCCTGGTCCACCTCCTCGACGTCAACAACAACGGGATCTCCATGTGGACCGCCCCCTACGACGCCTCCGACGGCGCGGTCAAGGGCTTCGTGTTCCCTCACTTCCACGCGGGAACGACGAACTTCATGTTCTCGACGACGTCGAAGGTGACCTCGATCAAAGACAACGGTCCGGGAACGACGCCGACGTTGAACTGGTTCATCCCGGCCGCGACCATTCCCTCCCCTTCGGTTCCTATCCAACTTCCAGGCACGACGTCGGCGCTAGTTGGAAGCGGCAACGGAAGGCTCTACCGGGTGAACGGCGTCAACACCGGGACTCCGACGACGCAGTTCATCGTTCTCGGGGACGGTCTCTCCGGCATCGGCGCGGCCTCTTTCGACGTGGCGAACCAACTCATCTACGTGGGATCGGAAGAAGGCTTCATCTACGCGGTCGAGTATCCGTTCCCCTGACGATGGGCTCAATCTCGTCCGCCCAGGTCACGGGGTCCGAAGCATTCGCTCGAGGTCGTCGGACATCTCTCCGGTGAGCTCCCAGCGGAGAAGCGACGCCGGCGCCAGTCCGGCGGAATTGAGCTCGTCCATGAATTGCCTCATGGTGAAATCGTCCCCCAGTTGCTGCTTGCGCTCGGCCAGGATTTTCTCGATCTCCAGCTTGCCGATGAGGTAGCTCGTGCCGTAGCCGGGTTGCTGCAGATAGAGGTGCTGCTCGCCGCGCACCAGGTTTCCTTCCAGGCTCAGCCATCCCCGCGGTGTTTGCGCCGAGGCGAACGCCGACGCCTGCTCGAGAGTGAGCTCGTTGCTGTGCATCCTCAGATCCCCCAGAGCTCGGGCAGCGCGCTGGGCGACGAGAATGTAGATGAGCTCCCGCGAGCGCGGCCGCGCATCGAACATCCCCGCCTGCAGCATCATTTCTTCCCACCCGGTGGCCAGGCCTTCGGTGCGCGTATTGAAGATGTTGTAGAGGAGGGTCGCCTTCCGGATGGAGCTCGAATGCCCCTCGTTCGCGAGCCACCCTTTGTCGAACCAGTGGTAACCATGGGTGCGCATCACTTCGGGGTCGCGGTAATCCACTTCGGTGAAGAACTCCCGCGGGCCGGGATCGAAACTGCCGACCCGGGCCCGAAGCGCCGGGTCCATGTAGTCGCGGATGGTGAGGATGTCGCGGTCCGTGAGAAACGCCATGTACTCCGTCACCGCGCCGTCGAAGCGGCGCCGATGCTCCTCGGCGCTCGCGATGGGCTCTTGCGGAGGGAGCGCCCTGTTGCGCGTTTCTTCCAGAGCGAGGAACGACCGCGAGCGCGCGAGCTCGCGTTCCATGAGCGTCACCTGGTCGTGCCAGGTATAGGGAACCAGCTGAACGTTCTTCAGATACCAGTCGTAGTTCTCGACGCCGACGCCCGAGGACCCCGTCTTACTGGGCGCCTTCTCCTCGAGCCAGCTCGCGAAAGCGTCCGTCGCCTCTTTCGCGCGCGCGACACTCGCTCCAAGCTCCGCCGGAGCGCCCTCGAGTCGGGAAGCGAGCGCCGCCAGGTCCCGGCTCTGCTCTTTGACGCTCTTGATGCCGTAATCCCAGAGATCCTTCTGGTTGCCGACGAGGTTGGTCTTCGCTTGCTCGAGAAGCTTCGGGACGGCGCTGATTCCGGACTGCACTTCAGCGGCGTCTTCCGGCGAGAGGGGAAAGCTGTACGCCCATAACTCCACGCCGCCGTAGGCGAACGGTCCCTCGCGAGCCGGCTGATCGCTCTCCGAGGGAAATACCGTAACGTAAAAAGCGGGGTTGTTGGCCCACGGCTTTAGCACGCGATGGTCGAACTCGAGGCCGTTCATCTCCGCGCGTACGAGGTGATAGTCCACCTGCTGGGGTATGGGCCAGCCGCTCGGGTCGATCGACCTCAGCCGGCTCTGGTAGCCGGGGAGATCTCTCCACTGACTCGCGAGGGTGCTCGCGGTGTAGTCCGGCGCCTTGTCCACCAGCGGCGGTTTCTGAAACAGGCGCCAGTCATCGAAAAGCGACACCAGGTCTTCGTAGCGGGTGCTTCGCGTCATTGTCGATGACCCGGTCTCGCGAGCCTTGCAACCACCCATGAGGACGACGACGAGCGTCGTGAGGACGAGTCCGGGAAGCGGAACGAGGCCGCCGTTGAAGTTGAACGATGGATGCATGGGGTTTCCTTTCGAAAAACCGTTGAGGAGGCATTCGTTAAAGCCCGAACCAGTAGTTGAGCTTGACGCTCAGCGAGCGGTTCCGGACGCCGAACGGTCCGAAAACGTCGTCGTCGAGCTCGTTGTATACCACGAAGAAATCCGAGCCCGGTCTCGGGATCCAGTTGAAACGAACGTTCGTCGAGAGCTGGCCGGTGTCGTCGTTGTATTGGAGCAGGGACATTAGGACCAGGTCGGTGCGAAACGCGATTTGCAGGCGCGCTGCCGTGAGATGAGTGGTGAATCGGCTCGACGGGAGATCCAGCCAGTTCACCTGGTAGTCGAAGGAGACGTCGAGGTGCTTGTCGAAGCGATACCCGGCGCCGAGGCTCAGCGTGTCGCGCTCACCGTCGAAAAACCCGCCGGTGGCGTAGGCCACGTTCAGCCGGCGATGGCTCCTGTAGAAGGAATCGAAACGAAGCTCGAGGGTCGAGAAATCGTAGGCGCCGGCCGGAACACTCACCCCCGGCCTCAGGCGGAAGGCCTCCTCGAGAAACTCGAACGAATCGGTATACCCGATTGCGGCTTCGTGGCCGGATTCGAACGTGGTGCGAAACTCGCCCGTCAAAAGGCGCGTCTCGAGAACGCCCTGCTCGTCCGGAACGTAATCCAGAGTGCCGGTGAAGTGGAGCTGGCGAACGAGGTCGAAAGACGGACGCGGGCTGTATCGCACGAGGGCGAGGTTCTGCCTGGAGTTCTGCCGGCGCACGAAGCCGATTCCGGGCGCGAAGTTTTCGCCGACGTCGAGGTAGCGGTACAGCGCTCCGTACCGGTCAGAACGGTACTCGAGCTTGGCGTAGGCGGAGCCCTCCCCGCTTGCCTGCTCCGGCTCGTCCATCGCGGCCACGTAGCTTTCGAGCGACCAGTTTCCCATGTACAGATTCAGGTCCGCCCCATAGACGCGGTTGAACGTACCGCCTCCGGCGCGATTCGTGAACAGCGCTCCGACGTTGGAGCGGCTCGAGATGTCCCGGCGCACGCGAACGACGGAGAAGTTCTCCCCGGGAACACCGAAGTCACCAGCCTCGTCCGTCTGCAGGCTCATGATGCCGACACTATAGGGCCCTTGCCTTCCGGAGAGGCGGGCTCCGGCGAGGATGGGAACGATGTCGCCGCTCTCGGAAAGCCCGATGCGCCGGGTGAAGATGAGGTCCGCCTCTCGAGGGACGCCGAAAAGAAAGCTCCTCTGGCTCTCGAGGAAGATCTGCCGCTTCTCGGGGAAGAACAGGGAGAACCGGGTAAAGTTGATCTGCTGGACGTCCGCCTCCTCCTGCGCGAAATCGGTGTTCACCGTGAAGTCCGCGGTAAGCCCGGTAGTGACGCCCCACTTGGCGTCGATTCCGGCCTCTTTTCGGGTGTCGGTCTCCTCGAGGGTCGCGTCCCGCGCGACTCCCCCGAGCGCGTAGGGTCTGAGCTCGATGCTCCTTCCCGATCGAATGTCCTTCAGGCCGCGAAGCTTCCCAAGCTCCGCGGGTCGATACCAGGTGGAGTCGTTGCTCACGAAGGGCCAGTAGGTCTCCTCGTTCTTCCGCGGCAGGTTTCTCTTGAAGCCGATGCCGAACACCACTTCCTTCCCATCTTCGGGCGGATCGAAGCGCAGGGATTGAAAGGGGACGACCACCTCCGCCTCCCAGCCGTCCGCGGTGTGACTGCCTCGCGCGTACCAGACGGTATCCCAGTTGAGGTTCCGGGTGCCCGAGTCCTCGCCGTTCTGGAGCATGTCGAAGAGGACGCCGTTGGCGTTGGTGGCGAGAAAGACGGCGCTCCTCTGGTCGTTGTAGGCGTCGATCATGACCGCGACGGCGTCGTCGGCGGCGATGTTCTCGTCCCGGAACATCGTTCGCGCCAGCGGGCGGTCGGGGTCACCGTCGAAGCAACGGAAGCCGATGTAGAGGTTCTCGTCGTCGTAGAGGAGCGAGACGTGCGTGGGCTCGGTCGCGGGGAGACCCTCGAACGTCTCCCGCTGGAAGAAATCGGTGACCGCCTCGGCGCCGCTCCAGGCATCGTCGTCCATGCGGCCATCGATCGAGAGCTTCCCTCGGAGCCGCGTAGCGTGCATCTCCCACGTTCGCGCCTTCAGCATGCGAACTCTCTCCGCCCGAGGAAGCTCCGCCGAATTCTGCTCCTCCGCCCACCCGGCGGCGGAAATTACCATCGAAAGGGCGAGCGCGCGGGTGACGGGGCTCCGAATCACCCTCGGAGGTTATCGAGCGGAGGGCAAGAACTCAACGGGCCGGAGGCTCGCCTTCGATACGCTGGCCCCTGGACTCAAGCCACTCGACGGCCCAATCTTTCGCTTCTGGATCCCGTCCCCGCGAGCACGACCAAGCCACCTGAAACGCAACACCACCGAGGCTCTCCTTGTTCTCGTGTCGAGCGTTCCTTATCAGATATACGCGCTCTCCGCGGCCCTTATCGCGCTACACCGCCAAACCTCGCAAGATATCCGTCGCCCTCCGCCTCGTGTTTTGCCGGAAAGCCTGATGGGACATACGATAATGAGCGACCGTCGCTGATCCACCCCGGGCTATCCCGCAACCAGTCGTGGCCGTTATCAGATATTCGAGTAGTAGACTTAGTGTTAGGCGGGCAGGGCGTGGTTGCGCAGGGCCGCCGCGGCTCTTCGTGATCTCGCCCAATATGGAGGAAAGTGATGACAACATCCGCAACCACCACGGCGCAGGCCAGCCCGAGCGAGCAGGAGAGAGTCGCGTTCCGCCGCTCCTTGGCTCCCTTGAGCTCCGAGGCCATACGAGACAGAGTCCTCGCAAGCGAATTCGGTGCGTACAACCCTACCGACCCTCGCCAGAGTCACTGGCAAGCACGAGAGGCCAATCGATTGATCACTGAGCGCCAGCGTGCCAAGGAGCTACGGCCGCAGTGGATCGGCATTCTGTTGAGTACACTACTTGGCCTGGCAGCTCTCATTGTCGCGATCCTCGCGTACATGAAACAGTAGTGCCGCCTCTGGTCAAAGTGCACTCAGTCAGCGGCGAGCGGCCGCCTAACAAGCGCCTGCAGCGGACGTGGCCCTCATTTTCGACTAGCATAGTCGCAGGTAGTCACCGGGTCGGCTTCGGGCAGCTCAGTGCCGCTGCCCCGGGATTGGCCACGCCGCTGAAGCGCAGTGTTAGTTGCGGCTTCGAGATGAGAGTCGAGCGTGATTGAAGAGACTCCCTTGGCGGCCGCCATCTACATGGGAGCATTCGTCATCGGCGCCTTGTCGTTCATGCTTGGTGCTGTGGAAGCTCTTGCGACGTGGCGGCTGTCTACTCTGGCATTTCGTCTAGGCTTACGCGTTCTCAACGAGGAACGACCCTTTCCTTCTTCGCATTCTGGCCCTCTAGTCGGTAAGATTCTCGAAACGGAGACCGGCAAGTATCGTTTTACCGAACGAGGCGAGTGCCTTTTTCGATGTAAGTCCCGGACTTTCGGCCGGAGGGGCTCTACGCGTTACGTTCTGCCGTTTGAGCAGCGCATCGTGACCCCCTTTGCGATCAAAGGCATAATTTGTTGGAGAGGTGGTCAGGCGATGGTGACGGGACGAATCCCACTATTCGTGCCGATATTCTTGCTCGCTTGGCTTCTGGCCTGGTCGGTTCCAGCTGTATTGATGATTGGAGCGGGTAGAGACATCCTTGTAGGTGGAGCGGTATTACTGTTGGGTTGCTCTGCGGTCGTAGGGCTCGGCACCTTCTCGGTACCGTTTGAATTGAGGCGAGCCCGCACTGTGCTGAGCGAACTAGAACGTCAACTGAAGTCAGCAGCCGCCTAACGACGCGTTCCAGCGGACGTGGCTTTCGTTTTCTTGTAGCATGGTTGCAGCGGTCATCGACATCGGCTTCGGAAACGCAGTGCCGCTACCCGACAGCCACGCCGCTGAACGCGAGTGTTCGACAGCTTAGACTCATAGCATGCCAGGCGACGTCGAGACACTCTTTTTGCGAACGTTAGTCGACCTCCAAGAGCGTGCGAACTCCAGCGATGCGTACGAGGTCCTTGGTATATCGGCGCTTTTGCGTAAGCTTCTTCTCGACGGCGGCCCACTCGTGGACCAGGTCAATCGGAAGTACGGACTCAAGTTGGAGTATGAAATCTGTAAATCAAGTGGACCACCCGCAGGACTCCCGCCCCCGGCGATTTATTCTGTGGAGGACGGCCTGGATCCCGACACGGCACCTCCCTTTCTGCCAAGGATCCGAGTGAAGCGAGACCAACTCCTGAAGCAGGTGTTGCTAGTTACGGGAGGTCACGAACATTCGTTGCGGGATGTTGTTCTTTTCGCGGCGAACGTGATGGGCGGTGTTCACGCTGGATCACCCCAGGACGAGAAAGAGCAGGCGTTGGATCAAATTGCGAGCATGTTTGCTCTGGGTGGATATCCAGTTCCGTTGAGACAGTTGAAGGCCATCGCACGCGTCGTCCTCAAGGTGTTCCAATCCGCATTATTCCTGACGAGCTAGCGCATGTTGTCCCGCAATCTCATCGGAAGTCGACCGTGGGCAGGCGTTTCGGCGCTGGGAATCGCACCAGGACACTGTGGGACGGGACAG
>Ga0184637_10000537_pt1 | contig 28249 bp, 31 predicted proteins | sample PLM3_127_b2_FD_133143 | JGI IMG/M metagenome (GOLD analysis project Ga0184637, IMG submission 133143) | Groundwater sediment microbial communities from an aquifer in East River, Colorado, USA - PLM3_127_b2 | ecosystem: Environmental > Terrestrial > Soil > Riparian zone | place: USA: East River... | reverse complement strand
TCTTGGCCGACCTCCCTGCCTAAGCGCGCTGCCCGGCCCCGGGCCCCAGCGCCTGGCCGCGCTCCGTCCAGGAGCGGCCGCAGCCACGTTCGACCGACGGCCGCGGCCCCCTCCCGTGCGGCCCCATGCCCCTCCTGGTCCCCAGATTTTCCCCTTGACAGCGTGTTCATCCGCGCTGTAGCGTCTCGGCGGGGGCTGGTCCGTGCTCTCCAGCCGTCTGAGAATGCCGGTTATGTCGCTTAGCCTCGCGAAAGTGAGCAACGTCCAAGGGCGCATCATGGCGAGTGATTCGGCATCACTTTGAAGTGCGAGGCTCAAGAGTGGTAGAGTGGCCGGGTGCTCGACCTCTACACGGAGCTGCGGCGCCTCGTGGAGGCGTTGGAGTCTGCCCGCATCCCGTATGCGCTGGCCGGGGGGCTCGCGGTCTCCATCTACACGACGCCGCGGGCGACCGAGGACATCGACCTGCTGATGGACCGCGCGGACCTCGCCCGCGTCGTGACGGTGCTGGAGCCCTTGGGATTCCGGCGCGCCGGTCCCCTGATGCAGGTCGCCGGCGGACGACTCGAGATCCAGCGGCTCACCAAGATCGAAGGCGCCGATCTGCTGCCGCTTGACCTTCTGCTCCCTGTCGATCCTGACCTCATCGTGATCCTGGAGACCCGTGTCGCCGTGAATCTGGAGGGCGCGCGGCTGTGGGTGATCGGGTTCGAAGGGCTCCGCACGTTGAAGCGGCTTCGAGGCTCGGCCCAGGATCAGGCCGATCTCGAGGCCCTGGGCCCGGAGCACGCATGACCGGTCGGGAGGTCGCGCCGACGCTTCGCAAGGTCGCCGAGCTGCGGCGGCTCGGCCTCAGACTCCCGCACCTCGAGACGCCGGCGGAACGTCGGCGCCTCGAGCGCTTCGAGACGCTGGCCGCTGCGCCGGGCGCCGCGACGCCCGAGGACATCAATGCGCTGGCAGACGGATGGACGCGGTGGTGGCGGCAGGGAGAAGCCGCGCGCATCCGCGCCATGGCGGCCCATCTTCCAGATACGCTGATCGCTGCCGACCGCCGCCTGGCCTCGCTGGTGGACGCCGCTCGACTCACCACCCCCAAGACCTCCTGAGCCAGGGGTTCGACCGCCGCACGTTCCCCGATCCCGGTCGCCTCTTGTCCGCCGGGTGCGTGTTCATCTGTCATGCGCGCGCCGTCGGCTGTCGCCCGGCGGACGTGGAGGGCGCGAGATGCGGTCAGTCTTGCTGACATCAAATTACGACGGTATCCGAGCCTTGACCATCTGAATCACTCGGTCCATCACCTCCCCGGCCTTGCCGTGGATGAGGATGTCGGCCTGGTCATCGTATGGGGTGGGCTCCAGGTTCACGATGGCGAGTGTGGCGCCCGCCTCCTTGGCATGGAGGGGCATCATCGCCGCCGGGAAGACAACCAGCGATGAGCCAACGACGATGAATGTATCCGCTCCGCGCGCGCGTCGCTCGGCTTCCATGGTCTCGCGAACCGGCATCGCCTCGCCGAAGAGGATCGTGGCGGGCTTGATGATCCCGCCGCACGGCAAGGCGCAGGTGGGGATCGTCTCACCGTATTCGAGGCGGGCCTGGATCTCGTCACGCGAGAAGGGACGGCCGCACGAGAGACACCGGGCCCGGGTGGCATTGCCGTGCAGCTCGATCACCCGCTCGGGGCTCACGCCGGCGGTCTGGTGGAGGTTGTCCACGTTCTGCGTGATGACAGCATCCAGGAGGCCGAGACGCTCCAACTCAGCCATGGCCAGGTGGGCCGCGTTCGGCTTGGCGTGTCGAATCGTAGCGTAGATCTCGCGGCCGGCCTGCCAATACCTCATGCGCGCGGCAGGGGAGGCGATGAAATTCTGGTAGGAGAAGTCGCTGGGATCGTAGCGCGCCCAGACCCCCTTCGGGCTTCGGAAATCGGGGATCCCCGACTCCGTACTCACACCGGCCCCGGTAAAGATCACGAGGCGCTTCGAGGCGAGAACCGCCTCGGCGAGGTGACCGATGCTTTTCATCCTATCCCCCGAGACGGTCGAGGCACGCGTGGGCGTCCTTCCGCCCAAGCTCAACGGCGCGGGCGATCCGCTCCCCCTCAAACTCCAGCGGACGTAGCCAGAGGGGCTCGCTCGGAAAAAGGAGGTGGATCGCCACATCGGGTCGCCGATGTCGGGCCAACTCCGCGTCCTTCACGATCTGATACGGGAGGGCAAGCTCCAAGGTTCGCTCCAAGATCCTGCGCAGCGTCAGCGGCGGGGCGAGCGGCGTGGGATCGCCGTAGCCAACGACTGTGAGCGCGCGATCCACGGGCCCCACCAACTCAAGCAGATCCAAGAGCGGGGCACGGTCCATGAGCCCGCCATCCACGAGGAGCTGCCCGTCAACCGCCACCGGGGCGAAGACCCCGGGTACCGACGCGCTGGCCAATAGGACATCGTGAGTAATGTCCCGATTGGTGAAGATCCGCTTTTCGCCCGCCACCAGATCCAGGGCCACGACGAACAGACGGATCTCGGCTTGACGGAGTCGTGCCAGGTCCACGCGCTCGGCGAGCAACGCCCTCAATGGGCTCAGATCAAACAGCGCCCCGGTGTGATCCAGGTACCAGAGCGTGATCCACCCGGGGAGGAGGCCGGCGAGACCCATCGACCAGGGGAGGCGATAGACCTGATCGTTCGATACCTCGCGCCAAAGCTTGACCAGGAGCTCCTCTTGCCCGCTCGCGACGAGCGCGGCATTCAATGCCCCCGCGGAGCTTCCGGCGACCGCGGTCACCGAAACACCTCGTTCCTTGAGGCCGAGGGCTACCCCTGCCTCATAGGCCCCCTTGGCCCCGCCACCGGAGAAGACGAGACCAGTGGAGGCGGACCGGTTGTTTTCGCCGGGGTGGCAAGAAGGGGCGGCCTCGACCGGAGCGGCCAAGGTCAGCCCGATGGTCAAGAGGGCCAAGCCCGGAAGGCAGGCCCGCCTCATGACTCAGGGCTGGGAGAGAACGGCGACCGACGAAACCACCCCCGGCCCGCCGAGCGTGTGGGCCAGACCCACCTTGGCATCCTTGACCTGCATCTCCCCGCCGCGTCCCAGGAGCTGATCCACCACGTTGTTGATCATCCGGACGCCGGAGGCCCCGATCGGATGGCCGCACGACTTGAGCCCGCCTGAGGTGTTCACGGGCAATTCGCCTCCCAACTTGGTCGCGCCCGAGAGGACGAGCTTGGCCCCCTCACCCGGCCGGGCGAAGCCGAGATCCTCATAGTTAATGATCTCGGTGATCGTGAAGCAATCGTGGATCTCGGCGACATCAATCTCCTTGAATGGATCCCTGATCCCCGCCATCTCATAACACATCCGGGCCGCCTCCCGGGTGGATCGGAAGGAGGTGAAGTCCCACTCCTGGTCGAATTGGGTATTCCAGTATCCGGAGGTGACGGAAAAGCTGATCCCACGGAGGACGGCGTAGCGGTCGGTGAATTTCGAGGCCAGCTCGGCCCGGGTGAGAATGCAGGCGGCAGCGCCGTCGGTCGTGGGGCAGCAGTCATAGAGCCCGAGGGGCTCGGCCACCTTGGGGGCGCGGAGATGCTGGTCCAGCGTGATCTCCCGGCGGAAGTGGGCCTTGGGGTTGAGCGAGCCGTGATAGTGATTCTTCACGGCCACGTGCCCCAGAGTTTCCTCGTCGATCCCATATTCCTTGAAATAGCGCGTGGCGAGCAGGGCGAACATCCCCGGGGCCGTGCGCCCTTTGCAGAAAAGCGGGTGCCCGCGCGCCACGTGGAGGCCTACCAGCGAACCCCGGCTCGGTACCTCCCGCATCTTCTCCGCTCCCACGGCCAAAACCAGGTCGTACTCGCCCGAGGCCACGGCGAGGGCCGCGTTCCGGACCGCCTCCATCCCCGTGGAGCAGTAGGCTGCGACACGGGTGACGGGAATCGGGAACAGGTTCAGAGGGTCCGCGACGAAGGTCCCGGCATTCCCCTCGTACCCATAGAGCATTGGTTCGTAGGTCCCGAGCCACGCCGCCTGAACCTGCCTCGGCTCGATCCGCGCATCCTCGAAGGCCTGGGTGCACGCCTCCACGATCATGTCCGTCAGGGACTGCTCGAAGTTCTCCCCGAACTTGATTGTCCCGGTCCCAATGATGGCCACTTTGCCGCCCAGTCCCATGCTCCCTCCTACCGCCGCTCGACCACCGCTCTGACGCACATTGTAACGTACCCGGTCCGGCAGATCGAGACGAAACCTTGCGCGGGCGGATCCGGGGAAGGCGCTCCCACCGGCTGTTGTTGACAAGTGAAATGTCCGCTCATGTTTGACAAGTAATCTGTCCGCTTCAGTCGGTAGAGCCTCTGAGGACGCGGAGGGGCTTGGAGGGTTGACGTCGGAGTCGATGTCCGGGGGTGGAAGAGATATGGCCGCCCTCGAGATCGTCGCTCCTGAGGCCAATGCGGACGTGCGATGGTCGTCCGGGGGTGCTTCTTCGCGTGTTGAAGCGGCCGGGGGCCGCTGGCGGCCACAGGGAGCGGCCGGCCCTGAGCATCGTAGCGCCCCAGACACTGCGTGCCGCGCCACACGGTGTGGGGGCCGGCGAGGTGACGGCGCACGGTGACGCGGAGCCCCGCGCAGGTGCGGCGGCCCGGCTGTTTGGCAAGCTGGAGCGCGACGCCGTCGAGGACGACGACGTTATCCTGGCCGACGGTGCGGTCCTCTTCATGGCAGAGAATGTGGTCAAGGTCGACCGCGTCCACAGGCACGAAGGCGCTGGCGGGGTCGGCCGGGGGCCGCGTGAACGCCGCGTGATAGTCCGGAATGAAGTGGTCTCGCAGATAGGCATTGGCCGCCTCCAGCGTGGTGATCCCGGCGACGCGGAGTTCGTTGACCAGGCGGTCCTGCAGGGTGCGGTTGAGGCGCTCGCCCCGGCCGCGGGCTTGCGGGGAGTAGGCGGCGATGTGCTCGATCCCCAGGCGGGCGAGGGCCCGGCCGACCTGGGTGAGATGTGTACGATCGACGCGGCCACCCGCGTTCGGGGTGTAGAAAGCCCAGCCGGCGCGATCGGTGTACAGGGCGATGGGCAGCCCGTCGGTCTCGAAGACCTCCCGCAGGGCCGCCAGGACGGCCTCCGTGGTCTCCGCAGGCCAGAGCTGGGCGTAGAGGAGCCGTTTGGTCGCGTCATCGAGGATGGCCATGAGGGTCGGGCGCTCGTTGGGGCTAAGGGCCAGCCAGGCATGGGGGCTGCCGTCGAGGTGCAGCAGCTCACCGAAGCACGCCCGCGGCTCGCGGCGCCGCCGATGCCGGCCCCGGGCGCGGCCCTTGCGGACGAGGCCGGCCTCCTGCAGGGCGAGCTTGACGAAGCTGTAGGAAAGCCGGACGCCATGATCGCGCCGGGCGAGGTGGTGGAAGTGGCGCACGTTGAAGCCGAGATAGTGCTCGCGGTAGAGCCGCAGGAGGCGCTGGACCTCGGCCACCGGCGCTTTGAGGCGGGAGGGCCGACGATGGCGATGGTCGTAGAGGCCCAGGATCCCGTCGGCTTCATACCGGGCCCGCCAGCGGCGGAGGCTGCGCGGATGGATCCCCAGGATGTCGGCCGCTTGGAGCCAGCTGAGGGCTCCGCTCAATGCTCGCAGAATCACTTCTTGGACTTTCATGGTCCGCTCCACAGCGGTGGCCGGATAGAGCATGGTCACTCTCCTTTCTGACCATGGGTCTACCTCGGCTCGCTCGAAAAGCGGACATTTCACTTGCTCTCGGGAGCGGACAGATTATGTACTCCCTACAAGGCGCTCCCACCGGCTTGCCAACGGGCCTCCTTCTGTGCTAGAAGGGGGCATCCCCTTGAACACGGCCGACCGAGGAAGGAGACTCGCCATGAGTTTCGACAAGCGACTTCTGGCAAACTGCCTGATGGGGTTGTCTCTGGTCGTGGCGCTCGCCATCCCGGCAGGCGCCGCGCCCTCCGGACCTCCCGTCCGCATCGGGAGCACGCTCTCGCTAACTGGCCCGCTTGCCCAGACCGGGCTCATTCACAAGATCGCCGGCGAACTGTCTGTCGAGCAGATGAACAAGAAGAATGGGCTCCTCGGCCGTCCCGTCCAGTGGATCCTGCTCGATGACCAGTCCAAGCCGGACCAGGCACGCGCTCTCTATGAGCGCCTGATCACCGTGGACAAGGTCGATCTCGTCCTCGGGCCCTATGCGACGGCGAATATCCTCTCGGCGATCGCGGTCGCTCAACGCTATCAGAAGCTCTTGATCAGCCATACGTTCGGCGTCCCGAAGCTCTCGACGTATGAAGGGCACTTCCCCAGTCAGGCTGTGGGGTATGAACCTGAGAAAACGTTTCCCACCAAGCTGTTCGATGCGCTCGCGTCCACCGGGAAGCCCCCGAAGACGCTGGCCATCGTCACCAGCAAGTTCCCGTCGGTCCACTTCATCTCTGCCGGGGCGCGGGAGCTGGCGCCCAGCCGGGGCATCAATGTCGTGTTGTACCTCGAGTACGAGTTCGGTAACCGGGATTTCTCGGCGATCGCCGCGCGGATCAAGGAGGCGAACCCGGATTTCCTCTGGGTCGGCGACCTCGGGGTAGCGGGCAATCTCCTCCTGGAGGCTCTCAAGAAGATCGACTACGTGCCCAAGGGACATTACTACCTTTTCCCGGCCCCCGGCCCGATGCTTCAAATGCCGGAGGCCAAGCTGGCCATGGCGATCACCGTCTTTGAGGAACACCCGCCGTTCACCGACAACCCGGTGAACGCCGAGCTCGCGAAGCTCTACAACGAGCGAGCCGCGAAGGCCGGGCTGCCTTACCCCAGAATCGACACGCAGGCGTCGAACTCCTTCTCTGCCTGGCAGATTCTCGAGGCTGCGGTCAACGGGGCAAAGACCCTCGACGACAAGGTCCTCATCCGGTGGCTCAAGACCAACCGGGTAACCACGCTCTTCGGCTCGATGCGGTTCGACGGCCCACACAACTTCGGAGACGACCTGAACAAGATCAAGCAGGTGCAGGATGGCCGCTGGCTGGTCGTGTGGCCGAAGGAGTGGGCCGCGCCCGTGACCAAGATCATCTATCCGGCGCCCTAGCAGTTGACGCCACCCGAAGCGTTCCACGTCCCCCGTCACCATGGCGGCGGCCAGGGGCGGCCGGTGACGCGAACGATCGCGATCCTGGTAACGCTTCTCGGAGCCTTGCTCCTGGGTCCGCGTGGACCTGTCCCGGCCCACGCCGGAATTCAGCTCGACCCGGTGCTCGCAGGCTTAGAGAAACCCGTGTATGTCACCCACGCCCGCGATGGTACCCAGCGACTCTTCATCCTGGAGCAGGCCGGTCGCGTCAAGGTGCTGCTCCCGGGGGCGACGACGCCGACGGTGTTCCTTGACATCGCCTCCCTGGTCCTGTCGGGCGGCGAGCGCGGATTGCTCGGCTTGGCCTTTCATCCGCAATTCGCAGCCAATCGTCGCTTCTTCGTCAACTACACGCGGCGGCCCGACGGCGCGACCGTGATCGCCGAGTATCGCGTCTCCGCCACGGATCCCGATGTCGCGGACACGACCGAAACCCTGTTGCTTCTCATTCCGCAGCCGTTCGCGAACCACAACGGCGGCATGATCGAGTTTGGCCCTGACGGCTTCCTCTACATCGGCATGGGCGACGGGGGTTCCGCCAGAGACCCTGGGAATCGGGCGCAGAACATCGAGGACCTTCTCGGCAAGATCCTACGCATCGACGTGGATCATCCTCTCAGTGCCTCCGTGCCGTACTCCTCGCCCCCGACCAATCCCTTTTTCGGCGTCGCGGCTGGGCGCGATGAGATCTACGCGTTGGGCTTCAGGAACCCGTGGCGGTTTTCATTTGATCGGGCCACGAGCGACCTCTATGTCGGGGACGTGGGGCAGGATGCGATTGAGGAGATCGACGTGGTCACGATAGGCGGGAACTACGGGTGGCGCGTCTTCGAGGGCGATCAGTGCACGGGCATCGATCCGACCCTCTGCGGCGTCGGCGGCTTCATCCCGCCTGTCACCCAGTATGCGCACACCGGGGGGCGGTGCTCCGTTACCGGCGGCTATGTCTACCGAGGCAACACGTCCAGCCTCCCTGTTGGCGCCTATGTGTACGGGGATTTCTGTTCTGGAGAGATCTTCCTGCTGAAGGACGGCGTACAGAGCCTTCTGCTCGAAACCACTCTCGAGATCTCGTCATTCGGCGAGGACGAGGCGGGGGAGATCTATGTGGTGGGGCTTCAGGGTACGGTGCATCGCATCGCGAATCCCGATGCGCCGGCGCTGATCCTTGATCTGAACCAGCCGATCTTTCGTCCGGGGGACACCCTTCGGGTGGCCCTCACACGACGAAACCCGGGCCCGGCCTTCGCGGCCGACTTCTACGTCGGCGCACTCCTGCCCGACGGGGTGACCCTGATCTTCCTCACGAACCCCACGCCTCCCACTTTCGTCGAGAGCACCTTGTTGGCGGATGCCAGCACGTTTCAGCCACTGGAAGCGAATGACCTGGTCCCTGAGGGACTCGATCTCACCATCGGCGACTTCGTGTCATTCACCTTTGCAGGAACCGAGCCAGAGGGACCATATACCGTCTTCGCGGCGTGGGGCCGGCTCGACGCCTTCAGTGACGGCAGGTTCGATCCTGGCGACCTGCATGCCATTGCCGTCCGTTCGTTTACCTTCAGCCGATGACGCCAGGAGGCAGAACCCCTCACCGCGTTCAATTCTCGCGCCACAGGCCCGTCAGCTTGGTTTGCCCGATGATCGTCAGGTGGGCCCCGCCGAGAATCGCCTGCACGGGGGCAGAGCCGCCGATGATCCCAACATGGGCCTCCCCCGAGAGAAGTGCAGCGGCTCCCGCCGGGTCCGATATAGTCCCTGGATCTCCTAGGGACTCTCTTCACACGCTCGCGCCCAGACCGCCGGCTCGCCCCCGCCTCAACTCTTCTTGGCCGTCTGCACCATCAAGCCGCCGAGCTGCGGCACGACCCTCGTGCCCCAGCACGTGGGGCACTTGATCTTCGCCTTCTCCCGCTCGGAAATGCTCATGATCAACTCAAACGATTCGTTGCACTTTTGACACGGGAACTCGTAGCGCGGCATGCAGGGTCCCCCTATCCGAAGCTATGCCATTAGGTGTCTCCCTCGCGTGCCCAATTCTCCACGACCTTCCGCGCCTCCGGGGCCATGAACACCGTCTCTGTCCCGAGTTCGGCCAGCGCTCGCGCGAGGGCCGCAATCCGTACCTGAAACGGGGCCGTGGCGTCGATCAAAACGAGTCGCTCGCCCCGAAAGACGCACGACCCTCCACCGGCTGGCGCCGGCGTCTCGAAGGGTTCCACTCGAACCGCGACTCCGAGGGTTTCCGCGACCCGGAGCAGCTCGTCAAAGAGATGTGGATCGTCCATCCCTAATGGCAACGGGCGAGCGCCTATCGCTGCTTCCGCTTGAGTTCGGCGTCGTTGCTCCTTGATGAATCGCCGGATCTCGTCCACGAAGCTCAGGAGCCGTCCCATTGCTCCACCACGACCCGCTGCTGTACCGACTACGCATATTCATTGAGGTATTGCCGCTCCACTCCGACCTTCGCCTCCGAACTGCCAAACTCCCTAGATCACTTAGTTCTAAGTACACATGAATTCATTCCGGGTTGCGAACGGCCACCGACCTATTGCTGAACCCGGAATTACACAAATGATTTCTGCGACGTGTAGCTCTCGGGCACCCCTGGAGCGTCGCGATCGTTAGCGCAGAAAGATCCCCGGAAAACTCGGAACGCAATCATGATCTCGTGTACCAAATCGCCTGAGAACCAACGGCATCGGATGAACGATCCTCTAGTCCGAAATCCCGAGAGGGTTCCCCGCCCACCTATTACACTCCCGAACCACGGTGGCGACGCAATCGCACACGATTCCTTGGACAGCCGGCAGTAACGTCTTCTCGAGTTCTGGTGCGAACTCGGGCACCAGACGCCATCGCAAGTGCTCATGGATTTCGGTGGCGTGCGTATGTCCCGAGTACAGGCGGTACGCCAAATCGTACAACTTCTTATTGCCCGTCTTGACTGCGCGCGCCTCAAGCGGCATCCCGGAGAAGCCGTGCCTCCTGAGCTCCTCGATCTCCCCGTCCGTGTGACGACCTCGTATCTCTTCCTCGATCTGTTGCCACTTTTCCCTGTTGATCTCGGCGTCTCCAAACTTGAAGTCCACGGCTTTCAACACCTTCAGTTTCTCTAGCATCTTCGCGTCTATCACCCGTGCCAATGCCCACTCAGGGGTTTCCTTAGCCAGCAGCAAAAAGTATTCAAAGTCAATTCGCGTCTCTACCAACACACGCGCAAGAATTTGCGCCTCTTCTTCGAAGCCCGAATCGATAAGTTCATCGACCGCACCCAGGAGCCTCACGCACTTCCGCAGGAACACATACGGCACAAGGAAATGCCCCTCATGATCCTCCGTCTCTTCCAATACCCTGAGTAACTCCGTACCAGCTGAGCGGATCGCATGACTCCACTCGCGAAAGTTCAGGCCCGGTTCAGAATTCACAGTCACGCCGGGCGAGTTCCCCGCCAGGTGACGCGAGACCCGTTGGTACTCGGCTGCCGCTTCCCTCGGCCTGAAAAGCTTAGAATGCCCACCTTAGATCACCGTGATCTAGGAAATACGCCTTCAAACGATCAAGGGGTTCCCGCTCGACATTTTGATCCCATAATGTTGCAAATCGTGGAGATAATTCCATGGAGCATGACTCGCCAGGCGCTGAGCCAAGAACCCGTCGAAGAACTTGGATGGGACGGACATGCCTTCTGCCAGAGGGTACAGGGCCTGGGCGACACATTCACCAACGATAGGCTCCGCTTGGAGATACAGAACGCGCAAGATATCGCGTTGTATGGACTCGTCGCGATAGGCACGCCAAACTTGAGACACAAAGCCGTGGGGACCGTCAGCGAAGAACCATCTGAGGATCGATTGGGCGTAGCGTTCTCGCGTCTCACGGCTGTTCTGTGGCAGCTTTTCGGTGAGGAGAACCTCAAGCTCTCTGTCCGAACCAGCGCCTTCAGCGAGTGTTGCGGCGAGAAGAGATTCTGTGAAGAGGAAGTCCTGCAGAACTCGCTGCTGGCGATTCTGGCGGAACCTCGGCCTCACCCTCTGGGATCCTCTTTCGGATTCGGCCTCGGAGCTGTCGGAAGACGATGGTCCGGGCGGCTGTAGCGCAACGTTCCCGCTAGGGCAGAGCTCTATCTGCTCCGGCCTCTCGATCGGGCGTTCCGATTCGGGGCTGGTTCGCCTGCCGCCGGACGATGAGGAGCTGATCATTGGTTATGCCGAAGCCGCTGCCCGAGCTCACATAGAATACGGGGTTTGCGCCCCGCCAGCAACAGCCGCGGGTGCATGGGCCGTCCCCGGAGCGTAGATGGGATGAAGCGGCTGGCCTCTCGCTCGACGTGGTGGCATTACACTGCCCCACAAGAGTGCCTACGCGGTCAACGCCGCAGGAGGAGAGGCCAGCCATGGACCATATTGGCATGGACGTCCACAAGGAAGGAAAGGCAGATGTGCATCCTCGCCGAGGGGGGCGAGCTGATCGAGCGGCGGGTACGGACCGAGCCCCAACGATTTGCCGCCGTACTTGGTGATCGGCCGGGGGCCCGGATCCTGCTGGAAGCCTCCACCGGGAGCGAATGGGTCGCCCACTGTCTCGAAGCCCTGGGCCACGAGGTCATTGTCGCCGACCCGAACTTCGCCCCGATGTACGCGACCCGGACGCGAAAGGTGAAGACCGATCGCCGGGACGCTCTGGTCCTTGCCGAAGCCTGCGTCCTCGGTGCCTACCACCCGGCGCATCGCCTCTCCGACGCCCAGCGTCATATGCGCGGCCGTTTGCTGGTCCGCGACGCCCTCGTCCGCACGCGCACCCGGTACATCTCGCTCATCCGCGCCCTGCTCCGCCGGCACGGCTACCGGGTCCCCTCCGGCAGCGCCGAGGCCTTCCTCGGCCGGGTCCTCGCCTTGGCCCTGCCCGGCCGCCTGCTTTCCCAGATCGCTCCACCTTGCTGCGCCTGCAACCTACTACATCATTACATGTCACCCATCGCGTGTGTGACAGCACCTGTTTATGAGTCGATCTTAAAACTGATTGATCTAGGAACATAAGAAGACGGCGCCTTAGCGACCGTCCATTCTTCACCCCTTCCCCGCATGCGTCCAAACCGAACTCACTTTTTCCGGTAGACGTTCAATCCCACCTTCTCGTCCCGGTCGGGAACGGAGACATTGCCTTCGGTTGAGGCGATGATGATGGTTTTGCCCGACGAGGATGGCCCGAACTCCTTTGATAGATCCACCTTGATAGTGAGGATACTCCCCTCGACGCTCATTTGTACGTTCTTCATGCCATCATCTCCTCTTCAATGTTGGTGCTCCTTGTCGTGTTGGTGTTCCTTGTCGTCTTCGTGTGTCCCCTCCGGGTCAAGGAAGTAGTCCATCGCCAACCAGAGACTTTTGCTGTGCCGAAAGAACAACCCCGGAACCATTATGGCCAGTATCACGCAGACGACGAGCTGGAAGGGCAGCGAGGCATCGAGGCGGTAGAGCGCGAGCCAGGTCCGTAGCAGAATGAAGATCGTGGCGGCTCACGGACAACACCACGGTCGTTGCTCGCGCTTACGTAGAGCGTCTCTCCAGCGCTTTGCGGCGGCGTCACAAGTGCTGGGGAATTCAGTCACGCGAGCACCGGGCGGAACTTCCAGAAGTAGTTCGCCAGATCCTCCCCCTCGTGGAAGCGGCGGAGGGTCAACTCGACCGGCATCTCGAAGGTCACGGTCTCCGGGTCGCAGTCGGTCAGTTGAGTGTAAAAGCGCCCCCCTCCTTCCAGGTCTGCGGCCACCATGATGGTCGGCGGGTCCGGGGACGGGACGAGGTGATCCTTGGTGAAGGTGAAGACCTTCCCCCGCCTCGAGAGCTTCTGCTCCGCAAAGCGGCGGGAGGAGCACTTCCAGCAGACGTGGCGCACCGGGTACTGGACGGCTCCGCAGTCGAGGCAGCGCTGGCCGTAGAGACGGAGGGTCTCGCGCTCCTCCCGCATTTGGATGGGGAGGGCGGTGTAGGCCTTGATCTCCTCCGTCTCGACGTGACGGCGGAATTGAAGGAAGCGCCCATAGTGGGTGAGCGGCCTCCCTGCCCCGAGCCAGGCCGTCACGCCTCGCGTGAAGGCACGTCGTTCGATCTCTCCCGTGGCTTGAAACAGGAGCGCGTCAGCCCCGGAGCCATACCCGACCACCAGGATTCGATCCCCGGGCTTGGCCCCTTCCAGGGCGCGGGCCAGGGCGAGAAGGGGCGACGCCGTCCCGGTGTTGCCCACCTTGGCGAGAAGCTCTTCGTGGGAGACGGCCTCCGCGGGAAATCCGAGGAGCTTCTGCATCGTCTGGGCGGTTCGGAGGTCAGGGGCATACACCGCGACGCGGGCGATGTCGTGGCGCTTGAGCTTGGTCTTGGCGAGGAGCCCGTCAATAGCCTCAGGGATGAAGCGTTCGTAGCCATAAGCCCGAATGAACGGAAGGTCCCCCATCGTGAGGTAGCGATCGTTTTCCCGCCGCCACACGTCAGTGAACTCCTGCGTGATGGTGTAGGCGCCCTCGAAGGTGGCGATGACGCCTTCCTCTCCCAAGAGAAAGGCCGCAGCGCCATCGCCGAGGAGAGGCTCCAGTTCCGTCCCAGGGGCCACGCTTCGGATGTCCGCGGCGGCGACCAGCGCCTCCCGTGCCGAGCCCGACCGCACCACGTCCAACGCCAGGCGGAGCGCGGTTGTCCCGGCCCGGAGCGATCCGCCGAGGTCAGCGACCCCGACTTCTTTTCGGAGGTCGGCCGCCGCCGCTAACAGGGCGGCGCTGGACTTCTCCGCATACGGCGGGGTGGTCGTGGCGAGGTAGCACGCCTCGACCCGACCGGAGTCGCGCCCTTCCAAGGCCCCGAGCGCCGCCTCCACCGCCATGGTGAGGCTATCTTCGTCAAAGTTGGCCACGGCCCGCTCCCCTCCGCGCACGCTCCCCCCCCAGGCCGCAGCGAGAGTCTTCCCTGAGAGTCGGTAACGAGGGAGGTAGGCCCCAAAGCTCACGATCCCGATGGCCCGCTGGTTCATTTTCCTCCGAAAATTCTCACCTTGAACCGCCGGGGAATAAAGGCCGCGATCGTGGCCGCGGTCTTGGCGCTTCGCTCGAGTGTCTCGGGCTCCCCGGGCCAGTGGTCGAAAAGGATCTGCCGATCCACGCTCCCAAAGAGCCCGTCCAGGACGACGGCAACGACCACGAGATCGTCCAGGTATCCTACGAGGGGAATGAAGTCCGGCAGGATATCGATGGGACTCGCCAAGTAGGCCGCGGCCCCGAGTAGGATCAACTTACTGGCCACGGGGACCCGAGGATCTCGGATCAAGCGGCCGATAAGCAGGACCAGGTTGGGGAGAAGCATGAGCAGTTCCCGCCATCCACTCTTCATCGGAGAGCATCGGCGACCAACTCGGCAATGTCGCGCGTCGCAAGCCGGTCGGTGACGCCTTTCGATCTGACCCCGTCTTCAAACATTGTCAAACAGAAGGGACAAGCCGAAGCGAGGATGTCGGGGTTGACAGCCAGGGCCTGCTCCACGCGGAGGTGATTCACCCGCCGCCCTTCGTGCTCCTCGAGCCACACGCGGCCGCCCCCGCCCCCGCAGCAGAAGCCCTTCTCTTTGTGGAGGTGCATCTCCACAAGATCCTTCTGACAGAGGCTGCGCAACACGTCACGAGGCGCGCTGTAGATATCGTTGTAGCGGCCCAGGTAGCAAGGGTCGTGGTACGAGACGGCCCGGGTCAGCTCCCGACGGACGTGAAGCCTGCCCGCCCGGATCAGCTGGTCAATCAACTGGGTGTGGTGAATCACGCGGAATTCCGCGCCGAACTGGGGATACTCGTTTGTCATGGTGTTGAAGCAGTGAGGGCAGGCCGTGATGATCGTCTGGAAGCGATACTTCCGAAGAGTCTCGATGTTCCCTTGGGCCAGCATCTGGAAGAGGTACTCATTCCCGACGCGCCGGGCCGGCTCCCCGGTGCAGCGTTCCTCATTCCCCAGAATCGCGAAGTCCACGCCGGCGGCCTGGAGTACTCTGACGATCGCCCGCGCCACCTTCCGATTGCGCTGATCGAAGCTCCCATAGCACCCCACCCAGTAGAGGTACTCGGCCTCCTCCGCGCCCATCAATTTCACGCCGAGGTCGGCCGCCCAGTCGGCCCGGGTGGAGGCGGAGAGCTGCCACGGGTTGCCGTTCGCCTCAAGATTCCTGAACGTCGGCTTCAGCTCCTCCGGGAAGCGCGACTCGGACAGAACGAGATGGCGGCGCATATCGACGATCTTGGGGACGTGTTCGATGAAGACCGGGCAGGCCTGGACGCACGCGAGACACGTCGTGCAGGCCCAGAGGACATCGTCCGTGATGACCTCGCCCACCATGGCCTTCCCGTTCCCGGCTCCCCCGCCATTGCCTTCGAGCAGACGCGGCCCCGTGTGGAAGAGATGCTCCTGGAGGTCCAGGATCAAGAGCTTCGGATCGAGTCTCTTCCCGCTCGCGGTGGCCGGGCAGACGGAGGTACAGCGACCGCACTCCGTGCAGTTGTAGAGGTCGAAGAGGTCCTTCCACGTGAACTCGGTGAGCTGGCTCACCCCAAACGTCTCCGAGGCTTCGAGGTCCATCGAGCGGAACTCACCCTTGGGGGTGAGCGGCCGGAAGAAGACGTTGAAGGGGGCCGCCATGATGTGGAGATGCTTCGAGTACGGTAGCCAGACCATGAACCCGAGGAGAATCGCGAGGTGGCTCCACCAGAATATTTCGTAGAGTCCCTGGGTCGCGCCGCGCGAAAGCGGGACGAACAGGCCGCTCAGGGCGAGCCCGACAGGGGACCAGGGGTCTTGGGCGGCCGGCGCGAGGGTCGTGCGCGCGCCGTCGGCGAGGAGGTCGGTGACCATGAGGCCGGCGATCAAGGCGAGAATCACGAGCCCCTCGGTGCTGAGAGTCAGTCGCGCCACCTTCGAGACGAGGCGCCGCCAAGCGGCATAGGAGACCGCGGCAAGCACGGCCACATCAAAGAGATCTTGGAGGACCAAATGGATGGGAGTCTCGCTGACGAGCGGCAGCGAGAAACGATCCGAAAATCCTTTTCCGAAAAACTCGATCGTCCCGAGCGTGAGGATCACGAACCCCCAGAAGATGGTGAAATGCATGAGCCCCGGCCAGAAGTCTTTGAGGAGGCGCCCCTGGCCAAGGACGTGGACTCCGAACCCCTTGAGACGCTTCCCCACCTGATCTGTCCGATTCACCGGCTTCCCCAGGCGGAGAAGCCCATAGAGGTGGAATAGCCTCCGGCCGAACAGCATGAGGGCCACGGCGATGGCCACATCGAAGATGAGCCAGCCCGGGACGATGCCGTAGAACTGCTGGGTTGGATTCATGTCCGCCGTTTTTGATTAAGAACGGTCAGACATTATCGCACGCCACTCCGGGTGTCAAGGAACTGCCCGGCTCTCTCTGTCCGTGGCGGGGCGGTTATTGCTATAATGCACGTGCCCTCGGGCAAGACGATGGCCCCAATCGCCGGCGCGCCGAAGATCGAGATCCGCGACGTGCGGCACACCTACCTGAGTGCCGGCCGGTCCGTCCCGGCCCTCGCCGGTGTGAGCCTCACCGTCGCCGACGGCGAGTTCGTCGCGCTCCTCGGGCCGAGCGGCTGCGGCAAGTCCTCCCTCCTCCGCATCCTCGCCGATCTCCTCCGCCCGAGCGGAGGCGATGTCCGGATTCATGCCGCGCCCGAGACCGACGGGAAATGGCCGCTCACCGCGCTCGTCTTCCAGGAGTACGCGCTCTTCCCCTGGCGCACGGTGCTGGACAATGTGGCCTTCCCCCTGGAGATGCGAGGTGTTCCGCACGAGGAGCGCCTGGCCGCGGCGCGGGCGGTCCTCTCCCGCGTCGGGCTTCGCGCCTTCGCCTCGGCCTATCCGCACCAGCTCTCCGGCGGGATGCGCCAACGGGTCGGGATCGCTCGGGCGCTCGCGGCGCGGCCCGAGGTCCTCCTGATGGACGAGCCCTTCGGGGCGCTCGACGCCCAGACCCGGACGATTCTCCAGGAGGAGCTGCTCCGGGTGTGGGAGGCGGAACGAAAAACCGTCCTCTACGTCACGCACAGCATCGATGAAGCGGTCTACCTGGCCGACCGGGTCGTGCTCATGACGGCTCGCCCGGGACGAGTCAAGGCTGAGTATCCGGTCCCCCTCCCCCGCCCTCGCGAGATGGAGATGCGGGGCTCAGAATCCTATGCCAAGCTCTCGCTCACGATCTGGGCCGCGCTCAAGGACGAAGTGGAGGCGGCGATGACCTATGAGTGAGCCGGCCATCTTACGGATGACCCGCGTCTCACGCGAGGTCGGGATCCCACTCGCGACGTCGCTCGCAACCGTGGCTCTCTGGGAGCTGGCCGTGCGCGCCGGCCTGCTCCGCGCCGCCTTCTTCCCGCCTCCCTCCGACGTGGCCCGCACGCTGGTGGCGCTCGGCGCCAGCGGCGAGCTGTGGGCTCACGCCGCAACCACGCTCGGGCGTCTAGGCGCAGCCTTTCTTCTCGCGGTCGTGCCGGGCACAATCCTTGGGCTCGCCATGGGGTGGTGGGGACCCGTGCGTCTCGCAGCCGATCCGCTCGTGAGGCTGCTCTTTCCGATCCCGAGCATCGCCTTCTTCCCCGTCGTCATCTTCTACCTCGGCTTGAGCGACCTCGGCCTCATCATCACCGCAGCCGTCACGCCGTTCCTCTTGATCGTGGTCCAGGCCGCCGCTGCGGTGGAAGGGCTGGATCGCTCCCTGCTCGAGGCCGGGCTCAACTACGGAGCGACCGGACGGCGGCTCTTTACACGGGTCATCCTGCCCGCCACGCTCCCGCCCCTCTTCGTCGGCTACCGGCTGGCTCTCGGTGTCGGTCTCATCGTGACCGTGGCCGTGGAGCTGGTCGGGGCCAAGCACGGCCTCGGCGGGTTTCTCTGGCACTCGTGGCAGATCCTTCGGATCGAGGATATGTATGTCGGGCTGGTCCTCATCGCGCTCCTCGGCGTCCTGGTCACGTATGGGCTCGAGGCCCTCGGGAACCGGCTGATGCCGTGGCAGGTGGACCTCCTGCGGCTGAAGGGGCAGCGGTGAGCCGCGCGCGCGTCAGTCGTTGGGGTGCGGTCATCTCCCCCGTGGTCGTGGCGCTCCTCTGGGAGGGAGCCGTCGCGGTCGGATTCTTGCGACCGGGTTATCTCCCGCCGCCGAGTCGGCTGGGGCCTCACCTCGTGGAGCTCCTGGCGGGAGGCGAGTTGTGGGAGCATCTCGTCGTGACCCTGACCCGGGTGGGGCTGAGCTTCGTTTTCGCGCTTCTGCCGGCGGTGGGCCTCGGCCTGCTCCTCGGGATGTCGCGGAGTACGCGCCTCGCGCTGGAGCCGCTCCTCACCGCGCTCTACGCAATCCCCAAGATCGCGCTCCTCCCTCTCGTGATGCTGATCCTCGGCGTGGGCGAACGCTCGCTCGTGGCCACGGCCACGCTCACGGGATTTCTCCAGATGACCGTGAGCACGATGGGGGGGGTCATGTCGATCGAGCGCACCGTGCTCGAGGCCGGGCAGAATTATGGCGCCACGGGGTGGCGGCTCTTCCGGTATGTCCTGTTCCCGTCGGCGCTCCCGGAGATCTTCACCGGGATGCGGATCGGCCTGGGGCTCACGCTGGTGCTCGTCATCGCCGTGGAGCTGGTCGCCGCGCAGGAAGGGCTGGGCGCGTTTCTCTGGCTCGCGGGCCAGACCCTCTCGGCGGAGAAGCTCTTCTCCGGATTCATCGTGATCGGAGTCCTCGGATTGATCCTGACCCATGGCCTCGAATGGATGGGCCATCGGCTGATGCCATGGCGGCAGCGGGTCAGCGCCGCGCTCTTCACCTAACAGGCTGATGAAAAAGGCCCATCTGCGGCGAAGGCTTTCCTCGGAGGGGGCCTCGACGGCCCCCTTCCGAACCTCCCCCCAAGGTTGCGCCGGCGAAGCCGGCGCTCGAATCGCCGCCTTGCATCTGGACCTTTTTGATCAGCCTGCACTCGAAACGGTGTTTTTCAGCATCCTGCTCATAAGGAGGGGACAATGAGACCTTGTGCATGGTGGGTTTCGGTGATCGTGTTCTTGGGGGCCCTGCTGCTGGTTGCGGATCCGGGGGCGACCCAAACCGTGGTGAAGATCGGGGTGATCCCGTCTGAATCGTTCGCCCCGATCTTCCTGGCCCATGAGAAGGGCTACTTCAAGGCCCAGGGGATCGCGAGCGAGCTGGTTCGGCTGCCGAGCGGCGCCGCCATCCTAACCCAGGTCTCCACGGGCGACCTTCAGGTGGGCGTTGGCGCGTTCGGCGCGGCGGGATTCAACGCGACCCACGGCAAACTCCCCGTCGCCTTTGTGGCCCCGATGCACTTCGCGCATGTCGAGGACTACCTGGTCGTCAGGAAGGCCGAGATCGACAGCGGGCGCTTCAAGACCGTCACGGACCTGAAGGGGAAGCCGTGCGCCGTCAACGCGAAGGGCGTCTCCACGGAGTGGGCCCTGGACGTGGTGCTCCGCCGAGGCGGGATCGGGATCAAGGACATCGATCTCAAGACCCTCCCGTTCCCCGAGATGGTCCCCGCGCTCGAGAGCGGCGCGATCCACTGTGGCATCATCACCGAGCCCTTCGCGACGCAGGCCGAGGCGAAGGGGGTCGGCGTGCGGCCGTATCACGCTCCGCCCGGCGCGAGGCCGGTCCCATTCACCATGCTCTTCTGGAACTCAGATTGGGCCAAGAAGAACGACGCGGTCGCACGGAGTGTCATGCTCGGCTACCTCAGGGCCGTGCGCGATCTCAGCGAGCCCGGGGCCTGGCGGGCTCCGGCCCACCTCGAGATCCTGAACAAGTACACCCGCGTCGGCCTCGAGGTTCTGGCCAAGACGCGACCGCCGGTCTTCAGCCCCAACCTCGAGCTGGAAGAGAAGTCCATGATGGAGCTGCAAGAGCTCAGCCTGCGCCAGGGGTACCTCAAGTACACGGCGCTCAAGCCGATCAAGGAGCTGGTGGACCTCTCCTACGCGGAGGCGGCGGTGAAGCAGATGGGCCGGAAATAGGCCCCGGCTCAGCGGGGAAGCGGGAGCGACGCGAGCAGCTCGGCCACCGCGCTGTAGGGGTCGAGGCGGCCGGAAGCGACTTCTTCGACGACGCGCGCCAACCGCTGATCACGTTCGACGCGGTGGAGAACGAGGTCGCGAATCTCCTGCATCACGATCTCTTCAAACTCCCGGCGACGCCTGGTCGTCCGGCGGCGTTCGAGCGCCCCACTGTCGGCGAGAGCGGCGCGGTGGCGCCGAATAGCCTCAAAGAGCGCGCTGACTCCTTCCCCCTCATGGGCCTTGGTCGCAATGACGGGAACCTCCCAGTCCGGCGCGTCGGAGACCTTCGTCCCGTCCCGGTGAAGATGAACCGTCAGCGTCAGCTCGCTCGTGAGGAGATCCGATCCGGGCCGATCCGCCTTGTTGACGACGAAGATGTCCGCCACCTCCAGGAGGCCGGCCTTCAACATCTGGACCGTGTCCCCGGACTCCGGCGTGAGGATGACAATGGTTGTGTCGGCCGTGGTCGCGATCTGAAGCTCCGTTTGCCCGACGCCCACGCTTTCGATCAGGATCCACGCCTTGCCAAAGGCGTCGAGGAGCTTGACGACCTCGCTCGTCGCGCGGGCCAATCCGCCCAAATTCCCGCGAGTTGCCATACTTCGGATAAAGACGTCCTGGTCCAGGGCGTGGCCCTGCATGCGGATTCGATCGCCCAGCACTGCCCCACCCGTATACGGGCTCGAGGGGTCGATGGCCACGATCCCCACGCTCGCTCCCTCTCTACGCATTAACCCGGTGAGCCTGTCGGCGAGGCTGGATTTCCCTGCGCCGGGCGGACCCGTCAACCCCACGCTATGGGCGCGACCGGTCTTCGGGTAGGTCTGACGCATGATCTCCGGCACGAGCGAAGAGCCATTCTCGACCAGGGTGATGAGGCGGGCGAGCGCAAGCTGGTCACCTTGGAGCATCCGCTCGACCAGATCGAGGCCCGAAGTCATCAGATGACACCGGTCTCGCGAAGACGTGCGACCTCGCTCCCGGAGTAGCCGAGCTCCATGAGAACGGCCTCGGTCTGCTCGCCGAGGCCAGGGGGCGCCGTTCGGATCGTGGCGGGCGTGGCGGAGAGCTTGACCGGGAATGCGATCTGAGGAAGTGTCCCCAGGGTCGGGTGCTCGACGGACACGAAGAGCCCACGGGCCTGGAGCTGCGGCTCTTTCACCGCCCCCGCCAGATCAAGGACCGGCCCGGCGCAGACATCTTGGGAATTGAGAAGCGACAGCCACTCCGCCTGGGTCTTGGTCCTGAAGAGGGCGCGGAGCTCGGCCTCCAGGGCATCCCGTCTTGGCCCGGCCTCGTACTGGAAGGCAATCCATTCTTCACGCCCGACCAGCCGGCAGAAGTTCTGCCAGAACTTCGGCTCGGGCGCGCCGAGGGTCACGAACTCGGCATCCCGGGTCTCAAAGGTTCCGTAGCAGAGCCATCCGCCGTTGAGCCGCTCCTCACCTCGCTGTGGGACCCGGCCCGTGGCAAAAAATAGGCCGAAGTAAATGGCGAGCCACGAGACGACGCCATCTGTCATCGACACATCAATAAACTGCCCCTGCCCCGTCGTGCGACGATGGTAGAGGGCCGAGGCGATGGCGAACGCGGCGAGGAGCGCGCCGCCTCCCAGATCCGCCACCTGGACTCCTGGCATCACCGGCCCCCTGCCCCTCTCTCCGGTGATGGAGAGCGCTCCCGCGTATCCCATGTAGTTGACATCATGCCCGACCCGGTCCCGATACGGACCATCCTGGCCGTAGCCGGTGATGGCGCAATAAATGAGGCCCGGGTTCAGCATCAGCATCGCCTCAGCACCGAGCCCGAGTCGCTCCATCACTCCGGGACGGAAGGATTCCAGGAGGACGTCGGCCTTCGCCGCGAGCTGCCGGAAAATGGTCTTCCCCTCCTCGGTCTTCAGATTCAGCGTCAGGGATTCCTTGTTTCGGTTCAGCATGAGGTAGCTCGCCCCGATTTCGCTCTCCCCCCAAAAGGGACGGTTCCAACGGCTGTAGTCGCCGAGGCCGGGCTCCTCCACCTTGATGACGCGGGCCCCGAGATCGGCAAAGAGGAGGGAGCAGTAGGGCCCGGGCAGGAGCCGCGAGAGATCCAGAATCATCACGCCATCGAAGATGCCGGGCATCGCGAGACGACTCTACCACAATCGCGGACCCAAATCCTGACCGGCGAGAAGGCGTCGGATGCAAGGCCCGAGGGAGGAGCCGACCGGACGACCAAGCCCGCCTGCGGCGGGACTCGGTGCCCGCAAAGGTACGATCGGCGACGACCCAACTCTCTGGTCCGAGCGCGGGCTTTGCCCGCGCAAGCCCAGGGGGAGGTTCGGAAGGGGGATGTGCCCCCTCCGAGTTCAACGCAGCAGACGGCGCCTTATCGCCGGATCAGGCCTTGTGGCCGACGTAGACCGCCACTACGCCGAAGGTCAGATCGTGGACCGTCACGGGACCCAGTCCGGACCGCTCCATGATCTCGACAAGCTGCGCTCGCGGGAAGAAGGCGGCCACCGAGCGCGGGAGGAACCGGAGCAGCTCCCAGACGCGCCGGTCCCCGGCCAGGAGCCCTCCCAGGGCCGGCATGAGGGTGAAGGCGTAAGGGGCATGACCGAGGCGCGCCCAGAGAGGTCGGGGCGTGGCAAACTCGAGGATGACCACCCGGCCTCCCGGCCGAACCACGCGCGCCATCTCTCCGATGGTCCGCGGGACATCGAAGTAGCGCAGGGCCAGCCCCATCGTGGCGCAATCAAAGCTCGCCGCCTCAAAAGGGAGATCGAGCCCGGCGTCGGCCTCCCAAAACTCCACGATCGAATTCCATGGGGTCCGAGCCGACTTTACTCGCGCTTGGGCCAGCATCTCGGGGCAGAGGTCAAGGCCGACCACCTTTCCGTGAGGGGCCACAGCCCGAGCCAGCTCGAGGGCCAGCTCGCCGGTTCCGGTGGCGAGATCCAGCGCCGTGGCGCCAGGCCGAAGGCCGCATTGGGCCACGGTAAATCGTCGCCAGCGGTGATCGAGTGAAAACGTGAGGAGGCGGGTCAGAAAGTCATAGCTTCGCGCGACGGCGGGAAACATGCGGGCCGCGTAGTCGGCCTTGCGGCCCGGTCGAAGATCAACAGGGCGAGACATGCGTCAGGAAAAGAGCCGGTGGAGCACCAGAGACGCGGTGAAGAGATAGACCGTGATCACAAGCAGCTTGAGCGCCCGCTCCGGGCGGCCGATGAGGCGCCAGAGATCCCATTCCTCCTGCCGACCGTCTCCATGCGTGAGAAGGAGCCGGGCTGAATCTCGCCTCAGGGCACGCACCCAGCGGCTCAGACTGATCTCCATCCCCGCGGTCCCCGCCAGGGCCCCCGCCATCACGAGGGCGGGCAGGGTCAGGGTCAGGCTCTGGAGATAAAAGCTCGTGAGGAACGGAAGCGCCCCCCAAGAGAAGACGAACCACCAGTCCGTGTGGAAGCGGCCACCGAAGAGACGGTCGAGATTGTAGGTGAGCGCGAAAAATGTCTCGATCACGATGAAGACCCAGAGCCACGGGGCGAGCGTGATCGCGTAATAGGCCCCGATCGCGATGGCGACCACCAGCGTGACGATCGCCAGGAGCCATAGCTCACGAACCGTGAACGAGCGGCCATACGGCCGTCCCGAAAGCTGATCCAAGGCATGGGCTCCCACGCCGAGCCCGAGGAAGTAGGCGATCAGCATCCACAGCAGGCGGTCGGCATGAATCTCGGGGACCATCAGCGCGCCCAAGACGACGTAGCAGAGGACCATCCCGGTATAGGGCGGATGGAGAATGGTGAGAAGCTCGGCCCAGCGGGAGCCTTCCGATGCATACCAGGTTCGCTCGACTCGTGACATCTTTCAGTGAGGGGGGGAGTCCCACCCACTCCTCGTCACTCGGAGGGGGGCACGCCCAGTATTCGTCTCGGCTGGCCTTAGACCGGCCAGCCTATGGCCGAACCTCCCCCCATCTTCTCTTCGCGGAAGCCGCGAGCGGAGCGAGCGTACCCTTGCGGGCACCCGCCGTGAGGCGGGTCGGGCAAAGCCGGCGCTCGAAAAACCTGGCGCCCCCCCACCTGGGTTCATCATTGCGCGAGTTTCTTCCACTTCACGCTTCACCCTTCACGTTCCACGCTCCACGCCTGTCACCCCTCTATCCCGAGCTCCTGATGACAATCACGGCAGATGGGGAGGATTTGCTTCCGATCCAGAAACTGGAACCGAGCCTCTCCTTTCGTATGGCTGGTGTGACACGACACGCACGGGGTCTTGACGGTCCTGTGTTCGTTAATGGCGTGGTAGGTGTCTCCGCGCCCCTCGACAGCTTCCTCTTCCTCCACCGTCCGTCGGAGGATCGGGTCGTGGCACTGTTTGCACTCCTTGTCCCGGAGCGGGAGGCGCATCCCCTCAGGCTCGCGGTAATGCCCCACCAGGAAGCGGACGGTATCGAGGCCGGCTACGGCCCTGATCCGAAACTGCATGGGAAGGTCCGCCCCGCCGTGGCAGTCAATGCAGCGGAGCGGAGACTTGGCGTAGTGGTGGGCGCCGGTCAAGTCCTGGGCGGCCGGCGTCCTGGAGCGCTCAAACTTCTCTTCGTGGAGGTGGCAGGCGACACAGAAGCGGTCATCCTGCTGCTTCTTTTCGAGGGCTCCTAAAGAAAGAAGCGGGAAGCCCACGGTCAGCCCGACCAGAAGGACCCCCCGCCACAGGAATTGGCGCATTCAGATGGGAAAAGCTACCTCACCGTGACGGTGATCGGTTGCGAGAAGAGAATGTGGCCGGACGGGCCCCCGCCGCCGCCGCGGGGAAGCATGGCTCCGGCTCGCTCCACCGATCCCACCGGAGAGGCTTTTTCGGTCCCATAGTGAAAGACCGCGACCAGGGTGTAGGTCCCGGGGGTCTGCGGGGCCCGAAGGGTCCAACTCGCCTTGGACTCCGGGAAGACCTTCTTTTCAAGATCCGATTTCACACCATACACCACAGCGAAGTTCAAGTTCTTCTTGAAGCCTTCAGCGCGTGAATCCACCCAACGGGTCTGCTCCTGGCCATCCGGACCCCAGACCTTGGGCGCCCCCACGATAAACCACCCGTCGGCGGCCGGGGTTCGGCTTTGATAGCGGGAGAGGCTATCAAGCAGGAAGATCCCGATCACCGGCCCCGACCCGCCCTTCGCGGTCACCGTCGCGCTAATCTCTTGGCCGGGACGCGCTGAAGTCGGAGCGACCAGGGCAACGGCGGCGGCAGCGTCCATCGCCTTGACGTCTTGAAGGAGGCGAGCCCGATCCTGAGGGCTCATATCTTTGTAGGCCCCGTCGCCGGCCTCGATGGCCTTATAGTGCCGGTTCTCAACCATGTGCTGATCCGCCACCGGAGGAGGAAGCTCCTTGAGCGGCTCCCGTTGCATCGAGGAATGGCACGAGGCGCAGGTCGGGGAGAGATCGGTGACGTTCCGAACCGGACCGTTGGCGTAGCCAAAGGCGAGGTCCAGAGGGACGAATAAAAGGAGAGAGAGCACGGCAGTCCACGTGACGCGGGCAGCTATGTTCATTGGGTCCTCCTTGAGGTAAGGGTGGAAACGCGCTTCCCCATCATAGACTTTCAACTCCAAGCCCCTCGGCCTGGTTCCCCGAAGGCCAGGCTGAAAGGGTCATCTCCATCACTAGGGCATCTTCCCCGTTGTCGAAGTAGTACCCCTTCCGGCGGCCCACGCTCCGAAAGCCGAACGCTTCGTAGAGCGGCAGGGCCTCTTTATTGGATGGGCGGACCTCAAGGACAGCCCGGGTGGCCCCGTCGGCTCGGTAGTGGCTCAGGATCGCGGCTATGAGGGCTCGGGCCACTCCCTGGCGTCGGTGGGAGGCGTGGACCGCCAGGTTGGTGATGTGGACCTCGTCAACGACGAACCAGAGGCAAAGATAGCCCAGGACTCCTCCCCCGGCTTCGGCGCGAGCCACCCACAACTTGGCAACCGGATTCTCCCGCAGCTCATGGAGAAAGGCTCGCCGAGACCATGGATTGGGAAAAGAGGCCCGTTCGATGAGAAGGACCTCGTCGAGGTCATGGGGCGTCAGAGGCTCAATTGCGATGGGCACGTCGCGCCTTTGCCAGCTCCGCCTCCGAGGGGCGGACGTATATGGGGACGAGGGCAGCGGGATCTGGGGCATCCCCCTCGGCGAGGCGGTGGGCTCCCAATTCAGCCACGCACGCGGCGGATGGATAGCGCCTCGACGGCGGGACAAAATAGGCGCGCTCCCCCATCGCCTGCACGATCCGATCACGGTAGGCCAGGACCCCATCACCGAGAAAGCAGATCGGCCCCTCCCCGAGTTCGTTGAGGAGGTGATCGGGTGGAAGTACCCGATACTCAGTCACCCGCTCGAGGTTCCCCTGTCGGTGCCGGTAGAGAGCCGAGTAGACCTCCCCCTTCTTGGCGTCCAGGAGCGGGCAGACCGGGTACGTGGCGAAGGGGACGCCCCATGCGAGCGCGTCCAGGGTCGGCACGCCGACGAGAGGATGGCCCGACGCGAATGCCAGACCCTTGGCTGTGGCAAGGCCGATTCGGAGGCCGGTGAAGGAACCCGGTCCCACGGAGACCGCGAGCCCGTCCAGGGAGGTCAGAGTGAAACCACTCTCCTCCAACAGCCGGTGGATGGAAGCCAGCAGGCGCTCCGAGTGGGTCGTCGCGACATTCAGGCTATATTCGGCGACCACCGCGTCATCATCGAGCAGGGCCACGCTCCCCGTCAGGGTCGAAGTCTCGATCCCAAGAAGCCGCATGACCCGCCCAGTCTACCGGAGTTTTTCGGTGTTGACAACCAGCAGGCCCGGCGCGAGAATGTTAAATTCAATCGGATATTCCTATGCTCTTATGCCGCCCTTCAGAGCCAAGAGAATCCTGTCGAAAGCTTCTGGTCCGCCTGGGGGCCGGGCGGTGATGGCGATCCGGCGGATGGAGCGCTTCTGCAATAATCCCACCTGTGAGCTGTGCGATGTGATCCTGCGGCCCCAGCACACCCTCAAAAAGGGCGGGGTTGAGGTCTGCCCCCGCTGTCTGGAGGAGGTGATCGTCCGCCCGTATCAGCCATCCCGTTCCGCCACCAAGCCGGCGGCCCGACGTTCGCCCTCACTCCGTTAAGGAAAGAGATGCCATCCGAGCCCAAGCCAAACAGCCGGGCCGTGGATCAGGAGGTCCGAGAGAAGATCCATCTGGAGATTCTGAAGCGGACCGGGGCCTATCTCACCAACGACCATTTTCTGCTTCCTTCAGGCCACCACGCCCCGGAATACATCGAAAAGTCCCTCGTGACCACCGAGCCAACCTTCACAGAAGGGCTCGGGGCCGTGATCGCCAAACACTTCGCCCCCTGGCCCATCGACGTCGTCCTCGCGACCGGCCTCGGCGCCCTCATCCTGGCCGACAGCGTGGCCCGGGCTCACCCTTCGCACCCCGCCCTGATCTACGCCACGAAGGGGATGGTCGGGCCGCGGCGACGCGTGAGCCTCCCCCGAGAATTTCAGAGGTTCATTGCCAAGGGAACCAAGGTCCTCATCATCGAGGACCTCATCACCACGGGCGAGACGCTGAAGCTTCTGACTCGAGTCGTGACGGAGCGGGGCGGTCAGCTGGCCGGGATCGGGTGTCTCTGGCAGCGAAACTCAAATAAGATCAAGTTCTCGGAATCGGTCTTCAGCCTGGTCACCCGCGACTTCCCGACCTACCTCCCTGAGGACTGCCCCCTCTGTCGTCAAGGCGTGCCCCTCAACAGGCAATTCACCCGAGGGAGGGGGGAATAAAGACCCGGCACCCGCCCGTGCCGTGGTGAGAAGCAAGCTGTCAGGTCAGGCTGTTCAAAAAGGTCCAGATGCAAGGCGGCGAGTCGGGCGCCGGCTTCGCCCGACCCGTCTGACGGCGGGTGCCCGCAACGGTACGCTCGCTCCGCTCGCAACTTCCGCGAAGAGAAGCTGGGGGAGGTTCGGCCATAGGCTGGCCGGTCTAAGGCCAGCCGAGATGAAGGGGGCCGTCGAG
>Ga0184637_10000536_pt1 | contig 28250 bp, 21 predicted proteins | sample PLM3_127_b2_FD_133143 | JGI IMG/M metagenome (GOLD analysis project Ga0184637, IMG submission 133143) | Groundwater sediment microbial communities from an aquifer in East River, Colorado, USA - PLM3_127_b2 | ecosystem: Environmental > Terrestrial > Soil > Riparian zone | place: USA: East River... | reverse complement strand
CGATGACGACATTTTCTTCGGCGGCGTTCGCTTCGATAAGTACCTTCAGAACGGGATGGCGCTCACCTTCGAAGGCGGCTACGCCGACGTCGCCGGCCCGGTCTTTCAGACCGGGATCGGCCGGGTCCAGCTCGTGGACGTGAAGCGGCCCTGGGCCCGGTTCAACTGGCACGCGGAGCGGTTCAACTTCCTCTCGTACTACAGCGGGCGGGACGCTCCCGAGCAGCTCGCGCTCAGCTCCGGAACGAACCTCGCGCTCGACACCTATCACGCTCACGTCGAGGGCCAGACCAACTGGAGCTTTGCCGAGGACAAAGTGCGCGTGGTGGTGGGCGGCTCCTATCGCCATACTGACATCGACAGCGCCGATCCCACGACCGGTCGCCAGACTCTGATGTTCGAGCCGGTGAGCTCGGATAACGGCGCGGCCTTCGGACAGGTGGACTGGAGCCTCAGCGAGCGCTTCAAGATCGTTGTCGCCGGCCGGTTCGACGAGAGCACCCTTCACGACCCGGTGTTCTCCCCCAAGGCCTCTCTGGTCTACAACCTCAACGACGACTCGACCCTCCGGTTCACCTACAACGAGGCCTTCCAGGTCGCGAACTATTCGGAGTTCTTCCTGCAGGCGAACGTGGCGGCTCCGGTGAATCTCGCCGGCATCGAGAGGGCTGCCTGTACGCCCTTCGGCGTCGACTGCGGTTTCGGCTCCCCCACCCGCATCCTTGCCGTGGGCAACGACGACCTGGCGCTCGAGAAAACCAAGATGTTCGAGATCGGATACGCGGGAATCCTGGCGAAAAAAGCGTACCTGACCCTCGATTACTACAACGCCCGCAACGACGAGTTCATCACCGACCTCATCTCGCAGCTGGACGCCCGCGGAAACCGCACCAACCCGGACTTCGGGGCCTACCAGCCTCCGTCGAACCACCCCGCGCCCCAGGCGCTCGTCGGAGCGCTCCGCGCGAGCCTTCCGGCCTCGCTCTTCGCCATCCTGTCGAACAACTTCGACGGCGCCCCGATTTTCGTCGCGCGCTCCTACACCAACTTCGGGCGGGTGAATACCCAGGGCATCGATTTCGGTCTGAACTACTATTTCCTCCCGGACTGGACGTTCGCCTTCACCTACTCCTGGTTCGATTTCGAGATCCAGGACCAGACCTCGCCGTTCGCGAACCAGCTTCTCCCGAACACCCCGGAGCACAAGCTCGCCGCCGGCGTCTCCTACGCCGTCCCGAAGTGGGACTTCGCGTTCGACCTGCGCTGGGTCGACGAGTTCCGCTGGTCGGTGGGTCCGTTCCAGGGGAACGTCGAGGCCTACACCACCGCCGACGTGCGAGGGAACTACTACTTCAACGATCGGATCGGGGTCGGGATCAACGCTGCGAACCTCTTCGACAGCGACCACTGGGAGAGCTTCGGAGGGGATCTTCTGGGCCGTCGGGCCCTGGCGAACGTCGTCGTGAAGTGGTGACTCTAGCAAATTGACGGCCTTCCGAGCGCGCGGTATATGATCCCGCGTGACCAGGGAGGTCTTGATGCATTCATTCGTGTTGTCGCGAGCGGGCCGAACGTTTGCCGCGCTCGCTCTCGTTTTTTCCTCTGCGGTCTGGGCCGCGGCTCAGCCCACGCCCACGATCGATCCCGTGTTTCTCGATTCCATGAAGTACCGCAGCATAGGTCCCTATCGCGGGGGCCGAGTGACCGCGGTCGCCGGCGTCGCGCAACAGATGCATACCTTTTACATGGGCTCGACCGGGGGCGGGGTCTGGAGGACCGAAGATGCGGGACAGACCTGGCGCAACGTCACCGACGGACAGTTGAAGAGCGGCGCAATCGGGGCCGTCGCGGTGGCCCCCTCGGACCCGAACGTGATCTACGTCGGGACCGGCTCCGCCTGCCCTCGCGGAAACGTATCCGCGGGCGATGGGATCTACCGTTCGACGGACGCGGGCAAGACCTGGAGTCACACCGGGCTTCCTGAGGCCGGGCAGATCGGAAAAATCCGCGTCCACCCGCAGAATCCCGACCTGGTCTACGCCGCGGTGCTGGGCCACATCTTCGGGCCGAATCCCGATCGAGGCGTCTACCGATCGAAGGACGGGGGCAAGAGCTGGGAGAGGGTGCTGTTCGTCAGCGACAAGACCGGCGCCGTCGATCTCTCGATGGACGTGAAGAACCCGCGGATCCTCTACGCCGGGATGTGGCGCGCCGAGCGAAAACCCTTCACCATGGTCAGCGGCGACCCCGAAGAGGGCGGCGTCTACAAGTCGACCGACGGAGGCGACACGTGGAAGGAGCTCACCGAGGGGCTTCCGAAGGGAGCCACGGGCAAGATCGGCGTTTCCGTATCCCCCGCGAACCCTGACCGGGTCTTCGCGCTCATCGAGGCCGAAGGTGGCGAGGGAGGTCTCTATCGCTCGGATGACGCGGGGAAGACCTTCCTCCAGATCAACAAGGACCGCTCCTTCCTCCAGCGCGCCTGGTACTACACCCACGTGTTCGCCGACCCCGTCGACCCCGACACCGTCTACATCCTCAACGTGATGTTCCACCGCTCGGTCGACGGCGGGAAGAACTTCGATATGGTGATGGTGCCTCACGGCGACACCCACGACCTCTGGATCAACCCCTCGAACAACCAGATGATGGTCTACGGCGACGACGGCGGGGCCGCGGTGAGCTTCAACGCCGGACGGTCCTGGTCGCCGCAATCGAACCAGCCCACCGCCGAGTTCTACCGGGTCACGACGGACAATCGGTTCCCCTACTGGGTCTACGGCGCGCAGCAGGACAACACCACCGCGCGCATCGTGAGCCGCAGCTCGGGATTCGGCATCTCGATCAAGGATTGGCACTCCGTCGGAGGCTGCGAGAGCGGCCATATCGCGATCGACCCGCGCGACCCGGACGCTAACGTCGTCTATGCCGGCTGCTACGGAGGATCGATCACCCGTTACGATCACAAAACCGGGCAAATCCGCGAGATCACGACCGCGCCCCAGCTCTCCCTCGGGACCAAGGCCGAGGATCTCGACTACCGCTTCCAGTGGAACGCCCCTATCCGGATCTCGAAGCACGACCCGTCGGTCCTCTATCACACGTCGAACTTCGTCCATCGGTCGAGCGACGAAGGGCAGACCTGGACCATCGTGAGTCCCGACCTGACCCGGGCCAACCCCGAGATGCTGCAGGACGCGGGAGGCCCCATCACCCACGACCAGACGGGAGTCGAGGTGTTCGCGACGATCTTCGTCTTCGAGGAGTCGCCGCTCGCGAAGGGGGAGCTCTGGGCGGGCTCGGACGACGGCCGCGTGCACTTGACCAGGGACGGAGGCCAGAGTTGGACCGAGATCACCCCGGAGGGCGTTCCGGAGTTCGGGACGGTGAACGCCATCGATATCTCGGCACATCAAGCGGGCCGGGCGCACGTGGCGGTCTACAACTACCGATTCGACGACTTCGCGCCCTACGTTTTCCAGACGAACGACTATGGAAAGACCTGGAGGCGCATCGCCGACGGAAAGAACGGAATCCCCGAGCGGCATTTCACGCGCGTGGTGCGCGAGGATCCCGATCGACGCGGGCTTCTCTACGCCGGGACGGAGTATGGGATGTACGTCTCGTTCGACGACGGGAAGAGCTGGCAGTCGCTCCAGCTCAACCTGCCGGTGACTCCGGTGACCGATCTGCAGATCAAGGATAAAGATCTCGTGATCTCGACTCAGGGACGCTCGTTCTGGATCCTGGACGACCTGACCCCGTTACATCAGTTGACGGGAGAGACGGTGAAGTCGGCGTTTCACTTGTTTCAGCCTCGAGACACCTACCGCACTCGCGGCGGCGGGTTCGACATTCCCTCGGGCACACTCGGGCAGAACCCTCCGGGGGGCGTCGTGATTCACTATTCTCTCGCCGAGGATCTACCGGCGGAGCAGGAGCTGAAGCTCGAGATCCTGGACGCCACAGGCGCGACGGTACGGAGTTTTTCCAGCAAGACTCCGGAAGAGAGAGCGCGGAACCCCTTCGCCGATCTCTTCGCGGCGTTTTTCGGCGGCGGCAGCCCGCGCACGCTTCCCGTGAAGAAGGGGACGAATCGCTGGGTGTGGGACCTCGGCTATCCCGACGGACGTCCCGCCCCGAACACGATGATGTGGGGAAGCGTTCAGGGTCCGCCCGCGCCTCCGGGCCGCTACCAGGCGCGGATGACGGTCTCCAACTTCCGCGAGACCCGGGAGCTCGAAGTGAAGAAGGACCCCCGGATTCCGGCGACTCAGACGGATCTCGACGAGCAGTTCCAGCTCGCGGTGAAGGTCAGAGACCTTTTCTCGGAAAGCCACGACTCGTTGAAGAAGATCCGGAGCGTGAAGAGCCAGGTGGAAGACCTTACGGCCCGGCTGAAGGAGGCCAAAGCGGCGGAGGGCGTCGACGACGCGGCGAAGGCTTTGACCGAGAAGCTCACCGCCATCGAGCAGAAGATCTACCAGACGAAGAACGAGTCGCTGCAGGATCCGTTGAACTTCCAGCCCATGCTCGACAACCGGATCGCGAACCTCTACGGAATCGTTCTCTCGACGGACGCGAAGCCCACGGCCGTCGCCCACGAGCACTATGAGGCGCTGAAGACGGAGCTCCAGGGGTACCAGCAGGAGCTCGAGGGAGTCCTCGCGAGCGAGCTTTCCGCCTTCAACCAGGTGGTGTCGGGCAAGAACATCTCGCCAGTGATGGTGCCCGGCTACTGAGTCGCCAGAACGCCCCGAGACGCTTACAATAGAATCTTCGACAACAGGAAAAGACCGACGGCGAGAGGCTCGCCCAGGTTCATAAACAATTCGGCCAGCGGGCCAAACAAAACCAGGAGTCAAGATGTCAAAACCACAGCGTATTGCGCTCGTCAGTGCCGTCCTCGCTCTGGTTCTCTGCGGAACGGCTTTCGCCCAGCAGAAGCGGATCGACGACTACCACCGGGCTATCCAGGGCAAGATGACGGCAATGGCGGCGCAAGGCCAGTCCGCCAAAGTCAACATGAACGATTCCCAGGACGGAAAGGGACTCGACACCGAGATTCGCCTCACCATGGGGATCCGGGAGTTCGAGTCCTTCGCCCCCATTGCCGCTCTGGAAGCGGCGGCGATCCCCCACAAGTTCGACGTGGTCTACATCTATTTGAGGCATGAGGCCACGGACCGCGTGGGTCGAATCGCCTTCAAGGATGCCGAGCCCCTCGCCGCGATGTACGTCGCGGGGGAGCGGGAACAGGCGACCGAGCGGATGAAGAGCGCCATCATCTGGCACTGAGCCTTCCACCAGAGGCGGGGGCTTTTCGAAGCCCTCGCCTTCTTCGGGAGCTCGATCGCTCACAACCGAAGAAGAATTCGAAGCACGTCCTCGATCCGGGCCAAACTCTTCGGGCCCAAGCGGCCCCATCGCTCCACGAGTCGATCGACAGAGATGGAGCGAATGGCTTCACAGATCACGGCCGAGTGGACCTTCAGGCCTCCTTCAGGAGGCGCCACGACGATGTGCGAAGGGATGGGGCGGATCGTGGAGGTGATAGGCAAAACGACGACCAGCCCCGCGGGACCGTTGTTGAGGCTGTCTTCCGAGACGACGGCGACCGGACGTTTTCCCGCCTGTTCGTGACCCCGCGTCGGATTGAGGTCGGCGAGCCAGATCTCACCCCGGGCAACGCTCATGCGCGCTTCTTTTGCGAGGGGCGCGAGGGGCGCCTGGAGCGCGCGGCCCCGTACCGTCCTTTCGGTTCCGCCACCAATCCGTCCGCCAGAGTCCGATCCCAGAGCTCGCGCTCCGTCGTCCACTCTTCCCAGCTCCGTCGATCGTTCCGCAGCTCTGCGTAGCCGGCGTTCACCTCGTCGAGAAACCGCTGGCGCCGATAGACCTCGAGCGCCGATCGCAGAACGGACTGCATCGAGCGGCCCTCGACCTCCGAAAGCCAGCGGAGAAGCGCCCTCGAGTCCTCCGTGACGCGAACCGTCACCTGTCCTTTTTCCGTAGACATACTCGTATACACAATAGTCTATCGTTCCGTTGCGTGCAAACGTTCCGTTCCACGTTCTATCTTGGGTTCTTCCGCGACCGAAGGCGGACTTCAAGCTCTCGAACATGACTTCCCGTTGTTGGACGAGGCAGCGGTAACACTGGTCGCAGCGCAGGTGTAGAATTCGCTCGAGCTCCTATGGAAAGACGCTTTTCGTTCGCCGTCTACCTGGCCGGCGACAACAACCTGTCCGAGGAGATGGTGTGGAGCCTCCAGGAAATGAAGGCGGCTTCGCGTGAGCCTTTGGTTCGGGAGAGTATCGACGTGGCCGCGCTCTTCGATCCGCGGGGGAGTGCCCCCCTGCGCTACGACTTCGCGCTCTCGGTCGAGGAGCCCGTGCGCCCGCCGACCGAGGATACGGCCGAGCTCCTCGAGCGACTCGTGGCGGGGATGGGCCAGGGGCGCCGCATGCTCGTTCTCTCCGGTCATGGAAGCGGCGCCGTATGCGACTTCCTCCACGACGAGAACAAGGCGGGCTCTCTCAGCATCCCGCGGCTTGGAAAAATCCTCGAGGGGGCTTCGATCGAGATCCTCGGGCTCGATAGCTGTCAGATGAGCACCGTCGAGGTCGGCTACGAGGTTCGGAATTCGGTTTCTCACCTCGTTGCCTCGGAAGGTCTGGTTCTGAATAGCGGATGGCCCTATCGCCAGATCCTCGAGAGCGTCGCGAAAACCGCGGAGGGCTCGTCCGACGAGATCGCTCGAGAGGTCGCCGGGAGCTATCTTCGATTCTATCGGGACTACGAGATCGCCGGGGTCTCGACCGACGTCGCCGTCTGCGACCTCTCGAGGATCGGGCTCGTCGCCGAGTCCGCGTCCGAGCTCGCGCGGGCGATGACCGCGCCGCTTTCGAAGCTTTCCGCGGAAGGCCTCGAAGAGGCGATCGAGATCGGAGACCTGAAGCCGGCGGACGCCAATACGGAAAGTCGAGCGGTGCGGGACGCGATCGTGCTCGCGCACTGGTGCTCACAGTCCTACAAGTGCGATCGCTACACCGACCTCTACGACTTCGCCCGGCAGCTCCTGCGCTTCTCCGCCGGCAGGAGTGGTCCGGGGATGGACGAGATCCGGAAAGCATGCCGCCCTGTCCTCGACGCCGTCGAGGGCGCCGTCGTCAGCTCGGGCACGACCGGCGCCGAGCTCCAGCATTCGCATGGGCTTTCGATCTACTTTCCCTGGTCGTTCCGGGATTTCTTTCCCGAGTATCGGAACCTGCGCTTCGCCGAGGACACCGGATGGGCGAAGTTCCTCGAAGTCTATCTGCGCGCGACGCAGCGGATGCGCCGCTTTCAATCGACGCATCTGGAAAAGGCGCACGTCCCCGCCATCCCTCTGAGAATGCCGGATCTCGAGCCGGACGTTTCAGCGACGAAAGACGTCGAGGCCGGCACTCGCAAGGACGTGGAGGCGGGAACCCGGAAGGGCCAAACCTGCCGATCGACGATGAAGAATCCCCCCGACGGTTATTACTCACCGCCTGGCCGGGAATGAAGCGGCGCGTCGCGGCCGCGACTCTCGTGGTCGCCATCGCCCTGTCGCTTCTCGCGATTCGCTCCCTTGTTCGCGATCCTCCTACCGTCGCGGAGGTCGTGGAGCATCTCACACGGGCCGAGGCCCTCGAGCGCGAGGGGGACCTGGACGGCGCCCTCGCGGAGCTGGAAGACGCCGCCGAAGCTGCCCGCGAGCGCGAGGAACCCCTTCTCACCGCGCGAGCTCTCAACCGGCTTTCGGCCCTTCGCCTCCGGCGCGGGGAGAACCACGAGGTCGAGTCGCTCTCGCAGGAGGCGCTCGCGGCCGCTCGCCGGGCGGAAGACGGGGCTTCGGAGTCGGAGGCGATCTTCAACCTGGGATCGCTTCAGTACTCCTTCGGACGCATGCGCGAGGCGATGAGGTTCTTCGAGTCCTCCGCCGAGGCCGCGAGGAGGGCGAACGACCCGAGGCTTCAGGCGAGAGCGGAGCTCTACATCGGCCATACGGCAGTGATGATGGAGGAGCGCGCGCGAGCCGAGGCGGCGCTCGAGCGCTCGAAGACGCTCTCGCGGGAGCAGAGGGACGGCCGGGGAGAGGCTGAGGCGACCCGGGTGCTGGGTCAGCTCTATTCCCGTCTCGGGGAGAACCAGAAAGCCCTCGACTACCTCGAGGAGGCGCGAGAGCTCTTGAAGCCCATGAGCGATCCCGCGACCGAGGCCACGATCTCGAACGCGATCGGGCAGCTCTACTTCGACATGGGAGAGATCGAGACCGCCCTCGGGCACTACCTGCGGGCGCTCGAGCTGAACCGCGCGCACCCATTCCGCAGGCGCGAAGCTGCGACGCTCCTCGAGGTCGGACGCTCGTACTTAGAGCTCGGACGGCACGAGGAGGCGCTTAGCCACTTCGAGGAGGCCCTCGCGATCTATCGCGAGCTCGAAAACCGGAGACTCGAAGCCGACGTTCTCACGGCGATGGGCCGCCTGAGAGCGAAAGAGGGAGACGAAGAGGCGGCCCTCCGAAGCTTCGAGCAAGCGATCGAGCTCAAGACCTCGGTCGGCGACGTCAGGGGCCGAGCCTTCATCTTCGATGAAGTCGGGAGCCTCCATCGAGAGCTCGGAAACCACGAAGCGGCACTCCGAGCCTTCCACGAGGCCGCGGAGCGCAGCCGAGAAGCCGACGACCCGCTCTTCGAGTCCCTCGCTCTGTACCACGCGTCGATGGCCCATCGCGACGCGGGAAGGCTCGAGGAGGCGCGGGCCGCGGTCGAGGAGTCGATTCGCCTCTCGGAGACCCTGAGAGCCAAGGTGGCGAGCTACGGACTGCGAACGTCATTTCTCGCCTCGGTTCACGAGCGTTACTCGTTCTACGTCGACCTCTTGATACAACTTCACCGCGTCAGACCGGGCGAGGGGCTGGACGCGCTCGCGTTCCAGGCGGCGGAGCGAGTGCGGGCGCGAACCCTCGGGGAGAGTTTGCAGGAGGCCGCGGCTGGAATCCGCGTGGGGATCGAGCCCGCGCTCCTGGAACGGGACCGCGAGCTCCGGCGTCGACTCAACGATCTCGCGATCGAGAAAGAGCTTCTTGCAGAGGATTCTGACGCGGAACGACTGCGGACCGAGCTCGACGCTCTTTCAGCCGACTACGATCGGCTGCAGTCGACGATTCGATCGAGAAGCCCCCGGTACGCCGCGCTGACGGAGCCTTCGTCCGCTACTCTCGCCGAGGTCCAGGCCCTTCTCGACGACGGTACCAGGCTCCTGGCCTACCATCTCGGACGAGAGCGAAGCTTCCTCTGGTCCATCACTCGGGACGGTTACTCGGTCCACGTGCTCCCCAGGGGTGAGGACATAGAAGCGCTCGCCCGCGAGACGTACCTCTCGTTGAAATCGCCGGGCGGTGTCGTGTCGGAGTCAGCACCGAGCCGTCTTTCGCGCGTCCTCCTCGAGCCTCTGCCGGAGCTCACCGTCAAGGGCGTCAAGGCCGACCAGCGCCTGGTGGTCGTTGCCGATGGCGCTCTCAGCTACGTCCCGTTCGGAGCGCTCGACGATCCACGGACTGTCGATAGACCGCTGATCGACGCCGTCGAGGTCGTTCGCCTCCCCTCGGCTTCCCTCGCGCGCACGCTCCGCGCCCAGAGGTCGGGCCGAGAGTTCACCCGTTGGGCCGCGATCGCGGCCGATCCGGAATACGGAAACGGCTCCGAGATTTCCGGGTTTTCCCTCCGAGGGCTCCCGGAGAGCCGGCGCGAGGCATTCCAAATCGCGGCCCTCGCTCCCCCGGGCGGAGTCGAGGTGGTCGCGGGCTTCGACGCTCGTCGAGAGTGGATCGAGAGCACCGACTTCCGCGCGTTCCGCTTCCTCCACTTCGCGACCCACGGAATCGTGGACGACGAGCGTCCCGAGCTTTCCGGCATCGTTTTATCGCTCGTAGACGAGAAGGGCGGCCGGCAGGACGGCTTTCTCCGGCTCCACGACATCTACAACCTGAACCTTCCCGTGCACCTGGTGGTGCTGAGCGCCTGTGAAACGGGACTCGGCAAAGAGGTCAAAGGCGAGGGGCTCATCGGTCTCGTTCGCGGGTTCATGTACGCCGGCGCCCCGGCGGTCATCGCGAGCTCGTGGAAGGTGGACGACTCCGCGACCGCCGAGCTCATGACCGAGCTCTATCGCGGCCTTTTCGAGGGAAAAACTCCGCCGGCAGCGCTAAGAGAGGCCCAGCTCGCGGTCTCGAAGATGCCGCGGTTCCGCGATCCTTATTATTGGGCGGCCTTCGAGCTCCAGGGAGACTGGCGATGAAATGGCGGAGGCCGTAGGATCGCCGGCATGAAGCATCATCGCCCGTTCCTTTGTGGGGTTGTCGCCATGCTCTTGTACCTCACCGGGTTGCCGGTTTTGGCGCGCGGCGAGCCGGGAAGCGCGAAAGCGGAGTCGAGCCCCTCCAACAACTGGCCCGGGTTTCGAGGACCAGGCTCCCTTCCAGTCTCGGACAATCCGAACCTCCCGGACCATTGGTCCACGACCGACAACGTCGAGTGGGTGGCGGAGGTTCCAGGAGTCGGCTGGTCGTCGCCGGTCGTCTGGGGACGAAACATCTTTCTGACCGCCGCCACCAGCGAGCAGGCGATGAAACAGCCGTCTCTGGGAACTGAGTTCAGTAACGAATACATCGCCGAGCTGCGGGCACAGGGACTCTCACCCGAGGAGGTGAACGAAAGGCTCTACGCTCGCGACCGCGAGATGCCGGATGAGATCGTCATCGGCCTGAATCTTTATTGCTATGACCTCGAGGACGGGAAGCTTCTCTGGGAACGTCAGATCTATCACGGCCACCCGCTCGGAGGGCGGCACCGCAAGAACAGTTTCGCGTCGGAGACCCCGGTTACCGACGGCGAGAACGTCTACGTGTACTTCACCCACCTCGGCCTGTATGCCTACGATCTGAATGGAAAACAAGTTTGGGCGACCCCCTTGAAGCCTCACCAGACGATTCGCGACTACGGAACGGGGGCCTCCCCGGCTCTTCACCAGGACCGCCTGTTCGTCGTGAACGACAACGAAGATCAAGGCTTCCTCGCCGCGTTCGACAAGCGCACGGGAAAGGAGCTTTGGCGCACTCTTCGCACGTTCGAGACCCCGAGGAAGACCGCTTGGTCCACCCCGTTGGTGTGGGAGAACCCACTCCGAACGGAGGTCGTCACCGTCGGGCCCGGCGCCGTCCGAAGTTACGGTCTCGACGGGAGGGAGCTGTGGCACATGAAGCGGATGGGAGCGGTTGCCATCCAGAGTCCATTCGCCTGGAACGACCGTCTCTATGTGTCGTCGGGCACCTCCGGCGACGACAACAGACCCATCGCCGCCATTCGCCACGGCGGGTCGGGAGATATCACGCCGGCGGAACCCGAGAATCGGAACGAGTACGTCGTTTGGTATAACCGGATCGCGGGAGGAACGTATCTGCCGACCCCGCTCGTCTTCGACCGCGCCCTGTACGTGCTCTACGAGAAGGGCATCTTCGCCCGCTACGACGTCGAGACCGGTGAGCGCATATATCGGTCCCGCATCGCGCCCGGCGCGGCGGCGTTCACAGCATCCCCGTGGGCCTACAACGGAAAGATATTCGCGTTGAGCGAGGAAGGGGACACGTTCGTGATAGAGGCGGGCACAACCTACCGGCTGCTGGGCGTCAACTCACTCGAAGACTGGACGATGGCGACCCCCGCGATCGCGGGCGACCGCCTGCTCATCCGTACAAAGAGTCGCCTCTATTCCATCCGCAACGGCGTTCGTGGCGGAGTAAGATGACCGCGGTAACGATACGCAGGAGGTTTCACATGAAGTCGCTTCTGGCCGCTGTTCTCGTCTGGGCATCGACCGGCGCCGCCGCCGAGGGGCCCGTTTCGATGGGACACCACCACGTCAATACCGCGAACCTCGAAGCGACGAAAGGGTTCTGGGAGCTTCTCGGGGCGACCCCCGTCCCCTTCGGCGACTACCAGGTGATGCGCCTTCCGGACCTCCTCGTGTTCCTTCGCGAGCAAGAGCCCACGGGCGGCACCCGGGGCACGACGGTAAATCACGTCGGCCTGAGGCTCAAGGACGTGCGCGCGAAGGTAGAGGCGCTCAAGAAGGCGGGTGTCGCCGTCATCACGCGGGAGGAGCTCGCCGACGCCAAAGAGGACGTCTACTTCAACACCGCCCAGAAGACGCACATCGCGTTTCTCCTGTCACCGGACGGAACCAAGGTCGAGCTCTTCGAGGATCCGGCGAGCCCCGAGCCGGCGGCGAACCATCACATTCACTTCTCCGCTCCCGACGTCGCGGCGATGAAAGCCTGGTATGTCGATACTTTCGGCGCCGCGCCCGGCCAGCGCGGAGGCATGGAAGCAGCGCAGCTTCCCGGGGTGAACCTCACCTTCTCGCCCGCGCCGGGCGAGGTCTCCGGCACCAAAGGGCGTTCCGTCGATCACATCGGATTCGAGGTCCAGGGATTGAAAGCCCTTTGCGAGAAGCTGGAGGCGAAGGGAGTGCGATTCGACAGGCCATACACCGAACGGCCCGAGCTCAAGGTCGCGATCGCTTTTCTCTTCGATCCCTGGGGAACCTATGTCGAGCTGACCGAGGGTCTTTCCGCGCTAAAGGCCACTTCCGATGCGGAAGAGTAGATCTTTATTTATAATGATCATAACCGTTATCTCTCGAAAGGCATTCCATGGCTAGGAAAACCAGCGGCACCAGTAATGACACTCCAGGCAAGGACGCGCCTCCGCCGAATGCGGGCGGAAGCGCGGTGCGTTTTGCGGCGATCGGGGTTTTGGTCCTCGGGGGGGCGTTTTTCGTCTACGCGAGCTTCACCGAAGGACCAGAGACCGCTCCGGCATCCGCCTCGATCGTGGCCGATCACGGGCACGATCACGCAGCGAGTCCGAAGGATCCTGGCCAGACGCAGAAATTCCGCTATTTCGAGGATCTGGCCGAGGCCTATCCGCTTCCGGTCACGCTTCCTCCGAGCGGGTTCATCAACAAGGGAATCGCCAACACCTACCGGATAGCCAAGGAAATTCCCGAGGTGCTCGCCCAGCAGCCCTGCCTTTGCGGATGCGACAACAGCTCCGACGACCATAGCAGCCTCCTCGACTGCTATATCGACGACCATGCGTCCACCTGCCTCGTCTGCATGAAGGAGGCAGTGCTGGCGGAGCAGATGGTCGACGCCGGCAAGTCGGCGAAGGAAGTCCGCGAGGCGATCCTGGAGCACAAGTTCTCGGAGGTGTCGATCGGGAACTGATCTACAGGTTTCCCGAGCAGCGGTTCTCGTCCAGGATCCGCAAGAGCCACTCGAGCTCCATTCCCATGTGAGTGAGGAGCACCTCGGCTTCCGCGAAGTCGGACGTGCGCGCTGCCTCGACCATCTGCGCCGCGAGATCTTCCATCCCCTCGGCGCCGATTCTTCTCACGGATTCCCGAAGCTCGATCGCCAGGTTCTCGACGCGCTCCCGGTCCTTCTTCTTCCAGGCGGACTGCAGCTCCTCGAGGACGTAGGGAACGTTCTTCTGGAACGCTCCGAGGAGATCCTCCAGGCGAGTCGGGTCGCCGTCGAGCCGCTCGAGGGCGAGAGCGCGATTGAAGACTTCCAAGAAATGTCTCTCCGGAGACTCGATTATATCAAGGGAGATTCCGTAGCCATTCGCCGAGAGCCTCCTCGACGAGAGAGACCTTTTCAGCGAAAAGGTGAGCGCCCCCGGGGACGACCACGAGCTCGGCGGGTCCGGGGAACGACCGCACGAAATCCTCGATGGCCTCCCGATCGCCGAACTCGTCACGCTCCCCCTGGATGAAGAGAATGGGCTTGGCCCGGGGATTTTCCGGGGTCGATTCGATCAGAAGGACAGGGAGTCCCATCAAGAGAACCGCCGAGACCCGATCGTCATGGGCGCCGACGCGGAGCGCCACCGCGGCCCCGAACGAGAATCCCCCAAGGACGATCGATTTCTCGGGGTACTCTCGATAAAGGAAATCGAGCGCCGCCCGAGCGTCGTCGGCCTCGCCCCGGCCGCGGTCGAAGTCCCCGGCGCTCCGGCCTACTCCCCGAAACTGGAACCGTAGAACGGCATAGCCGCGACCCTGGAGGGTCTTTGCGACTCGGAACAGGAGCTTGAAATGCATCGTGCCGCCACGAAGCGGGTGCGCGTGGCACAGGAGAGCCGCGCCTCTGGGCTCCCCCGCGGGCGTCATGAGGACCGCTTCGAGCGGCCCCGCGGGCCCCTCGAGGTCGAGGTTTCGAGTCTGCATGGTCTAGCATAGGCCATGGAACTCGGAGCCGATTTCCTCAATAACGCCCGTTTCGAAACCCGCCGGCTGAAGGACCTGGCCGAGAAAGCGATAGTCCAGGTGGAGGACGACTCGCTCCTCCATCAGGCGCTCGACGCCGAGTCGAACTCCATCGCCGTCGTGATGCAGCACCTCGGCGGAAACCTCTCGTCTCGCTGGACGCGCTTTCTCGAGACCGACGGCGAGAAGCCCGACCGCCACCGGGACCGCGAGTTCGAATCGAGCCCGGCGCTCACCCGCAGCGACCTCATGGAACTCTGGGAGCGCGGCTGGTCGCGGTGTTTCGAAAGCCTCGATTCACTGACTCCGGACGATCTCTCGAAGACGGTCCGAATCAGAGGCGAGGAACACTGCGTTCCCGAAGCCATCCAGCGCCAGATCGTCCACACCGCCTACCACGTGGGGCAGATCGTATTGCTGGCGAAGCATCTGGCTTCCGCCTGGACGAGCCTCAGCATTCCCAGAGGCGGCTCGCAAAGGGCGACCGGCGCCTACAAGAAGACTTAATTCTGCGGCGATCCGTCGTCGGTCGAGGAGAGATAGCGCTCGGCCTCCTGGTAGCCCGGGAGCTCCTGGTGGCCTCCCCAGATCTCGACGAGCTTCTGGAACCGCTCGGAAGCGGTGGCGCGATCGCCCGCGGCCGCGTGCGACCGGGCCGAGCCCAGTAGCGACCGCGCGCGGTTGGGCATCCGCAGGAGCGAAGCCTCGAACGCCTTCGCCGCCTCGGAGGGATTGCCCGTCTCGAGAAGCACTTCCCCCAGAAGCTCGTGCGAGGGCTTCACCGGATCGGCGGCGCCGTTCGGCGGCGGATTGCTCTCCTCGAGCTTCACCGCTTCCTTGAGCAGCGCGACTGCATCGTCCTTCTTTCCCTGCGCCAGCGCGAGGAGAGCCGCCATCTCGCGCTCCATGACCTTCGGGGAGAGCTTTTTCGTCCTTCCGGTCGAAGACGGCATCGGGCCGCCATGGCCCGCGTGAGCGCCGCCGGGCGTCTCAGGCCCAGGTTGGGCGACCCGCTCCGACAACCGTCTGACCATTTCCCGGGCCGCCGCAAGGTCGCCCGTGCGCACTGCGCTCAAGCCATTCGCGAGAAGCTCTTCGTTCCACGCCGTGTCCGGCATCGGCTGGACTTTCCACTCCTCGGTCTCGATGATGTAGCGGGCTCGCGAGAAGGCCAAGGAGGACTTCACTCGCTCCTGACTCGCCATGCGGTTCATCTCTTCGAACCGAGCGATGCCCTCGCGAGCCTTGCCGTAGTCCCCTTTCTGAAGGAAGCCGTACTGCCCCCAATCGAGAGAGTGGGCCATGTCGCTCATTTCGTCGCCGGTCTGCCAGAGGTCGCTCGCCACCTGATGCGCCCTCATGTTCTGCAAAGCCACCCTCTCCCACATCCCGTGCTGAATGAAGATGTGCGTGGGCATGTGAATGGCGTGAGACACCGCGGGAGCGATGTCCGCGAAGGCCTTCGCCGCATCGAGGGCGAGGGGAGCGTGAATGGGGTCATCGAACGCGTGAATGATGTAGTGGGCCGCGCCGGGATGGTTTCGGTTTCTCTGGAAGACGTTCATCGCGAGAGCGCCCGCTTTCACCTCCAGCCGAAACGTTCTGTCCTCGAGCGCCCGCGAGCCGCTCAGGAGCGAAACGGCGTAGAACGTCGTGACCTCGTCGTCGTCGGGAAACTCATGATGGAGCCGCGCCATCGCGTCCATGTAGGCCACGCGGCGAGCGCGCCAATCGTCTTTCTGCGCCCCTTCTGCCCAGAGAGCTTCCACTGCCTCAAGGAAGCCCTTCTCGCGCGCAGAGGGTGCCTTCGCAAGGCGGGCTTCGGGGCTAGCGCCGAGCCGCGCCAGCACCTCTCGCGGCGTCTTCCCGTCCTGCTCCGGCGCCAGCGGATGGTTGTAGCAGAGGGTCTCGCCCCAGTAGGCGAGGGCGAAGTCCGGGTCGATCTTCTGCGCCGCCTGGAACTCCGCGATCGCCTGCTTCCATCCGAAGCTATGCAGGATGCCGATCCCTCGCAGGAAGTGCTTCTGCGCGTCTGGCGACCCCGAGGTGGGGAAGCTGAGGCTCCCTACGTTCTCGAGCTGCGCCGCGACCGGAGAGGCGAGGAGTGCGACCAATGCCGCGTATAGAAGACGACGAGTCATTAAACCCTCCTTCAATGGGTTGAACGCGGCTATCCTACTATAATTCCCCGAATGAAACGTCTTTTCGGTGTCTCCCTCGCCCTGGCCTTCGGCGCCGCCTGCGGAGGCCGCAGGCCGCCCCTCGCTCCCGGGCCCCCGTCGGCGACCGAAGACGGTCTTGCGTCGTGGTACGGGATCGAGGAAGCCGGCCGGGCGACAGCGAGCGGCGAGATCATGGACCCGGAGCGGAAGACCGCCGCCCATCGGAGCCTCCCGTTCGGCTCCCTCGTTCGCGTCACCGACCTTCAGACCGGAAAAACCGTCGAGGTGATCGTGAACGACCGGGGCCCGTTCGTCGACGGCCGCATCATCGATCTCTCGTTCGCCGCCGCGAGGGAGATCGATCTCGTCGACCGCGGCGTCGCTCCCGTTCGGATTCAGGTACTGGGACTCGAAGGTCCCCTCGCCGCGAGAAGGTGGAGAGTCCAGATGGGCTCGTTCACCGACGTCGCACGCGCCCAGGAGCTCGCGGTTCTTCTTCAGGCCGAGGGCTATTCTCCCGTCGTGATCTCACCCTTCGAGGAGGCAGGCGCCATCTACCACCGGGTTTGGGCAGGGGAGTTTCAGGAGAGGGACGGCGCCGAGTCTCTCGCCCGGAGCCTGGCCCGCGACGGACACCACGGATTCGTTTTGCTCGGCGCCGTCGCGAGCCCGTAGTCCGTAACTTCTTCAGGACGCGGCGGCGGGCGGAATCCGCAGCACCTGCCCCGGGTAGATCTTGTCGGGATCCTTGAGCATGGGCTTGTTCGCATCGAAGATCACGGGATACTTCTTGGCGTCGCCGTACTGGGTCTTCGCGATCTTCGAAAGCGAGTCCCCTTTGATCACGGTGTAGTACTTGGCCTCGGGCTCTTTCGGCGCCGCGGCCTTCTCTGCCACCAGCTCCAGACGATCGTCGACTTTGGAGATGCCCGTGGTATTGCCGACGGCGAGGACGATCTTCTCGCGGATGGCCTGCGCCTTCACCTTGCCGTTCACGGTCGCCTGCTCGCCCTTGACGTCGATGCGCAGCATCTCGACCGGTAGCCCCATCTTCCGGACCTGATTCTCGAGCTTGGCGGACCTCTCTTGATCCGACTCCTTGGGACCGAAGAGCTTGTCCCCCGCACCCAGGACGAAATCGATGAGACCCATTGCGTTCTCCTTTGGTTATGCGCTAGAAGTTCACGACCAGCGCGACGTTTAAAAGCGTATCGAGCTTGTCCGCCTGGACCGGCACCAGAATCCCCACGGGAAGGCCGGTCGCAGGCGAGATCAAATCCGCCTCGACGAACGAGGGGACGTTATCGAACAGGAATTTGAGGCTCACCTGGAGCGCGAGGTGGTCCGTCATCGCGACCGCGAGCGCCGTCAGACTGTCGAGACGGAAGTCGTCCGTCTCGTCGAGGTTCTCCTCGGCGATGGTGAGATGAGTCAGGGTCGTCGAGGCGGAGAGCTTCCGCATGAGATCCGCGGACAGTCTCAAACCCGCGAAGGTGGCTTCGGAGCCGATAGTCGGGAGCTGATGGGTGACCGAGATACCGTAGTCCGTGCGGAAGCGGAAGTCTTCACGGTCCTGCCAGATGTTGCCGACGCCGCCGGCGGCGTTGTAGCGGTTCTCGACCCCCGCGAACACGTTGCGGTCCCAGCCCCCCGTCCCGTAGACGAAGAGCCTCGGACGGAGCGTTCGGTCGTACTTCGCCCGGGCGAGATAGTTCTCCGCGGTGAGCGCCGACGCCGACGCCTCCTCAAGGACGAAATCATCGGCGGAAGTCCCGACCGGCGTCGAGGTGACGGTAGCCGTCTCGGTGCGAAGCCCGGCGACTTCGAAGTGGAGCTCGGCATCGGTCCAGATGCGCGAGAGGAGGTTGCGGAACCCAAAAGTGCTGGTCTCGGAGTTCCCCGCGGCGAAAACCAGGGCAAGCTCCGCCTTATCCTGCCATCCGAGCTTCTTCTCGGGAGGGGGCGGGTCCTGGGGCCACGCGGGAACCGACGTCAGGAGGAGGAAAAGGACGGACGACTCGACTATCGATCGCGATGGCAAATTGGCACCTTTCTTTGATTTCTCAGCGGGGAGTACCCCCGCGTTTCCATCGGCTACAGCCTATTCGCTAAACTGCAGCGACCGCAAGGGAATTTTGCGCATTGACAGCCAGTCGTCACCGCGATCAGGTTTTTCCGGAGCTTCCCAATGACTACTGTGTCCGTTCTCGCCTTCGTTCTCGGCTCTCTCACCCAACCGACGGCTTCTCGAGTACAAATCGTCGTGTCCCCCGCGATCGAATCGGGGGCGGTGGACGGCCGCATCCTCCTTCTATTCTCCTCGCGCGACGACGCGGAGCCTCGATTCCACGTGGTGAACCGCAATGCGCCCCAACCGTTCTTCGGCATCGACGTCGAAGGGCTCCAGCCCGGCAGCCCGGCGATATTCGGCGTGTCCGTCCTCGGATATCCCGTCGAGAGCCTCCGAGAGCTTCCCCCCGGCGAGTACATCGTCCAGGCGGTCCTCAATCGATACACGACGTTCAACCGGGCGGATGGCCACGTGGTCAAGCTCCACATGGATCAGTGGGAGGGCCAGGAGTGGAACAAGTCGCCCGGGAACCTCTTCAGCGTGCCGCGCAAGGTCCGCATCGATCCCGGGGGCGGAATCGACGTTCGCCTGGAGCTGACGGAGAAGATCCCGGCACTCCCTCCTCCCGAGGACACGGAGTGGGTGAGACACGTGCGGATACGAAGCGCATCCGTGAGCCGGTTCTGGGGACGCGACATGGACGTTGGCGCCGCGGTCCTGGTTCCGCCGGGATTCGAAACACGCCCCGGGGACCGCTACCCCGTCGCCTATCTTCAGGACCATTTCGCGCCGACGTTCCAGCGCTTCCGAGAGGAGCCTCCCGACCCCGCGGCGAAAGGACGAGAGCGGGAATCGCAGGAGAGCGCCCATCGCTTCTATCAGGACTGGACCTCGGGAAAGCTTCCGAAGATGCTCGTGGTTCTGATCCAGGACCCGAATCCCTTCTACGACGACGCCTACGCGGTGAACTCGGCGAACGTCGGCCCCTACGGCGACGCGATGGTGGAGGAGCTGATTCCCCACGTCGAGAGAACGTTCCGCGCGATCGGCGAAGGCTGGGCGCGCACGCTCTTCGGAGGCTCGACCGGCGGCTGGCGCGCTCTGGCGGCGCAGGTTTTCTACCCGGAGTTCTTCAACGGCGCCTGGGTGTTCTGTCCCGATCCCGTCGACTTCCGCTATTTCCAGCTCGTGAACATCTACGAGGACGAGAGCGCGTACTATCCCGGGAAGGGCTTCAAGAAATCGCCGGTGCGTCCGTGGATGCGCTCCGTCGATGACCAGGTCCTCATGGACCAGAGAGACGCGAGCCTTCTGGAACTGGTCCTCGGAACCCGCGGGCGCTCCGGCGATCAGATGGACATCTTCCAGGCGGTCTACGGTCCGGTGGGCGCGGACGGCTATCCGCGTCTCCTGTACGACAAGGAGACCGGGGTCATCGACAAGGAAGTGGCTGGGTACTGGAAAGAGAACTACGACCTGCGGCACATCCTGGAACGCGACTGGGCGACGCTCGGCCCGAAGCTCCAGGGCAAGATCCGGGTCTTCATGGGCGACACCGACACGTTCTATCTGGAGGAGGCGACTCTCTTGCTGGAAAAGTTCCTCGACAGCACCAAGAATCCCCACTACGACGGCAAATTCGTTTGGGGCTCTCGGGAGGGCCACTGCTTCACCGGAGCGCCGAACGGAGCGAATTTCATCGCTCACTATCTTCCCGAGATGGCGGAGCACATGCGGCGCACGGCGCCTCCTGGGGCCAACCTCCTGGGCTTTGCTCGCTGAGCGCTTCGCCAGGGCCCCGATGCGCATCGACGAGTACACGAACATGTTCGTGCTCGAAGACCGTTTCTGGTGGTATCGAGGCATCCACGACCTCATCCTCGGCTATCTTCGAAAACGAGCCACCCCGCGGCTTCACATTCTCGACGCTGGATGCGGCACGGGAAAGCTCATGACGCTCCTCGCGCCCCTGGGAGACGTCGAGGGGATCGACGCCTCGGGAGAGGCCGTCGAGTATTGCCGTCAGAGAGGTCTCTCCGCGGTCGAGCTCGTCGATCTCAACCTGTGGTCCCCCGCCGCCTCCTGCGACGTCATCACCTGCATCGACGTTCTCTGCCACGAGAGCGTGCGCGACATTCGTTCCGTGATCGACGAGTTTCATCGGGGACTGCGGCCGGGGGGAATCCTCATCCTCAATCTTCCGGCGTTCGAGTCTCTGCGGAGAGAGCACGATCGTGTCGTCCAGACCGTGCGCCGTCTTCGCCAGGAGGAGCTTCTTCCCCTTCTTCGCGAAAAAGGTTTCGAGATCGAGCTTTCGACCTATCGGCTCCCAGCGCTCTACTACATGATCCGCCTGAGGAAGGCGCTCGCCCCGCCGAAAGAGGGCGCCTCGCCCGAATCGGATCTCAAGATGATTTCGCCGCTCCTCGACGCGCTCCTCTGGTGGATGAACTGGCTCGAGAACCGCGCCATTCTCGCCGGGGTCCGCTTTGCCGTGGGAAGCTCGCTGTTCGTCGTCGCGCGGAGGCCCGCCGCCGCTTCATGACGGAGGCTTCGCCAGGCTCCCGGTGTGAGTGACGTAAAACGGCTCGACGAAGTCCGAGACGCGGTAGAGGCTGAAGCCGACGAGCGCGAGAGTAGCGAGGACCAGTAGCCGCTTCCGCCGCGAGACGGAGACCGCGGCGAGGATCGGCGCGAGCGGATAGACGAACAAGAGCCGGCGGAAGTAGTAGAGCGGCTCCGGCGCGAGAAGGACCGGAATCGAGATCGCGGGTGCGTAAGCCGCCCACGCCAGGAGCGCTCGGCTCTCGAGCCTGTCTCGGCTCTTCACGACGACGAGGAGCCCGGCGAGACCGAAGAGAACGTAGAGGGGGCCGAACGCGTCCCATCCCGCCGTCGCCGCTCGAAGACGCTCGGCGAAACCGAGATCGTCTCCACTGCCGCGACCCTTCGCGAGATCGAGAAGGAAGCCCCCGTAGTACGCGAAGGCTGGAACGCTCCCGAGAACCGCGGCGCCGAGAAGGCCGGAGGAGAGGGCGAACGGTGGCGGCGCCCAGAACGCCGCGAGAAGGAGCGGCAGGTAGACGGCGAGGGTGAGAGGTCCCGCGTTATAGATGAGAGCGCAGGCGGCGAAGAGCGCGCCGAAGGCGGCGACGCCAGGGATCGACTGAAGCGCTTTTCCATGGCGCATCACGAGAAACACCATGACGACGAGGGCGAGCTGCCCGAGGAGAGCGGGGTAGGAGGCCCGAAGAAGCTCGAGGATTCCGTCGGGAAAAGACGCCGCCATCACTCCGGCGGCGACGGCCGCGGCATCGCTTTCACTCGCGCGGCCCGCGATGAGCATCACCACGATGACCGTGGACACGTGAAGGACGATTCCCGCCCATTTCAGGACGTCCTCGGTGTCCCCGAAAGGAAACCAGCCCACGAGGGTGTGGAACACGGGCGGATAGGGCATCGGGCGGCGCCTTCCCTCGAGGCTCGCGCGGCCCAGACCGAATCTCTCCTGGTAGTAGTCCATCCGCGACCAGAGCTCTCGCGCGCCCTGCTGGCGCACGACATCCGTCACCTCTTGGTGGATGTCGACGTCCTTGAAGTAATAAGAAGGATGGAAGAGGGCGAACGAGGCCGCGAGAAGGGTCACCGCGGGCACGAGCTTCCGCCACTTCGACTGCGACCGGAGGAGAAGCACGATCGGGAAATAGAGGATCGCCGAGAGGAGCGCTCCTTTCCGAAGCCAATGGAGCGATGCGAAAGGGCCGGCGGCGGTGAGCGGCAAACCCAGAGCGGCTATCGTGATGAGAGCGCTCGCCCGGGGAGAGAAGCCGGCGAGGATGAACAGAGCGGCGAAGAGAACCGCAGTCGCCGCCGAGAATGCCACCGCGCGGGCGTCGGGAACTAGAGAGCCCGGCTCGTCGGCAATGAGGCGCAGACCTTCGAGCTTCAACCCATGTCCGGAGTCCGCCGTTCGCGAGTCGAATTGAAACGAGGTTTTGCCGGGCACGAGGGGGAACGAGAACGGGGCGACCTTCCCGCCCGCGGGGATGACACCCAGAAGCCGCCCGTTCTGCGAGATCTCGATCTCCGCGGGCGCTCGTTCGGGCCGCCCACCGAGGACGAGGAGCCTCGCTCTGCCACGAACCACGACCGGGAGCGCGACCGTCGCCCGCTCCCGCGACCACCGAGAAGTCGTGCCTCGCGCCCAGCCCGCGCGAAATCCCTCGACGTAGTCTCGATCCGCGGGACCGAATCCGAAGGAGATCGACTCGGCGGCGGCGAACGCTAGAACGAAGACAGCCGGTACGGCCGATCCCGCGAGCGCGATCCAGGGAAGACTCCGGCGCTCAGGGAGTTTCATTTACACACGGTGGAGTTTCCGGAGGGAGAGGCATCAGAAGCTCGCCGGATGAAAGTATCCTCCGAATAGGACCGAGATCAACCGGCCAAAGCGTGCGAGTTGATTCCGGACCGCTTCTACACGAGAATCCGTCTTTCACAAGGGGGCTCTCATGTCAGTTTCTGGACTCTCGAGAAGCGCGTTCCTCGTAGGCAGCCTTTTGCTCGTGCTGGGCGCGGGGACAGCGCTCACGCAGAAAGACGTCGTCGATCCGGCGAGCAAGCCGTTGCCCAATCCCAATCCGGTCGTCGTCAAGAAGTGGGGAGAGCTGCCCGATGGCAGGAAGTGGGGATCGACGGCCGGCGTCGATATCGCCCTCGACGGTCAGATCTGGGCCTACGATCGGTGCGGCGCGTACGCCCTCGCCGGCGGTTGCGACACCTCGAACGTCGACCCGGTCCTCAAGTTCGACCGCAACACGGGAAAGGTCCTGGCGCACTTCGGCGCGGGGCTGTTCGTGCTTCCCCACGGAATCCATGCGGATCGTGAGGGAAACGTCTGGGTGACGGACTCGCAAGGCAACAAGGCGGGAACCAAGGGTCACCAGGTGATCAAGTTCAGCCCCGAGGGCAAAGTCCTGATGAAGCTCGGAAAGCCAGGCGTTGCCGGGAGCGGCCCCGACACATTGAATGAGCCGTGCGACGTCATCACCGCCCCGAACGGCGACATTTTCGTGTCCGACGGACACAGCGGCCAGAACGACAATCCTCCTCCCGGGGCGACGGGCCGCATCGTGAAGTTCACGAAGGACGGCAAGTACGTCAAGGAGTGGGGAAAGGTCGGCTCGGCCCCCGGCGAGTTCCGGACGCCGCACGCTCTCGCGTTCGACTCCCGAGGACGCCTCTTCGTCGCCGACCGCGGAAATCATCGGATCCAGATCTTCGACCAGGACGGAAAGCTCCTGGACACGTTCTATCAGTTCGGCCGGGTGAGCGGGCTCTTCATCGACAAAGACGACACGCTCTACGCGATCGACTCGGAGTCTACCGAGAAAAGCCACCCCAACTGGAAAACCGGCGTCCGGATCGGAAAGGCCACCGAAGACAAGGTAGTAGCCTTCATCCCGCCCCACGAGACGGGCGACTTCTACGGCGACGCGGGCGAGGGTGTCGCCGTGGACGCCGAGGGCAACGTGTACGGGGCGGAAGGTCCGAACTCACGCGAGACGGCAGAGGGCGGCTTGACGAAATACCTCAAGCGGTGAACACCGGCAAGCACTGTGGAAGCCGGAGGACCGGATCGGCGCCACCCGTCGATTTTCGAGCCCACGAGCTTCCTCTTCGGAATCCTATTCGGGGTCCTGGGCACCATCATCGGCCTCGAGCTCCTGACCCGGCTGGGAGTCGCTCCCAATAGCTCGATCATCGGCGTCATCGCCACCATCGCCATCTCGCGAATCCCACTCGCGCCCCTCCGCCGCTTTCGCGACCTCGCGCGGCAGAACCTGGCGGCAACCCTGATCTCCGGCGCGACGTACGGAGGCGCCAACGGGATCCTCCTCCCCTCGGGTGTCCTGTGGCTCATGGGGCGGCGCGATCTCGTGCCGGTGATGATGCTCGGCGCCGTCGCCGGAGTCTTGATTGGCGCCGTGCTCATGTACCGGCTGTTCGATTCCAGGCTCTTTCCCGCCGACGGCGTCTGGCCCTCCGGGGTCGCGACCGCCGAATGCATGATCGCCGGCGATCGCGGCGGCAAACACGCTCTCCTCCTTTTGGCGGGAGGCGTCCTCGGATGCGCCGGCATCATCGTCGGGATTCCGATGGACGTTTTCGGAATCTGCTGGATTGGAAACATCTGGGCGCTCTTCATGTTCGGCCTGGGCCTCCTCGTGCGCGGCTACGCCCAGCCTCTCGCCGGAGTCGACATCCAGGCGGCGTACCTTCCCCATGGATTCATGATCGGGGCCGGGCTCGTGGCGCTCGTCCAGATCGCGCACTCCTTGAGGCGCCGATCGTCTCAAGTGGTGACCTCGTCGCTCGAAGCCCGGACGGGAGCGACGCTTCTGGGAGCGCTCGGCGTCCAGATAGCCGTGATGCTTCTCATGTCCCTCGCAGCGGGCGTCGCGACCGAGATGACACCCTCGATGCTACTCGGCTTCGTGCTCTTCGCCGCCGTCTCCGCGCTCGCCGCGGCCATCCTCTCGGGGATCGCGGCGATGCATTCCGGCTGGTTTCCCGCGTTCGCCACCGCGCTCATCTGTCTTCTGGTGGGGATGGCCCTCGGATTCCCCGCATTGCCCCTCGCGTTTCTCGTCGGTTTCGCCGCGTCGATCTCTCCCGCGTTCGCCGACATGGGCTACGACCTGAAGGCGGGCTGGATCCTTCGAGGCCGAGGAACGGATCCCGGTTTCGAGCGCGCGGGAAGGCGCGCACAGCTCGAAGCCGAGCTCCTCGGCATCGGCGTCGCGGCGCTCGTGGTGCTGCTCTCTCACGCGAGCTACTTCGAACGGGACATGTTCCCCCCTTACGACCGAGTCGCCGCCGCGACCCTCGCCGCGGGCGCGAGCCCGGCGCTCACGAAGGCGCTCCTTCTCTGGGCGGTCCCTGGCGCTCTCCTGCAGGCGATGGGAGGACCGTCGCGACAGCTCGGAGTCCTCCTCGCCACCGGCCTTCTCATCGATTTTCCCGCCGCAGGCTGGACCGCGATGGTCTCTCTCGCCATCCGCTTTCTGCTGACCCGCCGCTACGGGGCGCGAGCCGAAACCCCGATCTACGTTCTCGCCGGCGGCTTCATCGCGGGGAGCGCCCTCACCAGCTTCGGCGCCGCGACGATGAAGCTCAAATAGAGACAGAGAGACGATGAAGGCTGCACGACCTCGAGGTCTCGGACTACAATACCGCTCCCCGGCGCCCAGAGGCGCGCGGGAGCAAAGTGGAGGTCATCGCATGAAACTGCAGAAACCCTCTTTCCGCCGACTCGCCGCGTTCGGTGCGATCGTCGCGGCTTTCTTGCCGCTCGGAGACGCGGTGAGCCAGACCCAGCCTCCCATCGTCCATCCGGGAGCTCCGGGAGGGGCGAGTCGGTTGATCTCCGCGGAGGAAGCTTCCGATCTCGCCGGGATCCAACACACCGAAGCCGACGTGCGCTTCATGCAGGGGATGATCTCACACCACGCCCAGGCCCTCGAGATGACGGCGCTCCTGGCAGGACGGAGCGAGCGCGACGTCATGCGGGAGCTCGCCAAACGTATCGAGCTCTCCCAGCAAGACGAGATAAGCATGATGCAGGAGTGGCTCCGCACTCGCGGCCAGGAGGTCACCGTGGTAGACGCCCATCACGCGCAAGGTGCCCACCTCATGCCGGGCATGCTGACGGCTGAGGAGATGAGCCAGCTCGGGGAAGCGCGAGGGATCGAGCTCGATCGTCTGTTCCTGGAGCTCATGATCAAACATCACCGCGGGGCGCTCACCATGGTCGAGGAGCTCCTCGCCCAGCAGGGCGCGGCTCAGGACTCGCAGCTCTTCGCGTTCACGTCCGATATCACGTCCGATCAGAGCATGGAGATCGACCGGATGGACGTCATGCTCGCGGAGCTTTCGCCCGATCCTCGGGTCCATCTCCGGGCCGGCTTCCGGGACGCCGGCGAAGCGTCGTTGAATCTGGAGCGAGTGGCGACGCAAGCGAACCCGGGTGGCTTCTTCGATCCCCTCGCGCCGGCGGGCCGGCCCGAGCCCCCGGAGAAGAAGAAGGAAGAAAACGAAAAAAAGAAGCCGAAAGCGCCCGCCGAGCCCGGCAAGGCCAGCAAGGAACGCGCCGAGCCCTCTGTGGACGAAGGCGAGGAGAAAGAAGACGAAGAGGACCTCTCGAGAGCGGGCATCCTGGACTTCGCGAACACCGATCTCGCTTTCTCAAAGGACATCGTGATCGAAGGCAATTACCACGGGTTCAACTCGTACAACATCGAGGACCCGATGACCCCCAAGCTCCTCGCCTCGGTGGTATGTCCCGGAGGCCAGGGAGACGTTTCGATCCACGGGAACCTTCTGTTCATGTCGGTCGAGCAGACCCGGGGCCGGCTCGACTGCGGTCTTCAGGGAGTCGCCGAGCCGAAAAGCAGCGCGCGCTTTCGCGGGATTCGAATCTTCGACATCAGCGACATCCGGATGCCGAGGCAAGTGGCGGCGGTCCAGACTTGCCGCGGCTCGCATACCCACACGCTGGTGAACGATCCAGACGACGAGGGCAACATCTACGTCTATGGTTCCGGCACGGGCTCGGTGCGCCCCTCCGAGGAGGTCGCGGAGTGCTCGGACGCGAATCCAGCAGCGGATCCCAACACAGCCCTCTTCAGTATCGACGTCATCCGGGTCCCGCTGGCTCGACCGGAGGAGGCGCGGGTCGTGAGCCGGCCCCGCGTCTTCGCCGATTCCGACACCGGCGCGATCGCGGGTTTGTGGAGGGGAGGCGACCATGGGCCGGGTACGCAGAAGACGTCCGAGACCAACCAGTGCCATGACATCACCGTCTTTCCGGAACTCGGGCTGGCGGCGGGGGCTTGCTCCGGAAACGGCATCCTCTTCGACATCTCCGATCCGGCGAAACCCTTCCGCCTCGACCAGGTGGTCGATACCACGTTCGCGTACTGGCACTCGGCCACGTTCAACAACGACGGCACCAAAGTGATCTTCACGGATGAGTGGGGCGGCGGGGGCCGTCCCCGGTGTCGAGCGTCCGACCCCAAGAATTGGGGAGCGGACGCGATCTTCGACATCGTCGATCGCAAGCTGCAGTTCCGGAGCTACTTCAAGCTGCCGGCCCCCCAGACGGAGCAGGAGAATTGCGTGGCCCACAACGGGTCTCTCGTGCCCGTTCCCGGGCGCGACATCATGGTCCAGGCCTGGTATCAGGGCGGCATCTCGGTATTCGACTTCACTGACTCCTCGAGGCCGGTCGAGATCGCGTTTTTCGACCGCGGTCCGATCGACGCGAAGCAGCTAATTTTGGGGGGGTACTGGTCGGCGTACTGGTACGACGGCTTCATCTACGGCACCGAGATCGCCCGCGGCCTCGACGTGCTGAAGCTCTTGCCGAGCGAATACCTGACCGAGAACGAGATCGACGCGGCGTCGCTCGTCTCCCCCGGAGGATTCAATGCCCAGCAGCAGCGCCGGATCGACTGGCCGGCGAGCCCCGTGGTGGCACGCGCGTACCTCGACCAGCTCGGGAGGAGCCGGGCCATTTCTTCGGAGCGAGCCCTGGAGTTGACGTCCGGACTCGACCGAGCGAAAGAAATCCTGGCAAGCGAGACCCGCGTGGATGG